>Ga0247688_1000004_pt1 | contig 349270 bp, 305 predicted proteins | sample CNK29_metaG_FD_182718 | JGI IMG/M metagenome (GOLD analysis project Ga0247688, IMG submission 182718) | Soil microbial communities from Purdue University Martell Research Forest, Indiana, United States - CNK29 | ecosystem: Environmental > Terrestrial > Soil > Temperate forest > Bulk soil... | reverse complement strand
TCAATTGGAGAAATTCCCGCAGCTTGCGCTCCACCGTCTTTGGGCCGCCAATCACGGCGGCGCCCAGATGTGTTTCCACGGCGCGCTGTTCGGCGGCATTCCAAAGACCGTCCATGCTGGCCACCGGCGGCGGCGTGAAGATCGGCTGGCCGCGAATCAGCCGCAGAATTCGTTGCCGGGCGGACGTCGCCAGATGTTCGGCTTGCGCGTCCGTGTCCGCCGCCAAAACGGGCAATCCAACCATCACATAGGGCTGAGTCAATGAAGCCGAGGGCGTGAAGTCTTCTCGATAGAGCTGAATCGCCTCGAGCATCATTTGAGGTGCGAATTGGCCGGCGAAGGCAAATGGCAAACCGAGCGTCGCCGCAAGATGTGCGCTGAACGTGCTGGAACCCAGCAGCCAGATGGGCACATTGGAATTGCCGCCGGGCACGGCTTGAATCCGTTGGTTCGGTGCAACCGGCCCCAGCAGATGCCGCAGCACTTCCAGTTGTTCCGGGAACCGGTCGCCCGCGTTGGGATTGCGGTTCAGCAACTGCGCCGTGAAGGCGTCGGAACCGGCGGCACGGCCGAGCCCCAGATCAATACGACCGGGATAAAGCGCCTCGAGCGTCCCGAATTGTTCCGCGATGACCAAGGGCGAATGGTTCGGCAACATGACGCCACCGGAACCCACCCGGATGGTTTTGGTGACACCGGCTACATGGCCGATCAAGACCGAAGTAGCCGCGCTCGCGATGCCAGGCATGTTGTGATGTTCGGCCAACCAGAAGCGCCGGTAACCCCATGTCTCCGCTGCCTGCGCCAGCTTGACCGTGTTGGCGAAACTCTCCGCCACCGTTCCGCCCTCGCGAACCGCTGCGAGATCCAGGACCGAAAGCACGATGTTTGTATCCAGCTTCATCACGCGGTCTGCTGCAACACCGGATAATCGGTGTAGCCCTTGGCCCCGGGCGCATAAAAGGTGGATTGATCCGGCGCGTTGAGCGGGGCATTTTGCCGGAAACGTGCCGGCAGGTCTGGATTCGCGAGCAGCGGAACGCCAAACGCAACCGCGTCGGCTTCACCCGCCGCCAGTACTTGATTGGCCGTTGCCTGATTAAAACCTTCGTTGGCAATGTAGCTGCCGCCAAACGCCGCTTTCAATTCCGGCCCGATGCGGTTGGCGCCGAGTGATTCGCGGGCACAGATAAAGGCGATATGCCGCTTGCCCAATTCCCGTGCCACATAACCAAACGTGGCCAGCGGATTGGAATCGCCCATGTCGTGGGCATCGCCGCGCGGGGCCAGATGCATGCCGACGCGATCCGCACCCCAGACTGAAATCACCGCATTGGTGACTTCGAGCATGAGTCGGGCGCGGTTTTCAATCGAGCCGCCATAGATGTCCGTGCGACGGTTGGTTTTGTCCTGGAGAAATTGATCGAGCAGGTAACCGTTGGCGCCATGGATTTCCACGCCGTCAAAGCCGGCGAGCTTGGCGTTTTCTGCACCGATGCGATAGGCCTCGATGATGCCGGGAATTTCTTCCAATCCCAACGCCCGGGGCGTGGCAAACGGTTTCGGCGGACGCACCAGGCTGACGTGACCCGCCGCCGCGATGGCACTCGGGGCGACCGGCAAGGCCCCGTCCAAAAATTGCGGATCGGAAATGCGGCCGACGTGCCAGAGTTGGAGCACCATTCGCCCGCCGGCTTCATGCACGGCCTCGGTGACGAGTTTCCAGCCGTCCACTTGCGCAGAAGACCAGATGCCGGGCGTGTCGGCGTAACCCACGCCCATCGGGGTGACCGAAGTCGCTTCGGAGATGATCAAGCCGACCGCGGCCCGCTGGGCGTAGTACTCCGCCATCAATGCATTGGGGATGCGTTCCGCACCCGCCCGCGCGCGGGTCAGCGGGGCGAAGATGATGCGGTTGGGCAGGTTCCAGGCGCCGATGCGGACGGGATCAAATAATGTTGGCATATTGGTTCTAAAATGGTGTTGAACGGTTCCGGTTTAAATATCGTCCGTTGTTCGATACGCGTCGAACCTAGCGCCGGTGGCCGGCGATGTCAAAATATAATTCGATGGTTGTCGAACTACCCATTTGGTGGCAAGGTGTGTCCCTGTGAAGACTTATTCTCACCCCGAGCTGCGCGATGTGGAGTTGTCCGTCGTGATGCAGGCCATGTCCGATCCCTGCCGCCTGGCCATCGTCCGCCAGTTGCTCCAAAGCAAGGGCCGCGCGCTGGCCTGCAACGAGGTCGAGTTGGATATCGCAAAGGCGACGCGGTCGCATCACTTCGATGTGCTGCGGGCCGCCGGCATCATCTTCACGGAGATGGATGGCACCAAATGCATGACTTCCGTGCGGCGGGCCGAGCTGGACAAGCGCTTTCCCGGCTTGCTCAAATTGGTTTCTGCCGCGAAGTAAGCCCTTTACGATTCAAGCACAAGCCGCGCCTTGACAAGTCGGGTCCATGATAGTATCCATTTGGATACTATATGACCGAATTGACCAAAGCCCAAAAGCGCGTGCTGGATTTCGTCCAGGCCGAGCTTGCCGCCAGCCGGTCGGTCCCCACCCTGCGTGAAATTGCGGCGAGGTTCGGTTTTGCCGGCCACCGGGCGGCGGCCGTCCATCTGGCGGCGCTCAAGCGCAAGGGCTTCATCGAATCCGATGTCGGCAAGGCGCGTTCCCTGCGGGTCACGTCACCGCTGAAAAAGCTGCGGAGCCGCATCGTGGACATTCCCCTCTTTGGGACGATTCCGGCGGGAACACCCCAAGACCGGGAGCAGGATGCCGAAGGGTGTATCTCGGTGGATATTGAAAGCATCGGGTACAAACCCACCCAATCAATTCAGCATTTATTCGCAGTGCGTGTCACGGGCGATTCGATGAATGGCCGGCATATTCTCGATGGCGATTATGTGATTTTGGAACGCGGTCCCGACCCGCGAAACGGTCAAATCGTGGCGGCGTATGTTGATGGCAAGAACACGCTCAAAACTTTTGTGCAGAAAGGCAGGAAAATATATTTGAAAGCCGAGAATCCGAAATATCCCGCCATCGTTCCCGCAGAAGAACTGATGATTCAAGGCGTGTTCAAGGCGCTCATTCGCCGGGCAAAGGAGTGACCCCCGGACAGCGGTTGTCCGAACCCGTTTGATAGGAATGATGCCATGGGGACACTCATTCATCTTGATGCGGATGCGTTCTTCGCGTCCGTCGAGCAATCGGCCGACGCGCGATTGCGAGGCAAACCCATAGCGGTCGGTGGTGAAAGTCGTGGCATCATCGCCTCGGCCTCCTACGAAGCCCGGAAGTTCGGCGTTTATACGCCCATGCCCACGGCCCGGGCGCACAAGCTGTGTCCGAAGCTCATCGTGCTACGGGGCGACTACGAACGCTACGAACAGTTTTCCAACTGGATGTTTGCCTACGCCTATGACTTCACACCGGACGTGGAACGAACCTCGATTGACGAAGGTTATTTCGACATCACGGCCAACCGGAGCAAACCGGCGGTCGAAATCGCGCGAACGATCAGCCAGGCCATCCGCCAATCGTTGAAAATCACCGTGAGCCAAGGCATCGCCTCCAACAAGCTCATCAGTCAGATCGCCTCCAAGCTTAACAAACCGGCGGCGTTTCTAACCGTGGCCACCGGGGATGAGAAACGCTTCCTGCATCCGCTGCCGAATAAATGGCTTCCTGGCGTCGGGCCAAAAACTGCCCTGCGACTGAATGCGGCGGGACTCGCCGACATCGGTCAGATTGCTGCGACACCGACCGACCTGCTGGCGCTGTTACTGGGCAACCAGGCACCGCTCATGCGGCAGTTTGCCAAAGGGATTGACGAACGCCCGTTGCTGCCGGCGAGCGAGCCGCAGAAGTCATTCAGCAAGCAGGAGACGTTCAACGAGGATGTGACCGACGAGGAATACGTTGAAGCCGTTCTTCGACGCATGGCCGATCATCTGTTTGCCGACGTGCGTGCAGAAGGCCGGAGCGTGCGGACGCTGACCGTGAAGGTGCGCTACAACGACCGTGATGAAAATCAGCGGGCCGAAAGCCTGCGTGAACCCACGGACTTGGAAACGGACGTTTACGGCCGCTTACGCGGAATGCTGCGCGAAGCGTGGCAACGGCGTGTGAGTCTGCGGATGGTGTCGTTGAAATTGTCCAGCGTGTATGACGACGTATTCCGCAGCGAACTCGCCCTCGAAAGCAGCGCCCGCAATCACGAAGCCCGCGAACGGCTCGCAGCGGTGCTGGACGAATTGCGGCGTAACAAAGGCTGGTCGTCAGTCATGCGCGGACACGACTTGCGGTTGCGCGATGCTCCCAGAGACATCGTGAAAGAGCGCGCCCGGCCACAGATCAAAATTCAGTTCAAGGTCGCGCAGCGAGCCAGCCTGCCAGCCAAGACCACGACCTACGTTCCGCTGCGCGTTCGCAGTCATTACACGTTTCTTGACTCAACGCTTTCGCCCGCTGCCATTGTAAGCCTTGCCAAGCAGCACGGCATGTCGGCGATTGCATTGACGGACATGGGTAATTTGCATGGCGTGGTGGAATTCGCGCAGGCCGCGAAGCGCGCGGGCATCAAACCCATCTTCGGCGCGGAATTGCAAGTGAACGGCCAACCGCTTCTGCTCTACGTCGAATCAGCGGGTGGTTATCACAATTTGAACCGGTTGCTGTCTGCAAAGGCGGGAGCTGGTGAAGAAGGCGCGGTTGCAGCGCAACAACGCAGCCCTGCCAGACTGGAGGCATTTCATGGATTCACGGACGGCTTGATTGCCGTCAGTCCAGACGCGCGCGTTGCCGGACTTTTCCCTGGCCGGTTTTATCAGCTGGCCACGAAGCAAATCGCCATCGGCAGCTTGCCGGTCGTCGCGTGTCCGGCGATTCACTACGCGCTGCCGGAAGACCGGATGAAATATGACATTGTGCAATCCATCCGCACGCTGACGCTGCTCCGTCAGGAGCACCCGGAGAAGCGGCTGGACGGGCGGCTTCACTTCCGCACGCCAGCGGAAATATTGGCCGCCTGCAAAAACCATCCCGAATGGCTGGCGCATTCGTTGGAAATCGCTGAACGCTGTGACTTTGAACTGCCCTTCGGCAAACCACAGTTTCCGGCGTTTGTGCCGCCGGATGGTTCAAGTCCGCGCGAATTCCTTCACCAACTCGTTGCAAATGGAGTGCGCCGACGCTACGGCGAGCGCGCCGCTTCGATGCGTCCCCAAGTTGAACAGGAATTGAAAATCATCTGCGCAGTCGGCTACGAAGAATACTTCCTCGTCGTCTGGAACATCCTGCAAGACTGCCGTGCACATGGCATCGAATGGATCACGCGCGGCAGCGCGGCGGATTCGCTCGTGTGCTACTGCCTTGGCATCTCGGACGTGTGCCCCATCCGCTTCGGCCTCTACTTCCGCCGGTTTTTGAACGAGGAACGGATGGCGCTGAATAAACTGCCCGACATTGACATTGATTTTCCGCACGATCGCAAAGATGACGTGGTGGACATCATCTTTGCCGAATACGGCCGGGAGCATTGCGCCGTGGTCGGCGGCTTCTCGACGTTCCAAGCCAAGAGCGCATTTGCAGACGTGGCGAAAGTCCTGGGCATGGCCGAACGCGAGGTGCGCCGCTTCACGGCACATTTCAGCTTCGGCGGCGGCTGGGTGCCGGACGAACATACGCCCGGCGGCGGGGCGAAGCTGTGCGAACTGCTCGCCGCCAGTCCTGAAAACCGTGACCTGCCGTTGGATGAAGAGCCGTTTAAGACCGCACTCGACATGGCCGAGTTTCTGGATGGCGTGCCGCGTAATCCGAAGATGCACCCTTGTGGTGTGGTGCTATCCCGCCAGCCGATGCACGAGCTGACGCCGACGTTCATTTCCAACAAGGGCTATCCGACGACGCACTTTGACATGGACGCGGTCGAGGTCATCGGCCTGGTGAAGATTGATGTGCTGGCGCAAGGCGGGCTGGCCGCGATGCGTGACGTGAAAGCATCTCTGGCCCAGCGTGGCATCAGTGTGGACTTGAACGCACTTGAACCGTGGCAAGACCCGCAGGTGTGGGAACTGATTTCCGGCGGCGCACGGGCGGTGCATCACATTGAAAGCCCCGCGATGACCGGCCTGTGCCGTCAGTGCAACGTGCGGGACATCGATACGCTCATCGCCATCGTGAGCGTCATCCGGCCGGGTGCGGCCAACCAAGGAAAGAAACTGGCGTTCACGCGCCGCTATCAGGGTCTTGAGCCGATCACCTATCAGCATCCGTCGCTCGAACCTGTTTTGAAGGACACGTTCGGCTTGGTGGTTTACGAGGAGCATATTTTGCAAATTTGTGAAGCCTTCGCCGGGTTGCCACCGGGCAGGGCGGACGTGTTGCGCCGGGCATTGAACAAACAGAAGCGCGTCGTCATCGAGGAAATCCGCAAAGAATTCTATGCGTCATCCACTGAGCGCGGCCACACGCCGGAAAAGATTCAGGAAGTGTGGGGACTGGTCACGGGCTTTGCCGGTTATGCGTTCTGCAAGGCCCATTCCACGGCGTATGGCGTCGAGGCGTTTCAATCGGCATGGCTCAAGCGCAATCACCCGGCGGAGTTCATGGCTGCCGTGCTGACCAACGGCAAAGGATTTTATGACCCGCTGGTCTATGTGCTGGAAAGCTACCGGCTCGGTTTGAAATTCCTGCCGCCGTCGGTCAACGAACCCGGCCCCATGTTCACGGCGCAAGGCAACGCGATCCGCGTTCCGCTGACGCGCGCCAAAGGACTCACGGAACGAACGGCCAAACAGTTGCTGGCCGAGCGCGAGTGTGTGGCATTCTCTTCGTTGCCGGACTTCCACCGGCGCGTGAAGCCGTTGCCGGAGGAATTGGAAGCGATGATTCGCGCGGGTGGCTTTGATGAGTTTGGCGAGACGCGCATACGGCAGTTTTGGGAGGCCCAACGGTTGGTGAAATCCGAAATCCGGAATCCGAAATTCGGAATCGGAGCGCGGAACTTGGAATTTGATTTTGATGCGGGCAAGAATCCGGTCGCCGCGTTCTTCACGGATAACCCGGCATTGCTACGCGAGCCGCCGCGCTGCGAACGGCTTGAGGCCGAGACGGAATTATTCGGTTACGCGGTGAGCGGGCATCCGCTGGAATTGTTCAACGACATTGCTTGGGACACTTATTGTCCGGTAAACCGTCTGGGCGAACACGTTGGCGAAACCGTGGTGGCGTGCGGGCTGGTGGTGGAGCAACGGACGCACCATCAGATCACCGGTGAGCCGATGAAATTTCTGACGCTGGCAGACTGGACGGGCATCGTGGAAACGGAATTGTTCGCGCAAACCTACAAGAATTATGGGCTGGCAACCGTGCGATATCCGGTGCTGGAAGTGGAGGCGACAGTTGAGCCTTTTGAGAATGGACGGGGATTTTCGTTGCGGGTGTTGCGGGCTGGCAAACCTCGGCAGATAAATTGAGGGAGCCATGCGAATGCAGCGTTATTACTCGCCGGAGCAAATTGCGGCTGGCGTTTGGCGCTCAGATTGGCGTGCCTGATCTGGGCCAAAGCGGCGGGCGCAGGCATGAAAAAGCTGAGCTGCGAAGCAACTCAGCTAAACCGCCACCCACTTTACCCCTTGCCTCCTTCAAAAACAGTTGAACACAAATTCAGGTTTCAAACCATTGGTAGAATAGCCAAATGCTACCTAAAGATTTCACCTAACGCCGCACCCGGCTGGCGGAATCTTGAGGGGCGTCAATATGGGTTGGCCCCTGCAGGTTTGTAATTAATGTTTACGCCGCCTTGGTCCGGTTTCTCTCTTAAGCCGCCTAGCTGCCGGTTTCCCAGTTCATTCAGCATGGCCGCCTCGCTCGCATACTTGGTAAACCCGTCCGAAGGTAAAAACAATCCTACACCCGGTGTCTCCAGCCGGACTTTTGAGAGTGTCAGTATGAAAGGTTGGAGGCTGTTCAGCGAATTTATCTGGATCGGCAAACTGCCCATGTCTTTCGCCCGAACAAGCTGATAGCCCAATTTTTCACCGTTGCTGCACAGCACCGACACGTTTGCCTTTTCAACTGGATGGCCGTCCATCCGGTCAATCGGGCTGGTGACCAACTGGGTCGTGATATTGGTGAAGCGAATCGCTCCGTAAATCGGTGCATATCCCTGTAAATCTTCGCTGAAGACACAACCCTGATTGGACGCCGCATTCCAGATCAAACCAACATCCCCCGCAGCCATGGACTTCTCGAAGACCGCTTCAAGGCGAATTTTCCCTTCGCGCATCAGAAGCTGGCCAGACACCTGCGATGGTTGCCCTGAACCATCGTCAAATTGGATTGTGAAATCCGAACTGAAGGCGCTTCCATTGGTCAGCAACACCCCAACCGGCCCGGTTATCACGGATGTCAGCTTTGGCAGCAATTCCGCAGGCCCGCCTCTTGCAAAAGCATTGGGCGGGTTCGTGGAGCAACCGGAGACGAACACCACCAAACCAATCAGCAGGATGTAGATTCTAAAAATTTGGATGATCATTTTGACGTTGCGTAGAAAAAGCCACAGCGAGACAAACGTGTCAATCGCCAAAGCTTACCGGCATCACTCCTGGCAAGAAGTTGGTGGTGCAAATCGGGCCGTGGAAGGCGCTGGGGATGGTGGTGAAGAACAAGTGGAATCGGCTTTCCGGGCTGCTGGCGCGGTTGCTTCCGCTGGGATTATGCTCGTGTGGCTAATCCGGCACAATCTCGCGCTAAATCCACCTCCAGTAGCTGGATTCCAATAGCTGATTTTCCGAGCATGTCCTGACGGCATGATCGACAGCACCGTCACGCAGCCCGACTGCACCGGAAACGCTGCCAGCGCCTCCGCCGTCTCCACCAGAATGATCTGCTGTGGATACTTTCGCATAGCCGAGCGTGAAGCGTAACCGTGATCCAAAAGCCAGCACAGGTCGTGGGTTGCGGCGCGCAACGCCGGGAGCTGCTTTGGGCCAAAGAGTTTTTGATCCTTGGCCGCTGGCCCGCGATGGGATTGATGTGATGCCACGAAACTAACCTGGTACACCGTGCCCGAAAATCATTTGCTTCGTGTTGGTTGCGTAATCGCTATCTCAGGATATCCGACTGCTTCAACACGTGGAATTGATGACGTTTGAGCACCTGCTCGGCCAACTCGCTCTCTTCCATGCTCAAAGCGAGAATGGATTTGCCATGCGGATGCGGGATGAAGGAATAGAGGTAATTGACGTTCAGTTCAGCTTCCAGCAAGGCCGCAAAGAGCCGGTTCAATTCATCGGGCGACGCGACTTCCACCGCGACCAGACCGTTTTCTGTAAATGGAAATCCATTTTCATGGAGCAATCGGCGCGCCTTGTCTGGATCATCCAGCACCAGGCGGAGGATGGCACTGTCCGTCGTGTCGAGCACCGTGAGGGCGAGGACGTGAATGTTGTGGGAGCCGAGCAAATTGACAAGTTCATGCAAACGTCCAAGACGGTTCGGCGTGAACACGGAAAACTGCAGGACGGCATCGAGCCGTCGACCTGACAAGATTTTGGCAGTCATGAATCAAACCTGCCACATTTTCTCCGATCTGCACCTTCAAGAATTACGGTATCGCTGCGATTGGGCGGCATGGCCGGATGGCCCGAAGGAATGGTTAGCTGACGCTGCAGATCTCCTCAATGACCACCGGCTTGTTTAACTTTCGATCCCACTCCAACCAAGCGGGCAGGCGACCCTGCACGGCTTTGCCCGATTTTATCTGCTCGCGCCGGGCGTCCATCGCTTGGCGAATGCGATAACTTCTTTTTTTGTTCTCAGCATTGGCGAGGAAGCTGCCGAAAAATGTCGGGATCAGGACGCCAGCGTCATTAAAATTGCTGCGGTTGACGACATTTCCGGTCTTGAGGAAAACGATTTCCACACCCCGGTTCACGGTTCCGCGCATCGCGCCCAAAGAATCGAGCGGACTTTCCCGGCTCCAACGATCAGTGTTCTCAACCAATATCGTGTCGCCTGACTTGACGATTTTCAGTAATTCACCCAGCGCGCCATCACTGCGATTGTGGCCGTGCCAACCGGATACGCCTCGGTCGGTGAACCTTTTGTCAGCCAGTAAGCGCCCGTTTCGCTGGCACCAATCTTTGGCCATTTGCTCCTGCCGTCGCTCAGAATCGCCCCAATTTTGCGGTTCCGAAGACCACCGCATATAATTGCAAACATTTTGTGCTTTACCAATTCGTTTTGCCATATACCATCAAGAACTAATTTTTTATACACGTTATGGCTAAAACTGAAGTTATCCTCACTCACAACATCATTGGTCTCGGCGGTGAATCCGACCAGGTCAAAGTGGCCGCCGGTTACGCGCGCAATTATTTGATCCCGCAGGGCTTTGCAATTCCGGTCAGCGGTGCCAACAAGCGCCGCATCGAGGCGCTCAAGCAGCGCCGTGCGGAACGCGAAGCGCATGAATTCAATGCGATGACCGAACTGGCGAAGAGCGTTTCCAAGTTGATCTGTGTCGTCAAGGTCAAGGCGGGCGACGACGGCAAGATGTTCGGCTCGGTGACGGCTGGCATGATCGCCGACGAATTGAAGCACCAGTTCGACATCACGCTCGACAAGCGGAAAATCCATCTCGAGAGCGCCATCCGTGCGCTGGGCGAACACGAAGTGGCGTTGCACCTGCACGCCGAAGTCAAAAGCACCCTGAAGGTGCGCGTGGAAAGCCTGACGCCAATCGTCGCGCCGGTGGTGGAAGCGGCTCCGGCCGAAGCCAGGACGGAAAAGCGCGGCAAGCGCGTGGAAAAGGCCGAAGTCGCCGAAGAAAAGCCCAAAGCTGAAAAGCCGGCCAAAGCGCCGAAGGCTGAAAAGAAAGCCAAGGCCGAATAATCGCGTCCACATCATCTGTTTTCAGGGGCCACGGAAAATTTCGTGGCCCTTTTTATTTTTTATGGGCGTGAAATAACTTTGACGCTTTGGAAGGGGTTTGGTCTATTCTTGCCGTATTAAGGATTGAACCAAGTTAGATGAACCCAGAAGCACCTGCTCATTTTGCCCGCCCGAAATATCCGCCTGGCTTTCGCGCGCGCCGTGGTTTGAACTGGGGCATTCTGGGTTTGATGTATGCGTCATACTACATGTGCCGCTACAATTTCCGGTTCGCCACGCCGGGGATGGTCAAGGAATTCGGATTCGATGAGGTGCAGATCACCGGCATGTTGAGCGCGTGGTCCATTGCCTACGGCACGGGGCAGCTGGTGAACGGCCTGATCACCGACCGCATCGGCGGCAAGGCGGCCATGCTCATCGGCGCGACGGGGGCGATTACGATGAATCTGATTTTCGGATTCGCTTCGTTCGCCGGAACCTTCTCGACCTTTGCGCTCATCTGGCTTTTGAACGGCTGGTTTCAATCGTTTGGCGCGCCGGGCATGGTGAAGATCAACGCCGCGTGGTTCAACCGCGTCGAGCGCGGAACCTTCGCGGGCATTTTTGGATTCATGATCCAATTGGGGCAATTCGCCATCAACAATTTCGCGCCGATTCTCTTGGGCGGGTTCACGATTTTTGTGTGGACGGCGGCGGAAGGTGACTGGCATTGGTTGTTCCGCATTCCGCCGTTGTTTGTGGCGGCTGCGGCCATCTTGCTGGTGTTTATTCCGAAGGAATCACCGGAGGAAGCCGGTTATCCGGGGCTTGTGCATGATGAAGCCACAGAAGGCGACGCGGGGACACGGGCCACGCTCAAGGAATCTTTCGTGACCGTATTCAAGCATCCGCTGGTCTGGTTTTATGCGATCGCCTATGGCTGCACGGGCGCAGTGCGCAACAGTTCAGATCAGCTCTCGGTGCTCTACTTCGTCAATCAACTGCATCTCGACATGTCCAAGAAGCCGGCGGCGGTATTCTGGACTTACAACCTGATGCCGCTCGCGGCGGTGCTGGGCTCGTTCACGGCCGGCTGGGTGTCGGACAAGTTCTTCAAGGGGCATCGTTCGCCGGTGGCCATGACGCTTTATTTTGTTGAAAGTCTGGTGATCATGATCGCGGCCATGGTCATCTACATGGGCATTGTCGGGCCGACGCCGGGCGGCATTTTCCTCGGCTGTCTGTTTCTGATTTTGATTTCACTCACGGCCAATTCCACCCATGCGATTGTCGGCGCGGCGGCGCCCATGGACATCGGCGGCCGCAAGATGGCCGGCTTTGCCACGGGGGTGATCGACTCCTTCCAATACTATGGCGCGGCGATCGCGCTGCCGATCACCGGCTGGTTGATCAAACATTACGGTTGGGGCACCTGGTATCCGACCATGGCGGGGTTCGGCATCATCGGCGGCTGCGCAATGCTGATGGTGATGCGCAAGCAGAAACGGATCGTGGCGCAATGCCTTGAGAAATCCCCAGTCTGATATTGTAACGCGAAAATCTTTGACCGGCATGCGTTGCTCTGTTTAGCTGCGCGGCGAAACGGGAATGATTCCAGATTACTTTTATCCTATCACGGTCGCGCTATGTCTGGCGGTGGTCATTGCCGTGTATTTTGGCAACAACCCATTGAAGCATACGGGTTGGTTCATGACGCGCCGGTTCATCAACTGGTTCCCACTCGGACTGACCTACGCGTTTTTGTGCATGGGACGTTACAATCTGATCGTGGCCAAGGGCGCCCTTGGTTCGCTGATGTCCAAATCGGATTTGGGAATAATCTTCGGCGTGGGCACCTTTGTTTATGCGTCGAGTTTTCTTGTCAACGGGCCGCTGATCGACAAAAAACTCGGCGGTAAACGCGGGATGTTGATTTCCGCGATCGGGGTTTCGCTTTCCAACCTCGCGCTCGGAGTCTTGACCTGGTTGATCATCGCGAAGCACTGGAAAGTGAACCTGGTCGCCAGTTTTTCGCTGCTCTACGCCGTGAACATGTATTTTCAAAGCTTCGGCTCGATGTCCATCATCAAGGTCAAGGCCTACTGGTTTCACGTCCGCGAACGCGGCGTATTCGGTGCCATCTTTGGCACACTCATTTCCGTTGGCGTCTATTTCGCCTTCGACTGGGGCAGTGCCATCATCAAACTAACGAAGGTGGATTCCACCGGCATCCTGCATGATCTATTTGTTTCCTCCGCCAATCCGCTGGACGCGACGTGGTCCATTTTTTACATCCCCGCCATCATCCTGATTTTCTGGGCGGTGATTGATCTCTGGCTCATCAAGGACTCGCCGGAGGAGGCTGGATTTCCCCATCTCGATACTTGCGATGCCTCGTCGGGACAGATGCACATCGAATTCTCCGTGGCCGACCTGCTCAAACGGATTTTTACCAGCAAACTCATGATGCTGATCGCCTTTGCGGAATTGACCGGCGGCGTTTTCCGGTATGCGATGATGAACTGGTATTCGATTTATGCCGGAGAGATCAAGCAGCCCGGCGCGGAATTTTTCGCGCAACACTGGGGCTGGTTCACCTGTGTCTTCGGCATCGTCGGGGGCTTTGCCGGCGGTTTGATTTCAGACAAGATGTTCCAATCGCGCCGCGGGCCGCCGACGGCATTGTTGTGCGGATTTGTGCTGATCACGGCAACGGTCATGTCATTTATTTTGTTCACTCAGCCGCAAATCGTCGGCTGGTCGGCGGTATTGATTGTCATGGCGTCCATCGGCATCACGTCGCTGATGTCCGGCACGGCGGCGACGGATTTTGGCGGGCGCAAAGCGACGGCGACCTCCATGGGCATCATCAATGGCTTTGCCTATCTGGGCAGCAGCATCCAGTCGATCTGCCTGGGTTTTTTGATTGTGCGCGAAGGCTGGCAATGGTGGCCGGTGTTTGTGATTCCATTCGCGGTGCTTGGCCTGTTGTGCGCGATTAAAATCTGGCACGATCTGCCGGAAGCGACACGACGCTACAACAAAAGTCTTGAAGAAAAAGACCCGCCGTTGGTGTTGTGAGTCGTTTGTAGAGCAGCGGTTCAATCATTCGTCATTATCGTCGATCGAAAGGGCGGAAGCCGCGATGCTTTTATGTGGGGCGCGTGACCGGCACCGGAGGCCGCCAGAGACTGCAACGGCGAAGCGAAGTGGCGGAAACAAGGCTTGACCGTGCCGGGAATTCCACTACCCTGATTTGCAATGTTGAAAAACGTATCACAAGCTGTCATTCTGGTCGTCGTAGTAAGCGACGCCGTTGGTGCTTGTTGAACTGAGTTAATTTAACAAGAACCCACGGCTGAAAAGTCGTGGGTTTTTTGTTTAACCCGCGACGATTGGCCACAACCGAAAGACACATGAGCAAGACAACTGAAATCGCAAAATCGAAATCCGCAACGCCGAAGTCCAAACCCCGCGCCGAAGTCGGCCCGGCCATGCTGGGACGCGATATTTTTGTCCAAGCCCTCGAGCGCGAAGGCGTGGAGGTGATTTTCGCCTATCCCGGCGGCGCGAGCATGGAAATCCACCAGTCGCTCACGACTTCCAAGATCCGCACCATCCTTCCGCGGCATGAACAGGGCGGCAGCTTCGCGGCGGAAGGTTATGCCCGCGTGACCGGCAAGGCCGGCGTGTGCATGGGCACCAGTGGCCCCGGCGCGACCAATCTCGTCACCGCCATCGCCGACGCTTACATGGATTCCTGCCCGCTCATCGCCATCACGGGGCAGGTGAGCCAGGCGATGATCGGTCGTGGCGCGTTTCAGGAAACCGACATCATCGGCGTGACGCTGCCGATCGTGAAACATTCGTATTTGATCACCGACATCAACGATATTCCGCGCATCGTGAAGGAGGCGTTTTACATCGCCCAGTCCGGCCGCCCCGGTCCCGTCGTGCTCGATTTTCCGAAAAACATTCAGCAGCAGAAAGCGCAGCCGGTCTGGCCGACGCTGGAACAGATCAAAAAGGGACTGCCCGGCTACACGCAGCCCGATTTGAAAGCGGACGACCTGGCGCTTAACGAAATCATGGGTCTCATCGAGAAGGCCGAACGTCCCGTGCTTTATTGTGGCGGCGGCATCATTTCCAGCGGCGCGGCGGCGGAATTGAAAAAATTCGCCGAAGCGACCAACATTCCCGTGACGACCACGATCATGGGCATCGGCGGTTTTCCTGAAACGCATCCGCTCTCGTTGCGCTGGCTCGGCATGCACGGCTCGGCGTCGGCGAACTGGGCGGTGAACGGCGAATACGAAAAGCGCGCGAACTTTGACGCGCCGATGGTGAAGCTGAAGGATGGCGCGGATTTGTTGCTCGCGTTCGGCGTTCGCTTCGATGACCGCGTGACCGGCAAGTTCGAAGAGTTCTGCAAGACGGGAACGATCGTCCATATTGACATTGATGCGTCGGAGTTGAACAAGAACCGCAAGGCGAATCTGCCGGTGGTCGGTGACATCAAGGACGCGTTGACGCGCTTGAACAAGCTGGTGGCCAAACGTCCGATCACCAAGAAACACACGCCGTGGCTCGCGCAGATCGCCGAGTGGCAGAAGAAAGCGCCGTTTGCCTATCGTATCACCAGTGAGATCGCCAACAGCGATCACATGAAAGACCATCTTGCCGGACAGGAGAGCGAAGTCATCCTGCAGCAGATGGTCATCGAGATGCTTTTCGAAATGACCAAGGGCGAAGCCTACATCACCACCGGCGTCGGCCAGCATCAGATGTGGGCGGCGCAGTGGTATAAATACACACATCCGCGTCAGTTCACCACCAGCGCCGGCCTGGGCTCCATGGGCTATGGCTATCCCGCCGCGCTCGGCGTGAAGGTGGCGTTGCCCGACAAGCAGGTCATTGACATTGATGGTGACGGCTCGTTCCTGATGAACATCCAGGAACTCGCCACCGCGCACATCGAAAAAATTGCGGCGAAAGCCATCATCCTGAACAACCAGCACCTGGGCATGGTGGTGCAATGGGAGGATAATTTCTTTGAAGGCAAGCGCGGTCATACTTACCTCGGCGACCCGGATCATCGCGCACAGATTTATCCCGACTATGTGCGCGTGTGCAATTCCTTCAATGTCAAATGCGAGCGCGTGATGTATAAAAAGGATCTTCGCGCCGCGCTCCAGCGGATGCTCGACGCGGACGAGCCATATGTCCTGGATGTGGTCACTCCCTACAGCACGCACGTGATTCCGTTCATTCCCGCGGGCAAGACGGTGGCGGATATGATCTGGAAGCCGTGAGTTAAGCGAATTTAGGACGCGTTTCGAGACATCCCCGCCTTGGGGCGGGACACGCGCATTCGTTTGTTTGGAGGGGTTTTCGCCGTTTTTAGCGGCCAACGGGGATTGGCGCATGGTTTGCTAGAAGGTGGGCAGCACGGACCGATTGCGGCCAGCAGTGTTGCAATTGAAACCCTTAACCAATAAGACAAACGCACATGGCATTGCCATTCCTAAAAAAGTCTACAGGAAAGAAGCGGACACAGATCATCTCGGTGGATTTAGGGTCCCGCACCACCAAGGCGGTGTTTCTTGAACAGCGGGGCGCGGCATGGGCATTGTGCCGGTATGCGTTATTGGATGCGCCGATTTTCGATAAAAAAATCTCCCCGGAACTGCTGGCGGAACATTTGAAAGCCGTGGTGCAGGCTTTGGAGACGGATGCAAAATACCTGACGCTGTCCGTCAGTCTGGACGATGCCGTAGTCCGGCAGCTGGAGTTGCCGCAGATTCCGATTGATGAAATGCGGATGGTGTTGAAGAACAATACCAAAGGTTATCTGCAGCAGGATCTCCCCGGACACGTTTTTGACTGCTATATTTTCCCTCCCAAAGAGGTGCTCGCCAGCACGGCGCCTGAGACGCCCAAAGTTTCGGGCGTCCCTAAATTCAAGGTGCTCGTGACGGGCGCAAAGCAGCAGCTGATTGCGGATTATCAGGAGGCCATCACGGAAGCGGGTCTGGTGGCCGACTATATTGTTCCGGGACTGGTCGGCCCCATCAATGCTTTTGAAATGGCATTGCCGGAAGTTTTCAACAACGAAACGGTGGCGTTGGTTGACATCGGGTTCAAACACACTTCGGTGTGCTTGTTGGATCGCGGGGAACTGGCTTTGATGCGCGTGGTGAACATTGGCGGGGACAAAATCACGGCGGGCCTTGCCGAAGTGCTGAGCATCAGTTACGCCGAGGCCGATGGCATCAAGGTCGGCATGGCGCCGGAAGTCCAGTCGGCCTTGGAAATGCAAGTGATGCCCCTGGGGCGTGAGTTGCGGGCCTCGCTGGATTTTTTCGAGCATCAGCACGATCGCCCGGTGACGCAGGTCTATTTGAGCGGCGGCTCGGCCTGTTCGGAAATGATTTTGGAAATATTGCGCGCCGAGTTGATTGTCGAGTGCAAGACGTGGAACCCCACCCGGTTTCTCCAGCTGGCGTTGCCAGGGCCGCAGTCGGTGGAAATCGAACATGTCGGATCGCAATTGGCCGTAGCCGTCGGCGCGGCCCTGGTGGCACTGTAATTCTTAATCTGATTATGCCCATACGAATCAATTTGTTGGCCGAAGCAAAAATCAAGGAGGAAATGCGCCGTCACGATCCCGTGAAACGGGCGATATTTTTCGGGGTGTTTTTGGTGGTGTTCGCCCTGGTCTGGAGCAGCTCCCTCCAGCTTGAGGTCATGATTGCAAAAAAGGACCTGTCCCGGGTGCAGGCGGAAATCATGACCCGCACCAACGAATATCAAACGGTGTTGGTCGGTAAACAGAAGCTTGCCAGTGTCAACGAAAAGCTGGCGTCATTAAAGCAATTGAGCGCCATCCGCTTCCTGCACGGCAATTATTTGAACGCCTTGCAACAGGCAACCATGGACGGCGTCCAGCTGACCCGGATACGACTAAATCAGGCCTATGACGTGAAGCCGGCCGTTCCAAACCGGAAGGAGGATGGCCGTGTTGTGTTGGGGCATCCGGGGTCGTCCACCGAAAAAATAGTTCTGGTGCTCGACGCGAAAGATTCCAGTGCGAACCCCGGGGATGCGGTTGACAAGTTCAAGGAACGGATTGCCAGTCAGGCCTATTTCAAGACCGTTTTAAACCCGACCAACGGGGTAAAACTGATCAGCTTGTCACCGCCGCAGAGCGTCGACGGCCGGCCGTATGTCCTGTTCAATCTGGAATGCAATTTTAAAGAAAGAACCCAATGAAATGGTTGCCTAAAGAAAAACGGAATCCATTTATCGTCGTCGTGGTCATCACGGTGGCGGTATTGGCGCTGATTGGTTTCGGGCTGCTGCACTCGCAGAAATCCACGCTTGCCGGAGTTGCGGCCAGCCGGAATGATGCGTTGGCCCAGCTGCAGGGCATTGAAAAGACCATCAAGAATGCCGATGTGACCACCAATGAATTGGCCGCCGCGACGGTGGCGCTTTCGCAGGCCGAGCAGGACGTCGCTTCGGGCGATCTGTATTCCTGGGCTTACAATACCCTGCGCCTGTTTAAGCAGCCATATAAAGTCGAGATTCCAGAAATAGGCCAGCCGGCGGAGGGCAATGTGGATTTGTTTGACTCGTTTCCGTATAAAGAGATGAGTTTGGTCATCAGCGGCAGAGGTTATTACCATGACATTGGAAAATTTGTGGCGGATTTTGAAAATAGTTTCCCTCATATCCGCGTGACCAGCCTCACCATCGACCAACCTGGGGCTGACAGCGAAAAATTGTCGTTCAAGATGGAGATTTCGGCCCTCATAAAACCCAACGCTTCATAAATCGATGAACCAGCGCATAACACTTTTGCATAGTTTCAAGCTCGTCCTGTTGGCCATGCTGTTTACGTCCGGAGTAAGGCTCATGGCCGGGCCGGTCTTGCAGGTAACCAGCGCATCCACCAACTCTATGTCGGTTTTTATCATGCCGGCAAGCCCTGCAGACGGTCGCGACCCGTTTTATCCGGCTTCAACCCGTCCGTATCAGACGTCGGTGGTTCCGAATGCCAAGACGGCGGATGTGAACATGTCCTTGATCTCGTTGCAGGGCATTTCGGGTCAGCCACCGCAACGGCTGGCGATTATCAATAAGCGCACCTTTGCCACAGGGGATAACTTGGAAGTGTCCACTTCTCAAGGTCGTATTCGCGTCCGTTGTCTCGAAATTAGTGAAAATTCAGCCGTAATTGAAGTAAATGGCCAACGGCATGAATTACGCTATGAGGAGAAACAATGAAAAGTTGTTTAAACAAACGACAGACAGCCCCGGCCGTAAAGCCAGGAGGAAGCATTTTTTTCAATCGCTCGCTCAACCCAACCATCAACCACTGGACCACAACTCATCGCACCCATAAAGAAGGTATGAAACTAAAAATACTGCTCACCGCCCTGTTGCTCGGAACACTGATGTTTCAGCAAGCGGCCTATTGTCAAACTAACGTCGTCATGCCGGATCAGCCCACGGTTGTCGCCGTGACCAATGCGGTGGCTGCGGATGTTGCGACGAATGTGCCGGCAGTCACTGAGACCGTGACCAACCAGCCCGAGGTTGTGGTGGCCAGCAATGCTCCAGTCGGGGCCGTTGCCAGCAATGCTCCAGTTGAAGTTGTGACCGGGGAGGCCTCCACCACGACCAATGCGCCAGCCCCCGACGTTGCGACCATCCCCCTGATTCAATTTCAGGAAGTTCCGATCACCACGGCCATCGAAAATCTGGCGCGCCAGGCCAACATCAATTACCTGTTGGATCCCAAGATCGCCTACGGTCAGCCGGATCAAAACGGGCAGATCAAGCCGGAGCCGACCTTGTCGATTCGTTGGGAAAACATCACGGCAGCACATGCTCTGGCGGCCCTGTTGGACAATTATGGATTGCAGATGATCAGCGACTCGAAAACCAAGATTATCCGGATCACCGTCAAGGATCCGGCGGCGCCTCCGGCGCTGGTTACCCGTGTTATTCAATTGAAATACACCAGCGTTTCCAACATGATGCTTGCAGCGACGAGTTCTTTGACTGACAAGCGCAGTCGTGTGGTGGGCGATACGCGCACCAGCCAGATCATTGTCGTGGGCACCGAGCCGGAACAGGTCGCGGTGGACTTGCTGGTAACCCAGTTGGACAAGCCCACCCGGCAGGTTTTGATTGAAACCCGGCTCGTTGAGATTACCGACAACCCCACCACCCGCAAAGGCATTGACTGGCGCGGCACCTTGCAGGGCCAAAATGTGAGTTTTGGCAATGGCAATATCAGCGGTTCATCCGTCGTGACGACTCCGGGGAATGGGACGGGCATACCTAATCCCAATGGTTCAGCTTCCAGTGGCGGCGGCGGTTCCAGCACCAAGAGTGTCTACTCAACCTCGGTTGGCAGCGGTGGGCTGGCTCTCAGCACCCAGCAAGGCCTGATGCCCAACGTTGGATTTCTCAATGCCGATGGCTTGAATGCCGTCATTTCATTTATCAATTCCTCGGCTGACGCCCAGATTGTTTCCACCCCGCGGCTGGTTACCTTGGACAATGAGGCTGCAACCATTTCAGTCATTCATCAGGTTCCAGTGTTCAACGTTGCCGCCGGTTCGGCTAATAATTCTGGGGGATCGTCGGTTAACTATTCCAACGTCGGCACCATTTTGACGGTGACTCCGCGGATTTCGGCCAATGACAATATTTGGCTGAAAGTCACCCCGGAAGTCTCCAGCCAAGGTGCTGATCAGAGTCAGGCTGTCGGCGGTGGGGCGAGCCAATCTGGTGTGCAGGTTTTGTCCGCGCCAACGTTCGATATTCGCACCATCACCACCCAGGTCATTATTCCCAACGCCAACACCCTGGTCATGGGCGGATTGGTCTTGGATAATCCCGTGTCGGAAACCACCAAGGTTCCGATTTTGGGCGATATCCCGTATCTCGGTCATGCCTTCCGCAGCGAAACGAAAAGCTCGGACAAAAGAGACCTCGTGATTTTCATCACCCCAACCATTGTGAAAGATGAGGACTTTCAACTCCATCCCGGCAACTTTCTGGCCACCCAACCCGACGCCAAACGGCCGAACTTGATCAACCCGGAATCTGCATGGAACAACACCGAGCCTTACGACTGGAGCAATCCGAAGAAGGGTAACGGTCTTACCCCTACGCCGTAACGGCATTCAACAAGCCTAATTGATATCAAAACTATGAAAAATAATTTTTTCAGATGGTTGGGGCGGGGCCGGCGATTGACGATGCTTGGATGCCTCGTGGGATGTGCCTCGCTGCTGGGTGCCGCCAGCCTCCAGGCTGCCGTGACCGTGACCACACTTGGCGGCGGCAGTAATCTCAATAAAAACCCGAAGTATCTTGGCTACAGCGACGGGAACACGTTTAGTTCAGCCTTGTTCCATACCCCTTGCGGTCTGGCGATTGACAGCACTGGCAACTACTTGTTCGTGGCCGACCGTGACAACAACGCCATCCGCTACCTTGACCTTGGGGCCGGCCAGACGTGGACCTTCGCCGTGGCCAACACCGCCCTGGTCAACCAGCCGGTCGGCGTCCTGGTTGATGCGGCGTATAATGTTTATGTGCTGAACCGTGGCACCGGCAACAACGGTTCGGTGGTTACATTCGACAACTTTGGCGAAACGGTCGCCACCAATGCCACCGGTTTGACCAACGCCGGCGGCCTGACCATGGACAACCTTGGCAATATTTATGTGACCGTGAGCGGCAACACGGTGATCAAAATCACCCCGGACGGAGTCAGGACAAACGTGGCCACCATTCCGATGGCGGGAACGTCGCTACAGGGAATTGTTTTCAAGCATAATGGCCTGCTGGCCGCCTGCGACGCCGGCCGCAACGGCATCTACCTCATCAATCCCACCACCGGCCTGGTCACCACCAATGCCGGTTTCCATGGCCGTGGCGACTTTCCCACCAACGGCAACAACGTTGCCTCCAGTTCCACGGCAAAATTTTTCCAGCCCACTGGCATTACCGAAGCGGGCGACGGGACTTTGATTGTCACGGATTATGGCAACAACCGCGTCAAGGTGGTTTTGGCCAGCGGCGTGGTCACCAATTTATATGGAGTTGCTTCCAACTTTTGGACCAAATCATATTATCCTGGATGGTCTGATGGGACGCCCAAATTGCCCGATGCAACTGCCAACAACGTGCAGTCGCGGATTCCTTTTGGTGTGGCCTTTGCCCCTGATGGCTCGGTCTATACCAGCGAAGATTACTATCATCTGATCCGCAAAACCACCGGTGCCGGCTTCGTCCAGCCGCCACCCACGCCGCCGGCAGCTCCGGTCATCACTTCGGTCCTGACTAACTTCGGGACGGTTAGCTTGACCTGGTCGGCATCGGCGACTGCAACCAGCTATAATGTCAAACGGTCCACATCCTTGGGTGGGCCATTCACTACACTCGCGAATACAACCGGCACCACCTATACCGACACCAGCGTCGTCAACGGGACAATTTATTACTACGTGGTGTCGGCGCTAAACGCCGGCGGCGAAGGCCCCAACTCAGTCGCCGTCCTTGCTCAACCGCCGCTGCCACCGGTGCCGGATCCGCAAATCGGCTATGTTGATTTCCCGTCCACGTCATTGCCGGTTCCGTATACTTCGGTCTTCCATCCGATCTCAACGTTTGACTTTAACAATGACGCGCTGTTTATCATCAAAGGAACCATTGGCAGTGGTACACACTATACCTATGGTTATACAACCAATGCAGCGCTGGTGGCCGATCCTACTTCTGGCGATGCGTCGATTCCGTCGGATTATCAAGATGGCAAATTCCAGAGCGAAATATCACCTTACGTGATTTCCCAGGTGGCTCCCTTCCTGGCCATCAAGGCGATTGGAACGCAAGGCGGCAGACCCAACAGCGCCGTGGTTCAGGCCGTGGTTCAGTTTAAAACCGGCAACCCCAACATCAACGGCGCCAATGCGGCATTGTTCACCATCAGCGATGTTACCGTCAACGCGCATCTTTACTACACTTTGGACGGGTCCGAACCGTCGAGCACCAACGCGAACGCGGTCGACTTGGGCACCGTAGCCACGCCTACCAATGTCTGGACCGTTTCGGTGTCCATTCAAACCAACACCTGGTTCTTGGTTCGCGCCTTTCGCGACAACTATCAACCCAGCGCCATTGTCAGCAACCTATTTACCACCACCGCTTTTGTGCCAAACAAAATCACCTTTGGCCAGTCCAGCGGTGAGCCGCACAGCAAATTCATCGCCCGCCCTGGACAGTATTACTATGCGCCCGTGACCCTGAATCTGACGCCCGGCTTCACCACAATGTATAGTCTGCAGTTCAACGTGACGGTCACCAATGGGCTGGTCAACACCAACACCAGCCTGATGCCCCCGGCCATTCAAAACGGAGCGGGCATCGACTTCTTCTCCATGCTGATGACTTCGGTGCCGACCGACGAAGGCCGCTACTACCCGCCGGCGGCTGGCCAATGGTATTTGAGCCTTCCGCCACTGAGAGCCTACAACCTTGGTTCCGGCACCAATTATGTGAGCTCCACTTTTGTGAACACGAACAACAACTTGCTCGGCGTTGCCTGGATCTTCCGCAGCGGCTTCTCATACTTGTATTCCGACCCCTTTGGTGAGGTCATCCTTGATTATGACACCAGCAAGCAGGACTTGGTCTCCTTCTCGATTGCGCATGACACCTTGTTCACCAAGGCTGGCGGAGTCGTCGTGGTGGGGGCCTATGCGTTCCAAATTCCGACAAATACAGCCATTGGTGACAAATATTTCATGCAGCTTGGCAGTCCTTCGGCCACCAGCGACGGTGTCTCAGCGGGCATTTATATCGCCTCACCAGCAGTTAGTCAGGCCGTAACCGTCGGCGCCCCGACTTATGTGGTTGGCGACGTTGCGCCGTTTCACTGGCTGAACGCCGGCGATTTCGGCGACACCCATCTGGACAACTCCGACGTCCAGCAGGTGTATCAAGCCGCCATCGTCAACGTGGACATGCCTCCCACCAATTCAGACTTGTATCTGGCCATGGATTCATCAGGCCGATTTGGTCAGTGGGACGCCGTCAATCAATACTACACTGATCCGGGTGCGGGTGGGAATCTGGACTTTGCCAGCCAGCAGGCCATGTGGGATGGCAATGATCTAAGCATCAACACCAACGCCTTTGGCGACGGCACGCTGGATATCAACGACCTTTTTGTCACTTTCCGCCGTTCGTTGGATCCGAGTCTCACCTGGTTCAAACGTTATTGGACCAACGGCCAGTTTGTGGCTGTGACTACTACAAATTATGCCTTCAACACCAATGTTCCCCATCTCATGATGAGCAAGGCTGCCTCCACCGTGACCGCCAAAACCGCTGGCACGTCGGCTTACCTGCACTCCAGCATCAACTTCAGCGCCGGGGATGCCGTTGTCGGAGCTGGCCAGACGATTTACATTCCCATCAACGCCCAGATTTTCGGCGACTATCCCCTGCGGGTGCTCGGCTTGAATCTCAGAGTGGTTCCGTTGGATGGTTCCCCGGCAATCACAAACCAGGTGACGTTTGTGCCGGTAGCCGGACTCGGCAATCCGGATATGAGCTCAACCAAGGGCGCGGCCGATTATTCCGCCGCATGGCTGAACAGTGCCAGCAGCGGACTTAGCGGCAATGCCTCCATCGGCACGCTGGCGGTGAAAATCCCCGCAAATGCCACCAGCAGTTCCGCCTACGCCGTTCACTTTGATATGGCCTCCGGCTCGCCGAATGGTCTGGCGGTGTTCCCGAAACAGACGCTCACCGGCTTGATCACGCTCTCCAGCCGCACCAACTCGTCATATAACGACGGCATCCCCGATTCCTGGCGTCTCCGGTGGTTTGGCACCGTTAACAACTATCTCTCGCTCTCCAACGCCTGTGCGTCGGGTGACGGCGTTAACAACTTCAAGAAATATGTTGCCGGAGTGGATCCCAGCGTCGCCAACAACTTCCCCAGCGTGAATGCCAAGACGCCCGTTCCGGCCGGCTCCACCGCCGCCATCCACTGGCCGACGGTCAGCGGGAAGCAGTATGTCATCGAACGCTCCGCCACCCTTTTCCCCGGGGCTTGGACCATCATCTCCACCAACACCGGCACCGGCACGGACATGGAATTTGATGACAACGTCGCCGGCCAGTCGCAATTCTATCGCGTGCGGATTCTCCCGTAAAAAAATCAGACTGCCTCGTCACGGCGCGTCCTTACGGACGCGCCGTTCTTATTTTGCCGCGGCCAGGCGCTGCAGATAATCGAAGGAGTAGATGCCCGTGTTATGCCCGTCCGCCCAAACCGGCTGGATCGCATAGCCGCCCACGCGGATGAGCCGGACCAGTTGAAACGCGGCTGCCGTCAATTTCTGTTCCGGATTTTTATACAGGTTGCCCATGATGTCCGTCTCCCCCTGGCAACCGGCACAGGGGCACGCACGCCGCAAATGTTCCAGGGGAATAAAACTTTCCCCGCCGTCCGGCCACTTGACCGCCAGCTCGGTCCCGATCTGTTGGATGTCGTCCGGTTGCATCAGCGTCTGGCCAGCAGTTTTTCGAAGGCGGCGAGGGTTTCCGGGCTGACGTGATGTTCAATGCCTTCGGCGTCCAGCTCGGCGGTTTTTTCAGACACCCCGAGTTTGCGCAAAAATGCCGCCACGGTTTGGTGCCGTTGTTTGCATTCATCGGCCAGCTTGCGTCCGGTGTCCGTCAGGAAAATCGCCCGGTAAGGCTGCGTGTTGACATAGCCGGCTTGTTGCAATCGCGTCAGGGTGCGGTTGACCGTCACATGGGTCACGCCCAGCCGCCGCGCCAGGTCCACCACCCGCGCTTCGCCGAGGGAAGCGGACAGGTCGGCGATGGCCTCGACATAATCCTGCGCCGTCTCCAAGGCGCGATCGCGCCGCGAACGGCGCAGGTTCTCGGCCTGCTGCGACGACGGACGCGGTGCCAGTGCAAGTGCAGCCTGTTTATTTTTTGAGATGGGTCGTGCCATTTGCTTGGTTCCATTGAAACCGGCGCCGGCTTGCCGGTCGAGATTTTTTAATTGTAACCTAGGCTACATTTGGGTTGACAGGCGGGCTTTAAAATGTAACCTAGGCTACATCTTGATGAGCTGGGTTCGAACATGGCGGTTGTCGTCCATCGTCCTCTCCGCGATCACGGCGGCGGCGGAGAACGTGGTGCCGGACAAAAGCGGTTACACGTTGTTCAACCCCGTGCCGCAGGCGTTGCTGCGTGAGTTAAGTCCGGACCGTCCGGACAAGACGGAATCGCCTTACACGGTGGATGCCGGCCATTTCCAGCTGGAGATGGATTTTGCGAATTTCACCTACAATCAAACGGACGGCGCCACGACCCGGGCGTGGAACGTCGCCCCTTTCAATCTCAAGGCTGGTTTGCTGAATCACGTGGATCTCCAGCTTGGGTTCGGCAGTTACCTTTATGCCAACACTCACGCGGCAGGCGATAACACGACGCAATCGGGTGTCGGCGATCTGACCACGCGGTTGAAAATCAATCTCTGGGGCGACGATGGCGGGGAAACGGCTTTTGCCTTGCTGCCGTTCGTCACCTTTCCGACCAGCACGGACAACCTGAGCGCCCCCGCGGTCGAGGGCGGCATCATTTTGCCGCTCGCGGTGAAATTACCGCATGACTTCAATCTGGGATTGCAGACGGCGGCCGGTTTTGTGCGCGACGACAATGACCGAGGCTATCACGGAGATTTCATCAACTCCATCACCGTCGGCCACGACCTCATCGGCAGGCTGAGCGGTTATCTGGAATTTTTCAGCGACATCAGCACCGAACCCCATTCCAGCTGGGTGGGAACGGTTGACGCCGGCCTGACGTTTGCCGTCACGGATAATGTGCAGCTCGACGGCGGTTGCAACTTTGGCGTGACGAGTGCGGCGGACGATTACAATCCATTCGCTGGCATCACTTGGAGATTTTAATGCGGCGAAAATTTATCGACGAAATAACTTTTTATGCCTCAATCCGAACCTCCTGTTGAACCGAACCCCAACTTCGCCTGGCGCAAGGCGGCGGGATCGGTCTCGCTGCCGGAAGTTCACCGGAGCGTGCTGGTGCCGGCGAACGCTTCCTTCTGGCGCAAGCTGCTGGCATTTTCCGGCCCCGGTTTTCTGGTGGCGGTCGGCTACATGGATCCGGGCAACTGGGCGACGGATCTGGCGGGCGGCGCGCAATTCGGCTACACGCTGCTGTGCGTCATCATGATTTCCAACCTGATGGCAATCCTGCTTCAACACTTGTGCATCAAGCTGGGCATCGCCACCGGCCGCGATCTGGCGCAGGCTTGCCGCGATCATTATTCCACGCCGACCGTCTGGTTTCTGTGGGTGCTGTGTGAAGTGGCCATCGCCGCCTGCGACCTGGCCGAAGTCGTCGGGTCGGCCATCGCGCTGCAGCTGCTCTTCGGGATTCCGCTGGTGTGGGGTTGTGTCATCACGGTGCTGGACGTGCTGGCCGTGCTGTATTTGCAGAACAAAGGCTTTCGTTACATCGAGGCCCTGGTGATCACCCTGATCGTGACCATTGGCGGTTGTTTTGCCGCCGAGCTGATTTTTTCCAAACCCGGCATCGCCGGCATCCTGCTGGGCTTCATTCCCAGTGCGCAGATCATCACGAATCAGAGCATGCTCTACGTCAGCATCGGCATCATCGGCGCGACGGTGATGCCGCATAATCTTTACCTGCATTCGTCCATCGTCCAGACGCGCAAATACGAACAGAACGCCGGCGGCAAACGGGAGGCCATCAAATTCGCCACGATTGATTCCACGGTGGCCCTGATGTTCGCGCTGTTCATCAACGGCGCCATTCTCATTCTGGCCGCGTCGGCCTTCCACTGGTCCGGCCATCAGGACGTGGCCTCGATCCAGGACGCCTACAAATTATTGCCCACCGCGCTTGGCGTAACCGGGGCGAGCATCTTGTTTGCCGTGGCGCTGCTGGCTTCGGGACAGAACGCCACGCTGACCGGCACGCTCGCCGGCCAGATCGTCATGGAAGGGTTCATCAACATCCGGCTGCGTCCGTGGCTGCGCCGGCTGATCACGCGGCTCATCGCGGTGATTCCGGCCGTCATTGTGATTGGCTACTTTGGAGAAAGTAAAACCACGGATCTGCTCATCGCCAGCCAGGTTGTGTTGTCCATGCAGCTCGGCTTTGCCATCTGGCCGCTGATGCGTTTCACGGGCGAAAAGGCCAAGATGGGCGAGTTCGTGAATCCGCTCTGGATCAAAATTCTCGGCTGGAGCATCGCCGCGATTATCATTGTCCTGAATGTGAAACTGCTCTTTGATACCTTCATGCCCGCGTCCGTCTTGAAGGCGTTTTACGGACTGCTCGGCCTGCCCGCGCCGTCAGAATAAAAACTCCGCCTATGACATTACTGAAGCCAACCATCCGCCGCGAACTGCGTATCACCTTCTCGTTGCATGCGCAGCCGGTCTGGTTTCGCGTCGTTAAATGGACGTGCGTCGTTGCCGGTGTCATCTTATTCCACCATCGAAGCTGGTTCTGGTGGACACTGGCGGGCCTGGCGTTGGCGGGAACGCTGCTGCACTTTTTCTATCGTCGGAAAACCAATGGCTGGACCCGCGCGTGGGGTGGCTGGAACGACGTTGCGGCGGGGCGCGACTGATTCCTCAATCATATGTATAAAAAAATTCTAGTCGCTCTTGAAAACGGCCCGGCGGATGAAACCATGCTGCCGCAGATCGCGCAACTGGCCGCGCACCTCGGCTCCGAGCTGCTGTTGCTGCACGTCGCCGACGGCTGGGTCGCCCGCAGTTTTGACCAGTTGAAACTCGCCGAATCGGAGGAGATAAAAAACGACCGGGCGTATTTGGAAAAAACCGCCGATGGTTTGCGGACGAAAAAGCTGACCGTGGCGACCCGGCTCGCGATGGGCAATCCGCCTACGGAGATTTTGAAGATGGCTGAAGCGGAGCATTGCAATCTGATTGCCATGACCAGCCACGGCCACCGGTTGCTAGGCGATATTGTTCATGGCAGCACCATCAACGAAGTGCGCCATCGCACGCACATTCCGATTTTTCTCGTGCGGGCGGAGAAGAAATAAGGTTGGAGCGCGGGCTTCCCCCCGCTTCAACGTCAACAATATGTAGGAGCCGACGTGAGGAGGCTCATTCTTCTGCGGTGCTTTTCAATTTTTTTTGAGCCTCGTTACCTCGGCTCCTACAGAGCGGGCAGTTTGGAATCTTTCGGCCGCTCGACGAAGTGGAGCAGGTTGCCTTCGGGGTCGGCAAAGTATTGCACCTGGCCGCCACCGGCCGCCGGGCCGGGCTCTCTCGTGAAAATCAGGCCGCGTTTGATGGCTTCTACTTTGGCCGCTGCGAGCGAATCCACCCGCAGCGCCAGATGGCGGAAGCCTTGGAGGTTGTTGTTTTCCGGCGCGGATTGTTTCTCCTTGGCGGCATAAATCTCCAGCCAGCCGCCACCGGGAAAGGCGACCAGATAGGCCGGCGGCGTTTCGCCGCTGTCCCAGATCGTGCGGGCACCCAGCACGCGTTCATACCAGTTCTTCAAGGCGACCGGGTCGGTCGCCGGCAGGCCGATGTGTTCGATGGCGATGTTCACGGCCGGATTAAAAATCAAAAATCAGAAATTAAAAACCTAAATCACGATTTAATTTCCGGTTCACTCGCCACCCTGGCCGTGTATCATGCGCCCGCCAACTTATGAACACCGAATCCTTTCTCAAACAACGGATCATCTGCGTCGCGGTCATCGACCAGCCCGAGGATGCCGTGCCGCTCACCGAGGCGCTGCTCGCGGGCGGACTCAACGCCATCGAAGTCACTTTCCGCACGACGGGCGCGGCGGATGCCATCGCGCGCATCAGCAAGGCGCTGCCGGATGCCGTCGTTGGCGCGGGCACGCTGCTGACGGCCGACCAGGTGAAACAGGCCGTGGACGCCGGCGCGCAATTCGGCGTATCTCCCGGCTTGAGCGAAGCCGTCTCCAAAGCGGCGCATGAAAATAAATTCCCGCTGTTTCCCGGCGTCATCACGCCCACGGAAGTCATGGCCGCGCTGGAACTCGGCTGGAAACATCTGAAATTCTTCCCGGCGGAAACCTTCGGTGGGGTCAATGCATTGAAGGCGCTGAGCGGCCCGTTCGGCCACACCGGCGTGAAATTCATTCCGACTGGCGGCATCACCGCGGCTACGCTGCCCAATTATCTCGCGATTCCACAGGTCGCGGCCATCGGCGGTTCATGGATGGCCGAGCGCAAGCTCGTCGCTGAAAAGTCATGGGATAAAATCACCGCGCTCACGGCGGAGGCGATGAAGGTGATTGCGGCTGCGCAGAAATAATCCGTAGCGGCGTCTCGGCAGAGCGCCGCAAACCAAATGAATGCGGCTTTCTGCCGAAAGCCGCTACGCCAGATTTTAATTCCCCACCGTCACCTGCAATGGCTGGTCGCGACGTTCGGCGAAACGTTTCACGTAATCCTCCCACTGCACATGGTTCGTGAAATCACCACTGCGATCCCAGCACGCGCCGAAGTAGTAGCTGAACGGCTGGCCCACCTCGACCTGCGTGATGGCGAGTTGGGTGCGGATGGGCGGATAACCCTCGTGCGTCGGCTGCGGCACATTGGCGTGTTTCACACTGTCGGGCATGTCGGGATTGTCATTGGTGAATTCTTTCACTGAACCTTTGGGCAGAAGCATCGCCACCGCCGTGGTGCCTTTCGGCTGATCCTCCGGCTGCCAGTAGGTCATCCAGCCTTCAACCAAATCATGCGCGATGAATTCTTCGCGGTTCGTTGGACACGCGCGCTCGGCCAGGCCTACGCCAATCGTAAGCGGCGACTTATCCTCGCTCGAAATGATGGACTGCACCTTGGTGAGCCATGAGCCGGCATCAATGCTGAAACGTTTCGTCTCGGAAACCATGCGGCCATTGCCCGCATCCCACGCGTCGTAGGTCAGTTCAAATTCCGAACGGATCGGGCCGGTGGTGATGAGCTTCCAATTCTTCCAGTTGCTCGACACGTAAAGCTTTTTGCCGTCCCAGATGCCGAGGCCGCCGCAGCCCCGGCTTTTGCCCACGCGATAATCGTCCATGAACGAGCCGTTGTCCTCGTGGTAATGTTTCGTGGCATACATCGTGTCCACGATGAGGCCGCGGTCTTTTTTGATCCACACGTCCGCGCCGCTGCTGATGGTGCCCTCGGCCTTGATGAGCGCCGGACCATATGTGCGGTGCGCGATGCGGTCGCTCTCCCACGCAAAATCGTCGAAGCGTTCCGGCACATAACGCGCGAAAGTTTTCACGATGGGCGGCGGCACGGCTGCCAAATGGTTGCTCGAAATAACTATGTAAGAACGCGTTTCTCCAGGTGCAAGGTCCACTTGAAAAAGGAATTTCCCTGTCGAATAGGTGATATTATCTGCATTTGTATGATAAATCTGTGAATCCAAAATATGCGAGGAAACGCCATCCATAATTATCGGCCTACCAAAAGGGAGATAGCCTTTCCAACTAGCAGATACGGCATCTGGCATCATATTAATTTCAATAGTTTCATTCTCGCGCCAAAATTTTGCAGGATTGGTGACTTTGACTACGATTGAATTTATATTTTCCAATAACGCCATCCGATAAACCTCACTCCCCGCGAGCAGGAATGCGCCGACGCCGTAAACTTCCGTGGATTCTTCGGAGAACTTTTTCGGATCCGCGCCAATGGGCTGGACGTGCGTCAGTTTGCCGTCGGCATCCACGCAACTGACCAGCGCCGCCCACGCCTTGCGGACGGCGGGTTCAAACTGCGCGCGGCCGAGCAGGCCTTGGTTCACGCCCCACGCCAGCGCGTAAGTGTAAAAGCCGGAGCCGCTGGTTTCCTTGAGCGGATAACTGTCCGGGTCGAGCAAACTCGCGCGCCAGAGTCCGTCCGCCTGCTGGCAGGTCAGGATTTTGGCGGACATGTCCTTGAACAATTGCTCGAAGCGCGGACGGTCGGGATGATTTGTCGGCAGATATTGCAGCACGCGGACGAGGCCGCCCATCACCCAGCCGTTGCCGCGACCCCAGAAAACTTTTTTGCCGTTCGCCTCGGCCTTTTTGAAATAGGTGCTGTCACGGAAATAGAGATGCTCGTCTTTGTCGTAGAGATAATCCGTCGTGCGCCACCATTCAGCCACGCCGAAATTCAAATACTTCTTGTCGCCGGTGGCCGTGTAAAGCCGCATCCACGTAGGCGGTCCCATGAACAAGGCATCGCACCAGGACCAGAGTTCCTGGGATTTGTGCTGGGGCAGCGAGAAATCCAAACTTGGCGCGGTGGAGGGATTGGCCAGAATATAGTCAAAGCTGGCCTGTAGCGGCGCAATCATCTTCGGCTCGCGATACAGGAAATAAAGTTCCGCGTAGGTCTGGCCGACCGCATGGTCGTCCGCATGGTATTTGCGCGCGCCAAGCTGCCAGCGGTTCGTCTCGCCCATCGCGAGCATCGCGTCGCGGTATTTGGCGTCGCCGGAGATGCCCGCCAACGCCATGAAGCCCGCGTCCCCTGCAGCTTGGGTCCAGTCGGTCGGCTTGTGCTGGCTGGGATTCGCAAGCTGCCAGTCGGCCACGCGCTGCATCACGGTGAGAACAGACGCCGGGGTAATTTCTTCGGCATTCAGACGGGCCGTGCCCAGAAGCGACACCACGACGGCGAGGAGAACAGGGATGAATTTCATCAGTAAAAATTAACGGTTGGAGAGCAGGGTTTGCAATTCGATTCCGGCGAGGATGAACGGGCCGACGCCTTTGAGGTCGTTCTTCACGATCGGTTCGTGGACGTAATAATCAAAACTGCCGTCGCGCATCATGCCGTTGCTGGGCGAACCGCCGAGGCCGGCGACGGAGCAACACTGCGTGAGCGACCATTGCAGATTGCCGTCGTAGAAGACAAAGGTTTTAACAATGCCGCGATAGCCCTTCTCAATCGCCGGAACATAATCGCGCGGGAGATAGCCTTGATTCACGCCTTTGGCCAGCGCATAAACCATCATGCTCGACACCGTGGCTTCGAGGTAGTTGCCGGGGCGGTTGCCGGCATCCACGACTTGATACCAGACGCCGCTTTGCGGGTCCTGATATTTCACCATGCCCGCGCACAGCTTCTGAAATGTCGCGATGATTTCCGGACGGGCAGGGGAGTTCGTCGGGATAAAGTCCAGCGCATCCACCATGCCCATGGCATACCAGCCGATGGCGCGTCCCCAGAAATTGGACGAGCAGCCATTTGCGGGATTCGCCCATGGCTGGACTTTCACCGAGTCCCAGCCGTGATAAAACAGGCCCGACTTGGCGTCGTAAGTGTGTTCGCCAATCAGGCGGAATTGTTTCGCAACGTCATCAAACGCCCCGGCCGGTTCGCCGAAGAGCCTGGCATATTCGGCATAAAACGGTGCGCCCATGTAAAGTCCGTCCAGCCACATCTGGTTTGTGTATCTCTGCTTGTGCCAGAAGCCGCCGTCGTAGGTGCGCGGTTGGGTTTCGAGCTGTTTCACCAGCAACGCGGCCGCCTTTTGATAACGCGCGTCGTGAGTGAGGAGCCAGAGCGCCAGCACGGTCTTGCCGGGGTTGAGAGCGTCGAGCTGATATTCGTCCGGTTTGTAGCCCTGAATTGTTCCGTCAGGCGAAATGAACGAGCCGATCGCATTTTCGGCGAACGCCACATAACGCGGATCCGGCACGCAGGCGTTTAATTTGAGCAGCGAGAGTGTGAACAGGCCGGCGGTGTAATCCCACTTGGCGGTGCCGCCGGGCTTCCAATTCAGTTTGCCGTCCAGCCGCGTCATCTCCGAATTCGCCAGCCGGGCCGACCATTGCAGCGGCGTCGCGCCGGAGAATTCGGTGGTCGTGACGCGGCTGGTGGTGCAAGAGGCAAAGAGCGTGGCGAAAGTCAACAAGACGCAGGCGCGGCAAAGATTGATGTTCATAAGCGGTGGCTGGTTGCGGGAAAAATTACCAGACATCGTTTTGATGGCGAAGGAAAATTCTCCGGGCTTTTTTGAACAGGAGGCAACGGAGGGAACAGAGATGAAATACAACGGTTCTGACTGCCAATGCTGGATTCGGCCGTCACGTTGGAAAAGCGGCGGAGGGCTGCCGCAGTCCAAGACGCTACGCGCTACCCGATGATTTTCGTAATCCGCGAAGCGTCTTGGACTGTGCCAAGACCCTGGCACTTTGCGGGGGGACAACTTTTCTGCATGAATCGGAGTGTGCCAAAGTCAAATGGAAACGACTTACTCCGTTTCCTCCGTTTGCTCCTGTTCAAAATGGAATCACCGCCCCATCCACCCGCCGTCAATGTTCAGCACCGCGCCATTGAGATAATCAGAGTCGCCTGATGCGAGGAACACGCAACCGCCGGCGATGTCTTCCGCCGCGCCCCAGCGGCCTTCAGGGATGCGGTCGAGGATGGCCTTGTTGCGGACCGGGTCTTCGCGGAGCGCCTTCGTGTTCTCCGTCGCGATGTAGCCGGGCGCGATGGCATTCACGTTGATCCGTTCCCTGGCCCATTCGTTTGCGAGCGCTTTCGTCACGCCGGCAATGCCGTGTTTGCTCGCGGCGTAGGCGGGAACGGTGATGCCGCCTTGAAACGACAGCAGCGACGCAATGTTCACCAGCTTGAGCCGGGAACCTTCGGGCGCTTTGGCGCGACCGGTTTCAATCCACCATTTGCCGACGGCCTGCATGAGAAAGAACGGCGAGTTGAGATTCGTTGCCATGACGGCGTTCCAGTCCGCTTCGGAAAAATCCTTGGCCGGTGCGCGACGGATGATGCCGGCGTTGTTGACGAGCGTGTCAATCTGTCCGGTCTGGGCGAGGATCTGCGCGATGACGTCGGCGGATTCCTTTTGCGTGCCGGTGCCGAGGTCGGCGTTGTGCGCGATGAATGTGCCGCCCGCAACTTTGACTTTGCCGCCCGTGTCCGCGAGATCGCTGCGCGCGACGCCGACGACGGTTGCACCTTCTTTTGCGAACGCCACACAGATGGCCTGCCCGATGCCCCGGCTCGCACCGGTGACGACGACTACTTTTTCTTTGAATTTCATGGGTTGGATTTTTGCCGATGGCGGGAGGGAGAATGCTTGTATGCTTTTTTAAAGACACGCGAAAAATGAAATGGATCGTCGAAACCCACTTCGGCGCTGATCCGCTTGACGGGCCAATCCGTGTCACACAGCAAGGCCGCCGCGCGTTGCAACCTCACCCGTTGAATTTCTTCCTTGGGCGACCGGCCTAATATTTTTCTAAACCGCTGGTTGAGCCAGCTGCCGGATATGGGCACGACACGTAAAATGTCATTGACCCCAATGCCCTCACAGGCATGTTCACGGATGAACCGGACGGCCATCGCGACCCGCCGGTCTTCAATGGCCAGAATCTCGGTCGAGCGCCGGGAAATAATGCGGGTGGGTGCGATGAATATTTCCGTCTGCAGCACTTTTTTACCAGCCATCATTTCCGACAACAACATGGCCGCTTCATAGCCCACTTGCTCGGCATTGGGAAGCACGCTGGACAAAGGCGGGTCCGACAAATTGCACACCACTTCGTCATTGTCCACGCCGAGGACGGCGACCTCTTCCGGCACGGACACACCCGCCGCCCGGCACGCATCCAGGACCTGCTGGCCCCGCATGTCATTGCAGGCCATCAGGCCCACCGGCTTGGGTAATTGCCGTAACCATTCGGCCACGCGCACCCCATCATTCATGCCCAGCATTTCGTATTTCGCCGTGTTTGTTTTCAACGGGTGGCCGCGAACATAAACATGGCAAGGCAGGCCGTCACCGGTGACCAGCCGGAAAAATTCATCCTGCCGCTCGTCGGAATAATCGGCGCCGTTAAATCCGCAAAAAGCAAAATGGTGAAAGCCGCGCTCCTTCAAGTGTTCGTAACACAGCCGGGAAACCGCGGCATTGTCCGTGAGAATGCTCGGCATTTTCGCATCCAGGTTGACGCGCCGCAGAAAAACCGTCGGGAGTTTCAAACCCTGGATCACGCTGAGGATCTCGTCATTTTCCAGCCGCGTGATGATGCCTTCGCCTTTCCAGTCTTTCAGCCAGCCGGGCGTTTCATCACAAAGATTCAAATCCTGGAAAAAAACCGTCCAGGAATTGTTTTCGCGAATAAATTTGGCGATGCCCGAAAGGATGTCGCGCCCATAAGCGCGCGAAGATTCAACCATCAGCGCCACGCGCGGTCGTTTAATCGGTTTGAAAAACTTTTTCATTTGACCCTCCCAATCACCCGTTCACGGCATTTCACAATGACCGGCATCGCATAAATCGGTTCATTGTGGTGCGGCCAGACCGGACGGTTTGGTTCCGTTTGCCTACCGCAAGTCCGCCGGCTTCACCGCGTCCATGTCGTTGAAGACCTGGTTTTCACCGGCCATGCCCCAGATGAATTTGTAGTTGCCGGTGCCGACGCCGAAGTGCATGGACCAGTTCGGCGAGAGTGCTACGTCTTCGTTGTGCAGAAATAGATGCCGGGTCTCTTGCGGTTCGCCAAAGAAATGCGAGAGCACCTTGTCGCCGAGGTCGAAGTAGAAATATATCTCCGTGCGCCGCCAGTGCGTGTGCGGCGGAAACGAATTCCACACATTGCCCGGTTCCAGCGCGGTGAGGCCCATGACGAGCTGGCAGCTTTGGATGCCGCCTTGATGGATGAACTTGTAGATCGTGCGCTTGTTGGCGGTCTCCATCGCGCCGAGATTCACCGGCGTGGCGTCGGCCGATTTCATCAGGGTGGCCGGATGCGCGGAATGGGCGGGGCAGGAGAGGAAATAAAATTTCGCCGGATGCTTCGCGTCGTCGCTGCTGAAGGAAACGGACTTCGTGCCCATCGGCAGATAAACGCAGTCCAGTTTTTCGAGCGCGAAAGTTTTGCCATCCGCAACGACCTTGCCCGCACCGCCGACATTGATCGCGCCGAGTTCACGCCGTTCGAGAAAGAAAGCACGCCCGGTTTCTTTGTGGTTCGGGAGTTCCACCGGTTTATCAGTCGGCATCACGCCGCCAACGACGAGCCGGTCAAGATCCGTGAAATGCCCGCGCACTTCGCCCGGCACAAACAGATGGTTGATGAAAAAGGTATCGCGCAATTCCTGGGTGGACATGCCGATGACGTCCTGCGGGCGCGGCATCCGGCGGATGGAAGATTCAAGCATGAGGCGATTCTAAATTTTCAGCGCGCGCGGTCAATGGCGAAACCCGATGCATTTGATTTCCCTGTAAACTTGGCGTAGCGGCTTTCGGTAGAAAGCCGGAAACTTATCGTCTAAATGAATCGGGCGGTCTGCCGACACGCCGCTACGAAAACATTTTCAGACCAGCCGGGTCGCCCGCACTTGGAATTCGTCGAGGAACGTCTGCAGCAACGGCGTTTTGCGCCCGCGCCACAACGCGCCGATGGTCACCGGCGGAAAGCCGTCCAGCGCCAGTGCACGTATTTTGGCTGGCAGCGCTTTTTTCGGGATGGCCGCCGAGACGCCAATGCCCAGGCCGTTCGCCACGTAGGTTTCGATGAGGTCCACCGAACTCGCCTCGATGCTGGGGAACCAGTCCACGCCCAGTTCGGCGAGCCGTTGCTGGAAACTTTTGCCGAGCGGTTCGCCGGGCGGAAAGCAGATGAGCGGATCGGTGATCTTGTCGCGCTTCCACAATTCCTCCGCCGTCTTGAGCGGACTGTTTTTTTCGACGAGCAGGACGGGCGGCAGCTTCAGCAGGGCGAGCGAATTGATTCCCGGCGGATAATTTTTTTCGATCAAGGTGATGGCCAGGTCGATTTCATCCGCCTGCAGCCAGGTTTCGAGCTGGGCCGGGAAACCTTCGCGCAACGACATTTTCAGGCCGGGAAATTTCTTCCGCACGTCGCGGAAGAGTTCCGGCAGATGCTCGCGCAGCACGATCGTCGAGGCGCCGATGCGGATGTGCCGGGTCTGGCCGCCCTGGATGTCCGTCGCCAGCTTGTCGAGGTTCGCGAAGAACGGCTGGATGAAGGCATACACTTTTTCGCCATCCGCCGTCAGCGCGAACGGCCGGCGCTGGAACAAAGTCACGCCGAGAAATTCCTCGAGTTGCGCGATCTGCGAGCTGACCGCCGGCTGCTGGATGCCGTAGGGGATGTTGCGCACCGCCGGCATGATGCCGCCGTGCCGCGCGACGTAATAGAAAAGTTCGAGGTGATGGACGTTCATTGATACACGCGATGTGGCTTGCAGTTTTATCAATTCACGCCCCGCGCGCAAGCTGCGTTAAACCTGCCCCATGAAAACGATGCTCAGTTGGTTCGCTCAATTCGCCGCCGCCGTCTTCGCCGCCGAGTTCGCCGCCGGGTTTGTCCACTGGTTTGAGGACGCCTACGTCCGTGAACACACACCGGTCATCGGCAAATTTGTGGGCCGGCCGAACACCATCCATCACCATTACCCGCGCCACATGACCCGCAACAGCTGGTGGCAAAGCTCGTGGGACCTGGTGTTGATCGCGACCGTGCTGCTGGTCGCTGCGTGGGTTGTCGGCTGGCTGACCTGGCAGGTCTGGCTGTTCGCGATTCTCGCCGCCAATGCGAACGAATTCCACAAATGGGCGCATCGCACACGCAAAGAAAACGGCCGCGTCATCTCTTTTTTGCAAGAGATCAAAATCTTGCAAACGTCCAAACATCACGCGTTGCATCATACCGACCCGAAGAACAGCCACTATTGCACCATTACGAACGCGTTGAATCCGGTGCTGGATGCGCTGCGCTTCTGGGACGGGCTCGAATGGTTGCTCGCCAAAACCATCCGCCTGCATCGCCAGCCGGACACGTCCGTGCGCGGCTGCGGTCCCGGCCCGGCGTGGCTGAAAGAATTTGGCCGGACGTCAAATCTGACCGATTGCCCGGCGCACAAAAACGGAACCCGGCAGATTGGGGGTATTCAAGCCGCTTCGTCTGGCAGCGCTTTCTGAATGGTCTCCAGCAGGGTGGCGGGAGTGCAAAGGCTTTTGAGGATGCGCTGGCTGGCGCTTTCCAGCAGATGCTCCTGTTCCGAATCCAGAATCGAGTTCGTGGACAGGACGATCACCGGAACGGCTGCGAGAGCATCGTGGGTGCGGATGTATTGCAACACCTCCTCGCCGCTGAACCGGGGCAGCATCAGATCCAGCACCACCAGATCGGGGATCATCGTCGAAAGCTGCTTGATGGCCTCCAGTCCGTCGCGGGCGGGGATGACGTGGTATCCCGCCTGTTGCAACCGATTCTGATAAGCGGTGAGCGTCACGGGATCGTCTTCAACGTATAGGATGGTCCTCGTTTTTTGCATCGTTTGCCTCACGCAATCAATGGCGGACTTATATCAAAACCGCGACGCCTCTGCCAAGAGAATGTTCTATCAGGTTGGCTTGCCGGTGGCCAATGGACCGGCCGTTGTTCCGGGGGTGATTTTATTGATGTTGTTCCAAAGTTTTTCAATTCCCACCTTTGAGCGTTCGGCGGTAGGATGGCCGCGCATGAAAAAATCAGAAGCCGGAATCCTTAAGCCCGACGCCAGCCGGAGCGAATCCCTACGCGGCTATTGGGCGCTCATCGTCACGCAGTTTCAGGGTGCGTTCAGCGACAATGTGGTGAAGAACCTCGTCATTCTCATCGCCATCTTCGGCACCAGCATGACGGCAGTGGAGAAAAACCATTTCGGCGAATCCATCGGCGCGCTCTTCTCGCTGCCGTTCATTTTATTTTCCATGGCCGGCGGTTTTCTCGCCGACCGGTTCAGCAAGCGTTCGGTGATGCTGGGTGTGAAGGTTTTTGAGCTGCTCATCATGTCGCTGGTGTTCGCCGGACTGTGGACCCTCAACAAGCATCTGCTGCTCGCCAGTGTTTTCCTGATGGGCACGCACAGCGCGTTTTTCGGCCCGTCCAAATACGGTTCGTTGCCGGAACTGCTGCCGGAGAAAAAACTCTCGTGGGGCAACGGCATTCTCGAACTCGGCACGTTCATGGCCATCATCCTCGGCACGGTCGCCGCCGCCGTCCTGTCGCAAAAGCTGCATGGCGAACAATGGATTTCCGGCCTCCTCCTTATCGCCCTGGCAGTGTTTGGATTTGTCACCTGTCTCGGCATCACCAAAGTCCCGGCGGCGAATCCGCAAAAGAAGTTTAACGCTAATTTCCCCGCCGAAGTCTGGCGGCAGCTCCGGGCCATGCGCGGAGATCGTCCGCTCTGGCTCGCTGTCATCGGCAACACCTACTTCAATTTTCTCGGCGCGCTGATGTTGCTCAACCTGTTCTTCTACGGCGCGGATGTGCTGCATGTGGATGAGACGAAAATCGGCCTGCTCAATGTCGCGCTGGCCCTCGGCATCGGACTGGGCAGCGTGGCGGCGGGCTATCTGTCCGGCGGCAAGATCGAATACGGCCTCGTTCCGCTGGGCGCGTTCGGGCTTTCCGTTTTTTCCGCGCTGCTGGCCTGGCCCGGCGCTGGCGTGGGAATTGCCTATGCGCTTCTCACGCTGCTGGGTTTTGCCGGCGGATTTTTCATCGTGCCCATCGCGGCGTTGTTGCAGCACAAACCGGCGCGCGAAAACAAAGGCCAGGTGCAGGCGACCGCCAACCTGCTTTCCTTTGTCGGCGTGTTTCTCGCGTCGGGCGCGCACTGGTTGCTCGCGCAACAGTTTCAACTTTCCCCACGCCACATTTTTCTCGTCGGCGGAGTGATGACGCTGATCGGTGCGGTTTACGTTCTGTTTCTGCTGCCCGACGCGCTGCTGCGTTTCGTGTTGTGGCTGGTCACCCGGACGCTTTACCGGATTCGCGTTGACGGCCGCGACCACATTCCGGCCAAGGGCGGGGCGCTGTTCGTCTGCAACCACGTCTCCTGGGTGGACGCGCTGCTGCTCATTGCCTCGACCGATCGCAGCGTGCGGTTCGTAATGTTCAAGGACATCTACGAACAGCCTTGGATCAAACCATTTTGCAAAATCCTCGGCGTGATTCCGGTTTCGTCCTATCAACGGCCCCGCGAATTGATCAGATCTCTCCAGGTCGCCAGCGCCGCCATCCGCAGCGGGGAAGTCGTCTGCATTTTTGCCGAGGGCGAGATCACCCGCATCGGACAACTGCTCCCGTTCCGGCGCGGCTTCGAACGCATCATGAAGGATGTGGACGCGCCCATCATCCCCATCGCGCTCGACGGCGTGCTGGGCAGCACCTCGAGTTTCAAGCACGGCAAATTTGTCTGGCGGCTGCCCTCGCGCATTCCGTATCCGGTCACCGTGAGCTTCGGCCCGCCGTTGCCGGGAAACGCGACCGCGTTCACCGTGCGCCAGACCGTGCAGGAGCTGCTCGCGAACTCGTGGCACCATCGCCGCGACCGCATGGAAACGTTGCAGCGGCAGTTTGTCCGGACCGCGCGGCGGCATGCGCGCCGGTTCGCCATGGCGGACGCGCAGACCGCCGGCGTCACGTTCGGCAACGCCCTGGTGCGGACGGTTTTTCTCGCCCGACGGCTCAAGCAAGTCTGGGCCGGACAAAAAATGGTCGGGCTGCTGCTGCCGCCGAGCGTGCCGGGCGCGCTGGTGAATTACGCCGCGCTGCTGTGCGGCAAGGTGCCGGTGAATCTGAACTACACGCTCTCGGCGGAGGCGCTCGCCTCGTGCGCGAAGCAATGCGACCTCAAAACCGTGCTGACATCACGGGCATTTCTTGAAAAAGTAAAACTCACCGTGCCCGGCGAGATTGTTTATCTGGAGGATTTACTTGGACGGAGCGCGGACGGTCCCCGTCCGCAGCACCCCCAAAAGGAGGAAGATGCAAAAGGTTCGGATAAGCTTGCACCGTCGGGGCCGCTGCGACCGGAGACCGGTCGCGCTCCGTCCGCACTGGAAAAACTCACGGCATTTCTCATGGCGCGACTGTTGCCGGCGGGACTTCTCGAATGGTCGCTGCGTGACCAAACGCCCTCCCGCTCCGCTCCCGGCGGGAGGGGAGCGGGCCGGGGTGAGGTAAAACACAACCAACTCGACGATCTGGCCACCGTGATTTTCTCCAGCGGCAGCACGGGCGAACCCAAGGGCGTGATGTTGTCGCACTACAACATCGTCTCGAATGCCGAGCAGTTGGAGCAGGTGTTCGGCCTGGGCAAATCGGACCGGCTGCTGGGCGTGCTGCCCTTTTTCCATTCATTCGGTTTCACCGGCACGCTGGCGATGCCGGCGGCGGTCGGCGTGGGCGTGGCGTTTCATGCGAATCCGCTCGACATCAAAACCATCGGGCCGCTCGTGCGCACGCATGCGGTCACGTTCCTGCTCGCGACGCCGACGTTCCTGCAACTCTACCTGCGCGGTTGCACGCCGGGCGATCTCGGCAGTGTGCGATTGGTGATGACCGGTGCCGAAAAATTGCCCGAACGACTCGCCACCGCGTTCGAGGAAAAGTTTGGCATCCGTCCGCTCGAAGCCTACGGCTGCACCGAGTGTTCACCTGCCGTGACCGTGAACACGCACGATTTTCGCGCGGCGGGTTTCCGGCAGGTCGGGGCCAAGCGCGGCACCATCGGCCATCCGCTGCCCGGCGTGTGCGTGCGCATCGTGGACGTGAACCAGCCGCACAGCGAAACCTCGCTGCCGCTGGGCGAACCGGGATTGCTGCTCGTGCGCGGGCCGAACGTGATGGTGGGTTATCTGGGTCAACCCGAAAAGACGGCGGCGGTTTTGATTCGCGTGGCGGCGGGCGTCCCGCCTGCCGTAGAGCCGGGCGTCCCGCCCGGCGGAAAAAGCGTGGATGGCGAAGGGCGCGCGGAGAATCCGGAAGTCACGGCGGGTCCGATCGCCAGTCCGGGCGGCAGGATGCCGCCCTCTACGTCAGGCGGGACGCCCGACGCTACACAATTTTGGTATATGACCGGCGACGTGGCGTTGGTGGACGAGGATGGCTTTGTGCAGATCACCGACCGCCTGAGCCGGTTCAGCAAGATTGGTGGCGAGATGGTGCCGCACATCAAGATCGAGGAACGCCTGCACGAACTCGCCGGCGTGACCGAGCAGACCTTTGTCGTCACCGGCGTGCCGGATGAAAAGAAAGGCGAACGCATTGTCGTGCTGCACCGGCGCGCGGAAAAAGATTTGCCGGCCTGTCTGGAGAAATTTGCCGCCTGCGACCTGCCGAACTTGTGGAAGCCCAAGGCGGAATCTTTTTTCCGCGTGGAGCAGTTTCCGCTGCTCGGCACGGGCAAACTGGATTTGCGCGGGGTGAAGGAAATCGCCGCCCGGCTTGTGGGCTGACCCGGAGTGCGCCCGTCCTCGGGCGCTGCGACTGGCTTACGACGGACGATTGGATTGTTTAAAGATGTTTGCAGTTTGAGTATCGCAGCGCCCGAGGACGGGCGCACTCCGCCGATGGCCGCGTGCGACCTGCCGAACTTGTGGAAACCCAAGGTGGATTCTTTTTTCCGCGTGGAACAGTTTCCGCTGCTCGGCACCGGCAAGCTGGATTTGCGCGGGGTGAAGGAAATCGCTGGCCGGCTCGTGGGGTAAAAGAAATTGTAAGCTGGAAAGGCGAATCAGTTTTGCAATCAGGCTCCCTTCGTCTGGTGACTGATAGCCCGTAATGTGTGAAGCTGCACTTCGACTTCGGATTCGTCAAAATGTGCATCGCCAGTCAACGACTGTAAGGTGGCCAACACATATCCACCCGGAACTTCCAGTGCATAATCCACCTGCTTACTTGGAGCAGGCCAGGTTTGCTTGTATGTGCGCTTGATACCTCTCACACTGGCAAAATGGACATCTACGAGTTCAATGCCGTCGCCGTCCAGCATTGGGCGGCGTTTAGCTTCGCTCCGAAAACGTGCTATCTCGCTTTCCATCTTTTCACTGTCCGAAGGATAAAGACTGAGAAGTTTCTTGCGCCACTTCACTGACCAACAGCCGTTCTCTTTTGAAATCTTCGCATCTTCTTGTAAATCCATAGAAACCTCACGCTCCGGAGGCATCTCTGCAGGCTCTTGTAATAGCGTATCTGCTGCATCCATTGCCAGAAACGGTAAAAGGAAACCGAGAGATTCATTCCCTCGCAGGTGAGCCGATAACCAGATGTCCAATTCGGCTCCATCTTCGTTAAGAGCAGCCCTGGCCTGTTCTGCTGGAAGTCCTTTTACACGTTTACGAACAACCTTCCGAATCATGGTTAGGTCGGTGTTCTCGTTAACCTCCTCTGGCCCGAGCGCGGTCAGATATTTTCGGACAGGTTCGAGATACCTAAGTCGTGGTGGCAATAATGCTGAGCGTTCCATGCGATTATATCTAACAGATAATAACAATTAAAATTTGTGGTCTATCATCGTTCACGCGTTTGAGACTGGGCTGGACGCAAATAGTTGTCGAGCCTGTTTTGGCGGAATGCCGGGCGAGCCTTCCAAGAATCCCAACGGGATTCCTGCTCAAAGCCCAGGGTTGCGAGGAACGAGCCACCCTGGGTTAATCGTCGGGAGAAAATCACAACCCCAACGGGGTTGCGGCGTTGGTTAACGTCTCCGGGCCACAACCCCGTTGGGGTTGCGTTCATGGTCGTAGCGTTCCCAAGGTAGCTCGTTCCTCGCAACCTTGGGCTGAAGGACGCAATCCTGTTGGGATTGAGCAATCCAAGCCGCTTCTCAAAAGGAGACGCGTGCTGGCGCGATTTTCGTTCAGAAATGGCGGCGACTCACAGAGGAATAAATTCGTGCCGCATCTCCTTTTCATCGCAATGGAAAAGGGCCACGCTGCGTTCCGTGCCGAACTTCGGTTTGCCGGAATAGCCGGGATTGAAAAATAAAATCCCGCCCAGCGTTTCGGCATACGGCTTGTGCGTGTGGCCGAACACGACCACGTCGGGCCGGACGCGCGCGAGCCGGCTCTTGAGTTTGTCGTCGGGCGCCGGCGGATGGACGATGTGTTGCACGAGAAATTTCCGTGCGCCCAGTTCCACCACCTCGGTCAGCTTGTAGCTCAACCCCAGATCCGTGTTGCCGAGCACGACGGTGACCGGCGCGATCTGTTCCAGTTCAAACGCGACGAACGCATCGCCCACGTCGCCTGCATGCAGGATGTGATCCACGCCCGCAAAAATCTTTGGAACGCGCGGGTCGAGAAACCCGTGGGTGTCGGAGATGACGCCAATCTTCATGAAGGTGACAAGTGGCGGGTGACAAGTGACAAGATAAAGCCGGCAACTGCACAATTGAACTTCGTGACACCCGTCACCCGCCACGTGTCACATTTTTTCATGCGCTGGCTTCCTCCGGCTTTTCCCCGGCCTCGGCTTCCTCGTCGCGCGCCCCGGCTTTTTTGTCGGCGGGCGATTCGGCGGGCGCGGTCAGTTTCGCCGCCGCGACGAACAGCGCGGTGAACAGGCCGCCGCTTAGAAGCGTGTTGCGGAAAAATTCCCAGGTTGAAGGATAACCGCCGATGCCCTTGGTCAGTGCGAGCAGCCAGCCGGCAAGGGTCTTGGTGTATTCGGGATTTTGAAACGGATTGAAGAACCAGGACGCCGTGTTCGTGATGAAGTAAAACAAGATCGCGCCAAAAATCCCGCCGCCGAGCAGCGAGGCGAAGGACGATTGCGGCTTGAACCGGCGACCGAGAAAAATCAGGACGGCGTAGGCGACGTAGTTGAACGCCAGATTCGCCAGATTGGCCGAATCCCAGACTTCAACGTCGTGCGCCGCATAATAAACATTCAAACTGATGTCGGTCGCGAGCAAAACGACCAGCGGCATCCACCACGAATTTTTTCTGGGAAAATAAACGCCCGCACAAAACGCAAACGCGTAGGCCATGCTGAAATTCAACGGCAACAGGCCGGGAATCCGCGACACTGCGAACAGCACCACGAACACCCACGGCAGCCAGCGATTCAATTTCTCTTTCACTTCACCCAAGGATATTCCGCCGGCGAGGAATGACAAGCCGGCGAAAATGATCATGGCATTTTAATTGCCAAAGGGTCGTGCGGGTTGTAGCGCAGACTGGCAGTCTGCTGTGTCGCGGATTGTCAATCCGCTGGCCAGCGAACTTGCGAATGTCTGGCCGACTGCCAGTCGGCGAAACGGCAGGTTGCCAACCTGCGCCACGGCGGACCCTGAGCTGTCGTGCGGGTTGTAGCGCAGTCTGGCAGTCTGCTGTGTCGCGGATTGTCAATCCGCTGGCCATCGAACTTGCGAATGCCTGGCCGGCTGCCAGTCGGCGAAACGGCAGGTTGCCAACCTGCGCCCCGGCGGACCCTGAGCTGTCGCGCGGGTTGTAGCGCAGACTGGCAGTCTGCTGTGTCGCGGATTGTCAATCCGCTGGCCATCGAACTTGCGAATGCCTGGCCGGCTGCCAGTCGGCGAAACGGCAGGTTGCCAACCTGCGCTACGGCGGAACCGGAGTTGTCGCGCGGGTTGTAGCGCAGACTGGCAGTCTGCTGTGTCGCGGATTGTCAATCCGCTGGCCATCGAACTTACGAATGCCTGGCCGACTGCCAGTCGGCGAAACGGCAGGTTGCCAACCTGCGCTACGGCGGAACCTGAGTTGTCGCGCGGGTTGTAGCGCAGACTGGTAGTCTGCTGTGTCACGGATTGTCAATCCGCTGGCCATCGAACTTGCGAATGCCTGGCCGACTGCCAGTCGGCGAAACGGCAGGTTGCCAACCTGCGCCACGGCGGAACCTGAGTTGTCGCCGAACCAGGAACCTGCCAAAACAATTTGCATATTTTTCTCCGGGCTGGTCGTTGGTTGTGGCAGCTTTCCCGCCGGTGGAAAAACTGTTCGACATCATCCACGAAGACGACGAGTTGCTGGTCATCAACAAGCCCGCCGGGCTCGTCTGCCATCCGACCAAGAACGGCGAAATGTCCAGCCTCATCGGCCGGGTGCGGCTGCACCTGAAAGTTTCTCCTCCCCAACTCTCAACTCTCAACCCCGTAAAGGGCGTGGCTCCAACGGGGCTTTACGCTCCTCAACTCTCAACTGTTTCTCAGCCCCACCTCGTCAATCGTCTCGACCGGGAAACCAGCGGCGTGGTCATCGTGGCCAAAAATTCCGTCGTTGCCGGTGAGCTGGGGAAAATCATGGAAGGCCGCGCCATTGAAAAAGAATACCTTGCCATCGTCCACGGCCATGTGCGCGAGGACCACGGCCTCATTGACGCGCCGCTGGGCAAAGACGAACACAGCGTCGTGGCCGTCAAAGATTGTGTGCGCGCCGATGGAGCCGCCGCCCAGACCGAATACTGGGTCGAACGCCGCTTTGTCCGGCCCTCAACTTTCAACTCTCAACCCTCAACTTTTTCCCTGCTTCGCGTCCTGCCGCGCACCGGCCGCAAGCATCAGATCCGCATCCATCTCGCGCATCTCGGCCACGCGATCGTGGGCGACAAGATTTATGGCGGCGACGAGGATTTGTATCTCGCCCTCGTCGAGCAGCGCCTCACCGACGAACAGCGCGCCCGGCTCATCTTGGAAAACCACGCTCTCCACGCCCGCGTCGTGCGCTTCAACTGGCGTGGCGAGCTGAAGGAATTTTTCTGCGAACCGGAGCTGTGGTTCGCCAGGTTTGTAGAAGAAGCGGATACAAATGGCAGGCAGGGAATGGCGAGCGGATGGCTTCCGCCGGTGTAGCGGCGGGCTTCCAGCCCGGCGGGAAAAACGTTCACCTCACGTAAGCCGTTTGAAAATACCGTGAGAAACCGACCGTTCGCATGTCCGATCCGGGCGGCGCGACGCCGCCCTCTACGGCAGGCGGGACGCCCGCCGCTACGCCGTTGCCCGGGAGTTCTGGTTGAACGGTGATTCCATGTCCCCTACAATCGGAGCCAGACATGAAACCACTTCGCATCGGATTCCTGAGCACCGCCGGCATCGGCCGGAAAAACTGGAAGGCAATTTTGAATTCCGGCAACTGCATCGTCTCCGCCGTCGCCAGTCGCGACGCGCAGAAAAGCCGCGAATATATCCGCGAATGCCAGGGCGAAAATGCTTTCGACAACCTCCCCGAAGCGCTCGGCAGCTACGAAGCCTTGATTACTTCGCCCAATGTGGATGCTGTTTATATCCCGCTGCCGACCGGTCTCCGCAAAGAATGGGTGCTCCGTGCGGCGGCGGCGGGCAAGCATATCATCTGCGAAAAGCCTTGTGCCGTCACCACGGCCGAATTGGAAGAGATGATCGCCGCCTGCGCAAAACATCGCGTGCAGTTCATGGATGGCGTGATGTTCATGCACAGTTCGCGCCTGGCGAAAATCCGCGAGGTGCTGAAGGACGAAAAGAATGTCGGCGAAATCCGGCGGATTGCCTCGGCTTTCAGTTTTTATGTCGGTGATCATTTTTTTCGCGACAACATCCGTGTGAACGCCGCGCTGGAACCGGCCGGTTGTCTTGGTGATCTGGGCTGGTATTGCATCCGCTTTGCCCTTTGGACGATGAACTGGCAGCTGCCGCGCGAAGTCACCGGCAATATTCTGTCGCAGTCCGGCTCTGCGGTGCCGACGGAATTTACCGGCGAACTGATGTATGACAGTGGAGTTTCCTCCGGGTTTTACTGCTCGTTTCTGGCGGCGAAACAACAGTGGGCGCATGTCAGCGGGCAGAACGGCTGGCTGCGCGTGCCCGGCTTCATCCATCCGCTCAACGGCTACGAGCCGGCCTTCGAGGTCAACGACGCCGAAGTCGTCACGGTGTCCGACGTGAAATGTCCGCCCGGTGCCGACCCGTCGGGATTTGGCCATGCGACGGCGCAGGACACGCGGATGTGGCGCAATTTTGCAAACCAGATTTTTTCCGGCAAACTCAATGAGGACTGGCCGATGTGGGCGCTGAAAACGCAGCGAGTGATGGATGCCTGCTTCGAATCCGCACAAAATGGCGGGGGCATGACCGCATTGGACCAGTCGCGCAAGTAGAAATTATTTTTCACATTTCGGATTGTTTTGTTTTATCAAATGATCATCTAATGCGGGCGTGGATTGAGATTTGATCCATCGACACCAACCTTCATAAAAATATGCGCATATCAATCCTCGCTGGCCTGGTTCTTCTGGCTGGTTTCACGACCTTTGCCGAACCTGAAATCAAAGGCACCGCTTCCGAGCTGGCTCATTACCTCAACGCCGTTCCGAAGACGGTCCGGATCACCGGCGAGGCGGAGATCCGGGTGCCGGCGCACCGCGCGATATTGAGTTTGCGGGTCGTCACGGAAAACAAATCGTTGCAGGAGGCCCTGCGTGCCAATCTCGAAATCCGCGGCAAGCTGGCCGATTACTTGAAAAATCTCGGGATGCCGGCGGAGCGCATCCAAGCCTCGAAGTTTTCCTCGACGCCAAAATTCGGGATGTTTGGGGAGAAGGCAAAAAGTTATCGCGTCGAAAACGTGATGCGGATTTCCGTTCAGGACGAAAAGGAGTTTCAGGCGGCGACCGGGGTGGTGGACAAATGGTCCGAAGTGCAGTTTGACGGCGTGGAATTTGAATACGCCGACAAGGAACAGCAAAAACAGAACGCGATCGCCAAAGCGTGCGAAAATGCCGGCGACCGGATGAAAATCTACGAGGAGAAAATCGGCGTGAAGCTGGTGCCGGCGACATTCAGCGAGGGCGAAGTCGAAAAGAGAAACGCCGGCCCGGCCAACTACGGGATTTCCAAAGCCGTGGGGTATGACCGCAGTCTATCATCGGGTGCGTCCATGGCGTCGGAATCGGCAGCCGAGGAAGCGATCTCATCCTTCGGTGAGATCGTTTACACGGCCAAAGTGTCAGTGGAATACACGGTGCAGCCAAAATAACGTTCCGGCCGACCCCGCATTTCCTCGCCGAATGCAGCCAAATCCCCGGCCTTGCGGTTCGGGCTGGCCGCAAATCGCATTTCAATCTTCCATCTGCCATCGTCTATCCGTTATCCTGCGCGGCGTGCAATTTCGGAAGATCACCATCGTCGGCGTCGGTTTGCTCGGGGGCTCCATCGGTTTGGCCGTCCGGCGGCATCGGCTGGCAGGGGAGATCGCCGGATTCGTCCGGCGCGCGGCGAGCTTGAAGGATTGCGAAAAAGTGGGCGCAGTGGATTATGCCGTGACCGATCTGCTTGCCGCCGTTTCCAATGCCGACCTGATCATTCTTTGCACGCCGCTCGCCCAGATGCCTGCGCTCGCGAAACAGATTCTCCCCGCCCTGAAACGTGGCGCGATCGTCACCGACGTCGGCAGCGTGAAGGCCGGGGTCGTGCGTGAACTGGAATCCATCATCGCCAGGTCCGGCGCGCATTTTGTGGGCAGCCATCCGATGGCGGGCGGCGAAAAAATGGGCGTGCTGGCCGCGCGGGCGGATTTGTTCGAGAACGCCGTCTGCATCGTGACACCTTCAAAAAAATCCAGTGCGACCGCCGTCCGCAAAGTGGAGCAATTTTGGAAATCCCTCGGTGCCTGCACCCTGAGGCTTGGCGCTGTCGAGCATGACCAACTGGTGAGCCGTTCCAGCCATCTGCCGCACGTCGTCGCGGCGACATTGGCCGGATTGGTCCTGGATCCGAAGCAGCCGAAGGCGCAGGCCGGACTTTGCGCGACGGGTTTCCGCGACACGACACGCATCGCCTCTGGTTCGCCGGAGATGTGGCGTGACATCGCGCTGGCCAATCGCAAGAATCTTTCGCAGTCGGTGGACGCGTTTGTAACGGAACTTAAAAAATTTCAAGGCGTGTTGAAACGTGGCGACGCGAAGGCGGTCGAAAAGATTTTTGCGACGGCCAAGCAGCGCCGTGACCACTGGTGCACGAACGGCGCCTCAACCTCATCCGAATGAACCAACCACAGATGGACACAGATAAACACGGATGGGGCGAAACGCAGAGGCGCAGAGCCCGCAAAGAACCGCAGAGATTTTTACTCTGCGTCTCTCCGCGTTCTCCGCGTCTCTGCGTTTGGTTTTGTTATCCGTGTTCATCCGTGTTTATCCGTGGTTAAAATGGCTTTACCTGACCTCATCGAAATCGTTCCGCTCACCAAGCCGGTGCGCGCGGAAATCACCGTGCCCGGTTCGAAGAGCATCACGAACCGCGCCTTGATTCTCGCCGCGCTGGCCGACGGCGAAGTGACGCTCAAAGGCGCATTGTGGAGCGAGGACACGCAGATCATGGTCGCGTGCCTGAAACAGCTTGGATTTCTGGTGAACGTCGCGCCCGACCCGGACGAGCCCTGCAACCGCACCATCATGGTCATCGGTGAAGGCGGCTTGGTGCCGGCGGGTGGCACGGAGACCTTGCCGCTGGATCTGTTCGTCGGCAATGCCGGGACGGCGGCGCGGTTTCTCGCGCCACTCCTGTGTCTGGGCCGGGGTGTTTACCGGTTGCACGGCGTGGCCCGGATGCACGAGCGTCCGCAGGCTTCCTTGTTTCAGGCATTGCGCGAACTGGGTTATCGCGTCGAATCCGATTTTGATAACGACAAGCTGCCGGCGAGGATTTTTGGTGGTGGCAGCCGAGGTGACGAGGCTCAATCTGAAAAATCCGAAATCCGAAATCCGAAATCCGAAATCAGTCAGAGCCTCCTCACGTCGGCTGCTACGAAACATTGCAAAGTCAGCATCGAGGAAAGCTCGCAGTTCGCGTCGGCGCTTTTACTGTCGTCAAAAATTGGCGGCTGGGAAATTGAAATTGTCGGCGAGAACGCAGAGGAATCGCCGTACGTGGCGATGACTTCAAAATTGATCGAAGCCTTTCCAAAAGACGGGGGAATTTTTCATATCGAGCCGGACGCCTCGAGTGGCAGCTATTTTTGGGCGGCGGATTGGATTTTCTGGATCACCCGACTCCATGCGAAACTGGGGCAGGTGGGTGTTCAACATTGGCCCAAGACCACCTGGCAGATCGACACCAATTATCCCAAGCTCCGGAATTTGCTGGAATTGAACGGAGCCCTCTCCCGTAAAACACATTTGGGCGACAGCATCATGACGGCGATTGTCAAAGCGCCCTTGAACCAGGCACCGCAGCACAGCCCGTTTTCCGGCGGTGAAGACACCATCATCGTTGCGCGCGCATCCAAGCCGATGCGCTTCACCGATCTGGGGCGTCTCCGGGTCCAGGAAACCGAGCGCGTGGTCGCGTTGCGGACCGAGCTGACCAAATGCGGCGCCAAAGTGGTCGAGGAAGACGACACGTTGACCGTGTGGCCGTCGGCACTGCACGGCGCGACGATTGAAACCTACAACGACCATCGCATGGCGATGTGTTTTGCGATTCTAGGATTGAAAGTTCCGGGAATAAAAATTACAAATCCGGCCTGCGTGAAGAAGACGTTCCCGAATTTTTTCCAGAAGCTGGCGTCGCAACCGCCTCACGGCCTGGGTGCGGAGATCTGGGCGATCAAAAACGGCCAGCGCACGCGGAAATTGAGCGGCGAAGAATTGTTTGCGGATTAGCCGTAGCGGCGTCTCGGCAGAGCGCCGCCGAATACATAATTTTGCTGCGCTCTGCCGAGACGCAGCCACGAAAAATAAAATTGAAACAACCGATTGTCATTGCGATTGACGGCACGAGCGCCAGCGGCAAAAGCACGAACGCCAAGCTCGTGTCCAAGGCGCTCGGCTATGTTTATGTGGACACGGGCGCGATGTATCGCACGCTCGGCTGGTATTGCCTGCAGAAGCATGTGGACATCCATGACGACAAGGCGGTGGCCGTGGCCTGCCGCAAATGGAAGACGTCGCTCGAATGCATCGAGACCAAGAGCCATCTGCGCGCGGTGCATCTGCTGGTGGACGGGTATTATCCCGACAAGGAAATCCGCACCGCGGAAGTCAGCGCCGCGACCTCGTTGATCGCCGCCATTCCCAAGGTGCGCGACTGGATGAAGAAAAAGCAGCGCGAATGCATCCAGTTCGGCGACCTCGTGATGGAAGGCCGCGACATCGGGACCAATGTGTTTCCGGAAACGGATTACAAATTCTATCTCGACGCGCATCTGGACGAACGCACCAAGCGGCGGACGGCGGACGGCGTGAATGAAAACCTCGCGGCGCGCGACCAGCGCGACAGCCAGCGGGCGAGCGCGCCCTTGATGATCGCGCTCGGGGCGAAGGTGATCAACAATTCGCACATGAGTTCCGAGCAGACGAGCGGCTTGATCCTGGCGGAAATTCAAAAACGTCTCGCCGAAGGGCGAGGATAGAGGATTGAAGATGGAGGATGGCAAAATCAAATCACGCGGCCTGCTTTCCAGGTTCCACCTTCCATTCGCCATCCTCGTCTTATGAATCTCTCCTATCGCCTCGGCTGGCTGGGGTTTCGCGTCATGTTTGCGGTGTATTTCCGCTGGCGCGTCTTCAATCCCGAGCGCGTGCCGCAGACCGGCGGCGTCATTCTGGCTTCCAATCACTCCAGCTTTCTGGATCCGCCGCTGGTCGGTTCGGCGTTGCCGCGCGCCATCAATTATCTCGCGCGTGAAAGCCTGTTCCGTTTTCCGGGCATCGGTGCGTTGCTGCGTTCCTGGAATTCCGTGCCGGTGGACCGTGATGGCGGCGGCGCGTCGGGTCTGCGGGAGATTCTCAACCGGCTGCTGGCAGGTGGCGGCATCATTCTGTTTCCGGAAGGCACGCGGACGCCGGATGGCAAATTGCAGCCGGCGCGTTCGGGCATCGGGCTGACGGTCATCAAGTCTGATGTGGTGGTGATTCCAGTGCGGACGTTTGGAACGTTTGAAGCGTATGGGCGTGATCACAAATTCCCGCGCCCGTATGGTGTGGCGGTGAAGTATGGCCGGCCGATGAAGTTTGAATCCTTGCGCGCCGAGGCCAGGATCTGTTCCAAACCGCGGCTCAAGGAAATCTATCAGGAAGTCGCGGACGAAATCATGGCGGAGATTGCGAAGCTGGAGCCGAAGGCGGATTGAAAGATTGTAGGAGACGACGTGAGGAGTCTCATAATAAGTCCTCAATCTGAGGTGGAACTAAACGAGGTTAGAGTCTCGTCACCTCGACTCCTACACAGGTCAAATCCCCAGATCCGCCAGCGTCTTGCTGATGCTGTTGACGATCTGCACGAGCCTGGGATGTGATTTTTCAAACCCGTCCACGGAGGAACTCAAGCCCTTCAGCGAAAGTTCAAGCGACTGCGGGTTTTGTTTTTCGCGCGTGGCCTCGTGAGCGGATGCTTGCGCGAAATTGGCGATGCTGCTGGCTTGTTCGGTGTTGGTTTTGGCGAGCGTGCCGACCTCGGATTTCAGCGTGCCCAGCAACTGGAGCAGTTCGCGCTTGCGCTCATCGCTGATGGAGCCCGAACTCTGGATCTTCGCCTCAATTTCGCCAATGGTGTTTTCGATCATAGGTTAAAAGTATTCGCTCCGGGAAATTCGGCAAGTGCCTTCACCAACGCCCCAGCTTGGGCAGGCCCGGTTGGACGAGTTCCCAGATGGCGGCGCAAACGGTTTCAATGGGCTGCGCACCGTTGATGAGCTTGACGCGCTGCGGTTCCGTGGCGGCCACGACACTGAAGCCGTGAGCGACGCGCTCAAAGAATTTCCGGTCCGCCTCCTCGATGCGGTCGCGGACGAATGGCAAGGTTTCCTGCCGCGATCGCAGCCGCTCCGCGCTGACTTCCGGCGGGACGTGAACGAAAAAGGTCAGATCGGGCTTGGTTTCGCCGACGGCAATATCAATCACCGCCTTCACTTGATCCAAATCCAGCTGGCGTCCGTAGCCTTGATACGCCGTGGTGGAATCGTAAAAGCGGTCGCACACGACAATCTCGCCGGCGGCGAGGGCGGGGCGGATGACCTCGCGCACGAGCTGCGCCCGGCTGGCGTTCATCAACAGCAGCTCGGCCTCGGCGGTCATCGCGTGGTTCTGATGGCTGTGCTTGAGCGTGTGGCGGATCTCCTCCCCGATGGGGGTGCCGCCCGGTTCGCGATGCTTGCGGACGATGTAACCGAGTGCGCGCAACCGTTGCACGAGCAATTCCACCTGCGTGGATTTGCCGCACCCTTCCGTGCCCTCGAAGCTGATGAACAAGCCTTTCATTTTATTAACAAGAAAATATTCAACATGGAACATTCAACTTCCAACATCGAAGTGTCGCCGTTCGGCATTGGGTGTTTAATGTTGAGCGTTGAATGTTTCATGGATCAAATTTTCTTCAGCTTGATTCCCTTGGGTGAATCTTCAATCACCCAGCCTTTGGCTTTCAACTCATCCCGGATGGCGTCGGCGCGTTTGAAATCTTTCGCCTTCTTTGCCTCGGTGCGCGCTTCGGCCAGGGCGAGAATTTCAGCGGGAATTTCCGTCTCCGTCTTCACGCTGATGCCAAGAACGGAATCAATCCTGTCCCACGCGGCGAGATGGGCGGCGGCTTCCGCGGAACTCACGGAATTTTCCGCCAGCTTCTTGTTTGTTTCGCGCACCCATTCAAAGACCGCGCCCCACGCCGCAGCAACGTTCAGGTCTTCCGAGATCGCGGCGGTGAAGTTCGCGAGCAAATCGGATGGAGCGCCGGGCACCGTCTCGGCTCGTTGCTGTGCATTTAGGTTGGGACTTGCCGGGACGGTGCCCGGCGCTCCAATTTCCCGCAACTTGCCCACGCATTCATCAATACGGGCGAGCGCCGTCTTGGCGCCGGCCAAACCGTCGAGCGTGAAATTGAATGTCTCACGATAATGCGCCGTGAGCAGCAGATAACGCACTTCGCGACCCGTGAACCCTTTGGCCAGCAGATCGCGCAGCGTGAAAAAATTCCCGAGGCTCTTGCTCATCTTTTTGCCTTCGACGAGCAGGTGCGCGCCGTGTAGCCAGTATTTCACGAAGGGTTTGCCGGTCGCGCCTTCGCTCTGGGCGATCTCGTCCTCGTGATGCGGGAATTTCAGGTCTTCGCCGCCGAGGTGCAGGTCGAAACTTTCGCCGAGCACTTTCATGCTCATGGCGCTGCACTCGATGTGCCAGCCGGGCCGGCCTTCGCCGAACGGGCTCGGCCAGAAAATATCGCCGTCGTCCGGCACGCGCGCCTTCCAGAGCGCGAAGTCGGCCACGGATTCCTTCTCGTATTCGTCGCTGGAAACGCGTTCGCCGGCGCGCATCTCGTCGAAATTCAATTTGAGCAACTGGCCGTAGTTGCAGCCGCAGCCCTGGTATTTGGTGATGGAAAAATAAACCGAGCCGTCGGGCGCTTTGTAGGCGACGCCGCGCGCGATCAGCTTTTCAATGAGCGCGATGATCTCGGCGATGTATTCGGTGGCGCGGGGTTTGACGTGCGGTTCGCGGCAGCCGAGCGCTTTCAGGTCGTCGAGGAAGGCGGTCTCAAACTGGCCGGTGAACTCGCGCAGGGTGGTTTTGTTTTCGCGGACGCGCTTGATGATCTTGTCCTCGATGTCCGTGATGTTCATGACGTGCTGGACGGAGTAGCCGGAGAATTCGAGAACCCGGCGGACGAGGTCGGCGAAGACGAACGTGCGCCAGTTGCCGATATGAGCGAAGTCATAAACGGTCGGGCCGCAGCAATACATGCCGACTTTTTTGCCGGTGGGGTCAAGGGGGGCGAACTCCTGGACGGAGCGGGACAGCGTGTTGAACAGTTTTAAGGCCATTGGCAGCGCGCAAGTTAAAGTGCGGCGCGTGAAAGCTAAAGCGGAAATTTATTCAGGTCGGGCGAAGGACGTGAAGGCGATAAAGGAAATTTGCAGTTTAATACATGGCTAAGCGTTGGTCTTGTATGGCTCATAGCGATAATACTTGGGACGAGAATCGAGACGCAGGTGTAACCACGATACGCCCAAGCCCGCCGTGCTCAGCCAAGTTGGAACTCTTGAGATTCGTTCCCGCATCGCCAGACCAACGCTGCGCCAGAAATTGTCAATTTGAGATTTTGGAGCGTTCCTGAGAAACAGCGCAAGGTGGGTGTAACAACTTTGGTCAGCCACGGGTGCTGGAACGACCAGAACCGCATCGCCTCCAAGGTTTGGAAATGTGAGAACATCTTCAGAATGTCGTGACGAAAAGTGAGACATAAATGGAGAGGGATCAGGTTCCAACTGCGACAGTGACGCCCCTTCAACAAGCACAAACTCAAATGGGCGGTCCAATGTCCGGTCTGTCACCGGTGGAGTCTCCCAAAAGAACGCGTCGAAGGGAGAATCACTAATCAGTGCCGCGAAATACTTCCGGAACTCATCGCTACCATGCCACAACTCAATCACCTCACGAAACGGCAAAACTCCCGAATCGTCGCTCACCGTGCTTTTGGTGGTCTGTCGGTCAATTTTATGGAGGTGAGATTTCCACATATTCGCTTAACCCAGCAATTGCATGCAAATTTTCAGCATTTCACGATTTATAGTTCCGACTTTATTTCTGGCAAAACTCTTTGTCCATGGAAATGCACGGCGGAATTTCCTTCGTGGAAAAATCCAATAAGGAAGGCAGGAAGGCAGGAATGGAATCCGTTCCTGAATTCCTGCTTTCCTTATTCAATATTTTTGTCCGCCGGTTTTGGTTTCAATTTCCGGCAGCGTTCGACGAACAGGAAGTAAACGCCGGGGCCGAAGCAGAGCAGCATCACGGAAAGGCCGGTGGCGATGCCCCAGAACGTGCCGGCCGGCGCGCAGCAATCGTCCCGGCGGCGGACGATGACGTGGCTGGGCACGGCGATGATGAGTTCGAGAATGCTGCCGCGTATCAACCAGCGTGTGGCGCGTTTCATCAACGAGCTTTCGTCGTCAGATTTGGCAAAACGACGGAAGATCAATCCCCAGAGAATCCAAAAAACGAGGAGGATAATCACGGCGCTGGAGACGGTTCCCCAATTAGTTGTTTGAATTTCCGCGATCTGGTCGCCATTACGCGAGACGTGGCCGCAGAGCAGGTCAACAAAGCAGAAGGCGTAAAAGGCATTGTCTTTGAATGCGACGCAGAGGAGGGAAAAAATCCCGGCGATGAGTAAATTCGCCAGAAAAAAACCGGTGACGATGACGGGGATTTTCAGCGGACGGCGTGCGGGTAGGCGGCGTTCGGCAATGTTGATGGGCAGCAGAAGCAACAGGATTTGTCCGCCGACGAGGATGCCAAGCCAGAGCCAGTAACCCCAGTTCGTGTATAGTTCGACTATTTCGTGCGGCCCGATGCCGCCATTGGTTTTTCCCCAGTTGCCAAAAGCGAGCAGCACGGCTGGGGCGGTCAAGACGAGCAACGCCAATGCGTAAAGCAGGACGGTGAGGACGGCCCAGCGTTTCATGGGCATTGATTTCGCCATGAAGTTGCACGTCGCGCCAGCCAAATCGGTGCGGGGTTTTTTTGAAAATCGAGTTTCGCGGCTTGCCAAGTTTTCCATTCACCGGCAGATTTATGCCATCATAATCATTCATATTAAATAAAGGAGCCATGAGCAAAGAAGCGAAACTGGAACTGGACGGAAAGGTTTTCACTCTCCCGACGCTCGAAGGCAGCGAGGGCGAGAAGGCGGTGGACGTTTCGTCGCTCCGCGCCAACACCAATTACATCACGCTCGACGACGGTTACGGCAACACCGGTTCGTGCACTAGCAAAGTGACGTTCATTGACGGCGACAAGGGCATCCTGCGCTACCGCGGCATTCCGATCGAGGAGATGGCGGAACGTTCCAATTTCATCGAGACGGCGTATTTGATCATCTACGGCGACCTGCCGAACCGCATCCAGTTGAAAAAGTTTTCGGATCTGCTGGCGGAGCACCAGTTTTTGCATGAGGACATGAAGTATCACTTCCAGGGTTTTCCCACGGGCGCGCATCCAATGGCGATCCTGTCCTCGATGATCAATGCGGCGAGCTGCTTTGACGAGGGGTTGATGAACTGGAAATGGGGCAGGACGAAACAGTTCGATCTGTATGTGGCGAAGCTGATTTCGCAGGTGCGGACCATCGCGGCGTATTCGTATCGCAAATCGAAAGGGCTGCCGCTCATTTATCCCAAACAGACCTACAAATACACGGCGAACTTCCTGCACATGATGTTCTCGATGCCGTATGAAGATTTTGAAATCAAACCGGAGGTGGTCAAGGCGCTGGACCTGATTTTCCTGCTGCACGCGGATCACGAACAAAATTGCTCCACCTCGACGGTGCGCATGGTGGCCTCCAGCCAGGCGAATCTGTTCGCGAGCTGCGCGGCGGGCGTGTGCGCGCTCTGGGGGCCGCTGCATGGCGGCGCCAACCAGGCGGTGCTGGAAATGCTCGAACAGATTCATCGCGAAGGCGACGACGGTTCGAAATTCATCATGGCAGCCAAGGACAAGAACAGCGGCAAAAAACTCATGGGCTTCGGCCATCGCGTCTATAAAAATCACGATCCCCGCGCCACGATCATCAAAAAGGCCTGCGACGACGTGCTGGAGAAGCTGAACATCAGCGATCCGTTGCTGGACATCGCGAAGAAGCTGGAGGAAGCGGCCTTGAAGGATTCCTACTTTGTCGAACGCAAGCTGTATCCGAACGTGGATTTCTACAGCGGCATCATCATGCGCGCCATCGGGATTCCGATGGAGATGTTCACGGTGATTTTCGCCATCGGCCGGATGCCCGGCTGGATCGCGAACTATAAAGAAATCATGGACGAACCGAAGAGCCGCATCTATCGTCCGCGCCAGATTTACACCGGGCGCACGGTCAACAGTTATGTTTCCCTGGAAGCGCGGAAGTGATTGTTTTACGGTTCTGGTTACATTACGGTGTTGGCGCGTGTTTCAAACGCCTGGTTGTGGTTTGATTCAATTTGTATAGATCGTGAAAAAAATCCTGATCATTGACGACGAAGAATGGTTGCGCGAGATGATCCAGCTGGCGCTGCGCCAGCGCGGTTATGAAGTGGTCGAGGCGCACAATGGCCAGGAAGGCATCGAGAAGGCGCGCAAGGAACTGCCCGACTTGATCCTGTGCGACGTGAACATGGGCAAGGTCAACGGATATCTCACTCTCGCCGCGCTCCGCACCGAAGCCCCCACCGCCGCGATTCCGTTCATCCTCATGACCGGCCTGGCGGACAACGCCGGGATGCGACACGGCATGGAGCTGGGCGCGGATGATTATCTGCCCAAGCCGTTCACCACCGAGGTGCTTTACGCCGCCGTGGAGGCGCGCCTGAAAAAATCCCAGACCGTGCGCGACGAGGCGGAAAGCAAGCTGCGCCATCTGCGTGACAACATCAGCCTGATGATGCCGCATGAGCTGCGCACGCCGCTGAACGGGATCATCTCCAACGCCGAGTTGCTCGCCAGTTCCGCCGCGACGCTCAAGCCGGCGGACGTCACCGAGATGGGGCAGGAGATTCTGAATTCCAGCCAGCGGCTGGAACGGCTCATCGAGAATTTTTTAATCTATGCGCAGCTGGAGTTGATCGCCGCCGACCCGAAAAATGTCAACGCCTTGCGGATCGGACGGGTGGATCAGCCGGTGGCGGTCATCGAGCAGGTTGCCACGGGGCAGGCCGCGCTGGCGGGTCGCCCGGGGGATTTAACCATCGAGGGGGCGAATGTTCCGGTGCCGATGTCCCTGGAGTATTTCAGCCGGGTCGTGGGTGAGCTGGTGCAGAACGCCTTCAAGTTTTCCGAGAACGATTCGCCCGTGCGGGTCAGGCTGGCTGAGACTTTGCACGGCGTGGAGTTTTCCGTGGACGACCAGGGCCGCGGATTTTCCACCGAACAGATCCGGCGCATCGGAGCCTATATGCAGTTTGACCGCAAGATGCAGGAACAACAGGGACTGGGGCTGGGGCTCGTCATCTCCAAACGGCTGGCGGAATTGCACGGTGGCACGCTGGCGATCGATCGCACCTCCGGCACCGGCACCACCGTCACCATCAAGCTGCCGAAGGTGAAGGCGGCCTGATCTTTTTAAAGCGGCAGCCGCGCATGGAGATAAGTCAGGGCGCGCCACGCCAGTTCCGCCGCCAGAAACACCACGACGATTCCCACCACCGGCGCGAAGTCCGCCCGGCCCGCGCGCAGGGGGATTTTCCCCAACGGCGAAAGCAGGACTTGCGCGGTCGTGTTGACATAATTCCAGAACGGATGTTTCCCAAAATAGATGTAGGAGTTCAGCAGGCGCAGCACCAGCAGCGCGACGGCAAGAAATTTCCAGGCGAGATAGCTGGCCAGTCCGATGACCAGGGATGCTTCAATGCGATGCGCGGCGGAAACCGGCGGAGGGATGATGGCCTGTCGCACCAGCCACCAGCTGGCCAGCCACCACGCCACCGCCGTGCCGGCGAATGGCAAAAGGGCTTTTGCCCAGCGCGGCCACAGGTCAATTCCCCCCAGCGGGATCCGCACCAGCTGGTGCACGGGTCCGGCAGCGGTGGATTTGTCGTTCAAGAGGGAAAGCAGCAGCAGGCACACGTAAAAGATTCCCAGCGTCAGTCCGAAACTGCAGACGGAAAACGCGAGCGTGCGGCCAAAGAGATCGCTGCGGAACGGCAGCAGGGTGACGCCCAGATCCAATTTTCCAATCCAGATGTGCGCAAACGCCGGTCCGAGCCACCAATAAATCACCGCGCGCAAAATGAGCAGCGTGGCAATCACCAGCAGGAGATGCCAGCGGCGAAAACGGGAAGGCGCGGCGCGGCGCAACGTGCCGATCAGCGTCGCGGGGACCCGTTTGTGGATGGGGTCGAACGGCAGTGAACGCCATTTGATCCACAACAGCAGGCCGGCGAGGTTTAAGATGAAGTCAACGTAGCCCATGCAAAATCACGAATGACGAATTCAGAATGACGAATCATCCACCATTCGTCATTCGTAATTTGCAATTCTCCTCACATCATCTTCAACAGCGTGTCCGCCATTTCGCTCGGCGTGACGGAAATGCCGATGCCCGCGGCCTTGAACGCGGCAATCTTCGCCTCGGCCGTGCCTTTGCCGCCGCTGACGATCGCGCCCGCGTGCCCCATGCGGCGTCCGGGCGGCGCAGTTGCACCGGCGATGAATCCGGCGACCGGCTTCTTGCAGTTGGCCTTGATCCATTCGGCGGCTTCTTCCTCGGCGCTGCCGCCGATTTCGCCGATCATGATGATGCCGTGCGTTTCGGGGTCGTCGTTGAACAGTTTGATGACGTCCAAATGCGACGTGCCGTTGACCGGATCACCGCCGATGCCGACGCAGGTGGACTGGCCGACGCCGCGTGAGGTCAATTGCCACACCGCTTCGTAAGTCAACGTGCCGCTGCGCGAGACGACGCCGATGTTGCCTTTCTTGTGGATGTAACCGGGCGCGATGCCGATGCGGCAGCCGCCGTGAGAATCTTTGCCTTCGCCGGGTGTGACGATGCCAGGGCAGTTCGGCCCGATGAGCCGGGTCCTGGTGTTGCCTTGCAGCGCACGTTTCACGCGCACCATGTCACGCACGGGAATGCCTTCGGTGATGGCGACGACGAGTTCGAGCCCGGCGTCGGCGCCTTCGAGAATTGCATCGGCGGCGAAGGGTGGCGGCACGAACACCGCGCTCGCGGTCGCGCCGGTCTGCTTCACGGCGTCGGCGACGGTGTCGAAGATCGGCACCTTCTTGCCGCCGTGCTCGAAGAACTGGCCGCCTTTGCCGGGCGTGACGCCGGCGACGATTTGCGTGCCGTAATCAATCGAGAGTTGCGCGTGCTTGGCGCCAAAGCTGCCGGTAATGCCTTGGACGAGAACCTTGGTGTTGGGTTTGACTAGAATAGACATGATAAATTATTTCGCCTTCCGTTTGTGAATGCAAATGCTGTTACCGTCCGGATCGAAGACCATCGCCATGCGGCAGGGCGGACATTCCATCGGCTCCATGCGGAACTTGACGTTGTGCTGTTTCAGATGCGCGATGGCATCGTCAAAATTTTCGACTTCGAGCGCGGCCATGCAGCCGTCGGGATTCGGCTTGAACATCCCCGGCGCGCAACCGATGGCCACTGCATACGGCCCGAATTCATATTCGATCCATTGGCCTTCGAGGATGGTCGTCGGTTTCAAGCCCAGCACCCCTTCGTAAAAATCACGCGAGCGCTTGAGGTCCGTGACGGCGTAACAACAAAATGCGAGTTCGATGACTTTGAGCATAACTCAATTAGTTAAAATCCTGCCTTTGCGGATTTTGATTCTCTTGGTTCATAATCTGGACTTAATTCACCACGCGCGCCTTGGTGAGGTAATCCTTTAATTTTTTTTGGTCAACTTCAGCCAAAGCAAGACAAAGCTTGCCAAGAGACCGAAGCCCTTCTGGATCGCCATCAATAATTACCTCCGCACTCCCGCAATTATTGTGGAAGTTCACAAAAATTTGTCCTGTAACAGAGGGATAATTCATTTTCCAACCGCCTTCATAGACTTCTGCGCCGCCGCCAGAATCGGCCCGCCCGCCACAAGCTTCTTCGCGCGGGAATCCACGCGCAAGTTCATCCCTTCCAGCGAACGCGCACCGAGAATTTGCAGGTCGCCCGGTTCGCCAAAGATGACTTCATCCGTGGTGAGCGCATCGCCGACGCGAATGATGGCAAACCCGACCGCGCGGGTGATTTGCTGGCCGTTTGCCATGACAAAAGTGTAGTCCTTCTTCTCGCGCCTGACACCGATTTGCTTCAGTGTCTCGGCATTGACACAGGTGAACTCCGCACCGGTGTCCACCAGCATCTTCGGGACTTCAGCGGATTTTTTCCGGTCAACGTGGTTCGCCACTTTGCAATTCGTATAAAATGTCCCCATGCGATGCTTCATGCCGGCAACTTATCATTTGCCCACGGCCTTCACAACCTTCTGCGCCGCGTCGGCCATCGAATCGCCGGTGATGATGGCCACGCCGGATTCGGCCAGCGTTTTCTTGCCGGCGGCGACGTTGTTGCCTTCAAGGCGGACGACGAGTGGAAGCTTTAGACCGGTTTCTTTCACCGCCGCGACGATGCCGGTGGCGATGACGTTGCAATCCATGATGCCGCCGAAAATGTTCACGAGGATGCCTTTCACATGCGGGTCGCTCAAAATGATTTTGAACGCCGCCGTGACCTGCTCTTTGCTCGCGCCGCCGCCCACGTCCAGGAAGTTCGCCGGGTTCCCGCCGAAATGCTGGATGATGTCCATGGTGGACATCGCCAGGCCCGCACCGTTGACCAGGCACGCAATGCTGCCGTCGAGCTTGATGTAGTTGAGCGCAAACTTGGACGCCTCGATTTCCAACGGCGCCTCCTCATTCAAGTCGCGCATCTCTAGGATGTCTTTGTGACGATAGAGCGCATTGTCATCGAGCGAAATTTTTGCGTCGAGGGCCATGACGGTTTCTTTGCCGTCAGCCAATTCTACCACGGCGAGCGGGTTCAACTCCACCATCGCGGCGTCGCATTCCCACCAGGTGTTATACACGCCGGTGATGAGCTTCACGCCGGCGTTGAACAGGTCCCCCTTGAGCCCGAGCGCGGCGGAAATTTTGCGCGCCTGAAACGGCATGATGCCGACCGCCGGATCAATCTGCTCCTTGAAAATCTTCTCCGGATGCTTCTCAGCCACTTCCTCGATGTCCATGCCGCCTTCGGTGCTGGCCATGATGAGCGGACGCGAAGTGGCACGGTCCAGCAGCACGGCGAGATAAAATTCCTTTTTGATCTTGGCACCGGCGGCGAGCAACAGCGTTTGCACCATCCGGCCTTCCGCGCCGGTCTGTTTGGTCACGAGCGTCTGGCCGAGCATTTTCCCGGCGACGTCGACGGCCTCATCCACGGAGGAGGTGACTTTCACGCCGCCCTGGAAGCCGGACTTGAAAGTGCCCTTGCCGCGCCCGCCGGCGTGGATCTGGGATTTGACGACGACCTTGACGCTGCCGGCGGCGACGATTTTATCCGCCGCCGGGCGCACTTCGGCGAGCGATTTGGCGGGGATTTCGAGAGGGACAGTGACGCCGTATCTGGCGAGCAACTGCTTGGCTTGGTATTCGTGAATGTTCATGTCGGTAAAAGCGGCCGTCATTAAAAACCATTGGAGCGCGAAATCAAACTTTTAAGCAGACCTCTGCAACAGGGTTGAAGCGACGCCTCGTCGCTTGCGCAATGGATGGAAATGGTTAAAAAGACGCACGTTCCCGGCGATGAGGGCGTCGCCGCCACGCATTTTGCAGAGGTCCTTAACCGGGACGATTCAGTAGAAAAAAGTTTTAACCACGGATGGACACAGATAAACACGGATTGAGAACGGTTTTCTGAAATGAAAATGAGTTCACCGATCGGTGCCTTCTACCAAGTTCGCTGAAGTGGTCCTTTCTCCGGTCTTTATCCGTGTCCATCCGTGTCCATCCGTGGTTTCACTGCATGGTTCCGGCTTAAGCAGTTGAAAAACCAGCGCAGGCCGGCAAAAAACCAGGCTTGTATTCCAAAATGTCAGGTGAAATCACTCGACAAACCCCCCTAGGCATCGTATTAGACTGTGAATTGGAACCGTGCTTGTCACATGACGTAATTAGCCGCGATTCCATGAAGCTGTAGGACGCATTTGATGACCGGGTTTGTTCGGACGGTAATTTTATTGGGGGTTTTCAGCCAATGCCTGATTTTCCAAGCATGGGGCTACATTGACGCGTCGTTGCAGATGCAGCTGGGCAATCCGAGCGGAGCCACCGCCGACCCCAACAACCACGATCATTATCTCATCCAGCGCCCGGTGGAGACCATTGATTACAGCGACCATTTGGGCGAACCCGTCTGGGCCAGTTGGGATCTGACGGCTGCGGACGTCGGCACCAATGCGCGCTCCTCCAGCTTTTTCCCCGACACCAGCCTGCCTTCGGGCTTTTACCAGGTGACCGACAACGATTACAACGGCGTCGGCACGAATAATCTTAATCGCGGCCACCTGTGTCCCTCGGAAGACCGCACGGACACCCGCGCGGACAACGACGCCGTTTTTTTGATGTCCAACATCATCCCGCAGAATGGCACCAACAACTCGGGCGTCTGGGGGACGTTTGAAGGCTACTGTCGTTCGCAACTCGCCACCAACGAACTGCTCATCATCTGCGGGCCGAGCGGCTTTGGCACGAACCGGATTCCCAGCGGCAAGGCGGTCATTCCCGATTACACTTGGAAGATTGTCGTGGTGGTTCCGACCAACAGCGGTCCGGCATTGGGCCGCATCACCAGTTCCAACCGCGTCATCGCCTTGAAGATTTCAAACACCGGCCCGGCCACGAAAACCTGGCCGAACTACGTCACTTCCGCGGCACAGATTGAAGTGGACACCGGCTTCACCTTTTTCACCGCGCTGCCGCCGGATATCGCCAATGCCCTGCGCAACAAGGTGGACGGCCAGACCAATCCGCCGCCGGTCGTGTTCGCCTTTTCACCGGGGATGGGGGCTGCTGGCACCAACGTTGTCATCTTGGGAACCAATTTTAACGCGGCCACGGCCGTGACGTTTAGCGGTGTCAGTGCCTCCTTCGTCGTGAACTCCAACTCGCAGATCACCGCCACCGTGCCGGCGAACGACAACACCGGCTTGATCAGCGTCACGACTCCGAGCGGCACCGCGATCAGCACCAACAACTTTGTGGTGATCGGCAGCGGCACGAATTACACCGGCACACTCGTCGGCTGGGACATGAGCGGGGTGGTGAGCGGGACAGTCGGCGCAGCCAATAATTATGGCCCATCGCCGCTGGCACCCACGACGATCGCTCCCTATTTAACCGTGGCCGGACTGACTCGGGGTTCCGGAGTTACCCAAAGTGGTGGCGGAGCGGCACGCGGTTGGGGCGGCACCGGTTTCATCAGCGCCGATGTCGCCACGGGTGCGGCGGCAAATCAGTTCGCCACGTTCAGCCTCACTGCCAGTGACGGCTTCAAGGTTTCCTGCACGTCAGTCAACCAGTTCGATTATCGCCGCTCGGGCACCGGTCCGGCCAATGGGGTGTTGCAATTTCAGATCGGCGCGGGTGCGTTCACGGACATCACCAACCTATCCTATGCTTCCACCAGCAGCAGCGGCGCTTCGCTCGGGCCGATTGACCTTTCGGGTTTTGCCGCTTTGCAGAATGTCGGTGCCGGCACCACCATCACGTTCCGCATTGTCAACTACGGTGGCACCAGTTCCGGCGGCACCTGGTATGTTTATGACAAGGGGAACAGCACCGCGCCGGATCTGGCCCTGCAAGGCACCGTGGCGCAGGTGTTGACCACCACCAATCCGCCGGCGAGCGCGCCGGGCTTTACTTTGGTCAGCTTCGCGAACAACCAGTTTCAATTCACCGTGTCCGGCACCGCTGGTTCAAACTATGTGGTGCAGGCCACGACCACTCTGAACCCGGCCAACTGGATTTCGCTCGTGACCAACACCGCGCCCTTTGTCTTCATTGATACCAATCAATTCTCGCAACGGTATTATCGCAGCCTGATCCTGCCGTAAACGGGGATGGCACCTGGGGTCTGGGGTTTGGCGTCTGGCGTCTGGTAACTAGCAACCAATTCCCTTCTCCGCGCTGGGGAGAAGGTGGCCACAGGCCGGATGAGGTGTCCCTTGCAGCTATCCACCAATCCAGTCATCCAACCATCCATTAACAGGTGGCCGTCTGCAAAGACCTGCAAAGACCTGTAAAGACCTTGCATAAAATCTTCTCCCGCATACGATTTGCCAACTCACATGGCCAAAGGAACCTCACAGAAACAGTCCGATGGATCGGCACTGGAATCAGCATTTATGAAAACTCACCGTCGCGCCTTCACCCTGATCGAACTGTTGGTGGTCATCGCCGTCATTGCGGTCATCGCCGCGCTGCTGTTGCCTGCGTTGTCGGCGGCCAAGAAACGCGCCTTGAGCCGGAGCATGAGTGCGGTGGGCAGCGAGATCGTGCGCAACGAGCCGATACCGACCGCGAACACCAGCGCCACGCAGACTCGTTCTCTGGCCAGCATCAAAAGTTTTTCGGCGACGGTCGCGCTCAAGCCGGAGTTGAGCGTCGGCACCGTGCAGCCGGAATCCATTTACACCGCACAATTCAAGACCACGTTCCAAGCGTCCAATCCGTCGGGCAATGGCGCATGTGAAGTGCTGCTGCCGTTGCCGCCGCAGATCATCTCGCTGGCCGACTTGGAAGTGACCGTGAATGGCCAGTCCAGCGAGTCGGTGGAAATTCGTGGCGACAAACTCGTCTGGTTCGGTTCGCTCCCATCCGAACCCACGCCCATCAGCATTTCCTACTCCGCCGTGGGCAAGGGCGTTTATTATCTGCAAACGCCGCCCGGCAACATCCTCGACACGTTTCACATTGACCTCACCGCCGTCGGCTCCGACGTGCGCATGTTGGAACTGTCGTTGCAGCCGACCAAGTATGCGCGTGGCAACGGCCAGACCGTTTACACTTGGGACTATAAACGCCTGCTGTTCGGACGGCCGATTGCGCTCGACGTGCTGGGCGTGGCACCGATTGACCGCTTGGGCGAACTGACCTGGCTCGGCCCGGCCAGCGTGGTGGTGTTCGGCTTTTTGCTGGGACTGATCGCCAACGCGTTTTACATCCAGAAATTCGACCGCTGGATGCTGCTGCTGGTGCTGGGCACGTTCACCGGGGCGTATCCGCTGATGTATTTCGCGCAGGAATTCATTCCGCTCAACGCGGCCATCTTCATTTCCTCGGCCATCGTGATCGTCATCATTGCCATCCGTTCCATGACCATCATGAGCGTGCGGCTGGCGCTGCTGGGGATTGTGTTGCCGGCGGTCGCCGTGCTCGCGCTCACCATCGTGGCGGCCATCCAAATCCGGCTGCAAGGCTTGCTCATCACCGGTTCGGGCTTGCTGTTCTTCATCGTGGCGATGTCGCTGATGCCGCGCCTGAAATTGCCGAGCAAAGTGCCCAGCCCGGCCAAACCCGCACCGGGTGCGACGCCAGCGGTTTAACGGCTTGATGAATTTAATGGCATGAATTATTCCACCACAAAGCGCAACGCCGACTGTTTCATGCAGGATTTGCACGCCGAATTTAAGGCCGATTTCATTCTTGCCAATCCGCCGTTCAACATGAGCGATTGGGGCAGCGAAAATTTGCGGCAGGACATGCGCTGGGGATTTGAGATGACGGGCACCTCGCCGCAAGAGTGCTTCATTGCCGAATCCGAATGTAATATAAATCAAACAGCGATAGGCCAAATTTCAAACCCATTCCAACTATGACAAAGCCAATCCCGACACCAAGCGCAAAACTTTCAGTCAGCCGGGATTTGATTCACGATCTCTATCATCAGGTCGGGCTTATTCGCGAAGCGCTTCGTTCTGAAAAAAGGCGACTTGGTTTTTTTCTGGGCGCTGGCTGTCCATTGGGCATCTACGATAAGGACGGTGCCAAAAGTATTAAACACATTCCCGACGTCGCTGGGTTGACTTCTTCAATCGAGAGTAAACTGGCTGGAGATAAAGACCTTTTGGAGTGTTGGCACAAACTCGCGACAGCGTGCAAATCGGACAGATGTAAAGTCCCAAACGTCGAACACATCCTCACCCAGCTGCGCACCATCTGTGCGCTTAAGGGAGCCTCCACGGTGGATGGGATGACGATTGAAAACCTTCGGAAGCTTGACACCAAAACCTGTGAGATCATTGTCGAACTCGTCAATAAATCGTTGCCCGAATATATCAATGCCTACCAACGGTTCGCTCTTTGGGTGCGGCAACTGGAGCGCACTTATCCTTTGGAGGTTTTCACTCCCAACTATGACCTGCTGGTTGAGGAGGCTTTTGAGAAATGCAGAGTGCCGTATTTTGACGGATTCGTTGGGGCGAGGGAGCCCTTCTTCGATCTCGCAGCGATGGAACAGGACAAGGTTCCGGAGCGATGGGCGCGACTTTGGAAGCTGCACGGATCGATTAACTGGATCAAACAGAGTGACGATTCGGTATTCCGCTGCCACCCACCGAAACCCGGCCAGCAGGTGATGATCTACCCTTCGCACCTCAAGTATGAGCAGAGTCGTCGGATGCCATACCTCGCAATGTGCGATCGGTTGAAGGCCTTCTTCAAAGAAACAAATCCCGTCATTGTCCTTTGTGGTTACTCATTTGCAGATGAACACCTCAACGAACTTCTCCTCGACGGACTACGTGGCAATCGGTCTGCCCATTGTTTTGCCCTGATCTATTCCATCCTGGAAAATCACGAGCAGGCTGTCAGAGGTGCCGAGAAACTCTCAAACTTGAGTCTGCTGGCGTGGGACGGTGCTGTGATTGCCACCCGCTGCGGAGGCTACAAGGATATGGACGTGGCTCTCGCCACCAGCGGTTCAGGGATAGCCGTAGAGAAGGGCACACCCGACGCCGATGGAAAAGACACTCACAAAGCTCGTTGTCACTTGGGAGATTTCCATCACCTCTGCTTGTTCCTCGAAACGCAATTTGGCGTCCGGACATTTGAATGACGCAATGAGCACCTGTAATTCAAAACCTACTGACCCGACCCGTCTCGGAACGGTCGAAGACGTTTCAGGCCCCAGCGTTCACATCAAACTTGAGGACGGAACCGAGACTGGATTGGTATTCGTCCGAGGCGAGGGATACCGGGTTGGTCAAGTCGGGAGCTTCGTGCGAATTCCAGCGGGCTATTCTGACTTGTATGGCATTGTCTCGCAGGTCGGCGCGGGCGCGGCACCGTCTGTGGGCGAATCAGTCCAAAATTTCGGGAACCGTTGGCTCCGCGTGGAACTCGTGGGCGAAGGTGGCCGTGGCAGAAAATTTGAACGAGGCATCTCGCAATACCCGACGATAGGAGACTTGGCGCACGTAGTTACCGAGTCAGACTTGGCTGCGATTTACGCGCCTGGAGAGAAACGTAGCTACGTCTCGATTGGCCAAGTCGCCAGCGCAGAATCGATTCCAGCCTATCTTGACCTCAACAAGCTCGTCACGCGGCATTCAGCTCTGGTGGGTAGCACTGGTGCAGGTAAGTCAACCACGGTGGCGAGTCTATTAAATTCACTCGCCGAGCCAGCATCGTTTCCCGGCACCCGCATAGTGTTGTTGGATCTCCACGGAGAATACGCACGGGCATTTGGTGACCAAGCGCGGGTCTTCCGCATCAATGCGAATGAAGAGAAAGGGGAGAAGCCGCTCCATGTGCCGTATTGGGCCCTTACATCTGAAGAACTGATGAGCCTATCGACTGGTGCACTTGGAGGAGCCTCTTTGGCCTATTTTCTGGACGCTGTGACCACGATGAAGAGGGGATCTAAGCCCGCTGGCAAAACTGTCGAAATGGCCAACGAGAATGTGACTGCTGATACACCGCTCCCATTTTGCATCCAAAAGCTCTGGTATGATCTTCACACGGTGCAATACGCCACTCACATTTTACCGGCTGGAAAATCCCAGTCACGGGATACTTGGGCGGTTGAAAAGAATGCTAACGGAAAGGAAATGCTCGGCGACCCGCTGCAAGTAAAACGGCCCAAATTCAGGCCGAACAAGGACGATGCCGGTGATCCTGAAAAAATCCGGAAGAGCAGCCAAGAAAACCTGATGAGGGCACAGACAGATGCGCTAGAGGGAAAATTGCGAGACAAGCGCCTAAGCTTTCTTTTCAATCCTGGCCCATGGTCTGTTTCGGAGGATGGTAGCACGGCCAAGGACTTGGATGCACTCCTTGAGGAATGGATTGGTGGAGCGCGCCCTATCACTGTCCTCGATCTTTCGGGTATTCCACCTTCAGTGCTGGACGACTTGGTTGGAGCCGTCTTGCGAATTCTTTTCGATGCTTTGTTTTGGGGTCGCAATGTAGAAGCCGGTGGCCGCCACCGCCCTCTTTTGGTGGCATTAGAGGAAGCACACACCTACCTTGCAAAAGAAGGTAAGGGGAGCGCCGCGAAAGCGGCTCGGCGAATCGCCAAAGAAGGTCGCAAATATGGCGTGGGGTTGATGTTGGTCAGTCAACGCCCGTCCGAAATCGACCCCACAATCCTCTCCCAGTGCGGCACCATGATTGCGATGCGCCTCACCAACGAGGCGGATCGGTCTCAGATTAAAGCGTGCGCTTCCGACAACCTGGAGGGGCTATTCTCCATGCTGTCGATCTTGCGAACGGGTGAAGCTCTTGTTGTAGGTGAGGCCGTTGGACTGCCTATGAGAGCATTGATCACAGCCCCACCGAAAGGACGCCGTCCAGACAGCGGAGATCCAATGGTCGTCGTTCCCCTCGGCGAGAACGGCGCTCCCATTCAGACTGGTGGCTGGAAAGACAAGGTTTCTGTTGAGAATTTCACCACGCTCGTGGCATGTTGGCGCACGCAAGATGTGGGTGTTGCCACTCCAGCCAAATCACCAACACCAAAACCAAAGGAAAAATAATATGGAGCGCACACCAGTCAATTCGAGCAATCTTCGTTCAATCGGTTACGAGCTTGAGACGTCGACTTTGGAGGTCGAGTTCAATACCGGCTCCGTTTACCAATACCACGGAGTTCCACGGGAGGCTTTTGATTCGCTCATGCAGGCTGGTTCGAAAGGGGCCTACTTCAATGCGAACATCAAGAACAGTTACGGAAGTTCGAAGCTATAGTTCTTTTTTGCGAAACCTGATTTGCAACTCCATTGTCCAAGGCGTCGTTCATCGGCTTCACCGGCCTCCAATTGAAAGTGGCGACAAGAACACGCAGTCCGCGCAGTTACTTGTCCAGACGAATGAGTTTGTTAAAAACCGCCGGTTGAATATTTGCCAGATGATTGAGTCTGGCATCGGGCATGGTTCTCTCGAACAGGCGGTATCCGGCCACAGGCCGGACTCGACAATTTACAGGCAACTTTTAACTGGGCTGATTTGCGGAGGTCCGATAAAACACCGGGATTATGAAAATACTGACATCGTTTATCGCTATTTGGTTACTGGCCGGTCTGACCGCCCGGGCCGAGGTGCAGCGTGCGGACAGCAAGGAATCGTTGCGCGGGTTGAACGGCGTCTATGTCATCTGCCAACTGGTGGACGTGCAGCCGGAGGGGTTGACGACCAACCGCATGGAAACGCTGGTCAAGTCCGCGCTCGCGGATGCGCGCATTCCCGCAGATGCGGTGCCGAAAAAATTCAACGGCGATGCGAACCTGTCCATCACGATCGCCACAAGCAGCCGCAACTGGACGTGTATGTGTTCACGGTGACGGTGGAGGTGGCGCAGGACGTGCAATTGACGCGGGACCCGAAAGCCAAACATCTGATGTCGGGCACCTGGCGGCGGGATATCCAGGGGATCACGTCGCCGGATCGCATGGATGTGATCGAGCAGGCGCTCAAGCAGATGGTGAACTTGTTCGTGAAGGATTATCAGGCGGTGAATCCGGCGAAATGATTTGTCCTTGCGGACGGCCAGTCCTTGCGGACGGCCGCCATTTGGCTATCGGCGGGCCGCCGGATGCTGGAGTCCAGAATTCAGACGCCAGCCACCAATGGCGTTAGCAGAGCGTGCTACATCGGCGTTCCCGTAAGGTGGCGGCGTCAAAGGCGTCGCTTACTCCGGCGCCCTGCAAGTGTGCGAGCAGCAAAACCTCATGCCAGACATCCGACGGGTGGCGGAGTTGATGTTCGATTTATGACAGCCTGGACAGATCTCGCCATCGTCGAACACCTTGGTTCCGTCGCCCGGTTTTTTCCCAAATTGTAACACTCGCAAAAATCCTGTGTTAGCGGGACTTCTCGTGGGTCAACCGTTGCGGCCAGGTTGTGCGTGACGTTTTGGCATCCATGAAGCTTACAATCCGTCATGTTGAATATGCATGAAGCCTCGACGCAAGCCGCCCCTTCGCCCAGCGGGACGATGACGGGCGCCTCCGGTTCAACTCAAGCTTCGGCACCGAACGTGCGGGTCTGGCTGGTAGATGACAATGACCAGCTTCGCACGATGGTCGCCGATTTACTTACGCAATTTGGCGGCATCGAATGCGCCCGTCATTTCTCCTCCCCGGACGCGCTGTTGAGCGAGCTGGCCAGCAAGCCCGGGCCGGATGTCATTTTGCTGGATGTGCAAATGGGCGATCGCAACGGACTGGACGCGGTGCGCCCGATCAAATCGCTCACTCGTTCGACCCGCGTATTGATGTTCACCACCTGTTTCAATCCCGAATGGCGGGAACGGGCGCTCGGTGATGGCGCGTCGGGCTACCTGCTCAAATCGGAAGCGATGGAAAAAGTGGCCGCGCGGATTCGCTGTCCCGCCAATGATCCGGCCCCCGGACTTTACTCGCGTCGTCGCCCGACGGTTTCCGCGGCAGCGCTACCGCGGAGACACGCCATCAAACCCGCAGCGGGAAGTCACCCGCATTTATTGCGTCGAACGATCAAGGCGCTGCGGTCTTTATGGAATTAAGGACCGCCGTTTGATGCCAAGCCAGGGTCATGTCCATGGTTGGCCGCGTTGCCACCCCTTAAATTTCTGCGCCTATCCGGCAGCTTTCCCTTGAATCCAGTGTCAGGTGTGGCAATTTGCGCGTTCTGAAGCGTTTTTTTATAGTGCTGTTCGCGCTGGGTTTTGCCTTGTGTGCGGGATCCGCGGATGCGGCGTGGATCAACGGACACAGTTATGTGGCGCTCGTGGACTGGGCCCGTGCGAACGGCCTGCAGGCGGCCTGGTCCCGGCGCGGCGCGGAAATCGTCGTGACCGACCGTGCGAGCCGGCTGGTGTTCGACGTGGATTCGGCGCAGGCGCAAATCAACGGCGTCAACGTGCGGCTGTCCTTTCCGGTGGCCAATGTCAAAGGCGAACCTTATATCGCCCAACTGGACGTGGACAAGACCATCCGGCCGCTGTTGTTTCCCTTGCGTTACGTTCAGCCGCAAAAAATCACGACCATCTGCATTGATCCGGGGCACGGCGGAAAAGATTCGGGCAATCGCGTCGGCGGCCGATTTTTCGGGAACAGCGAAAAAACCTACACGCTGGCGCTGGCATTGGAGTTGCGCGACCAGCTCAAACGCGCCGGGTTTAATGTCATCCTCACGCGCAGCAAGGATGTCTATCCCGAACTGCCGGCACGGCCGGCGCTGGCCAACAAACTGGGCGCGGATCTGTTTGTGAGCCTGCACTTCAACGCGGCGCAATCCGGCAAAAATGAAGTGGACGGACCGGAGACGTATTGCATCACCCCCGTCGGCGCGAGTTCGTCGAACGCGCAGGGTGAAGGCGGCGGGTCGGGCGCGACGCTGGCGAACCGTTACGAGAACAAAAGCCTGCTGTTCGCCTATCAGATGCAAAAAGCCCTCGTGCAAAATCTGCGCGCGGATGATCGCGGCGTCCGGCGCGCGCGCTTCGCCGTGTTGCGCGATGCGGCCATGCCGGCGATTTTGATCGAAGGCGGTTACATGACGCATCCGACCGAGAGCCGGAAGATTTTTGATCCGGCCTACCGCAAACAGATGGCCGCCGCGATCATGAAGGGAATCCTGGCCTATCAGAAATTGACCGCGCCACCACCAGCACCGAGAGCAAATCCGGCTGGCGCGAGCAAGCCGACAGGAGTAAACAGAGCAAAGTAATTTTCCCAGAGCGAATTGAAATGAGCATTGCCACCAAAACGGGCGACGGCGGGACGACGGGTTTGATGTATGGCCATCGCGTCCCCAAAAACCATCCGCGGGTCGAGGCCTGCGGGACGATTGACGAGTTGAATTCGGCCATCGGGCTCGCCCGCGCGACGGCGACGGAAAAATTTGTCAACGAGAATCTGTTTTGGATCCAGAAAAGCCTCGTGGATGTGATGGGCGAGGTGGGTGTGTTGGCGGGTGATTTGCCGCGTTACGTGGCGGGCGGATTCACGCTGGTGAAACCGGAGTTGACGGCGAAGCTGGACGCGCTCGTGAAGGAGATCGAAGCGCAACAGGTCAGTTTCAAAGGGTGGGCAACGCCGGGCGCGACGGTCAATTCCGCCGCGCTGGATGTGGCGCGGACAGTCTGCCGTCGCGCGGAACGACGGGTGTATGATTTGCAATCCGCCGGCGAATTAAAGAACGGGGAGATTCTGGTTTTCCTGAACCGGCTGTCGGACTTGCTCTGGCTCTTCGCGCGCTGGGTGGAAACGCAATCGGATCATGTGAAAAAATGAAAAACGCGCCGGATAAATCCAGTGCGTTTTCAAAAGAGCATCCAGTTGGTTAATTTTTAACCGCAGCTTTCACCGCTTCAATTTCCGCCTGCGCTTCGGTGAAATCTTTTTCAAAGGATTCGCTTTTCTTGAACTGCTTGACGATGGCCTGCGCGAAGACGCGTCCGGCATAGATGTCGGTCGGGTAGTGCCGGGCGATCTGCACGCGATGCCAGCCGATCGCGCGGGCGTGGGCGATGACGGCGTCATGTTTCTCCGGCAGCAAGTCGGCGAGGACGAGCGCGAGCACCATGGATTCGGTGGAGTGGCCGCTGGGATAGCTGAAGGACTTTTCCAATTTGCCGTTCGCCAGGCTCGGGTCGGTCGTGTAAGGCCGGGGCCGATGGAAATAATCTTTGCCGAGGTCGGTGACGGTTGCGGCGTCGAGCTGGACTTTTTTAAAGAAGGCGGCGGTTTTGGGCAGGTTGTTCGATTGGAAAAAAGCGCCGACGGCAGGCGCGAAGTTGAACACGGAAAATTTCTTTTCCGCATAGGCGGCGGCCAACTCGTTGCTGGTGGCGGCATGAAATACGTTGCGGACTTCATCCATGTCGGCGGTCTGCTCGGCGGAATCCGGCAGCGGCGGCGGCGTGAGCAGGGTGGTGGCGTCGGGTTTGCCGGACGCGAGGTAGTGCAGTTCGCCGGTTTTAGACGATGGAGCCGGCTGCGACCGGTTGTCGTCTGCCGCCCGCAACGGAACGACGGCAAGCACCAACAGGGCGAGACAAGCACTGGACAGGAAAACAAATGAACGATGGTTCAATTTCATGGGAGAATGAGAATGAATTTGCCGGTTTTAAATCATTTCATGACCGGGTTTCCCTGCATATCCCAGTTGATGTCCGGGCGACCGGGGTCGGCGCCGGCAACGGCGGTTTGGCCGGCCGTCGGGCCGGAAGAGAGAACGACGGTGCCGTCGGATACGACATAGCTATATTTGTAGAAGGCGGCATGGCCGTCGCTGAAAGTAATCTGTCCGCCCTGACTGTGCCGGGCGGAGAAGCGCGTGGTGTAAGACTGCGGCGTGCCTAAGACAAGCTGATTGTCCGGCGTGCCATTATACGGAGTCTCGGCAGAGCGATTGCGGGTCTCAGAAAATAGCACATAGGCGGAAGGATGTGCCACCATCGTCAGCTTGACATTGGCGATGGGGGGATTGACCGTGAGATTTTTGTTCGCCGGGCCTTTTGAATTCATGCCATAGGAGAACAACGGGCGCTGACCCTGCACCATGTAACCATGATTTGGATCTTGGTCGTTGGGGTCAAAGCCTTGGGCGAGGGCGGTCGGGCAGGTGAATATATTCCGGCCTGCGGAACCGTTTAAGCCTGTGGCATTGTTGAACTGCAATTTATTCGCACCGATGGCCCATTCATACATAGGCTTGCTGGCGACCAAAGAAGGCAGGGCATTGAACCAGACATCATCGCCTACGGGGGGATTGTGAATGTAATGGTAAAAGTCGATGTCAGTCCATGTCGGATTGTCTTGATCAGCATTATTTACGATATAAGAATCCTGATAACGCGGCGCGGGCAAAAATTGGTTGCTATCATCCACATAAATTGTGTCCGCCAGGCCCCACTGTTTCAAGTTGTTCAAGCAGGAGATCTGTTGCGCCTTGGCCTTGGCCTTGGCCAGCGCGGGCAGCAGCATCGCGGCCAGAATGGCGATGATGGCGATGACCACCAGCAGTTCAATCAGCGTAAACCCGCCGCCGCGTTTGGTTTTTGGGGATGAGCAGTAAATTAGATGCATCGGCCACAATGTTCCAACCTTTCGTTACGGCCAAATGTCGGAAATGTGACGAAACGGTGACATAAATCAGCCGGTTTAACTTCGCTTGCTTCGTCACCCAATCGTCACCCGGGAGTCCTTTGTTTGTAACTTTAAAATGGATAATCACCGCACACAAACCAGTGTGCCTTCTGCTTTAAAAATAAAATTCAAAAATTAAATGAAATTAAAAAACCTCACCTGTATCGCGTCAATACTGGCGATCTCGCTGTCCGGAGCGAAAGCCGCCAGCACTCTCGCTACTTGGAACTTTGACAACGTCGCCATCGGTGCCAGCGCCAGCCCGGCGCCGGCGGCCGGTTTCGGCTCGGCTGCGGTTCTCGGCTTCGGCGGGAGCAGCAGCCCCACCGTGGTGGCGCAGTCTGGCAGTTCCACGGGTGGTGCCAATGCGTGGAGCGTAGGCAACACCGGCGGTGCCACCGTCGGCTGGAACACCAGTGCGTCCGTCGGCTCGCAGGGCGCGAAGTTCGCCGTCAGCACGCTGGGCTTTTACCAGGTTCAGGTTTCCTTCGATGTTTATGCCCAGGCGAATGCCGAGGCCGCGCTGCTGGTGCAGTATTCGCAGGACGGCATTTACTGGCAGAATGCCAATATCACTTCGGCGGGAACGGCGGGCATCCTCGCCACCAACACCAGCCCCACCAACGGGATTGTGACTGGTTGCTCCTATCTGATCCTCACGAATAACGCCGCCGGTTGGAACAACGGGGTGACGGTCGATTTGACTGGCGTCGCCGGCGTGGCCAACGACCCGAATTTTGCCATCCGCATTGTCAACGCCGCCACGGGCACGAACTGCCTCGACACGACGGGTGCCCTCTATAACAGCGCCAACCATGGTGACTGGACGCTGGACAATGTCGCCATTCAGGGCGTTTCCTTCGACACAGTGGCGAACTGGGCTTTTGATGACATTGGCGTCATTGCCCCGCTCAATAATCCGGCTCCCTCCATCGCCAACAACACCGCGACCGCCGCGTGCATTGGTTTCGGCACCCCCGCCAACCATTTGCTCCCGACTCCTCCTTTTGCGACCGGAACTTATAGCACCAACGCTGGGGATATCGTCAGTATGGGAAGCGGGCCCTTCACTTCCACCGGCGCGGCCGGCAAATTAGTTTGGCGTCTCCGCGGTTTGCCGGGCAACGGCTGGCATTCCACGCAGCCCATCGGCAGCCAGGGCGCCGAGTTCGATGTGAGCACGGTCAATTACACCAACATCATTGTGACCTTCGATCTTTTTTTCACGACCCAGGGTGAGGCGAGAATGTGCGTGCTTTACACCACTGACGGTTGGGTGACCACGGGTGTGGCCCCCTTGGCCTGCAGTTCCAATCCCACGCTCATCCAGACCAATACGCCCTCGGGTGCCTCCGAATCGCAAGGTTACACCCCCAATATTGTGAATGGCGCATTCATTGATAACACCATCGGTTCGCTCTTTTACAACTACATGAGCGTTGATTTCACCGGCGTTCCCGGCGTGGCGAACAATCCCAATTTTGCCTTCCGGGTTGTGAATGCCGCCACGGGTGTCGAATGCGTGAACTTTTTGCACCAGCCCTATAACAACAACTCCGGCAATGCCCGCATAGATAACGTCGCGGTCAACGGCCAGTTTAACGGGCAGGTTGCGCCCGTGCTCACCAATGCCCTCGCGGCCACGGTGGATGGTCCGTTCACCAACACCTTCAGTGAAACCATTGGCGACAACAACGTGGGTTGGCACACCAACATCTCCAGCATCTATGTCAACGGCGTGCTGTTGCCGAAAACCGCTTATGTCGTGACGGCAAGCAATATCGTTTACACGCCGTCCTCCACGGCGGCGGCGTTGACCGTGGCTGGATCTGATCAAATCGTCATCTACGCCACCAATTATACTTCTGCCAAAATCACCCAGTTGGTCAACACCGGCGTGGCCACGAAACTCGCCTACACCCAACCCGCCGGCCCTTCGGCCAGCGGCGGCACCTTGACTGCCAACCCCGTTTTCACCGTTACGGATAAATATGGCAACGGCACCACGAACCCCTATGCGAGCATGCTCGTCACGGCCACGGTAAGCAACTCGCCGGCGACCTGGGTTTTGGGCGGTTCCACCGTTCAACCGATTGTTAACGGCTCCTGCACCTTCACCGATTTGACCGCCACGGTCATCGGCACGTCGGCGATTTCCAATGCGGCGATCCACTTCGCCATATCGGGTGGCATTATCCCGGCCACCAATTCAACCAGTTTCATTATTGGTGCGCCGCCCAGTCAGTTTACCCAAGGTAATTTGGCGGCCATTCAAGTTGATACGACTGCGGCCAACTCAACCTTCAGCGTGATCGAAATCAAACCCTCCGTTCAGGGTCAAACCACCCCCGTCAGCATCAACCCCATCACCGCCACGGGAACAAATGCCTTGCGGATGGGCGGCGGCGGTGCGGGTCACATGGCGCTCAGCGATGACGGCACCTTCCTGGTCTTCGGCGCGTTTGACGATGGCAGTTCGGCGACGGCGGACGAAACCTTCAACCTGAACCGCGCGGTGGGAACCTTGGACTACACCAACAAGTTCACCAAGACGGGCAAGTATGTTTCCAATTCGCTCGGTGGCAGCGCGGTTCGGGCGGCATGCAGTCCGGACAGCGTCAACTTCCTGATTGATGACAAGGGCGGCTTATATGTTTACGACAGAGGCAGCGGTCAAAGCTTTAATGTTTACCAGCAAAACAACTATTGCGTCCGGTCGTTTGGCGGTAGTGCCTGGTCTCTGACCGCAAAAGTCGTCGCCAATGTGCCCAGCCCGGCCGTCTTCCAATTCAACAATGGCACGGTTGGACAATTGGATTATAATAATTCCGGCAACGACGGGCCTTGGAACACCACGTCCGCCACGCCGCCGCCGGATGGTCTGGTCGTGGATTTCTACATGATTTCCACCAACGGAACTCAGGACCCGGCTTCCTTTGGCATCCTCTATACTCTGGATCAAAATGGAGGAACAAGCGGGGCGGGCGGAGTCATCAACAAGTGGTCACGGAACGCTGACGATTCTTGGACGGCCATCGGATCCTGGACCAACACGGATAACGGCAACACCCTGTTCGCCACCACCAACGGCAGCGGCGGCGTTTACCTGTATTACGCCAACGGCTCTGGTGCCGCCAACAGCATTGTCCGGGTGACCGACCAGTCCGTCATGGGTTCGATCAACATCGTCTCGACCAATACCATCTATACCGCTCGTGCGGGCACCACCGTTATGGGCGTCACGTTTGTGCCCGTGCCAACCGCCTATGCGGCTGCGCTCATTCCGCCGCCGATCCTCACCGCGCAAAAATTTGCCTACACCGGCAACCTCTTCACGGTGACGAACACTCCGGACGACGCCAACTGGCGCGCTTCCATCACTGGCATCACGGTGAACGGCTCTCCCTTGCTGAACACCGAGTATGACACGACCCATCCGGGTGCGATCGTATTCAACCTGGCTCAAACCAGCGCGGGTCTAAAAAACATTGTCATCAAGGCGACGGGTTATAGTGACGCTTCGGTGACTCAGACCTTGGTTGTCATTCCATCGCCGATCCTGAAAGGCATTGCTGTGGTCGGCGGGCAATTGCAGTTCTCCTTCACCAACGCCACCGGATTGAACTTCTCGGTGCTGGCGACCAACGACATTGCCGCGCCGAAGGCCACGTGGCCGGTCATCGGACAAGCGGTTGAAGGTCCGGCCGGTCAGTATAACTTCACCAACCAGAATCCGGCAACGAATGGCCAGATGTTCTACATCCTGCGCCAGCCGTAAGATTGAATTGGTAAATTAAAATCGCGACGGGCGGGTTTCATTGAAACCCGCCCGTTTTTATCGCCAACACCGGTCTGAAATCAGGCAAAGTCACTGGTTTTACGCCGGGAAAACACGGTGAATAACTCGCTATTGAAATTCTGCGCCCAATGCAATTGAAATTTGCCTGCCAGCGCCAGTTTTCCAAAACCCTGGCCGTCGGCAATGGTCGGGGCAGTGCGGCCACCGAAGATTTTCGGACAGATCGTCAGGTTGATTTCATCCACCAGATCCGCCCGGAACAGCGCGTCGTTTAGTTCTCCGCCACCTTCGCACAGCAGTCGCTTCACCTGCCATTTCTCCCGCAGCCAGCGCAGCGCGGCGGGGAAATTAATTCCGGTTTTGCCGCAGACTTTCACCTCGTCCGCCAGTTGGCGGAGCCGGGCCAGATTTTTTGGCGAAGCGCGCTCCGTCGTCAGCACGATGAGCGGTGAAATTTTTTTCTTGAAAATTGTTGCGCCCGGATCAATCGAGCCGCTGCCGCTGACAATCACCCGCACATTATATTCCGCCAGTCCGTCCTTCAGTCGCCGCCGCCGGAATTTTTCACCCCCGGTTCCGAGGATGCTTTGCGATAGTTCAACCGTCCGCGCGCCGCACATCACCGCATCCGCCTTGGCGCGCAATTCGTAAAGGTGCTCCAGGTCGCGCGGGCTGCCGAATGACGTCACCGCGCGGTTCGCCGTCGCAATTTTTCCGTCCGCCGTCATCGCCAGGTTGATGGAGACGAACGGAAGCCGGGATTTTTTATTTGTTGATTTTGGTTTCAAATATTTCTCCAAAAAATTAAAAAACCAGCATCGCATCGCCGTAACTGAAGAACCGGTAGCGTTCCTGGATCGCCTCGGCGTAGGCGGACAAAACCATTTCACGCCCGCGCGTTTCGCCCGGCGCGGCGAAGGCGCTCACCAGCATCAGCAGCGTGGAGCAGGGCAGGTGGAAATTGGTCAGCAGCGCGTCCACGATCCGAAATTGGAACGGCGGGAAAATGAAGATGTTGGTTTTACCATTGTAAACATTGGGTTTTCCACCGTTCTGCGCGGCGACGCTTTCCAGCACCCGCAGGCTGGTTGTGCCGACGGCGATGACGCGGCGGCCGGCGGATTTTGCCTCGCTCAGCAGGCGAACGGTCCTCTCGCCCACCTCAAATCGCTCCTCATGCATCTTGTGCGCCGCGAGGGTCTCAACCTTCACGGGCTGAAAAGTTCCCAGGCCGACGTGCAACGTGACAAAGCAAATCTCCACGCCGCGCTCCCGGATTTCATCAAGCAGCGCTTCGGTGAAATGCAGTCCGGCGGTCGGTGCGGCGACCGAGCCGGCGGGTTGCGCGAACACCGTCTGGTAGCGCGCCTTGTCCTCCGGGCGCTGGTGATCCCGTTCGATATAGGGCGGCAAGGGAATTTCCCCGAGGGCATCCAGTTCGCGGCGGATGTCCGGCGTTCCGGAAAACTGGAGCCGCCGATGGCCTTCGTCATTCACTTCGAGAACGGTCGCGCCGATGGTTGCCGGTTGCCCGTTCGCATCGCAGAGGACGATTTGTGTGCCGATGCGCGCATTTTTGCCCGGCCGCATCAGGCACCACCAGTCGTTCGGCGCGTTTTCTTCGACCAAAAAAATTTCAAATTTCCCGCCGCTTTTGGCGTTCACACCCCGCAACCGGGCCGGAATCACCCGTGAATTGTTCAGAACGAGCACATCCCCCGCGCGCAGAAATTCCAGCAAATCCCGGAATTTCCGGTGCGCGATGCGCCCGTCCGGGCGCGTTAAAACCAGCAACCGCGACTCGTCCCGTTTTGGCATGGGTTGCTGCGCGATGAGTTCGGGCGGCAGGACATAATCAAAATCGGCGGTTCGCATGGCGGCGAGTTTCGAGTTTCAGCTTTAAAGTTTCAAGTCGTCACGTGGATTAGTTTTACTGCGCGGCCGCACCGGCTCGCAAATTGTGAATAACCTTTGAATAAATCCCCGCTTTCCAACCAGATTTTCATTGACTGAAGTGGGTTAAAGTGGGTAAAAAGGGGGTGTTGTGGGTTGAATGGCGGGTTTTGGGGTTACTGGTGAATAAATGAGCGACGCGCAGACGAAGGAACCGACTTATTACAATTCGTGCTATCGGCATGGAGTGGATGAGAAGCGGCGCGTCCAGGTTCCGGCCAAGTGGCGGCCCGAGGAAGACGGGGTGGAACTGACGATGATCCTCTGGCCGAAGCATCAGGCGGGAAATTGTTTGCGGGTTTTGCCGCCGCTGGAGATGGCGCAACTGATGGCGGACATCGACGCGATGTCCAACGGCGACCCCAACAAAGTCGTCCTGAAAAGATTTATCGGCAGCGAATCCGTCCAGGTGAGTCTCGACAAAGCCGGTCGGATTTGTCTGCCGGATGAAATGGCGCGCGCGGCGGGCATCAAGGACGAGGTTGTGCTCGTCGGTTTGCTTGATCGTTTTGAAATCTGGAATCCGACTCGTTACGAAACCGTGAAGGCGACGGACGCGGTGATGGCGGCTGAAGCCTTCAAACTCATGGAATAAAAAATTATGAACCTGGGAAAATTACTCGGAGCTGGGAAAAGTTTTATCAGTGGCGGCAAACCAGCTGCGTATCGCACGGACAAGCGGTTTTATCTGCCGCAATTTGGTTCGCCAAAAAATCCGTTTGCGACGGCCGCCTCGGCCCCTGCCCCGGCTCAAGCCGAACTGCCGAAGCCGGCGGTGAAGAAACCTTTTGAGCAGTTGAAAAAGACCACCGCGCTGCCCTGGGCGAAAACGCGGAAGCTGCCCGCCGTGGTGGCTCCGGCGCGGCCGGCTGGCGCGACCAGCTGGGCGACGAAGTTGAATCCCGTGTCGCTGTTCCGCAGCGCACCGGCCGCGGACCAGGGTGTGGTGGCCGTGCAGACCGAACTTTCCCTGGAAAAGGTGAAGGTGGTTCATAACGATTTGACCGACGCGGACGTGGAAATTGTCCCGATGAAATCACGTCCGGCGCCTGGGCTGACCCCGATGGATTCGCGCCCGGGGAAACGGTCCTGGGAAGCGTTGGGAGAGCGGATCATGAAGGCAACCGCACTTTAAGCCCACGAAAACAATGCGCCGTGCCCGATTTCATTCACAAATCAGTGATGGCGGCGGAGGTGCTGGCCGCGCTGAAGCCGCAGGCGAACGGCCGTTACGCCGACGGGACCCTCGGTGGGGCTGGACACGCGGCATCCATTCTGGCCGCGAGTTCGCCGACTGGATGGATGTATGGGTGCGATCGCGATGGCGTCGCGGTTGAGGCCGCCAGGAATCGGCTGGCGGATGAGTTTGCCGGACGGTTTGAGATCCGGCGCGGAAATTTTTCGGAAATGGCGGATTGGATTCCGGCGGTGAGTTGCGATGGGGTGCTGCTGGATTTGGGCGTGAGTTCGCCGCAATTGGATTCGGCCGAGCGCGGATTCAGTTTTCAAAACGACGGTCCGCTGGATATGCGGATGGACGGCCGGCAAAAACTGACGGCGGCGGATCTGGTGAACGAATTGGGTGCCGAGGAGATGGCGAAGATTTTTTGGGAGTTTGGTGATGAACGGGATTCGCGGCGGTTTGCCAGGGCAATCGTTCATGATCGGGCGCAGTTGAAATTCACGACGACCCGGCAGCTCGCCGGATTGATCGAACGGCTGGCGCCGCGCCACGGGAAGAAGTCGCATCCGGCCACGAAGGTTTTTCAGGCATTGCGGATCGCGGTGAACGACGAGATCGGTTCTTTGAAACAGGGGCTGGCCGCGGCGGTGAACATTTTGAAGCCCGGCGGACGGCTGGCGGTCATCACGTTTCACTCACTGGAAGACCGGGTGGTGAAGGAATTCGGCCGCGAACGGACGCGGGATTACACCTTCAGCGGCGAGGTGGATGTGCCGGAGTTGCGGTCGCCGCGCGTGCCGGAATTGAAGTGGGTGAGTCGCAAGGCGATATTGCCCGGGGAAGTTGAACGGGAAGAAAATCCGCGCAGCCGCAGCGCGCAGTTGCGGGTGCTGGAGAAAATTTAAGATGGCAAAAAATCGAAAAAATCAGTCGGCGGCGATCCGGTTCGGCCCGGCGTTGAAGGCTACGTTTTTATGCCTGTTGATCGCGGGTTCGGCGGTGGGTTATGTCTGGCAGAAAAGCCAGATTTACCAGCTCGGCAAACAGATGCACGACAAGGAAACGAGCCTGACCCGCTTGAAGGCGGACAATCAAAAGCTCGAAGACCAGCTTGCGGATTTGCGTTCGGTGCGGATGCTCGACCAGCGCGCGGCGAACCTGGGCCTGGCACCCGCGCTGCCCATGCAGGTGGTCCGGCTGCCGGAACCGGCGTTCGCGCCGGCGGAACGCAAAAATTTACCACGCCAGCTTGCCATTCGGGAGGCGGAGGCGGCGACGCAATAACCATGAACATTTTGGCCGCCGCTCGTGACGCCGTCGGATGAGGGACCGATCGCCACGGGCGGCTGGCCGCTTTTTGGGATGATAAAACGGCGGCAACAATTCAATCGCGCACTGTTCTTGCTGGGACTGGTCATCCTGGCTTTCATCGGGCTGTGCTATCGGTTGACGGACTTGCAGGTGTGGCGGCACGAGGAGTTGTCGAAGATGGCCGAGAAACGGTCGGTGCGGACCACGTGGCAGACGGCGAAACGGGGGGATATTCTGGACGCGAACGGCAACCAGCTTGCAACCAGTGTTTTGGTCAACACGATCTGCGCGGATCCCTCGCTCATCGGCGGCCAGCAGACGATTGTGGCGCGGGCGATTGCCCCGCTGTTGGGCATGAGCGAGGCGGATTTGTATCAACGCCTGGTTCCGCGCGTGTCCATGAATTCCAAAGGGGAAACCGTCACCAACGGCCTGCACTATGTCCGGCTTCAGAAAAACGTCACGGACGAGACCTGGCAGAAAATCCGGATGACGATGAGCCAGCTCAAATTCGGTGTGGACGAAACAAAGTTATCGAAGGCCAACCGCACCTTTCTGCAGCTTGCGCCAATTCGCGCTTTCCGCGGAACCGAATCAATTGCGGGTTTATCCCAATGGCATGCTGGCGGCGCATGTTCTGGGTTTTGTGGGGACGCAGGAGAACACCAACCACACTACCGAAACTTTCGGCTTCGACGGCGTGGAAAGGACTTTCGACGACAAATTACGCGGTGCGTCCGGCTGGCGGGTGACGGGATCGGATAGCCGCGGAAAAGAACTCGTCGCGTTGCGGGACGAGGACGTCCAGTCGCAAAACGGTTTGAACGTGGTGCTGACCATTGACGCGGTGATCCAGCACATCTTGGAAACCGCCCTCGCCAGTGCGGTGGAAAAGCATTCGCCCCTGGGCATCACGGGCATCGTGATGCGCCCACGCACCGGCGAAATCCTGGCGATGGCGTCTCTGCCGGGCTTTGATCCCAACGATCTTGCCACGATCACCACCAACACCGAACCGAACCGGGTCATCAGCGACGTGATGGAGCCGGGTTCGACGTTCAAGACCATCGTGATCGCCGGCGCACTTAACGAGAAGGTGGTGAAGCTGACCGATTCGGTCTTTTGCGAAAACGGTGTTTTTCATTACGCGGGAATCACCTTGCATGATTCGGAAAACCATCACTTCAGCAATTTGAGCGTGCAGCAGGTCCTCCAGAAGTCCTCCAACATCGGCGCGGCGAAAATCGGGATGCAGCTCGGCGCGGGTAAACTGTATGAATACATGCAGGAGTTCGGCTTGGGTGCCTACACCATGATCCCCCTGCCGCATGAAGCCAGCGCCGGCCGGTTCGTGCATCCGTTGAAAGGCAAATATTCCATCGCCCAGATTCCGATGGGCCAGGGCGTCGCCGCGACCCGCCTGCAAATGGCGATGGTCTTCGGTGCGATCGCCAACGGCGGGGTGCTGATGCATCCCATGCTGATCAAGCGTCTGGAAGACAACGGCGGGAATGTCATCCAGCGCTACGAACCGGTCAGCGTCCGACGCGTCGTAAGCGAATCCACCGCGAAGGAAATGACCGGGGCGTTGAAGACGGTTGTGAGCAAGGACGGCACCGCGCAGTTTGCGGCGATCACCAATTATGTGGTGGCCGGCAAGACCGGCACCGCACAAAAAGTCGTGGATGGCCGGTATTCGTCGGAAAAATTTGTGGTTTCGTTCATCGGTTTTTTCCCGGCGGATAAACCGGAGATCTGCATTTCCATCGTGATGGATTCGGCGAAGGAAGGTGGGCGCGCCTTTGGCGGCGCGCTGTGCGGTCCGGTCTTCAGTGAGATCGGCCGGCGCTGCGCCAGCTACCTGAACATTCCGCCGGATCAGATTTCCACGCCGCCCGCCCCGGCACCAACCGTGGTCGCCTCGGCCCAAAATCAGGATCACTATCCGACGCCATGAGCCATTCACGCCCTCAACTTTTCGGAATGCTCGCCGGACTTTTCCTCGCCGCCGGTCTGGTCTTCTCCGCCATGCTCGGCACGACCGCCTGGGTGAAGATAAAGAACTCGCAGTTCATCACCGTCAAGGGTTCCGCCCGGAAAAACATTGAATCGGACCTCGCCGTCTGGCGTGGCAGTTTCGTGGTGGAATCGGAAACCCTGCTCGCCGCGCAGCACAAAATCCAGGCGAACCGGGCGGTGGTGGAAAAGTTTCTGGGTGGCGCGGACGTGACCAATTTTTCCTTCGCGCCCATCAATATCGAGGAAATACGCGCGATGCAAAAAAATGCCGACGGCTGGTCGCAATCGCGGACCACCGGCTACCGTTTGAGCCAGCAGGTGCGTGTGGAATCCACGGATGTCGCACGGCTCGATCACTTGGATTCCACGCCGCTGGTGGAGCAGGGGTTGCTCTTCACCACCGAGCCGCCGCAGTTTATTTATACCAGCGTCGGCGAGATGAAGATTGAGATGCTGGCCGAAGCGACGAAGAACGCCCGCGCCCGCGCGGAGCAGATCGCGACCAACGGGGGCGGCGGCATTGCCCAGTTGCATGACGCCGACATGGGCATTTTCCAGATCACGCCGCTGCACAGCAAGGACACCAGCGGCGAGGGCATGAACGACACGGGTTCCCGTCAGAAAACCATCACCGCCGTCGTCACGGCCACCTTTTTGCTGAAATAATTATTGTGGAAACACGCTCTTTGAAATTTGTTGCGGAAGCTTGCACGGGAAAAATCCTGAACGGTGATGAGGGAATCTTGGTGAAAGATGCCTGCACCGATTCGCGGTCGGCCAAGCCGGGCGACGTGTTCTTCGCGATCAAGGGTGAACGTTTTGACGGTCACGAATTCCTCAGGGAAGTCGCGGCCAAAGGCGTGGCGGCGGTGGTGGTGGAACAAAATAAAATCCCCGCGCAGCTGCCGGAGTGTGCCGTGCTGGTCGTGACGGATGCGCGCGCGGCGTTCGGGAAACTGGCGGCGGCGTATCGGAAAGAGTTTTCAATTCCGGTGATTGCGGTCGGCGGCTCGAATGGCAAGACGACGACGAAGGAATTGCTGGCGTCCGTGTTGAGCCGGAAATTTCCGACGTTGCGGAGCGAAGCGAGCTTCAACAACGACATCGGCGTGCCGGCGACGTTGTTGCGGCTGGAAAAAACCCATCAAGCCGCCGTGCTGGAAGCGGGCACGAATCATCCGGGCGAACTGGCCCCGCTGGTGAACATGATCCGGCCGAAGTTCGGGGTGCTGACGAACATCGGGCGCGAGCATCTGGAATTTTTTGGCGATGTCGCGGGTGTCGCGCGGGAGGAAGGCTGGCTCGCCGAGCTGTTGCCGGCCGAGGGAAAACTTTTTACTGGCGGCGACAATGAGTGGACGGAACCAATTGCCGCCCGCACAAAAGCAAACGTGGTTCGCGTCGGGCTGGGTGAAAAAAACGACTGGCGCGCCAGGAAAATCCGGGTGGACAAAAACGGCGTGACGTTCCAGGTGGAGTCGCCGCAGGCGGCATTGAGCGGCGAGTATCGGGTCAATCTGCTCGGCCGGCATCAGGTGTTGAATGCGCTGCTGGCAATCGCGGTCGGCGCGGAACTCGGGCTGGCTGGTTCCGAATTGCGGGATGGGCTCGCCAGTTGTCAGCCGCCGAAGATGCGGCTGCAGTTTTGGGAAGCGAACGGCGTGCGCGTGCTGGACGATTGTTACAACGCAAATGCGGACTCGACGATGGCCGCGCTGGAAACGCTGCTGGATCTGCCGTTGCAAGGGCGGCGCGTGGCGGTGCTGGGCGACATGGGCGAACTCGGCGTGCACAGCGAGGCGGCGCACGAAGAAGTCGGACGGCGCGCGGCGGAACTCGGCGTCGGCCAGTTGTTCACGGTCGGAAAGATGTCGGCGGCGACGGCGAAGGCCGCGCGTGCTGCGGGGCTGGCCCGGGTGATTGAATTCGCCGATGTGGAAGCGGCGGTGAAAGCGGTGAAGAATTTTTTGAAGCCGGGCGACGTGGTGTTGTTGAAGGCGTCGCGGGCGTCGCGGCTGGAACGGATTGCGGAAACGTTGAAGGTGGAAAAATGAAAACGGGAAAGAACATTGAAGAGCGCATGCTTGAAGCATGGAAAAATAGAAAGACGCACAAAACTATTTTTGCAATAGCTTCGTCGCTAACACCGTTTATTGGTTTGCTCTTGGCATTTGGAGTTCCCTATTTACTTCCGCCAGATACAGATGCTGGCCACATGGGTTTGAGAGATTTTTACTACATGACCAGTATTCTAATGCTTTCGTTTGTAATCGGCGCACTTTCTGGCGTGATTGCCTTAGCTCGACGGGAGAAAAATCAAAAACTGGTCATAGCCGGATTGCTTCTGAACGGCATCCCGTTATTTTTGGCATTTATTCACAATCCATTAAGGCAGACATAAATTTTAGTCAAAGAAATCGTAAAAAATAAATGCTCTACTATCTGAGCCAGCAAATGTTGGATTGGGCGCACGGGACGACCTGGGAAGGCCGGCTCTCGTTTCTGCGCCTGTTCCGCTACATCACGGTTCGCAGCGCGGGCGCGGCGATCACCGCGCTGGCTTTAAGCTGGTGGCTCGGCCCGAAAATCATCCGCTGGTTGAAGGAATTGAAATTCGGCCAGGAATACGCCGACAAGGCCGAGGTGGCGGGCCTGGCAAATCTGCGCGTGAATAAAAAAGGCACCCCGACGATGGGCGGCGTGCTGATCGTGATGGTGCTCATTTTTACAACGATGCTGTGGGCCCAATGGAACGCACAGGTCGAATTGACGATGCTCGCGGTGCTGGTTTTGGCAGGGCTGGGGTTTTATGATGACTACGCAAAAATCGTCCAGCAAAGCGGCGGCGGCACGCCGCCGCGCGTGAAGCTGCTGGTGCAAACCGCGCTCGGATTGTTTGTCGGAATCTATCTGTTGAAACTTCCGGCCACGAGCGATTTGCAGTTCCCGGGAAAAAAGTCCGTCATCCACATGCACAGCAATCTCGTCAGCGACCTGATGCTGCCGTTCTGCAAATATCCCTATGAGGTGGGGGCGATCGTCGGGGTGTTGATCGTGCTGCTGGCGATCGTGGGCAGTTCGAACGCGGTGAATCTGACGGACGGCCTGGACGGGCTGGCGATCGGCTGCACGCTGATCGTGGGCTTTGTCTTTCTAGTTTTCACCTACCTCGCCGGCAATGTGAAGGCGGCGGCGTATCTGCAGATTCCGTTTGTGCCGGGTGCGGGTGAACTGACGGTTTTTTGCGCGGCGTTATTGGGTGCCGGATTGGGATTTCTCTGGTTCAACTGTCATCCGGCGCAGGTGTTCATGGGCGACACGGGTTCGCTCGCGCTGGGCGGCGCGTTCGGCATCATCGCCGTGCTGGTGCATCAGCCGTTTGTACTCGTGATCGCGGGCGGCGTGTTTGTGATCGAGGCGTTGTCGGTGATCCTGCAGAAAGGCTGGTTCAAGTTCACCCGCCTGCGGACGGGCACCGGGCAGCGGATCTTTTTGATGGCGCCATTGCATCATCATTTCGAAAAAAAAGGCTGGCATGAATCGCAGGTGGTGATCCGCTTTTACATTTTGTGCGTGCTGTTCGCGGTCGTCGCGCTGGCCACGCTGAAGCTGAGGTGAAACATGACGCTGATACTCAATAAAAATGACGGTTTCGCACGCTTTGTTTCTTGCGCGAAGCGCAGGGGACTGCTATTGATTTTATCGCAAGCGGCACGGTGCGTCACCAACAGCCGGACGCATCCAGTTTTTCCCGACGGTTTCAAATTTACCGACGGTTTCAAGACGCCACCAACACGCAGAAATAATTTAACTCGCGGCGGAATTTTTCGAGGGAAGGTTCCGCAGCGAACAAATCAAAACAATGTAAATCGCCTCGAAGAAAGGACGCTGCCAGCGCCAAATTAAATGAAAAACTCAAATCCATTCGTTCCCCAGGGCTCGATTCTTGAGCTGCAAACCAAACGCCGTTCGCGTTTGAAACTCGCCGTGTTCTGTGTGCTGACGGTGAGCGTCACCGGCCTCTCGGTGATGCTGATCCAGGGTTGCAAACGCGAGCAGCCCGTCGAGACCGACCTGACGACGCCGACGATCGATACGAACGTGATGCCGAACCTTGAGACCAACACCACGGTGATTGACACCAATCCGCCGGTCATGCCGCAGCCCGTGGTGGAGATCCCGCCGGTCGTCATCCCGCCAGCGCCGGCCACGGCCGAGTATGTGGTCGTCAAAGGCGACACGCTGGATAAAATCGCGAAGAACCATCACGTGACGGTCAAAGCCGTGACCGACGCCAATCCCGGTGTGGTTCCCACCAAGCTGCACATCGGACAAAAACTCGTGATTCCCTCGGGAGCAGCCGCGCCGACGGTCGCGCCGACTTCGACCGGCATGAGCTCTGGCAGCGAAACCTACGTCGTCAAATCGGGAGATAACCTCCTCAAGATTGCCAAGGCGCATGGGATCTCAGTTAAAGCCATCCAAGCCGAAAACAATCTGACCACGACGAAGATCAACGTCGGTCAGAAACTGAAAATTCCCGTGAAGGCGGCAGCTGTGGCGCCCGCACCGGTGATCGAGCCGGCTCCCGCCGTGCCCGCACCGGCTGCTCCGGCAACCGCGCCTGCGACGCAACCTCCACAATAAGGGCGTTCTGGTTCGGTAGGCATTTGTTTTGAGACCTTGAAATGAAAGTCGCCGTGACAACTTTGGCTGTTTGCACCGCCGCCCTGCTCGCGTTGGGACTGGTGATGCTCTACAGCTCGAGCTGGGCGCTGGTAAACCGCAGCACGCACCTGGAAACCGGCGCGCGCGACCTGATCATGCAACTGATCTGGTGCGCCGTCGGTTTCGTGTTCTGTGTCGCGGCCACGGCGATTGATTATCAATGGTTGAAAAAGTTGGTGTGGCCGATTTTGATTTTTGCGGTGGTGATGCTGATGTCGGTGTTCGTGCCGCATATCGGACGGGCCAGCCATGGCGCCCACCGCTGGATCGGCATCGGTCCGTTCACGTTTCAGCCGTCTGAACTCGGCAAAATCACACTGATCATCGTGCTCGCCTGGTATGGCGACCATCATCAACGCCAGATGCACACCTTCAAACGCGGCATTATTTTCCCGGCGATGCTGGCGGGATTGATTCTCGGCCTCATCTTTGTCGAACCCGATCGCGGCACCACCATCCTGTTGTCCGCCGTCACGGGGGCGTTGCTGCTGATCGCCGGAGTTCAGTGGAAACACGTTTTGATTCCAGTGGTCGTTGGTGCCGCCGCGCTGACGGTTTCCATTTTGCATGACCCGATGCGCATGGGACGCATCATGGCCTGGCGGCATCCGCAGGATCATTTGAATGGCGCGGCGTTGCAGGCGCAGCAGGCCATGCTCGGCCTCGGCAACGGCGGCTGGTTCGGCGTCGGCCTCGGTAACGGCGTGCGGAAATTTGGTTATCTGCCCGAGATCCACACCGACTTTATTTTTGCGAACATCGGCGAGGAACTCGGGCTGATCGCGACACTGTTTGTCGTGGTCTCGTTTGTGGTCATGGCGTTTTGTGGCATTTACATCGCGATGCACGCGCGGGACACCTTCGGTTTTTTGCTCGCGTCGGGCATCACGTTTCTCATCAGCCTGCAGGCGGCCATCAACATCGGTGTCGTCACCAGCGCGCTGCCGAACAAGGGACTGCCGTTGCCGTTCATCAGCTACGGCGGCTCAAACCTGCTGGCAATGCTGACCTGCATCGGGCTGTTGTTCAGCGTCGCGCGACAGGCGCACGCGCGTGAAAAAGTTTCCGAATCCATCGTTGACCACGGCGATAATCCATTCGCCGCCAAAGCCACATGAGTTCACCCGCCGCCAAACCTCCTTTTGTCGCCATCGCCTGTGGCGGCACGGGCGGGCATCTCTTTCCGGGACTCGCCGTCGCCGAACAACTCCAGAAGCGCGGCTGCTCCGTGGCGTTGCTCATCTCGCCCAAGGACGTGGATCAACAAGCCGTGAAGTCTGCTTTGGAGCGCCGGGCACCTGCCCGGCAAGAATCAGAAAATAGTCCCCAACTTGCCGAGCCGGTGCTCGGCGCTCCGCTGGAGGTTTTCACGCTGCCCGCCGTCGCGCTGCAAAATCGGAATTACTTTTCATTCCTCCGCAGCTTCTGGCAATCGTGGCGGGCCACGAAGAAAATATTTCAGGCCCGTCCGCCGCAAGCCGTCCTGGCGATGGGTGGATTCACCAGCGCGCCGCCGGTCCTTGCCGGAAATGCCTTTGGCGCGAAAACGTTTTTGCATGAATCCAACACCATTCCCGGACGCGCCAATCGTTTTCTCGCGCGGTTTGTGGATGCGGCGTTCGTTGGATTTTCCGAAGCCGGTTCGCGTTTGAAAGCCCGCAAGGTCACAACCACCGGCACGCCCGTGCGCCCGCAATTTTCCCCGGACGCCGGACGCCAGACGCCAGACGCCACTTGCCGCACCGCGCTCGGTCTTGACCCAAACTGTCCGGTCGTTCTGGTGATGGGCGGGAGCCAGGGCGCCAGTGGCCTCAACGAAATGGTCCTGTCGGCCTTGCCGCTTTTGCAGGAGCGCCGGCGTCCCGCCGGCGATTTGACTGCGAACATGCCGGCGGGACGCCGGCGCTCCCAGGAGTTGCAATTTCTTCATCTCACCGGTACCGGCGATTTTGAAAAAGTTAAAGCCGCTTACGCAACGTTGGGAATCAAAGCGGTCGTAAAACCGTTCCTCGCGGAAATGGATCTGGCGCTGGGCGCGGCCACGGTTTCCGTGAGCCGGTCCGGCGCGTCATCGCTGGCGGAGATCGCGGCGATGCGGCTGCCGTCATTGCTCGTGCCGTATCCGACGGCGGCGGACAATCATCAATTGACCAACGCTCTCGCCTTTGAAAAATCCGGTGCGGCGAAATTGTTGGAGCAAAAGAATGCCACGCCGGAAAAAACCGCCGCGTTGCTGTGCGAGCTGGTTGAAAACGATGCGACCCGTGCCGCGATGCAAGTCGCGCTCGCCCAATGGCACGCGCCCAAGGCGGCGGAACAAATTGCCGAGATCATTTTGAAAGCCATCGCGCAGCCGGCCAAGGCCACACATTCGAAGTCAAAAAAGTGTGGCTGTGGCCACGCGCACGGTTCGGCGAAACACGCGCATTGAACCATGACGCCGACCGCAAACATTTTGGAAAGCCCGATGCGAATTGAAAAGAACATCGCCGATGAACTGGCCGCCCGCATTTCGCGCGCGACGGTGATCCGCCGCAACGAACCGCTGGCCAAGCACACGACCATGCGCATCGGCGGCCCGGCGGATGTTTACGTCGAGCCGGCTTCGGAAGCGGACCTGGCGAGCATCCTGAAGTTTTGCCGCGAACGCGACGTGCCGTTTTTCATTCTCGGCCGCGGCTCCAATCTGCTCGTGCGCGATGGCGGCGTGCGCGGCGTGGTGATCTGTCTGGCGCATCCGCATTTCAGCAAGATTGAGATCGTCGGCGAACGCCTGTATTGCGGCGCGGGCGCGAAGTTGAAAAATGTTTCGGTCGAGGCCAAGCGGAACAATTTGAGCGGCGTGGAATTTCTGGAAGGCATTCCCGGCAGCGTCGGCGGCGCGCTGCGCATGAACGCGGGCGCGATGGGCGCGGCGACGTTTAGCGCAGTCGAATCGTTCCGGTTCATGGATTATGCCGGCGAAATCCACGAACGTGTCGCGGGCGAAGTGCCGGTGGAATACCGCGCGTGTCCGCTGCTGAAGACGCACATCGCGCTGGGGGCGGTTTTCAAATGCACCTCTCTGCCGCGTGCGGAGATTGAGCAGCGCATGATGGCGTATAGCGAAAAGCGCTGGGAATCGCAGCCCGCCGCGCCAAGTGCCGGATGCATCTTCAAAAATCCGGGAACCATTCCGGCAGGCAAGCTGGTGGACGAACTCGGTTTGAAAGGCACGCGTGTGGGCGGCGCGGTGGTTTCCGCCGAGCATGGGAATTTTATTGTGAACGACGGCAAGGCGACGGCGCGCGACGTTTTGGAATTGATCGCGCTGCTCAAGGCTCGGGCGAAGGAAGCGCGCGGCATCGAATTGCACACGGAAGTCGAAATCATTGGCGAAGAAATCTGATGAAAATTAACGCAGAGACGCAGAGAACGCAGAGTGGCGGAGAGGAATTATATTTTATTTTCTCCGCGACCCTCTGCGTTCTCTGCGCCTCTGCGTTGGAAATAGGATGATTAACAAACTCAACATTGTGGTGATGCTCGGCGGCCCCAGCGCCGAACGGAAAGTCTCGCTGAATTCCGGCGCGGGCGTGGTGAAGGCGTTGCGTTCGCTCGGCCACACGGTGGTTGAACTGGATCCGGAAACGCCGGACTGGATTTTGCCGCCGGAGATGGACGCGGTGTTTCTGGCGTTGCACGGCACTTACGGTGAGGACGGCACGGTGCAGGCGCAGCTCGAAAAGCTCGGCGTGCCTTACACCGGCTGTGATGCCGGGGCGAGCCGCATCGCGTTCGACAAGGTGCTGACCAAGCAGCGGTGCGTCGCGGCCGGCGTGCCGACGGCGAAATTTCTGGTGGTCGAAGCCGCCAAAACGCCGTGGCCGCTGGGCTGGCAGCCGCCGCTGGTGGTCAAGCCGGTGCGGCAGGGATCGAGCGTCGGGCTGCAATTCGTGGAACGCGTGGCGGACTGGGGGAACGCGTTGAACGAGGCGCTCCATTACGATTCGCAATTGCTCGTGGAAGAAAAAATTGTCGGACGCGAGACGACGGTGGGTATTTTGGACGGCGTGGCGTTGCCGATCGTGGAAGTTTGTCCGAAAGTTGGTTCCTACGATTACAAAAACAAATACACGGCGGGCAACACCGAATATTTTTGCCCCGCAGATTTTGACGCGGTGACGACCAAGCGGATTCAAGAAGCTGCGCTGGGCGCGTTTCATGCGATTGGCGGACGCGATTATTCGCGTGTGGATGTGATGGTGCGCACGAACGGCGACCCCATTGTGCTCGAAGTCAACACGCTGCCCGGCATGACGGAGACGAGTCTGTTGCCCAAGGCCGCAGCGGCGGCAGGAATCGGTTATGCGGAGTTGTGCCAGCAGATGATTGAACTGGCCCTGAAACGGAAAATGGTTTTGGCGTAGCGGCGTCTCGGCAGAGCGCCGCCAACTTATTATTTGAATTTCAGCGGCGCTCTTCCGAGACGCCGCTACGGGACGGAAGAAATTGGTATGTGGTTTAAGCGTGAACGAAAAAACCGGCGGTTGAAGAAGCGCGGGGATGTGCTTGACGTGAAGCTGCGCTCGGATCAGGTGAACGCGGCGCGCACCAAGCTGGCGTCCGTCGCGCTGGCGGTGACGTTCGGCACGGTGTTCGGGCTTTATCTTTTGTGGCGCGCGGGCGAATGGGCGCTGGACAAGTTCATCTACGAAAATTCCACCTTCGCCATCCAGAACATCGAGGTGCAGACGGACGGGGTGATCGCGCCGGAACAATTGCGGCGCTGGACCCGCGTGCGGCCCGGCGCCAATCTGATCGCGCTCGATCTGGCCTCCGTGAAACGCAACTTGGAACTGGTTTCGACGATTGACGCGGTTTCCGTGGAGCGCGTGCTGCCGCACACGTTGAAAGTGCGGGTGACCGAGCGGACCCCGGTGGCGCAGGTGAACGTGACGACAGCGGGCGGTCCCGGCGGGATCTCGGTTTCGGTTTTCCAGGTGGACGCCAACGGCTACATCATGCAGCCACTGGATCCGCGTCTGGCCACCATTCCGCTCTCGCAGATGACCGAGCAATTGCCGGTGATCACGGGGCTCAACGTCTATGATTTGCAGCCGGGCCATCGCGTCGAATCGCCGCAGGTGCAGGCGGCGCTGGAACTGGTGGGCGCGTTCGGCCATTCGCCGATGGCCGGGCTGGTGAATTTGCGGCGCGTGGACGTATCGCAGCCGGGCGTGGTCGTGGCGACCACCGCGCAGGGGAGCGAAATCACTTTCGCCCTGACTGATTTGGAACAACAATTGGCGCGCCTGCGGAAAATTTACGATTGGGGACAAACCACGAGCAGGACGATTGCCTCGGCGGATCTGGCGGTAGCCAACAACGTTCCCGTGCGTTGGATGGTGTTCAAGATCGTCCCGGCGGCGGCCCCCAAAAAATCCACCCCCATAACCCGGAGGAGAAATGTTTGACGAATCCAACATCATAGTCGGCCTGGAGATCGGCACTTCAAAAATCTGCGCCGTCGTCGGCGAGCAGGGCGCCGACGGAGCGCTGAACGTCGTCGGGCTCGGCCAGGCGCGTTCGCGCGGCGTGCGCAAGGGCGAGATCGCCGACGCCGCGATGGTCGAGGAGGACGTGCGCAACGCCATCGTCGAGGCCGAGCAGATGGCCGACGTGGAGATCCGCAGCGTGTATCTGGGCGTGAGCGGCGGGCACATCCGCGGCTTCAACAATCGCGGCGTCCATCCGGTGGTCTCCGCCGACCGGGAAATTTCCAAGGACGATGTCAACGACGTCGTCAAGAACGCCAAGGCGATCAATCTGCCGGCCGAAAACACCATCATCCATGCGGTGCGCCAGCATTTTCTGGTGGACGGCCACGGCGGCATCACCGATCCCGTCGGGATGCTGGGCGCGCGGATCGAAGTGGACATGCACGTGGTCCACGGCAATACCAACCGGCTGCAAAACTCCATCCGGATGGTGAAGGGCTTGCAGTTGAAGGTGGACGAGATTGTCTCCAGCGGGCTGGCCTCGTCGCTCGCCCTGCTGACCAGCGAGCAGAAGGAACTGGGCGCGCTGGTCATTGACATCGGCGCCGGCACCACGGATTACGTCGTTTATGCCGATGGCGTCATCAAGCACACCGGCGTCCTGGCGGTCGGGGGCGACCATGTCTCGAACGATCTGGGGCACGGGTTGAAGGTGCCGTTGAGCCGCGCGGAAAAATTGAAGCTCGAACATGGTTCTGCGCTGGTGGACCCGGCGATGGTCGGCCGGACGGCGACGATCGTCAATGAACTCGGCCTGCCGCTCAAGACGATCAACCTGGAGCATCTGCAGCGCATCATGTCGCTGCGGCTCGAGGAAATTTTCCAGATCATCGCGGGGGATCTGGACTCGGCCGGGCTGACCGGTTATCTGGGTGCCGGGGTGTTTCTTTGCGGCGGCGGCGCACGCGCGCCGCAGATCGCGCCGCTGGCGGAGCGGATCTTGCAACTGCCGGTTTCCATCGGCCAGACCAATTCCATCAGCGGATTGAAGTCGGCCCTGGATCAACCCGAGTTTGTCACCGCCATCGGACTGGCCAAGTTCGGCTCGTTGAAATCCCGCGGCACCGGCGGTAAGAAATCCATCGTGAACACCATCACCAATTTTTGGCGTCGCTAACAAAAATCATTTGCCATGAAAACCAACCCTGAAACTCCGGCGGCAGAACTCGAATCCAGTCATACGCGGGTGATCAAGCTCATCGGCGTCGGCGGCGCGGGCGTCAGCCTGCTGGACACGCTGCCCGGCGGCGAATTTGCCGGCGCCGGCTTCGTGGCCATCAACACGGACGGCGCGTCGCTCACAGCCTCGGCGGCGACGGTGAAAATTCATCTCGAGACGAAACTGCTGCGTGGCCTCGGCACCGGCGGCGATGCCGAACGCGGACAGGCCATCGCCGAGGAACAATTTTCCACGCTCAAAACGGCCTGCGCCGGAGCGGATGTGGTTTTGATCATCGCCGGTCTGGGCGGCGGCGCGGGCAGCGGCATCAGCCCCGTGCTCGCGCGCGCGGCCAAGGAAACCGGCGCGCTGGTGCTGGCGTTTGTCACGCTGCCGTTCGCCTGCGAAGGCAACCGCCGCCAGCAGCAGGCAAAACAAAGCCTGGAGCAGCTCAAATCCGTCGCGGATGGCGTCATCTGTCTTCCGAGTCAAAAAGCATTCAAGCTGATTGATGAGAACACGAGCGTGCTCGACACGTTTCGCATCACCGGTGGATTCCTGGTCGAAGGCGTGCGCGGCGTGTGGCAGTTGCTCACGCGCCCCGGTCTGATTCAAATTCATTTTGACGACTTGTGTGCCCTGGTGCGCAACCGTCATTCCGAAAGTTCGTTCGCGTTTGTGGAAGCCAGCGGCGCCGGACGCTCGCGCGAGATCGTGGAGAAACTGCTCGCGCATCCGCTGCTGGACGAAGGCCGCGCGCTGACGGAATCCGACGCGGTGCTGGTGAGCCTGATGGGCGGAACCGACCTGACGATGGCGGAGGTGAACCGCGTGATGGAACAGATCGGACGTCACTGCGAACACGCGCAAATCATCATGGGCGCGGCGGTGGACGCGGAATTGAAAAATCGCCTGTCCGTGACCGTCATCGCCGCAAAACATAATGTCGTGGCGGAATCTGCTGCCGCTGCAATTGCCGCCACCTCTTCAATTGAACCGGTCGCACCGATGACTTCACGCGGCGCGACTTCACGGCCTGCAGTGCGTTGCTCTACGTCGTCACCGGCTTTCAATCTGGATCAGCGTGAACAATCGGTGGTTAAAAATTCAGGCCGCCCGCGGAAAGCTCCCGCGCGGATGCTTCAGGAGCAGTTGCCGCTGGCGATCATCTCGAAGGGCCGTTTCGACAAGAGCGAGCCGACGGTTCACAAAGGCGAGGATCTCGACATCCCGACGTTCGTGCGACGCGGTGTGGCGTTGAACTGAGGCTGCCTCAATTTCTCGACCACGCGGTGAGCACGTGGTTGGTGCCGAAGGTGAGTCGCAAGGTTTGGTCGTCGTCACCGAACCCGGCGCCTGGGCCGATACCCACGCTCGTGGCCGTCCCGCCACCGCCCGAAATGTATCCGGTGCCGAAGCTGAAGCCGCTCCCACTGCTGCGCCTCGTGATCCATTCGGCGATCGTGCAGCCATTCGATAATTTGGCCCGTGTGTTCGGCGGGCCAAGATCCGTCACCGCCTGGTCGTAGGTGTAAGAGCCGACGCGTCCATCCCAATCCACTGTTGGTGTGGACTTGCAGCCGGCGATGAATCCGGTGATCAGAAATAAAACCGCAAGCAGGGAAAACGGGCGCATCCGCACACCGCGACCGACGGAGCGCGACCGGTCCCCGGTCGCAGCGGGTGGAAAGCACTGAACGGGTGGGAAAAGATCAGACGCTGGCTTTCCGGCGCGACCGCTGCGGGCGGGGGACCGTCCGGGGCAGTGCCCGGATGCGCTTATGGAAGACTTCCCGACGAAGTTTATTTTCATGAAGGCAATTTAGCCGACCGCTGGCAAAGCGCAAAAGGTCTGTAGCCCGGCGGGGTGGTGCTGCGCAGCCGTTCACTCTTTGGGCTTCGCCCGCAACGCACGCTAACGATCAAACATCCTTGCGCGGAAACAGCGGCGCAGGTTCGCCAATCACCTGACCTTGCTGCAATCCGCCCCACGTCGCGGCGTCCAATTTGTCCGGCGAACCTGGCAGACCAAGCTGCGCGTAAATCTTCGTGGCGGTTCCCGGCAGAAACGGCCAGAGCAACACCGCGAGCACACGGCAAGTTTCCGTCAGATTATAGAGCACTTCATCCAATCGCTGCGCCTGCGCCGGGTCTTTGGCCAGCTTGAACGGCGCGGTCTGGTCCACGTATTGATTCGCGCGGTTGACGAGGCCCCAGATGCTTTGCAGCGCGGCTTGAAGCTGGCTTTGCTTGAACAACGCCCGCGTTTCATCCGCCGCCTTCGCCGCGTCCGCCGCAAGTTCGTTTGAGCGCGCGGGCACGACGCCATTACGGTAGCGCTTCAGCATCGAGAGCGAGCGGTTGACGAGATTGCCGAGGCCGTTCGCGAGTTCGGATTGATAACGCGAGCGGAAGCCAGCGTCCGTCCAGTTGCCGTCCGGACCGATGTCGAGTTCGCGCAAGACGTAAAAGCGGAACGCGTCCAGGCCCCATTCGTTGATGACCGCAATCGGGTCAACGACGTTGCCGGTGCTCTTGCTGATCTTCGCGCCGTCCTTCTGCCACCAGCCGTGGACGAGAATCTGTTTCGGCAACGGCAGGCCCATTGCCTTCAGCATGATCGGCCAATAGACCGCGTGGAATTTCAAGATGTCCTTGCCGATGACGTGGATGTCGGCAGGCCACAACGAAAGTTGAGAGTTGAGAGTTGGGAGTTGAGAGTTTCCGGCAGCAGACAAAACCGTTTGATCGCCGTGCGCGGCGGCGATGCTGATGTAGTTCACCAGCGCGTCGAACCAGACGTAGGTCACAAAGTTCGGATCGAACGGAATCGGAATGCCCCAATTCAGACGCGACGACGGACGCGAGATGCAGAGGTCTTCGAGCGTGTTGTTCTTGAGAAAGCCCAGCACTTCGTTGCGGCGATAGCTCGGCGTGATGAAATCCGGATTCGCCTCGATGTAATCAATCAGCCATTGCTGCTGTGCGCCGAGTTTGAAGTAGTAATTGTCCTCCTTCAACTCGACCACTTCGCCGTAGCTCGGATCGAACGTGCCGTCCGGACGACGGTCTTTTTCCGTGAGGAACGTTTCCTCCTTGGCGGAATAAAAGCCGGTATAGGTCGCCTTGTAAAAATGGCCGGCGTCGTTCAGTTTGGAAAGGATCGCCTGCACGAACTCTTTGTGGCGCGGCTGCGTGGTGCGGACGAAATCATCGTTGGTCAGCTCCAGTTTTTTGATGAATGCCTGCCAGTCCGCCGCGAGTGCGTCGCAATATTCCTGCGGATTTTTTTTCTCGGCCTGCGCGGCCTGCTGCACTTTCTGGCCGTGTTCGTCGAGGCCGGTCAGGAAAAAAACCTCCTGCCCCAGGCTGCGCCGGGCGCGGGTGATGACGTCGGCAATGATCTTCTCGTAGGCATGGCCGAGATGCGGCTGCCCGTTGACGTAATCAATCGCGGTGGTGATGTAAAACCGTTTGCTCATCGAACGCGCAGTGTGGCGGACAAACGAGTCGAAGGCAATCTCGCTTGCAGCAGAAGGCTTTCGTGTTATCCTGCCTGCTGGCTGTCGCGGAAAACCAGCCGGCAAACAAACACCGCATGAACCAACCACTTTCCAGTTTCGCCGCGCGTCTGCGCGAGCAAATGTCATCTCTGGTAGCAGCCGAGGTGACGAGGCTCATTTCTGAAAATCGGAAATCGGAAATCGGAAATCGGAAATGTTCAGAGCCTCCTCACGTCGGCTCCTACAGTGAAACATTTGATTCGATGGCCCTGGAGCTGTTCGCGCTTCAATTCAAACACAACTCCGCCTACCGGAGAATTTGCGAGGTGCGCAAGCTGACGCCGCAAGTGATCGGGCATTGGACGCAAATCCCCGTCGTGCCAACCGCTGCGTTCAAGGAAATGGAACTGACCAGCCTCGCGCCGGACGAACGCACCGCTGTCTTCCATTCCAGTGGCACGACCGAACAAAAGCCGAGCCGCCATTTTCATTCGGTGGAATCGCTGGCGGTTTACGAGGCGTCGCTGTGGGCGTGGTTCGCGGCGAACGTGGCGACAGGAACACCGAGCACCGCCTCGGCTAGTTGCCAATCAAATGTTGCTCTGGCCGAGACGGTGCTCGGCGTTCCGGCGGCGAGGCAATTCCAACTTCTCCTGCTCACCCCGCCGCCCGCGCAAGTGCCGCATTCGTCGCTGGTCCACATGTTTGAAACCGTGCAGCAGAACCTGGGTGGGGCGATCGCCAGTGGCGCTGCCACCGTCCCCGCGAGCCAGGCTGGATTTTTTGGCAAACTCGCGCCGGACGGAACATGGACGCTGAACTTCGCCGCCATCGTTGACGCGCTTTCCCCCGGACGCCAGACCCCGGACCCCAGACCCTTGCTCCTGCTCGGCACCGCCTTTTCTTTCGTGCATCTGCTGGATCATCTGGCGGAGCATCATTTTCAGTTCGAATTGCCCAAAGGTTCGCGCGTGATGGAAACCGGCGGTTACAAGAACCGGTCCCGCACCATGCCTAAAGCGGAACTGCACGCGCTGATCACGAAGCATCTTGGCGTCGCGCCTGACAACATCATCTGCGAATACGGCATGAGCGAATTGAGTTCGCAGGCGTATGACGGAGTACGCCCGTCCCCGGGCGCTGCAATTTTGAATATCCAGGCGACTTCTGATTTACGGGAGTCTCCGGTGATAAGTCCGTTGCAGCGCCCGGGACGGGCGCACTCCGGCTCGAGCATTTTCCACTTCCCGCCGTGGGCCCGCGTGCAAATTGTTTCTCCGGAGCATGGTCGCGAAGTTGCCGAAGGTGAAACCGGTTTGATCCGCATCTTTGATCTGGCGAATGTGTTTTCGGTGGCGGCCATCCAGACGGAGGACTTGGGGATTCGCCGTGGCGACGGCTTTGAATTGATCGGCCGCGCGCAACTGGCCGAGCCGCGCGGCTGTTCCTTGATGACCCCATGAGCGCCGACGCCCAACACAAGACGCGCACGTTGTGGCTGCTGGGAATGCTGCACGCGATGACGCACATCTTCAACGTCGCGCTGCTGCCGCTCTATCTGCTCATCAAGCGCGACTTCGGCTTCGCGGGTGAAGGCCAGGCGACGTCGCTGGTCACCGTGTTGATGCTGTCGTATTTCGTGCCGAGCTACTGGCTCGGCGTGCTGGCCGACCGGTTGAACCGGAAAAAACTTTTAAGCTTCGGCCTCGCGTTGAACGGGCTGGGCTTCGTGGCGCTGTCGTTCGCGCCGAATTACCTATGTGCGGTCGCGGCGTGCGTGGTCGCGGGCCTGGGCGGCAGCTTTTATCATCCGGCGGCGACGGCGATGATCGCGCGGCTGTTTCCGTCTGGCACGGGCAAGGCGTTCGGGCTGGTCGGCATCGGGGCGGGAGTGGGCTTTTGCTTCGGGCCGTTATTCAGCGGCTGGCGCGCGGGAATGTTGGAAGCGACGCGCGGCGCGGCAGCGTGGCGCGAACCGGTTTTTGAACTGGGTCTGCTGGGTGTGCTGGTGGCCGCGCTGTTTTACTGGCTGGCGGATGAAGAGAAATCCGCGCCGGTCGCCGCGCGCAAACCGGTTCATGCCGATAAACTTTTTCCGACGACGGCGCTGTATGTCTTCTTTTTTGCCGCGGCGCTGGCGTTTGGTCTGCGCGATTTTGCCGGTGCCGGCGCCGGCAGCCTGAGTTCGTTGTTCCTGCAAAAGGCGCGCGGTTTCGACACACGCGATGCCGGGCTGGCATTGAGCGTATTATATCTGGCCAGCGCCATCGGCAATCCCTTGTTCGGCGGCTTGAGTGATACCGGGCGCAAACGCTGGACCTTCGCGGTGCTGCTGATTTCCACGGCGTTGCTGGCCTTGTTTCCCCATGTGCCGGCGCGCTGGGCGATTGTCGTGCTGGGTGCGATCGGATTTTTCTTCCTGGCCAGTTATCCCATGGTCGAGGCGGCACTCATGGAATCCGTGCCGGACGCCGTGCGCGGGCGGATCTACGGAATGTTCATCACGGTCGGCGGATTGGTCGGCCAGTTGGCGCACTGGTTCGCCGGCCATCAGGTGAACCGCCTGGGCGATTCGGCGCATCAGGTGCAAAGTTATTTCCCGCTTTACGGCGCGCTCGCCGGACTGTTGCTGGTATCGCTCGCCGGCTTGCCCTGCTTGCACGCCATCCGCAAACGTGAACACCTAACCAAATGAATCTGCCCAACTATTTTCTCGCCGACCTGCCGCCGGAGGCCACCCTCACGCCCACGTTGATCACGGAGGCCTGCCAGACCTTGAAGCATAACCGCGAGCGATACCTGGCGAACCGATCCACTGAAAGTCTGATCAAAACCTTGAGCCGCGCGGCAGACGGCTGGCTCGAACCGGAAAATCCGTTTCGTCAACTCGCCTTGAAACTGGGGCCGGAGCAAACGGGATTCTCCCGCGAAACACTCGCACGCGGGCTGGATCATTTTTTCGCCCAGCTCACGCGCGATGATTTTCATGCGCTGCTCGTGCAGGAATTCGGCGACACAAAACGGCTCGACGCCCTGACGGCCACGCCTGCCGACCAGCGGCACAATCGCCTGGCGGTCATCAACGCGCCGGAGTTTCAGGTGCATATCGCGGCGGGCAACATCCCCAACCCGACCTTGATGAGCATGGTGTTCGGTCTCCTCACGCGTTCGGCGCAGTTCGTGAAATGCGCGAGCGGTTCCGCGTTTCTGCCGCGACTATTTGCGCACTCGATTTACGAAGCCGACCCGAAACTCGGCGCGTGTCTGGAAGTTGCCGAATGGCGCGGTGGCAATGCGGCTTTGGAAAGCACCTTGTTCGCCGAGGCGGATTGCGTGACGGCGACGGGCAGCGACGAAACGCTGGCGGCAATCCGTGCGCAGTTGCCGGTTAAAGTCCGTTTCCTGGGTCATGGTCATCGGGTGAGTTTTGGCTTTGTGGCGGGCGACGATTTGTTTGGCTCGAGCGCGAAGAAAATCGTCGCGCGGGCGGCGGATGACGTGGTGGCGTGGAATCAACTGGGCTGCCTTTCACCGCACGTCATTTATGTCCAACTCGGCGGTGAAGTCGGGCCGGAGCAGTTCGCGGAGTTGCTGGCGGACGAATTGGAGCGGCGCGAACAAATTGAGCCGCGCGGATCATTGTCGGCGGAGGACGCGGCGGCCATCACGACCCGGCGGGGTATTTACGAGGTCCGCGCGGCGCATTCACCGGGAACGACGCAGCACTGGTGCAGCCAGGATTCGACGGCGTGGACGGTGGTTTACGAGGCGGACGCGCATTTCCAAATGTCGTGCCTGAACCGGTTTGTCTATGTCAAGGCGGTGGCGGATGTGACGGCGATGTTGCAGGGCGCCGATGACATCCGCGGGCAAGTTTCGACTGTCGGCATCGCCGTGCCGGAGGACAAGGCGCAGGAAATCGCCACGCAACTGGCGCGCTGGGGCGTGACGCGGATCTGCCCGCTCGGCCGGATGCAAAACCCGCCGCTGACGTGGCGGCATGACGGCCGGCCGGCGTTGGGAGATTTGGTGACCTGGACGGATTTTGAAATGTGAACAAAATATGAAAATGGAATTAAGAAAATCGTTTCAGTTTGAGGCGGCGCATCTGCTGCCGCTCCTGCCGAAAAACCACAAATGCCGCCGGCTGCACGGCCACAGCTTCAGCGTGGAGATTGTTGTGGCGGGCGAGTGCGATCCGAAGCTCGGCTGGCTGATGGATTACGCGGAAATCTCCGCGGCCTTCAAGCCGATCTGGGAAAAGCTCGACCACTATTATCTGAACAAAATTCCCGGTCTGGAAAATCCGACGAGCGAAGTGGTCGCGGTCTGGATCTGGAAAAAACTGAAGCCCAAGCTCTCGTTGCTGACGGAAGTCGTCGTGGCCGAGACCTGCACGGCGCGCGCGGTGTATCGCGGCGAATAAATTATGTAGGAGTCGAGGTGACGAGACTCAATCTAAAGAAATTAGAGACTCCTCACGTCGTCTCCTACGAATTCATCACGGGGGAGTAATTACGCCTTTGCTTTGGCGTAGCGCTCGGACACAAAGTCCCAGTTCACCACATTCCACCACGCGGTGATGTAATCCGCGCGTTTGTTCTGGTATTTGAGGTAGTAGGCGTGTTCCCAGACATCGAGGCCGAGCAATGGTGTATGGCCTGAACTCAGCGGTGTGTCTTGATTGGCGGTGGGCGCAATCTTCAACTGCTTGCCATCGAGAACGAGCCAGGCCCAGCCGCTGCCAAATTGTCCGAGCGCGGCTTTGGACAACGAATCCTTGAACGCCCCAAAGCCGCCGAAGCTGGTATCAATGGCTTTGGCCAGATCACCGGTGGGCTCGCCGCCGCATCTTTCTTCATCATCTGCCAGAAGAGCGAATGATTGTAATGGCCGCCGCCTTGATTGCGCACGGCGATGCGGATCTTTTCGGGAACCTCATTCAAATCCATCATCAACTCCTCGATGGACTTTTTGCCGAGGTCGGGATAATCGGCAACGGCCTTGTTCAAATTCGCGACGTAGGCCGCGTGATGTTTGTCGTGATGAATCTCCATCGTGCGTGCGTCAATGTGCGGTTCCAGCGCGTCGTAGGCGTAAGGCAGCGGTGGCAGCTTAAATGGCTGCGGTGCTGTGCTGATCAAGATCGGCACTGGGTTGCCGGGTGTCGGTTGGGCGATGGCACCGGGCAGGGTAGCGAGCGCGGCGCTGGCGAGCGCGGTGGTTTTAATGGCTTGGCGTCGGGTCATCATAATCGGGTCCTGGTTTTGGGTTCTTGGTTCTCGGAACTTTAACTTCGACACCTGCCATTGCCAGCCGTTCAGATGGGCCAGAACATTTTACGCCGTGTGGGCATGATGCATCTCGCCATGAACTTTCGCCACGCCGTTGACGAGTGCATCCCAATCGGCCTCGGTCGTTTCCCAGCCGGCGCTGAAACGCACAACGCGCACGGCCTTTTCCGCCTTGATGCCCATCGCGGCAAGAACATGCGACGGCTCTTCCTTGCCGGTCGTGCAGGCTGAGCCGGTGGAGACGGCGAACCCGGCCTTGTCCAGACGGATGACCCATTGATGCTTGCGATCGCCTTCCGGCATGAGCGCGGAAACCGTGTTCCACAAGCGCGGCACATTCCCGCCGATGATGGTTGTGCCCGGCAGGGTGCGCAGCAGTTCGCGTTCGAAATTATCCCGCCACACGCCGCGCAGCAGATGCTGGCTGTGCGAAATCTGTTTCTCGCGGACCTCGAGCGCCGCCATCATCGCCGCGATGATCGCGACGTTCTCCGTTCCCGCGCGCTTGCCGCCTTCCTGCTTGCCGCCGTGGAGCAGGGGCGTGATGGACTTCCGGTGCGGGATCTTCAAAAAGCCCACGCCGCGCGGCCCGCCGAACTTGTGCGCCGCGCCGCTGACGTATTCACAGTCGCCCAGTCCCTTCATGGGCATCTTGCCGATGAACTGCACGGCGTCGGTGAAGAACGGAACCTCGTAAGCCTGGCAGATCGAATGGATTTCGCGCCACGGCTGGATGACGCCGGTCTCGTTGTTCGCGGCCATGATGCCGATGAGGCCGGGACGCTTGTCCGCCAGTTCCATCGTGAGCCATTCCATATCCACCACGCCGTCGTGGGTGACGGGAATCAACTTGGCGCGTTTGCCGAAATAGAACTTCGCGGAGTCGTGGACGCACGGATGCTCAATGGCGGAAATCCAGATCTCATCGAGCGCTCCGAGCGTCTTGGCGAAATGGTGCGTGACCATGTTGTTCGCCTCCGTCGCACCGCTCGTCCAGATGAGGTCCTGCGGATGGCAGCCGAGAAATTCCGCGAGCTTCTCGCGTGCGTCGGACAGGGCGATCGCCGCGCGTGTGCCCGCCTGGTGCATGGACGACGGATTGCCGCCGGTCTTCTCGGTGACATCCAGCCAGGCTTCGCGCGCCTCGCGCATCACGGGCGCAGTCGCGTTGTAATCGAAATAAATCATCGGCCTGAAATGATAATTGAGCGCGGGCGACTGGCGAGAATTTTAATCGCGGTGTCCAAAGCTTACGGCCATTCCCGGACCCGATAGAATTGCCAGGTGCGGTTGGTTGCGGCGCTGTCCACGATGGAAAACGAATTGCTGGAGCTCCAGTTGGTGCTGATGACGTTCCACGTCGTGAGATTGGTCGAGACTTCCACCAAGTTTGTCCGCGCCGGCACGACCCCGGTGACGTTCAACCGGAATGCCCCGTTGCTGGTGGCGCTGGCCCGATTGATGGCGAACTGCGTGAACAAATCGCTCAAGTCCGTGGCGTTCGCCGCGTCACCCAGCCACGGCGACACCCCGAAAATTTCCTGCATCGTCCGCACGAAGGAGCTGTGCGTGTAATGGATGCTGTTGTAATAGCCTCCGCCGCGCGCCAGCGGTGAAAGGACAATCATGCCGATCGGCCCGTCGCTGCCGTTCGCGCCTTCATCCCAGGTGATGAACAGCGCGCCGTTGTTGGAATACGCGGCGGAGTTGAGAATCTTCGGAACTTCGCTGGCCAGCCAGTCGTCAATCTGGCGCACGGGATTGTTCTGGGGGGCGCAAGTATCATGGCCGTCGTCGCACAGGTTGGGCGTGATGAAATTATAGCGCGCGACGGAATGGTTCGTGAGGTCGCCCGCCAGTTCCGTGCAGGGCCGGTTGTGCGCAATGCCGTAGGCGTTATTCGCGTTGTTGGTGCCGGTCATGTCGTCGAAATAGACGAAGGGATTATGCTTGGGTGCATAGCCATTGACCGCCGTCAGCGGCACGACCAGACCCGTGATGTCCTCCTGATACGATTTCCACGAGATGCCCGCGCGGCGCAGTTGTGCAGCCAGATGATTCGTGGAGTTCTGGTGGTTTGAGGAGGGATTGTTGTCATTCAAGACGCCAAAATTGGTTCCCGCCTCCAGCCACAGGTAATTCGGCTCGCTCGGATGCAGGCCGGGCGGATTGTAATACTGCGCGCAATACGACGCCCGCGGCAGCAGCGTTCCGTTGAGGAACGGCGCATCCACACTGCCTTTGTAGGAAGACCAGTTGTGATTTTCGAGCAGGATGACGAACACGGTTTGCACCGGCGGCAGGCTTCCGGCATGTGACGCTGACGCGAAGGTCAGCAACGCCAGAACAACTCGAAGGAACATCATGTCAACTCGAAGGAACATCATGTGGCGTTCAAGCTAACGTGGATCGCGGAGAAGTAAAGCCGCCCTCAATGGGCGGCCCCGGCGACCAGGGCGCGTAAAACCTTGCGATGCGCGCTGGTGAAGGCCAGATGCTGGAGCTGCGCGGGCGTCTGCCAGAGGCCGCCGTTTTTTGCGGGAGACCTTGTTAACCGGACCAGGAACGCCTCCAGCGTGATGCGGTAGCGCGTGATGGAATGCTTTACCGTGCAAAGCGGTTCAAGTTTTTCGGAGCGCGGGTCTGTGACCCGCAGCTTGTTGAATTCTTTAACAATGTGCTGCGGCTCGCAGAACCGCGCTCCGACTTCGACATTCGGGAATTCCCACAGATGTGCATTCACAACTCCCGTCGGCCTCTGCCGCACAACGAACTTCCCGTTGTGTTCAATGACAAAGGCGATGAATCGGCGCGCCGTGGCGGCTTCCCGTTTGCCGAGGTTCGGCAATTCCTCCAGGCGCTCTTCCTTGAACGCAACGCACAGCTTCTTGACCGGGCAAATCACGCACTGCGGATTTCGCGGCGTGCAGATCAGCGCCCCGAGTTCCATGAGCGACTGGTTGAGTGCGGAGCATGAATCTTTCCCGGTAGCAGCCGACGTAAGGAGGCTCTTACCGTTTCGGATTTCAGAATGAGCCTCCTCACGTCGGCTGCTACGAGATAAATTGAGGCGTGCTGCGTGCGTAACGAGTTCTTTCGCCAGGTGCCAAAGCCGCGCGTTAGTGGCTTTCTCCTTCGGGTTTTCCGCGATGCCAAAGACGCGTGTCAGCACGCGGATGACATTGCCATCAAGAATCGGCGTGGGCTGGTTGAAGGCGATGCTGCAGATCGCACCCGCGGTATAGCGTCCGATGCCAGGCAAGGCGAGCACGTCGTCAAAGTTCTCCGGGAATTTGTAGGAGACGACGTGAGGAGTCTCTAATTCGTTTTTGGTTTGAGACTCGTCACCTCGTCTCCTGCGGGATTCTGCATCATGCTGTTCGACGATTTGCTGTGCCGCCTTCTGTAAATTACGGACGCGCGTGTAGTAGCCAAGACCTTCCCAAAGCTTGTGGATTTTGGCTGAGGGCGCTTTCGCAACGGCTTCAATCGTCGGCAGTTCGCGCAGCCAGCGGTTCCAGAACGGAATCACGGTTTTCACCTGCGTCTGTTGCAGCATGATTTCGGAAACCCAGATGGCGTAAGGATCGCGCGTGCGCCGCCAGGGCAGGTCGCGGGCGTCTCTAGCAAACCAATCCAATAAAAGCGGGACGAGATTTTGAACTTTGGATTTTTTGGCGGCAGTCATTTTTGTTGAACCACGAAATACACGAAACGCACGAAAAATGAACGAAGAAAGATTTTCGGGAGAAACGCAAAGGCGCGGAGGACGCGGAGAGAGACGCAGAGAAGAGGGAGGAAATCGTCAGCCGGCGAACCCAACCGGTTTTAATTTCTCCGCGAATCTCTGCGGCCTCCGTGTCTCTGCGTTAAAAATCTTTGTGTCCTTTGCATTCCTTTGCGGTTAATTTTTTCCGCGTGAAGCCGCTCACCATTTATACTTCCAAGCTGACCGACGAACAGGCGTCGGCGCTCCTGGCCGCGTTGCGCGCGCGCAACTGGAAGCCGCGCGAAGTGCCGTATGCGCGGTTCGCGTTTGAATCGGACAAGACGAACATCGTGTTTTACGAGAGCGGCAAGCTGGTGGTGCAGGGGAAGGGGACGGCGGAATTTGTCGAGTTCGTGCTGGAGCCGGAGATCCTCAAGGAGGTCAGGCTGGGCTACGAAACCGTTTTGAATCCCGACCTGCTCCTGCCGCGCATCGGCGTGGACGAAAGCGGCAAGGGCGATTTCTTCGGGCCGCTCTCCATCGCGGGCGTTTATGTGAACGAGAGCGTCATCAATGCCTGGAAAGAGATCGGCATCCGCGATTCCAAGAATATTTCCAGCGACAAGAAGATCGCCGAGCTGGCTGAAAAAATCCGCACCACGCCCGGCTGCGTGACGGATTGCGTCGTCGTGGGCAACGAGGCTTACAACCGGCTTTACACGAAGATGCGGAGCGTGAACACATTGCTGGCGTGGGGCCACGCGCGCGTGATCGAGAATCTGCTGGGCAAGCGTTACCAGATGAACCCGCCACCGGTGAAGGCCATCAGCGACCAGTTCGCCGCGAGCAAAAGCGTGATCGAAAAAGCGCTGATGTCGCAGGGCAAGGAACTGCAACTTGTCCAGCGGCACAAGGCGGAAGAAGACATCGCCGTGGCAGCGGCCTCGATTCTGGCGCGCGACGGCTTTGTGAAAGGCCTGGCGAAACTGGAACAGGAGTTTGCCGTGAAACTGCCGAAGGGCGCGAGCGCGGCGGTAGACGCGGCGGCGAAACAATTTGTGGAAGAGCGCGGCGCGGGCGAGTTGGGCAAGATTTCCAAGCTGCATTTCCGCACGGCGCTGCGCGCGCAAGGTTTGCCCGAGCCGCCGAAGACGGAGTGGCGGAAGAAATGAGTAAAATCAATTTGGCATGGGCGACTGGGACAGAGTTTGTGGCAACGCTCGCCCTCTCCCCCGAGGAGAGGGGATAGCCAGCGCAAGTTTCCGTTTTACCGGCTGACCATCCGGCCAATCCAGTCGCGAGTTTTGCAAAAGCGCGGAGAACGTGAAAGCCCTCTCCTTGGGGAGAGGGTTGGGTGAGGGAGGACGTGAAACCATTTGATGGTGCTGTCTGCAAACCCGCTTGCGAAAAACGGACATTGGCGGATAATCAATCCATGAGTGCGTTTGAAATCATTGAGCAAATCAAAGGATTGCCCGCGAGTGAACAGGCACGCGTCGCAAAATTCATCGCTGAAAACGACAGTTCAATAACGCGCCGGCAATTTTCCATTGGCAAAGCAGCCGATGGCCTGCCCGTCATTCACGCCAATGGCGGAATCATCACTTCGCAACTCGTTCACGAAATTGAAAGCCGGACGCCGTGACCCGGTTGCTCGATGTCAATCTGCTCATGGCGTTGCTGTGGGAAAATCATGAGCATCATATTCAAGCGCGTTCCTGGTTCAAGGGTGTTCCCGCTTTTGCGACCTGCCCGGTCGTTCAACTTGGTTTTGCGCGCGTCTCCGCGCATCCGCTGCTCGGTTACGGCCTGACGCCGGAAATGGCCTTTGGCGTTCTCCGGCAGTTGCTCGCCGACCCGCGCCATGAATTCATTCCCGACGATTTGAGTTGCACTGATCGTGTAGTGCGCACGGAACTCATGGCCAGCGCGAATCAAATCACCGATCGCTATCTTGTCGCCCTCGCCCGTCAACATGGGTTCAATCTGGCAACGCTTGATCAACCACTGGCCAAAAGTTTTGCGGACGAAGCGGGCTTGGTGGAGCTGGTGTATTGAAATGAACACGTCGGCGAAACAATTTGTGGAGGAGCGCGGCGCAGGCGAATTGGGGAAAATTTCCAAGCTGCATTTCCGCACGGCGTTGCGCGCGCAAGGCTTGCCCGAGCCGCCGAAGACGGAATGGAGGAAAAAATGATGTCTTTGAAGCGTGAGTCTGTGCTTGATGTCAGCCAGTATGCGTTTGGAAACCAACCCGGACTCAAATGGTTTTTACAGCCCGATGTCAAAGATTTCTTGAGCGGGCCATTGCGATTATTTTCAGGTGAACTGATATGCGTCCATGATGAATTTCAATCATATCTTCAGCATTCATTCGTGTGGTCAGAATTAGTGACAAAGGCGACCGCAAATGCGGAGTTGAAATACGCGCCAATGCCTATGTTCACTCCCAAAGTGCGCAGTCTTTACCGCCCTTATCATCATCGGTTTGTTACTCCCACAACATCAGCATATGGCAAACAAGAGTATTGGTTTCCGAGAGGCGGTTCGGAGCATGGTTCAGTTTATCTCACAAATACAGACGAGGCTGCGGCAGTTCGTTATTGCGATAAAGCACCTATGGCACATCGCGAATCTATCTACATTCGACGAGATATTCTCGCTAGTGTGTTGACCAAATTGAATTGTCGTTTGCTTACATTCTTGTGGTGTTACAGATATTCTGAACGAACATTAAGCTCGTGGAGAGCTATAAACGGCAGTTGTAGTAAGAAGCAGGGTAAAAATTTCGCTTATGAATTGGAGTTCTACTCAAATGTCAATGCAGGTAGACCTTTAGCGCTCTCACAATCTTGGATGGTTGGCAAATGTGATTTCACCGACGCCATTTTATCTTCTAGAAAATAGTAATCCCAACGGGATTCCATCATTCAGCCCAGCGTTGACGCGCAGCGGCTACGCTGGGTTCGCGTCCCGCAAAATTTTTCAACCCTGAAAGGGTTGCATCGCCGTTCGCGCCAATTTGATTCAACCCTTTCAGGGTTGTCGCTATTTTGTTTCGTCACCCGGCGTAGTCCGATTTCATCGATCAACGCCGGGCTGAATGATTTAATCCCTTTGGGATTTTCTGGTTCGCGTGGTTGGCGTATTTCGCGGTTGGAATTGAATTCTGTTAATCTGGTTGATTCTGTCTGCCTTGCCGAAAGGTTTGAGCCGGTTCACCCCGGCTGCTACCATCGCGCAAATTGCCAAACCCAATTTCATCGAAGTGCCGGGCTGTGGGCCGATGATGACTATTGCGAAACCTTGGTGGATTCTTTTCGGTAGAGGCTGGCCGCGTCCGCATAACTTCGCGCGACGTGTTCCATGGATGGTCTTTGCGCGGGCTTTTTGGCCAGGCACGCCATCATGGTGGCCAGAGTATTGCGCAGGACATCCACCCCCAATTCAATCGGCGATGGCGGCGTCACTTCCCGGATCTGTTGCTCAATCTGGGCGAGTTCGCCTTCAAACGGATGTCTGCCGGTATACGCATAATAGGCCATGACGCCAAAGGCGAAGACGTCGCTTTTAAAACCGTGCGTGAAGTCGCCAGCCCACTTCTCCGGCGCCATGTATCGGGCCGTGCCCGCCGGATTATTCTTCTTATCCAGAATGAACGGCGGCAAATGATGTTCAAAATAGGAGTGCGAAAAATCGATCAGGACGGTTTCCCGGGGTGAGGCGTCGGGCACCAGCACATTCATGCTCTTCAAATCATTATGGACAATGGGACGGTCGCACAGGATTCCGGCGTGCATGTCGGCCACCGTTTCGGCGACGCTTTGTAACAGGTAATGTGTTCGGGCGGGATCTTTGAGCGTTTCTCCCGTCTTCACCAGATCTTGCAGGGTCGTGCCCTCGACGTATTGGAGGAAGAGTTGATGCGACGTGGCGTCATACGCCAGCATTTCCCGGATCCGCGGGTGGGTGATCTCTTCCAAGATGTAGGCTTCGTTCGCGATAAAAATCTCGTCCCAGAAATTCGCCGGTTCCTTGAGCAGCGCCGGAAAGGGATTCCGGGCAAACTCGACTTTGGAAAGTTTTGAAACGGCGGTGGCGATTGGCAATGGTTCTCGTTTGATGATGCTGGGGATTCTCATGCGCACTTCTTTGATGTTGCCTGGAGTTGGAGGGAATTGGTTTCGGGCTCACTCATTACTGGAAGAGCAGTGTCAGAAAGGTTTTTCGGGGTCAAGCGGTGATTTGTGGCATTTGCCCGCGATTCAGTGAGAGGAAATTTTGCGGGCGGATTACCAACCCTTTCAGCTGCCGTCATGGCCAACCGAATTTCATCGGACTGCCGGGCGGCGAGCCGACTTTGATTGTTGCACTTCAATCTTGTGGTGACACTTTTGAAGTGTTACTTTTCCCGCGTGAGCACCATCACGGCAAAACACTTGCACCAGAAAACCAAGGCGGTTCTTAACCAGCTTGAGCAGGGTGAATCGCTGGTGATCACGCGCAATGGCCGGACGATCGGGCGGATTGAGCCTTTGACCGCTCCCAAGTCGGCTGGCTGGGCGGACATCATGGGCGAAGTGTGGCAAGCGCAAAAAAGCATCAAGCGCGCTGACCGCGTGCGAAATCCGGTGCTGCAGGAGCGGCAGCGTCGCCGGCGATGAAAATTTACGCCGACACTTCCGTGCTGGTCGCGTGGTTCAATCCAGCGGATGAATTTGCCCCGGCGGTGACTTCGTGGTGTCGTGAGCGCGCGCCGGAATTTTGCTGGAATCCTTTGCTGCGGGCGGAACTGCGGCACAATCTGCGCCGGCTTTCCGGCAAATACGCAGCGATGGCATGGCACGCCTATCGTGCCGCTGAAACGTCGCAGCGATTAAAACCGGGTGTTCACCGGTTGAATGATTATCTGGAATGGGGCGATGAATTGAGCGCGCGTCACGCGCCGGATTTCGCTGCGGGCACGTGGGATTTTGTTCATGTCGCAGCGGCGCAGCATTTGCGCGCGGAAGTTTTTATCACTTGCGATGTGGCTCAAGCTGAATTGGCGCGCACCGCAAAGCTTCCGTTGGTTCATCTTTTCAAATAAGCTGGCGCGAATGGCCAAACCCAATTTCATCGAACTACCGGGCTGCGAGCCGATCCCCATCATCTATGAGGACCGCTCGGTGCTGGCGATTGACAAGCCGCGCGGCTGGATGCTCGTGCCGGATTCGTGGCGCAAGACGAACTGGAATTTGCAGACGGCGATTGATTCGTCCATCCGGGCGGATGATTTCTGGGCGCGCTCGCGCAATCTGCGCTACCTCCGGCACGTTCACCGGCTGGATGCCGACACGAGCGGCGTGATGCTGTTCGCCAAAAGCGAAGGCGCGATGCGCGCGATGGGCGACATGTTCGAGTCGCGGCGGATGGAGAAAACCTACCTGGCCGTCGTCGAAGGCGTGCCGCGCGAGAAGGAATGGATCTGCGAACTGCCGCTGGGACCGGATCCAAAACAATTTGGACGGATGCGGGTGGATCGCACGGAGGAGGGCAAGGAGGCCGAGACGCATTTCCGCGTGCTGCTGAGCAACGAGCGGTTCACGCTGATCGAGGCGAGTCCGCTGACGGGGCGGACGCATCAGATTCGCATGCATCTGGCGGAGTCAGGCAGTCCGATCATGTGCGACGAGATTTATGGCCGGGTGGAAAAAGGGTTTCGACTGGGCTTGCGCGCGGTGCGGCTGGCTTACAAGGACACCTTCACGCGGCGGCCGGTGACCATTCTCGCGCCCACGGAAACTTTTCTGAAGGAATTTGGTTTCAAGCTGACGCCGGAATTGCAGTCGGCCAAGTGGGTGCGGCGCGCGTTCGTGCCCAAGGAAAAAAAGGCGTAGCGGCTTTCGGCAGAGAGCCGCATTTAACTTTGATGCTGGCGGCGCTGTGCCAAGACGCCGCTACGAGCTAATTTGCGTAGTGGACGCTGCAGCCGTAGGGCTTGGATTGCGCAACGGTCACCGGCTTGCCGGCGATCACTTCATCCACGGCGGCGCGGACGTAATTTTTCGCGGCGCGCGGGTCGCCGAACGGTTGCGGGCGGTTATCAATCGCGCCGTCGTAGGCAAGCGTGCCGTCCTTGGCGATGACGAACATGTGCGGCGTGGTCTTCATGTCGTAAAGATGGCCGATGGTGCCTTCGTGGTCGTCAATCCATGCGGTCGCGGTGATCTTTTCATCCGCCCATTCCTTGCGCGCCTGTTCGGGGGTGCGGTAACTGGAATTTTTCGTGTTCACGGAATCCACGATCAGCCACACGACGCCTTTGGCCGCCAGATCTTTTTGCAATTCCTGCATCGCGCCGGTCTGGTAATGGTTATGGCAGAAGGGGCAGTCGGAGTTATAGGATTCGATGACGACGATCTTGCCTTTGTAATCCGAGAACTTGATGGTCTTGCCGTTGATGTCGGTGCCGGTGAAGTCCGGCGCGGGCTTGCCGATTTCCACGGCGAACGTGGTGGCGGCCAAAGCCAGGGCCGCCAAGAGGAAGAATAATTTTTTCATGGTTTGGTTTGGTTTTGAGTTTCGGTTGTCAAGATAAGAGACGCAACTCATGGCCATTAGGTTCAAAAATTCTTTGTAGGAGCCGGGGTGACGAGGCTCAAACTTCTACCAAAATTAATTAGAGACTCCTCACGTCGTCTCCTACTGTTTATTGGCGCGGTCCAGCGCATCGAGGACGATGCCGGGCGTCAGAACCTCCGGCAGCACGATGGGCGGGGCGGCGGCGTCCTTGGGATACACCAAAACGAGCGGCACGCCGGCGCGCGCGTAGCGGTTCAACTCCGTCGTAATGGCGTCCGGCGTGCGCGTGTAATCACCGAGGAACGCGACGGCATTCAGATCCTTCAGCTTTGCGCGCACGGACGGGATTTCAATGCTGGTCTTCTTGTTGACCTGACAGGTGAGGCACCAGTCCGCCGTAAAATCCACCAGCACAGGCCGGCCTTCGCTGCGCGCATTGGCGACGGCGGCGGGGCTCCAAGGCTGCCAGTCGATGCCATCCGGCGATTCTTTCAGTGAACCGGTCGCGGCTGTTTCGGTTGCCGTCTCGCGCCAGCGCAACTGACCTTCCAGGGCGTAAGCGTAACCGCCGATCAGCAGCACGAGCGTGATGATCAAGGCGAGGCCGCGTTGCTTGCGTCCGCGCTGGAAAAACTCGCCGAAAATCCACGCGGCAAAGGCGAGGACCACGAGAAAGATGCCGAGCCACAAAACATTTTTGCCATAGGTGCTGGCGGCGATGTTCAAGAGCCAGACGGCAGTGGCGAGCATGGGGAAGCCCATGGCGATCTTGAATTTTTCCATCCACGCGCCCGGCTTGGGCAGGAATTTCAGCCAGTTCGGATTCCAGCAGAGCAGGACGTAGGGCGCGGCGAGGCCGAGGCCGACCGTCAGAAAAATCAGCAGCACCACCACCGCACCCTGGGCGAATGCGAAACCGAGCGCCGTGCCCAGGATCGGTGCCGTGCAGGGCGTGGCGAGCACGGTGGCGAGCACGCCGTTGAAAAATGCGCCCGCGGCACCGTGTTTGGAGGCAAGCGTTCCCGCTGCATCCAAAGCGCGGCCGCCGAGCGTGACTTCAAACACACCGAACAGATTCAGCGCGACCAGCGCGACCAGCGTGGTGAGGCAGACGAGGAAGATGGGATTGCCGAACTGCATCCCCCAGCCGGCCAGATGCCCGGCGGCTTTGATGCCGATGACGACGGCCGCGAGGACAACGAACGACATCAGCACGCCCACGGCATAAAGGCCGCCCAGCGCGCGGAGCCGGCGCGGCGAACTGCCCGACTCGCTGACGAAGCCGAGAATTTTCAGCGCGATGACCGGCAGCACGCACGGCATGATGTTCAAGATCAACCCGCCGATGAAGGCGTAAACCAGCATCTTCCAAAGTGGTTCGGGGGGCAGAGTGGTTGCGGGCACGGCGGGCGTCGTGCCGGGGGCGGTTGCTGACGCGGAATCGCCGATGGCCAATTTGACTTGGTAGCCTTCCCGGCTGCCATTGCGTGTGAGGATCATCACGCCGCTGACTTCCTTGGGCCAGTCGCCGGAGAATTTTTTCACCTGCTTGCGAAATTCAAATTCGGCGGACGGGTTGGCGATCTTTTCCACCGGCGCTTGGACTTCGAAGTTGTCGCTGGCGTCGGGGAAAAAATCTGCGCCGGTGATCGGCAGCCATTTGTCATGCTCGAACACCGGCAACTCAAAGAGCAGGGAACGTGAGTCATTGGTCGCCGTCTGCTCCCAGGTGGCACGGAAGGGAAAGCTGCTCTCAGCCCGCGGAACTTTGACCCGCCAGGTTTCAATGACGGCGGCGTTGGCAGAGGGCTTGGTTTCGTCGCCGAGGTTCAACGTGGCTTCCACGCTCGCACTGCCGGGAACGCATTGCTCCTTGCATTCAAGCCACGAAACATCCGCCTTCAAAACGAGCGGGCCGGGTTTCAGATCTGCAGCGAGGGTGAGCGGCACCAGCAACACGACTTCGCCCTCGTAACCGTAGGTGGTGACTTCGGTGGGCGGGATGATTTCCGGCAACGGCCATTGGGTCTCTCCCGCGGTGACACCCGGTGGCAGGTGCCATTCGATCTTGGTGGGCAGGCCGGCGGCGCCGGGATTTTTCCAGTAGGTGTGCCAGCCCTCGTCCATCTTTAGATGCACGCCGGACAGAATCGTGGTGCCGGGCTGCGCAGGATCGGCGGACAAGAGCAGGCTGGCCTGGGTATGCGCGGCGCGCGCGACTGAGGCCGCGAGACAAAAGCAGGTGAGAATTCCTATGAGTCGCACGATGATTAGATGCCACATAAGCAGGGATGTTTGAAGTTATTTCCTCGGAGAGGAAAATTTATTTCTGGAAAGCTCCGGCAATTTACGTCAATTTATCCGCCTGTAAATTATGGACGTAAAACTTCCCAAACTGGGTGAGGGCGCGGATTCGGGCGTCGTGGTCAATATCTTCGTCAAAGAAGGTGACACGGTCGCCAAGGATCAGGCCATTCTTGAACTGGAAAATGAAAAGGCCGTCGCCTCGATCCCGTCCACGGGCGCGGGCGTCGTGGCCAAGGTTCATGTCAAGGCTGGCGACCGCGTCGGCGTCGGCCAGATGCTCATCACCTTGAGCGGCGGTGGGGCGGCAGCTCCGGCTCCGGCGGCAGCCGCGCCAAAACCCGCGGCAAAAAAGGCCGCGGCCAAGGTTGCGCCGGTCGAGGACGAGGACGAATCTATTTCCGAAGTCGAAGAAGAAGTTTCTGATGCGGCTGTCGCGGCGTCACCGTCCATCCGGAAGATGGCGCGCGAACTTGGCATCAACCTCGGCAAAATCCGGGGCAGTGAATCCGGCGGCCGTATTGTCATTGGCGACGTGCGCGCTTACATCCAGCGGCTGATGAAGGCCGCCGCCAAACCCGCTCCCGCAGCGGTGGCGGCTGCAGCCCCGGCCAAACCGGCGGCGGTGCAGATTGATTTCTCGCAGTGGGGGCCGGTGAGCAAGAAGCCGGTCACGCCATTGCGCAAGGTCATTGCGCGGCGCATGTCCGAAAGCTGGAACACCGTCGCCCGCGTCACGCAGTTCGACGACATTGATTTCACGAAGCTCGGCGAATTGCGGAAAAAATACCTGGCGGCTTATGAAGCCAAGGGCGTCAAGCTGACGCTTACGCCGTTCGTGTTGAAGGCCGTGGCGGACACCTTGAAGAAACATTCCATCTTCAATTCCAGCCTTGATGAAGTGGCAAATGAAATCGTCCTCAAGGAATATATTCATCTGGGCATTGCGGTGGACACCGATCAGGGCTTGATGGTTCCCGTCATCCGTGACGTGGACAAGAAATCCATGCTCGATCTGGCCCGGGAATTGGAATCGCTCGCGGCGAAGGCGCGCGACCGCAAGATCACTGCCGACGAAATGAAGGGCGGCACGTTCACCATCTCGAATCAGGGCGCGATCGGCGGGGCGCATTTCACACCCATCATCAATCTGCCGGAAGTGGCGATCCTCGGTCTCGGCCGCGGCGCGCTCAAGCCGGTGGTGCGCGAGGGCAAGGTGGAGGTGCGCATGATGACGCCGATGGCGTTGAGCTACGATCATCGCGTGATCGACGGCGGCAGCGCGGCGCGGTTCACGGTGGATCTGCTCGCAGCGTTCCACGATTTCAACGAAGCGACGGTCAAAATTTAAGCGCAAAGAAATTTCATGGACTCGATTAAAACTGAAGTTGTGGTGGTTGGTGCCGGCCCCGGCGGTTACGCGGCGGCGTTTTATGCAGCCGATCTGGGCAAGAAGGTCATTCTCATTGAGAAGGACAAAAAGCTCGGTGGCGTGTGCCTGAACCGTGGTTGCATCCCGTCCAAGGCGCTGCTCTACGCGGCGCATCAGATCATCAACGCCCGCGAATCGGCGCATCGCGGCATCACCTTTACGGAACCGGCCATTGATGTGGCGAAGTTGCGCATCTGGAAGGAAACCATCCTGGCCAAGTTGAGCGGCGGCGTGGCCGCGCTCGCCAAGATGCGCGGCGTGCAGGTCATCGCCGGGCGCGGTTATTTTGAAGGCTCGAACAAATTGCGCGTCGAGACGGAGACGGGCCAGCAGTTCGTCGAATACGAGCAGGCGATCCTGGCGGTGGGTTCGGTGCCGGCGATGCCCAAGACGTTTGACCTCGGCAACCCGCGCGTGATGACCTCCACCGAGGCGCTCGAAGTCGAGGACGTTCCCGAAAACCTGCTGGTCGTCGGCGGCGGTTACATCGGCATGGAACTCGGCACGGTTTACGCCGGACTCGGCAGCAAGATCACTTTGGTCGAGGCGCTGGACAGCATTCTGGCCGGAGCCGATGCCGATCTCGCGCGTCCCGTCGTGGCCAACGCCAAAAAGCTGTTCAAAGAAATCCGGCTCAAGGCCAAGGTCACCAAGATGTCCACCGTCGGCAAGCATATCAAAGTGGAATCCGAATACAACGGCGAAAAACTTTCCGAACTTTACGACCGCGTGCTGGTTTCCGTCGGCCGCGTGCCGAACAGCAGGGATCTCGGCCTGCAGAACACCAAGGTTGAGCTGGATGAAAAAGGGTTCGTGAAGGTCAATCACCACCAGCAGTCCACCGACCCGGCCATTTACGCCATCGGCGACATCGCGGGCGGCATTCTGCTCGCGCACAAGGCGCACAAGGAAGCGCGCATTGCGGTGGAAGTGATCACCGGCGTGGACAGCGAATTTGACAGCGTCATTCCCGCCGTGGTTTTTACGGATCCCGAAATCGCCTGGTGCGGTTTGACCGAGGCCGAAGCCAAGGAGAAGGGCGTGAACCACGTCGTTGCCAAATTCCCCTGGTCGGCTTCCGGCCGCGCATTGACCTTTGACCGCACTGATGGTTTGACCAAAATGATTGTGGATCCCGAGACCGACCGCGTGCTGGGCGTTGGCATCAGCGGCGCGGGCGCGGGCGAATTGATCGCCGAAGCCGTGCTCGCCATGGAGATGGGCGCGACGGTGGAGGACATCGCGTTGACCATTCATCCGCATCCGACCTTGTCCGAAACCCTGATGGAATGCGCGGATGCCTACTACGGCCATGCGACGCATATCTTCTCCAAGAAAAAAGCGGCGGAATAATTCGCGGAAAATTTTCAAATGACAAACGGCGTGGTGATGAACCGCGCCGTTTTGTTTTTACGAGGGTGATGACCAAACGACAACCAACTCGCCCGACGAAGTAATTCCCCGCTGTGCTTTTGTGCGTGCTTCAAACTTACCTTTGATACGAATAGCTTGCCTCGGATTAACCTGCAATCTCGGCGTGAGAATTGCGGAAAGTTCATTGTGACGAGATTGCTCATCTGGCAGGGCTGGATGAGTAGCTTTGGTGGTCTGGCCACTATGGAACGCGCGCTCCCAGCGACACCAAATTGCCCAGTCCTCCATCGCCAAACGGAACGTCTCGTCGTCAACAGGCTGCAATAGGAATATGTCGCTCCAATCATCGGCAGTCTCGTCCCAAAGAGAACTGTAAATATGTGGCTTGCCTTGATAGTCAGCTATACCACCTCGCGGCCCATCATAGTAATCTGTCATAGTATGGACGATTTCGCGGCCCTTGTGCATAGGCTGGATTTTCACAACCTAATTCGATTTGATTTATATGTCTCGTCTTTGGATTTGTCCATTGAGTTTTATTTCACGATTTTCTGGCGGACTTTTCCGGCGCGCCGAAATTTCCTTCTTGCGGCACGCCACAGAACCTTAGATGACCGTTTTCAATTCATCCCAGCGCGCGGATTTGTTTCGCTTCGGCGGCGGAGATTTTTATTCAACCGGCAACGGCTTAACCACGGGATTCAATTTGCTCGGCGGCCAGAACGGTTTGCGGAAGGCGTCGGTGAAATCGTAGCCGTTGTTGAAATCATCGCGATTGTCCTTCTCCGTTTTGGCGAGCAATTTGATCTCCACCATGTTGAAGACGATTTCGCCGAAGTCGCGCGAGTTGTGGACGCCCCACTCCTCCAGCACCGTCACGGCCATCGGGCCGAACTGGTTCAACGCGAATTGCCGGATGCCATCGAGCAGTTCCTGGCCGGTGATGTGCCGGACCTGGCCGCGATTCTCTTTGCCGATGGTTTTCTGCGTAAAGTCGAGGGACTCGCGGACGAACGCGTAGGCGTCGCGCGCGTAGCGTGAATCCTTCGTGAGGATCATCTCCACTGCTTCGTCAAAATTGATTTCTTGCATATCAAGGCGTCACCGGTCGGGTCATGGTCGCTGGCGGATGCGCGGTGCGATACGTTTTCACCGCCCAACCGGTCAACAACAGGCCCAGCACAACACAGAGAACCAGTTGTTCCTGCTTGGTCAGGCGAAACATACTGGGAATGTAATGGAACAATGGCGTAACGGCAATCATTGCGTTTAAATGGATGGCGTAGCGGCTTTCGGCAGAAAGCCGGAAATCGAAAGTGCGGCGCTCTGCCGAGACGCCGCTACAATTGAATCTTGCGACCACTGTGCCCTCAAGGTTAGCTTGGCGTCATCTTATGGCAGCCATCGGACGATTCCAGAAGGGCGAGGAGATTTTCTACGCCAAGGTTGTGGACGGCGAATTGTTCCGGTTGCGCGGCGATGTCTTCGGCTCGCCCTCCTTCGACCGCAAGGCGACTCCCCGCAAGGGCATCAAGACCCTCGTGCCGGTCGTGCCGACCAAGATCATCGCCGTCGGCGTCAATTATCTCGATCACGCGCGCGAGATGGGACGGGAACTGCCGAAGGAACCGCTGATCTGGTTCAAGGCTACCACCTCGCTGCTGCCGGACGGCGGCAAGATTGAAATTCCCTTTCCGCAACACCGCACGGATTTCGAGGCGGAACTGGCGATTGTCATCGGCCGCAAAATCCGCAACGTCTCGCCCACCCAGGCCTCGCGCTACATCTTCGGCTATACGGCGTCGCAGGACATCAGCGACCGCACCGTCCAGAAATCCGACGGCCAGTGGGCGCGCGCCAAGTCGTTCGACACCTTCACGCCGCTCGGACCGTTCGTGGAAACCAAAGTTGATCCGGGCGAATTGAACATCCAGCAATTCCAGAACGGCCAGCTCCGCCAGAACTCGAACACCAAGCAGCTCATTTTCAAGCCGCACGAACTCGTGAGCTTCATCTCCACCAACCTGACGTTGCTGCCCGGCGACGTGATCCTCACCGGCACGCCCAGCGGCGTCGGCCCCATCCAGAGCGGCGACAAGCTGGAAGTGCGGATTCAGGGCCTCGAGCCGCTGATCAACTCGGTGAAATAAAAACGTAGCGGCATTTCGGCAGAGCGCCGCTGACTGGATCAAACGAAATGCAGTTGTGCGACCAAGTTAATTGTGAGACCAACATTTTTGTCAGAGTCTCCTCACGTCGTCTCCTACCATTAAAGGGTTTCGCTCCCGCGCTTCTGAAAAATCCCCCGATTGCATTGGCCGGACGGTCAACCGAAAACCGGAAGCGTGCAAAAGCTGTTCCTTCTCCTGGGGGAGAAGGTTAGGATGAGGGCAGACGTGAACAAAAATCCTTCCAACAGCAGCGTTGACCAGCTCTGCCCGAACTGCGGGCTCTGCTGTAACGGCGTGCTGTTTGCGGACGTGGAATTGCGCGCGGGCGATGATCCCGGACGGCTCGCGGAACTGGGATTGGCGCTGGGCATGAAGGGAAGCAAACTGGCCTTTGCCCAGCCGTGCTCCTGCTTCGATGGCAAACTCTGCGGAATTTACGCCGACCGTCCGAAACGGTGCCGGACGTTTGAATGCGGTCTGTTGAAGCGTGTGCAAGCCGATGAACTGGACGCCGACACAGCGTTAAAGACCATTGCCAAAACCAAACGGCAGGTGGAAAAAGTGCGCGGCCTGCTCCGTCAGCTGGGACAGAATGACGAGAAACTGGCGATGACGAAACGTTATGCGGAGGCGATGAGCGCGTCGATCGATTTGTCCGATCACGAGACCGATTCAGACCGGCGCGGCGAACTGATGCTGGCCGTGGACGAACTGATGCGACAGGTTCAGCGGGATTTTTTGAAGTAGGCCGGACTATCGCGTTCCTACGCTTCCAGCGGTCGAACTTGCTCCTTTGGTTTGTCCCAACGGGACATCTGAAAATAGCGCAGCGTTTCAACGCCGGACTATTGTCGGCCTGTTTCTTCGAGACGGGAACGAGGTGCGGCGGTCTGCCGATCCGCCGCTACGCTTCGATCGGCTGAACCAGTTCCTTCTTTTCTTCGTCCGTCTGACTGGCCCTTTTCTCGTCGCGCAGTTCTTCGAGCGGACGGAACCGGTCGGCGCGAAAGCCGCGTTCCAGATTCGCCTTGGAATCGGCCTTTGGATTCACAAGGCCGATGAGCAACACCGACACGTCGCCTTCCATGGTCAGATTGATGCCCAGCCGGATGTCGCGTACCACGTAGGTGACGTCCTTCACCGGCAAGGCGTCGTAAAGCTTGCTGATGTCCGGCGGGAACTTGTCGTCCACGCAAACCACTTTGTCACCGATGCCGAAATTGGTCATAAGATCACCGACTATTTGACCAGCGTTTTACAAAAGTTCTCAATCCGCGCCAAACCTTTTTCGATGGTCGCCAGGCTGGTCGCGTAGCTCAAGCGGATGTAATCGTCCGCGCCAAACGCGATGCCGGGCACGGCGGCGACTTTTTCCTGCTCCAACAGTTTCGCACAGAACTCGGCGGATTTGAGGCCGGTTCCGGAAATGTTCGGGAACAGATAAAATGCGCCCTTGGCGTTTACGCAGGTGAGGCCGGGGATGTTGTTCAACTTGGCGTGCGCATAGCGGCGGCGCTTGTCGTATTCCGCGAGCCACACGGGCAGGTGGTCCTGCGGGCCGTTGAGCGCCTCGACGCCGCCCTTTTGAGCGAACGACGTCGGGTTGCTGGTGCTGTGACTTTGCACGGCGTCAATCGCCTTGGCGATCGGTTCCGGCGCGGCGAGAAAACCCAGTCGCCAGCCGGTCATGGAATATGCCTTGGCGAGTCCGTGGACGATGATGGTGTGGTCATAATGCGCCTGAGAAAAACTGGCGACACTCTTCACCGTCGCGCCGTCGTAAAGGAGATGCTCATAGATTTCATCGCTCATGATGAGGACGTTTTTCTCCACGCAAATGTCGCCGAGGGCCTTGGTTTCTTCGGGCGTGTAAACGGAACCGGTCGGGTTGCTCGGTGAATTCAGGATGAACAGCCGCGTGTTCGGCGTGATGGCGGCGCGGAGCTGTTCGGGCGTGACTTTGAATTCGGTCTTGTCCGTGGTGGTGAGAATCACCGGCTTCGCGCCCGCGAGCTTCACCATTTCCGGATAACTCAGCCAATACGGGGCGGGGATGATGACCTCATCGCCTTCTTCGCAGGTGGCGAGGATGACGTTGTAACAGGAATGTTTGCCGCCACACGAGACGATGATCTGTGACGGCTTGTAAGTCAGGCCGTTCTCGCGCTTGAATTTGGCAGCGATGGCTTCGCGGAGTTCAGGGATGCCCGCGCTCGGCGTGTATTTGGTGAACCCGGCGGCCAGCGCCTTGGCGGCGGCGTCCTTGATGTGCTGTGGCGTATCGAAATCCGGTTCGCCGGCGCCGAAGCCCACGACGTCCTCGCCGGCGGCCTTCATCGCCTTGGCCTTGGAATCGATGGCCAGAGTGAGTGAGGGTGCAAGGGACGCGGCGCGCTTGGAGATTTTGTAATTCATAAAAATAGAAACGGCCCGTAGATTAAAGTCCGCGCGGAGAATCGCAAGAACGGAAATTGGTTTGGAAGGGTCTGCTTTGAACTGGAAATCGGAAGTTTCCGGAGTGCACCCGTCCCCGGGCGCAGCAACTGACTTGGTTCAAGCCGCGGAATATTTTCCAATCAACCTGCCAATCCGACGATGCTGCGGCCGGGACGGCCGCACTCCGCTATTTCAACGGTCCTGCCGGGCGTGGCGCCGCCGTGCTCTTGCGCTCGATCAATTCGGCGGGCAGCCGTTTGGTCTGGGCTTTTTCACCGCGGATCAGGCCCATCATCATCTCCACGGCGGCAATCCCGAGCCGGAATTTCGGCTGGCGGACGGTCGTCAACGGCACCTGGAAATGTTCCGCCGTGAGAATGTTGCCGAAACCGACCAGCGAGATGTCCTCGGGGATTTTCAGGCCTTGGGAGAGCAGGGCGTTCGCGCAGCCGATGGCCACGAGGTCGCTGACGGCCTGCACGGCGGTGGCCTGGCAGCCTTCGTTGAGCATTTGCAAGGCGGCTTTCGTCCCGTCCTCAATCGTGCTGCCGGATTGGAACACCAGCTTGTCATCCACTTCCAAGCCCGCCTCGCGCAAGGCGCGGCGGTAGCCTTCAAAGCGTTCATGCGCCCACGGCGCGGTCGACGGCCCGGTGAGATACGCGATCTGTTTGTGGCCCAGCTTGATCAAATGCTGCGTGGCGTTATAGCTCGCGACCAGCTCCTCGATTTCCACGCTGGTAAAAGACTTGCAAAACGCGGCGGGCGGGCCCAGCAGCACCGTCGGCGTCTTGCTGGCGAGCACCTCCTGGTAGATCCGCGCCTCCGCTTCAAAGCGATAAACCGGCGAGATGAACAGCCCGTCCACGCGGCGTGACAGGAAACGACGGAGGCAAAGCTCCTCGCGTTCCGGCTTGTTGAGTGAATGCGCGAACAGAATGTCGTAGCCGAGTTCGTGGGCGCGTTCCTCGATGGCCATGACCATGCGCGCATAAACCGGGTTGGTGGTGGACGGGATCAGCAGGCCGAACAGCCGGGTGGTCTTGGTGCGCAGTCCCTGGGCGCTCGAATCCGGGACGTAGCCCATCTGCTGGGCGACGCTTTTGATCTGGGCCTTGGTTGCGACGGAAACGTCGGGCGCGTCGCGCAGCGCCTTCGAGACCGTCATGATCGAAACCCCGACGTGCAGGGCGATGTCTTTGAGGCGGACCATGGCAATTAAAAATCAAAAATTAAAAATTCAGAATGAAGGCCGCCGGCTGCCAGGCAGCCATTTTTAATTTTTAATTTTGAATTTTTCATTTTAGAGATAGGTTCCGCGCCACTGCAATTTATGGCGCAAGGCTTCAAAAAAAGAACTGTCCGCCAGTTGCATCAGGCGGATGGCGCGACGGCTGCGACGGATGATGATTTCATCGCCCGCGTCGAGTTCGCCGGCCAGCTGCCCGTCCGCGCTCAAAATGGTCGCGGGCAGCGGACTGATCGCCTTGACGCAAATCTTTGACGACAGCGGCAGAATAATGGAGCGGTTTGACAGTGCGTGCGGACAGATCGGTGTCATCGCGAACACCTCCGCCGTGGGCACAACCACCGCGCCGCCTGCCGCCAGGGAATACGCCGTTGAACCGGTCGGCGAACTGATGATGAGTCCATCGCAGCGGTAGCGGGTGATGAGTTTGCCGTCCACACTCACATCGAGCGCGATGAGCCGCGAGACCGCGCCACGGCTGACCACGATGTCATTGAGCGCCGAAGCCAGGATTTTTTTCCCGTTGCCGCTGCCGGTCGCTTCGATCAAGGCGCGTGATTCAAATTGGAATGCACCGTTCCAGACGCATTTCAACGCGCGGGGCAGTTCGGCCGACGGCACGCCGGTGAGAAACCCGAGGCCGCCGATGTTGACGCCGAGCATGGGCGTGGGCGAACCGGCGATTTCGCGGGCGACGCCGAGCATCGTGCCGTCGCCACCAAAAACCAAAAGCAGATCCACTTCGCGTGCGAGCGACGCGGCGTCATCGTGGGTGAATACCTCGCGTCCGGCGCGTTGGATGAGGCGCGTGGCTTGGCGGATGATGGCGGCGCAGGCGGCTTTTTCGGGATTGCCGATAAGGCCGATGCGCCGGATTTTGTCAGCTTGTTTTTTCAATCAGCACCAAAAATTCTTTATTGCCCGCCGGGCCGATGAGCGGCGATTCCGTGACGCCGCGCCACACCAGTTCCGGCTGCGCGGCGACGAATGCTTCCAGTTCCTTCAGCACGCGTTCGTGGATGGCCGGATCGCTGATGACGCCGCGACCCTTGTCCACTTCCGCTTTGCCCGCCTCGAACTGCGGTTTGACGAGCGCGACAATTTTGCCGTCTGTTTTCAATAATGCAATCGCGGTCGGCAAGATTTTTTTCAGCGAGATGAACGAGCAATCAATCACGGCCAGGTCGGCGGAGGCGAACGGCGGGGGCATCTGTTCCAATTGCAGGTGCCGGGCGTTGGTCTTTTCCATGACGACCACCCGCGGATCACCCCGGAGTTTCCAGGCCAGCTGGCCCTGCCCGACATCCACGGAGTAAACCCGGGCCGCGCCGTGCTGGAGCAGGCAGTCGGTGAAGCCGCCGGTGGAGGCGCCGAGGTCGAGCGCCGTGAGGCGGGTGACGTCGATCTGGAAGTGGAGCAGGGCGTGTTCGAGTTTGTGGCCGCCCCGGCTGACGAATTTCTCCGGCGCATCCAGGGTCAGGGTGTCGCCGGGTTTGACGGAGTCGCTGGCCTTGTGCGCGGGCTGGGCGTTGATGCGGACCTGGCCGGCGAGGATGGCGCGTTTGGCCTTTTCGCGGCTGTCGCACAGGCCGCGTTCCACCAGGGCTTGGTCGAGGCGAATCATGCCGCGAGGGTAACAGCAAGAGGCGCCGGCGTCACGTGCGGGTGGCGCTGGCGTAGATGCGGGTCTGGACTTCGCGGAAGCTCTGGAGGAACAGCGTGTTGTCGGCCACGGCTTTTTCGATGAGCTGTTTGAGCAGGAACATCTCCGAACTGCTGATCACGGCGTGGACGCTGTGCTTGAACGCCTCCATGGGGGTGAAGGTCTGGAACGATTCGCCGAGCAGAAAAATGGTGGCGTGGCGGCGCTGGCTGACGGGCATGGTCTGCAACGCCTGCAGGGTGAGGTTCTCCTCGAGGTTGTTCGCCGCGAACAATTCCTCGATGATGACCACCTGATAGCGCACCTGGTTGAACCGCACGAGGAAATCACTGTGCGTGGCGGCGGTGTGGACTTTGAAGCCCAGTTCGCGGAGCGCCGTCTTGGCGGTGTCCATCCATTCCGGCGTGGAAAAGGCGATCAACGCCGGCTTGTCATCGGTGCTGACAAAATCGAATGAGGCAGTCATAAAGATTATTTGATTTTGAGCAGGGGCGGCGGTGCGGCCTCGGCGGTTCCGCCGGGTTTGCCGGAGCTCTTGGCGGCGGGGGCGACGAGCGGGGCCTTCATCCGCAGCGATCCCGCGGTTTCGTTGAGTTCGCCGCGCGTCTTTTTGATGTTGTCAATGCCGCGGGCCACGACGCTGCGCTTGGTGCAGTAATGCAGGGCGACTTCCTCGGTGATGGTTCCCTGTTCGTAGGCTTCGAGACAGGCGTGGTCGAACAAGCGCCAGCCGAACGGGTAACTGGACTCGATGATCTCGTAGAAAGTTTTGCCTTCGCTTTCGCCCATGCGGATGGCTTCCTGGGTGCGGAGGTTGGAGCCCATGATTTCGAGCAGGGCGCAGCGGCCGCCGCTGATCTTTGGGGCGAGCCGCTGGCTGACCACCCAGCGCAGGGTGTCCGCCAGCCGCAGGCGGACCTGTTCCTGCTCTTCCGGCTCAAACATGCCCAGGATGCGGTTGATGGTGTCGCCGGCGTTGATGGTGTGCAGCGTGCTCAACACCAGGTGGCCGGTTTCCGCCGCGCTCAGCGCGATCTTCACGGTGTCGCGGTCGCGCATTTCACCGACGAGGATGACCTTCGGCGCCTGCCGCAACGCCGCCCGCAGGCCGTTGGCGTAACTGTCAAAATCCGTGCCCAGTTCGCGCTGGTTGAACGTGCCGGCCTTGTGCGGATGGATGTATTCGATCGGGTCTTCGAGCGTGACGATGTGGACCGGCTTCTTCTCGTTGATCTCGTTCAGCACCGCGGCCAGTGAGGTGGATTTGCCGGAGCCGGTCGCGCCGGTGACCAGGATGAGACCGGTCTTTTCCTTCGGAATCTCCTTGATGATGTCAGGCAGGTTTAATTTTTTCAGCGTCGGGATGCTCGTGTTGAGCTGGCGGCAGACGATGGAATAATTTCCCCGCTGGGCAAAAACGTTGACGCGGAAACGCGCCTTGTCCGAAAGCGCATAGGAACCATCGCAGGAACCGTGACGCAGCAAATCTTCGATCTGCCAGAGATTGTCGCCGATGATGTTTTGCGCGATGGTCTCAATCTGGAAGGGCGTGAGCTTTTCGATCGGCGGGTCAAAGGTGACCGGCTTGAGTTCGCCGTAGGCTTCGACCTGCGGCGGGCGGCCCACGGTGAACAACACGTCCGAGACTTCCGGCTGGGATGCCAGCATGGTCATCAAGATCTGGTCTAGTTCTGGTCTCCGCATAAATTAAATGGCGTCATCGTCTTCCGGCGGGTGTGCCAGCAGCCCGCGGAATTTTTTCTTGTCCAGCGCCTTGTCGTAGGCGTCTTCCGCCGTGATCCGCTTCATGCGGACATGCTCCATGATATGATCGTCCAGCGGCTGGTTGCCGGTTTTTTTGCCGACCTGGATCATGCCCGCGATCTGGTGCGTCTTGCCTTCGCGCACGAGGTTGGCGATGGCGGTGTTGAACACCAGAATTTCAAACGCCGCGATCCGGCCTTTTTTGTCGCTCCGTTTGAACAAGGTCTGGGCGACGACGCCCTTCAACGCTTCGGACAGCGTCTGGCGGATCTTGTTCTGCTGGTCGGCGGGGAAAACGTCAATGATACGGTCCACCGTCTTGGACGCGCTCTGCGTGTGCAGCGTGCCGAAAACCAGGTGACCCGTCGCGGCGGCGGTGATCGCCAGTTCAATCGTTTCCAGGTCGCGCATTTCCCCGACGAGCAGGATGTCCGGGTCTTCGCGCAACGCCCCGCGCAACGCGGCGGCAAAGGATTTGGTATGGATGCCAACCTCGCGATGGTTGATGAGGCTGTTCTTGCTCTCGTGCACAAATTCGATCGGGTCTTCCACCGTGATGATGTGGTCTTTGCGGTTCCGGTTGCAGTAATCCACCATCGCCGCCAGCGTGGTGGATTTGCCGGAGCCGGTCGGGCCGGTCACGACGACCAGGCCGCGGTTCAGCCCGCAGAATTTTTTCAGCACGGCGGGCAGGGGCGCCTCGAACTTTTCAAAATCTTCAAACGACAGCACGCGGCTGGGGATCTGGCGGAACACCGCGCCGATGCCGTTCCTCTGGTTGAAGAAATTGACACGGAAGCGGGAGATTTTCGGGATTTCGTAGCCGAAGTCCACGTCGCCCGTTTCTTCGAACTGTTTGATTTTGTAATCCGGCGCGATTTCGTAGAGCATCGTCTTGAGCGAATCGCTTTCCAGCGGGGGATAATCCACGCGCTGGAGTTCGCCATTGATGCGCAGCATCGGGGGGTTGCCGGACGCCATGTGCAGGTCCGAGGCCTTCTGTTCGAACATCAGATTGAAAAATGCGTCGATTTTCGCCATAAGTTCTTTCGCTGTCAGCGACACTAGCTAATGCCGCGCCAAACGCAAGCTGTGAAAAAATTGTCCCAAAATATTCGTGCCGAAGCCGGTTCTGGCGGGGTTTTAACCTTCGCCCGCTTCATGGAACTGGCCCTTTACTGTCCTGTTCATGGATATTATGAAAAGCAAAAGGACAATGTGGGCCGGCGCGGCGACTTTTACACCAGCGTCAGCACCGGTGAACTCTTCGGCCAGCTGCTGGCGTCCCAATTCTCGAAATGGCTGGAGCAGCTCAAAGCCCTCAACCCTCAACTCTCAACTCTCAACTTGCTGGAAGCCGGGGCGCACGACGGGCGGCTGGCCAAGGACATCCTGAGCTGGTTGCGCGCCAACCGCCCGCAGTTGTTTGAACAGATCGAATACCTCATCCTTGAGCCCTCATCGCATCGGCAGGCCTGGCAGCAGGAGACGTTGAAGGACTTTTCCAACGTCCGCTGGCATGACTCTCAACTTTCAACCCTCAACTCTCAACTGACCGGAGTGATCTTCAGCAACGAACTGCTCGACGCCATGCCCGTCCATCGCCACGGCTGGGACGCCCAAAATAAAAAATGGTTCGAATGGGGCGTCGCGGTCGAAGGTGAGAATTTTGTCTGGGCCAAAATCCAGAACCCAGAACCCAGAGTCCAGAACCTAGACCCCGCACTTCTGGATGTTTTGCCCGATGGCTACACCATCGAGACCAGCCCTGCCGCCGAAAACTGGTGGCGCGAGGCCGCCGGCATTCTGGCGCACGGCAAACTGCTGGCGATTGATTACGGCCATACCGCCGACGAACTGTTTTCCCCGGCCCGGACGCGCGGCACGTTGCGCGCCTATCACCGGCACCGTGTCAGCGACGACCTGCTGGCGAACGTGGGTGAACAGGACCTCACCGCGCACGTCAATTTTTCCGCCATCCAGTTCGCCGGGGAGGCGGCCGGGCTGGCCACCGAAAGTTTCCTGACGCAGTCGCAATTCCTTACGCAGATCCTGGGCGCGGCCATGCAGGACAAAACGGTTGGTGAATGGGACTCCCGCCGGACGCGCCAGTTTCAAACCCTCACGCATCCGGAGCATCTCGGCCGCGCCTTCCGCGTGCTGGTGCAGTCGAGGTGATGGGTAAGGTCGTGGTTCAAACAAGCCGGACTGCGAAACCACCAAACAATGGAGGCCGCTGTTTTACTTCAACGATTGTAGGAGACGACGTGAGGAGACTCTGACTAAAACCCCGGATTTGAAATCAGTCTCGTCACCTCGGCTCCTGCGAAATTTGCGACGGCTTTCCGCGTTAAAAAGCGTTTCTTAAAGCAGCGCCGCCCGGCTCCCCGTCTGGCGGCGTTGCTTTTTATCCATGTGATGATTCGCTCTTGCGTGGCTGGTTGAGAGCTGAGACCTGATCAGCCCGGGACGCCAGGCCGGGTTTTCATTTTTTTGCGCAGGTTGCGCTGTCTCCCGCTCCGGCGTTGCCAGTAGAAGTTTGGAATCCCGAACTGCTGACGGCGAATGCAGACGGTGGCAATGTGTCGTCCGAAGCGTGCGGCGATTTCGGTGTCCGAAGCGGTCCCAAGCAATGCTTCTTCCTCCGCCGTCCACGGGCGGCGATGCGCGAACTTGACGGGAACGCCGACCCGGCGGCGGCGATGCGCCACCGCCAGCCAGGAAATTCCCAGCCGTTTGCCCAGTTGCGCATCGGTCAGCTTGCCGAGCAAGGCGTCGTCCTTGGCCGTCCACAGATGCAACTTGGGGTCAAACTTGGGAATCTTGTGCAGGATGCGACGGGCTTGGACGGCGACAAAGGTTCGACCCAAGTGGCGGGCGAGTTTTTCGTCCGCCATGGTGCCGAGAAGCCGATTCTCCGTGCGCGTCCAAGTCTTGCCTTTCGGAAGCGGGCGCAGCGGGGGAATGTGAAGCGCCTTGCGCTGGCGGCGGACAACTTCAGGGGTGCGGTGCAGGCGCCGGGCGGTTTCGCGATCGTTGAAACGGCCCAGCAGCCGGATTTCGCGCGCGGTCCAGCGGCGGGGCGGCGGGCGCAACCGGATGCGCCGGGATTCGCGCATGGCAACGACTTCCTTGATGGTGCGGCCGATGCGGCGGGCGAGGACGGAGTCGGGCGTTTTGCCGAGACGTTTCATTTCGGCGGTCGTCCATGGAGCACCGCGTCGGGATTTTGGAGGAATGGACTTGGTCACTTTGCCTTGTTTGTGGTTTCCAGTTTTGACCCGCGGAAACGTCCTGAGTGGAAAAGTTTTATCGCGGTGCGCCGGCAATTACCAGAGGATATTTCAAGAAAAGTGCGGATACGCCGCATAAAAGCGTTTCTTAAAAAGACCGGCGGAGCTTACTCCGCCGGTCTTTTGTTTTTTCCGGCATCTGAATTTCAACACCTCACCCTTGATCCCTCCCGTTCGAGGCGGAGAGGGGTTGTTTTTGCAGGATGCGCATTCCGTTCGTGCCAATCCGTGCAATCCGTGTCAAACTTTTCACCATGACACGCCGGAAATTCATCCAGTCTGCCACGCTGGCCGCCGCCGCCACGCCGCTGCTGCCCAAAGTGGCGCGCGCGGAAGAGGCGGCCCCCGCCAGACTCAAGGGCAACATCCACCACAGCGCGTGCCGCTGGTGCTACGGCAAAGTGAAACTGGACGACCTCTGCGCCGCCGGCAAGGAGATGGGCCTGGTCGGGATTGATCTGCTCCCGCCGGCTGATTTTGAAACCGTCAAAAAATACGGCCTCGTCTGTTCGATGGTTTCCAATCCGACGATTGACGGCCTCGGCGGCATTCCCAAAGCCTGGAACCGTGTCGAGCATCACGACAAACTGGTGCCGGCCTACGAGCAGCGGCTTCAGGAAACGGCCGCTGCGGGTTACGAGCGTTTGATCTGCTTCTCCGGCAACCGCGCCGGCCTCGACGATGAAAAGGGCCTGGCAAACTGCGTGGAGGGTTTGAAAAAGATCCTGCCGCTGGCGGAAAAGTTGAAGGTGACGGTGTGCATGGAGCTGTTGAACAGCAAGCGCAATCACAAGGATTACCAGTGCGACCATGTGGCTTGGGGCGCGGAGCTGGTGCAGCGCATCAGTTCCGAACGGTTCAAACTGCTCTACGACATTTATCACATGCAGATCATGGACGGCGACATCTGCGACACGATCAAGGAAAACCACCAATACTTTGATCACTACCACACCGGCGGCGTGCCGGGTCGCGCGGAGATTGACGAGACGCAGGAGTTGAACTGGACGCGCATCATGCAGACGATTGTCGCGACCGGTTTCAAAGGTTACGTCGCTCAGGAATTTGTCCCGAAACGTCCCGACCCGCTCGCTTCATTGCGGCAGGCGGTGATCGTTTGCGACGTGTAACCTCCACGAACCATTTCCGTCAATTCCTCCGTCCTCAGACGAACAAATAAAATCATGAACCGCCGAAAATTCCTCGCCACCACCGCCCTGGCCGCCGCCGCCCCGCTCGTCGTGACGCAATTCAAACTGTTCGGGGCCGACGCGCCGAGCAACAAGCTCAACCTCGCGCTCATCGGCACCTGGGGCCGCGGCGAAGCACACTTTGATTCGCTCGCCACCCAGAACGTCGTGGCGCTCTGCGACGTGAACGAAGACCACCTCGCGTTCGGCCTGGAAAAATTCCCCGGCGCGAAAACCTATGTGGACTGGCGGAAACTGCTGGACGATCACCAGGCGCTCGGGCTGGACGGCGTGGTCATCTGCTCGCTGGATCACACGCACGCCTTCATCTCGAACTGGGCCTTGAATCGCGGGTTGCATGTCTATTGCGAAAAACCGCTGGCCAACACCGTTGAGGAGGCGCGCAGCGTGCGGGCCAATTATCTCCAGAAGAAAAACAAGCTGGCCACGCAGGTGGGCATGCAACGCCACGCGTTTCCGAATTTCAACCGCATCCGCGAACTCATCCGCGACGGCGCAATCGGTGACCTGGCGACCGCCTACGCGTGGGGCAACCGCCAGCTCCGCCGGCCCGGCTACCTGCCCGCCGAAGGCAGTCCGCCGTCCACGTTGCACTACGATCTCTGGCTCGGCCCGGCGCCGTTTCATCCTTACAATCCGGGATATTTTTCCGGCGCCTCCGGCGCGAATTGTCTGCAGTGGAACATGTATTGGGATTTCGGCAACGGCCAGGTCGGCGACATGGGCAGCCACACGATGGATCTTGTCTGGAACGTGATTGATGCCGAGCTGCCCACCAGTGCCGAGGCCAAAGGCGATCCGTTCAACCCCGAAGTCAGCCCGGTGATGCTGGAAACGCACTTTGAGAATCCGGCCAACGCGTGGCGCGGGCCGATCCGGGTGAGCTGGTATCAAGGCGGCGCGATGCCGAACTCGCCCAAGGATTACATCGACCTGAACAAGATCGGCCATGGCGCCATGTTCAAGGGCACGAAAGGTTTTGTCGTGGCGGATTTCACGTCGCGCATCATCCTGCCCTTCGGCGATGATTCCGATTTGACCTATTACAAACCGCGCCCCAAGGACGAGGTGCTGCCGGCGCTCGGCCATTTCCAGAAGGAATGGTTCGATGCCTGCAAAGGCAATCTCAAAACTTCGTGCGACTTTGGTTACTCCAGCCACATGATCGAGCAGATGCTGCTGGGCCTGGTGGCCTACCGCGCCGGTCAAAAAATCGAATACGACGGCGCGACCGGCCGGGTGACCAATTCGGACGCAGCCAACGCCTACTTGAGCCGTCCCTATCGCGAAGGCTGGACTTTGAACGGATGACCGTAGCGGCCGACTTCCTGGCAATGCTCACGGCACGCGAAATCTCCGTGTGCCGTGTTTTTATTTTTTGCGGTTCATTCGCCGGAAGGACCGGGCCTGCCCGGTTTCGTGCCACTGTCACAGACCGCTTGCCCACCCCCGTTCGGGCTTGGGGGGTGCAATATAGTGAGATGTGCCCGGAAGAACCTATCGTGCCACCATTCCGTTCGTGCCAATCCGTGCCATCCGTGTAAAAATTTGCAGCGATGACGACCGCCAACAAAGTCACCATTCTGCGCATCCTGCTGATTCCATTCTTCGTTGTGGAATTGATTTACTACGTCCGCTCCGGCGAAGAGACGCACCGGCTGGCAGCATTGTTGTCCTTTGCCGTCGCTTCAATTCTGGACGGCGTGGATGGCTACATCGCCCGGCGCTACCACCAGATCAGCGAACTGGGAAAAATCCTCGACCCGCTCGCGGACAAGTTGCTGCTGGTGTCCGGCGTGGTGACGCTGAGTTTCAATCACGGCCCGTTTCTCGGCCAGATGCCGTTGTGGCTTACCGGCACGATCATCGGGCGTGATCTGTTGATCATGATCGGCATGGTGGTCATCCAGATGACCGCAGGCAAAGTCGGCGTGCGCCCGCGCTTCAGCGGCAAGGTTGCCACAGTGCTGCAAATGGCTGCCGTCATCTGGATCCTGTTGAAATGGGACGAAGGCCGCGGCGAGCGGTGGTTCCTGTATTGCGCGCTGGGCGCGGCGATATTGACTGGTCTGTCCGGGCTGCTGTATGTCTGGGACGGCGTGAAACAACTCGGTTCGCATCCCAACAGTTCGCCGATGGCAAAGAAACCACAGATGAACGCAGACGAACGCAGATGAATTTTATTTTTATCCGCGTCTATCTGCGTTAATCTGCGGTTATAATTTATGGCAAAGACAATCGAATTGAAATTGAAGGAAGGCGATGTGGCGCCGAAATTCACCGTGGCGACCAGCGGCGGCGGGAAGATTTCGCTCGCGGATTACCAGGGCCAGAATGTCATTTTGTATTTTTACCCCAAGGACGACACACCCGGTTGCACCAAGGAGGCCTGCGCATTCCGCGATCATTTCGCCGATTTTAAAAAGGCGGGCGCGGTCATTCTCGGCGTCAGTCCCGACCCGGTGAAGGCGCATGACAAGTTCGTGGAAAAATTCAAGCTGCCGTTCACGCTGCTCGCCGACGAGGACAAAAAAATCGTCCAGGCCTATGGCGTGTGGGGCGAGAAAAGCTTCATGGGCCGGAAATATCTGGGCGTGTTTCGTGTGACGTTTCTCATCGGGCCGGACGGCAGGATCAAAAAGATCTGGCCGGAAGTGAAGCCGGAGGAACATGCGGCGGAAGTGCTGGCGGCGTTGCAATAATAAGGGCGTAGCGGCTCTCGGCAGAGAGCCGGATCATCCAATAGGCAGAAGGAATGCGGCGGTCTGCCGACCGCCGCTACGGATTTTATGAGCGAAATTTTTGTCATCGGCCACCGTAATCCGGACACGGACGCGATCTGCTCGGCCATCGGTTATGCGGAATTCAAGCGGCGCACGGGCATGCCCGAAGCCGTGGCCGCGCGCTGCGGCGACACAAACGACCGCATCAATTTCGTCCTGGAAACTTTTGGCGTGCCGTCCCCGCGATTTGTCGCCGACGTTTCGCCCAAGGTGCGGGACGTGATGCAGGACGAAGTCTTGAGCGTGATGCCGGATGCGACCGCCGCCGAGGCGCTGGGCCTGATGGACGAGCACGACATCCGCGTGCTGCCGGTGCTGGACGCGGACCGGCGTTGTCGCGGGCTGCTCTCGCTGTTCAAGCTGAGCAAATTTCTTTTCCCGGCGGCGAACCGGTTGATTGATTCGCGGCGGGTGTTGTCCTCGTTGGACACGCTGGCCAAAACGCTCGGCGGGCAGGTGGTCGTCGGCCACGACGCCGGGCACGAGGAGGAATTGATCCTGATGATCAGCGCGATGGCGATCGAAACCTTCACGCAGCGCATGGAGCTGTTCCCGCTCGACAAACTCGCGGTGGTCATCGGCGACCGCACGAACGTCCAGGAAGTGGCCGTCCGCAAGGGCGTGCGCGTCCTGATCGTGACCGGCGAGGCGCCCATTGAGCCCGGGATTCTTGAAGCCGCCCGGCAGAATCACGTGAGCATCATCACCTCGCCGCATGACACGCTGACGACGGCCTCGCTTTGCCGCTCGGCCGTGGCCATCCGTCACATGATCAACGAGGAATTTCTCTCCTTCCGCGAGGACGCCCCGTTGAGTGCCGTGCGCGCCGAGGCGGCCGCCTCGGGCTACGCCGCGTTTCCCGTCACCGATGCGGAGGGACGCACCGTCGGCATCCTGTCCAAGGCGGACTTCCTGAAGCCCGTCGAGCGCAAATTGATTCTGGTGGATCACAACGAACTCTCGCAGGCGGTGCAGGGCGCGGACGAAGTGGAGATCATCGAGATCATTGACCATCATCGGCTCGGCGCGCTGACCACGCAGCAGCCGATCTTGTTCCGCAATGAACCGGTCGGCTCGACCAGCACCATCGTCGCGGACTGTTTTTTCCGGCATGACGTGGAACTGCCGCAAGCCATCGCCGGTTTGCTGCTGGCCGGGCTGGTTTCCGACACATTGAATCTGACTTCGCCCACCACCACGGCCCGTGACTGCGAGATCCTGCCGCGCCTGGAAAAAATCGCCGGCGTCAACGCGCGCGAATTCACCGACAAACTGTTTGCTTCCGGTTCGCTGCTCACGCTGAAGCCCGCGCCGCAGGCCATCACCACCGACGCCAAGGAATACCGCGAAAACGGCCATACCTTCAGCGTGGCGCAGATCGAGGAGGTCGGGTTCGACCAGTTCTGGAAGCGTCAGGACGAACTGCTCGCGGCGCTGGAGGATTACCGGCGCGGGCGAAATTACATCTTCTCCGCGCTCATGGTGACGGACGTGACCAGCCAGCAATCGCTCATGCTCGTCGCCGGCGAAAAGCGGTTCATCGACCGGATCGATTATCCGGAACCTCAACCCGGCGTGTTCGAACTGCGCGACGTGGTCTCGCGCAAGAAGCAATTGCTGCCCTATCTGACGCATTGTTTGCAGTGGATGAAGACCGGCAGCTAGGCTGACGGCGCTCGAATTGGGGAGAAACGCAGAGGCGCAGAGAACGCAAAGAGATTTTTTAGAACCAGTCACTCTGCGTTTCTCCGCGTTCTCTGCGCCTTTGCGTTTTGCCGTCCCGCCCGAGAATCATCATTTGACACGCACGCGCCGAACTCCCAAAATTCCCGCAGCAGGTTTTAACAACTCAAACACCAAACAATAAATCATTATGCCAATTCCCGTCGGTTCCAAAGCCCCTGATTTCACCCTCAAATCCAAGACCGCGACCGGCCTCGTGGATGTGAAGCTGAGCAACAACCTCGGCAAGACCAACACCGTGCTGCTGTTTTTCCCGCTCGCCTACACCAGCGTCTGCACGGCGGAGTTGTGCGACGTGACCAACGGCCTCAAGGCGTTTCCCGGCGCTGACTTCATCGCCGTCAGCGTGGACAGCCCGTTCACGCAGGAGGCGTGGGCCAAGACGAACAACATCCAGGTCACGCTCGCCAGCGATCTGAACAAGGTGGTCATCAAGCAATACGACGTCGTGTTCCCGATGCTGGCCGGCGTAGGCGACACCGCGGCGCGCGCCGCGTTCGTGATCGACAAGGAAGGCGTGGTGCAATACAGCGAACAGACGCCCACGCCCAAGGATTTGCCGAACTTCGAAGCCGTCAAAGCCGTGCTCGCGAAGTTGAAGTAAATCGCCTTCGCAGTTTTAACCCGCCGTCGCCGGATGAAAATCCGGTGGCGGCGTTTTGATTTTATTTACGGCAGGTGAAGCGGGCGAAGAAAATTTCAGGCTGTCCTGCGGATAGACCGCGTGCTTGATGGTAATTCCCAATCGGGCCGGTCACAACGCGACCTCCGCTGCCGGCTGGTCATGAAATAATCCCGATTGAAACATGAGTCTGGATTGACATTTGGCGTGTTAGATGAAAACTTCATCCCGCGTTCCACGAAGATAATAGTAGTGTGACGTAAAAAACCATCGTGGCAGAAAAAGACGATTACCTTTTAGATTTGCTGGTTGACCTCGGCTTCACCAATGCCGAGCAGGTCGCCGCGGCGCGCACTGAATCCGGCGGCTCGGGCGTGGTGGACTTTCTCGTGGCGAACCATCACATCCGCCCGGCGGACGTGACGCAGGCCAAGGCCGCGCAGTTTGGTGCGGAGGTCGTCCATCTGGCCGGCCTGAAAATCGAGGACGATGTCATCTCGATCATCCCCCGCCACATCGCTAAAAAATATCGCGTCATCCCCGTCTTCCAGTCCGAGCACAAGGTGGCCGTGGCCATCGCCGACCCGTCGGACCTGAACACGATTGATTCGCTGACGCATCTCCTGGGCAGGGAAATCGAACTGCGCGTGGCGTCGGAGCAGGACATCGATGCGGCGCTGAACAAATTTTACGGGGGCGAAAAAAAGGCGCTGGATGACGGCATCTTCCATGACGTGATCCAGGAGCTGACCCGGGAGCACGTGGAACTCGGCGGGCCCGATGATGACGGCGGGGCGGTGGACGCCGATGCGCCGCTCATCCGGCTCGTGAACCAGATCATCGTGGACGCCTTCAAACTCCGCGCGTCGGACATCCACCTCGAGCCGCTGGAAAAGCGGTTTCGCCTGCGCTACCGGATTGACGGAGTGATGCAGGAAATGAAGGCGCCGCCGAAACGGCTGCAGCCTTCCATCATCGCGCGCCTGAAGATCCAGGCGAACATGATCATCTCCGAGCATCGTGTCCCGCAGGACGGCCGCATCCAGACCAAGGTGGGGAACAAGCTGATCGACTTGCGCGTGTCCTGCCTGCCGACGAATCACGGCGAAAGCATCGTGATGCGTATTCTCGACAAGGAAGGCCTGAAGCTCGGTCTGCCCGAACTCGGGTTTTTCACGGACGACCAGGCGACGTTTGAACGGTTGATCGCCATGCCGGACGGCATCCTGCTGGTCACCGGCCCCACCGGTTCCGGCAAAACGACTACGCTTTACTCCTGTCTACACTATATCAATCGTCCGGATAAAAAGATCATCACGGTGGAAGACCCCGTGGAATACGTGCTGGCCGGCATCAACCAGGTGCAGGTCAGCGAGCAGGTGGGGCTGACGTTTGCCACCGCCTTGCGCGCCATCCTGCGTCAGGCGCCGAACGTGGTGATGATCGGGGAAATTCGTGATATTGAAACCGCGTCCATCGCCATCAACGCGTCGCTCACCGGTCACCTGGTGTTCTCCACGCTGCACACGAACGATGCGCCCGGCGCGGTCGCCCGTCTGGTGGACATCGGCGTGAAACCCTTCCTGGTCGCCTCGTCCACGCGCTGCCTCATGGCGCAACGGCTTGTCCGCAAGATCTGCAAGAAGTGCATCGAGCCGTATTCGCCGACCGACGCGGAGATGCGCGCCCTGGGCATGACGGCGGATCTGTTGAAGGGGGCGACCGTGATGAAAGGCCGCGGCTGCAACAACTGCAACAACACCGGCAACCGCGGACGTTTCGGCGTCTTTGAAATTTTCGTCATTGATGACGAGGCGCGCAAATTGATCTACGACCGCGCCCCGACCTCCGTGCTGCGCGCGCGGGCGCGCGAGATGGGCATGCGGACGTTGCGCGAAGACGGCATCCGCAAAATCCTCGCCGGACTGACCACGCCCGAGGAAGTCATCCGTTCCACCGTGGGTGACGAAGAATAATTTTTTATGTCATATTCGATGTCCGATTTGCTGCAGTTGGTCGTGTCCGAAGGATCCTCCGACTTGCACATCCGCGTGGGTGTTCCGCCGGTGATCCGGGTGCATGGCATTTTGCATCGCGTCGAGGGTCCGGTTCTCAAGCCCGAAGACACCGAGGAGCTGATGCGCAGCATCACGTCCGAGGAGCACATCCAGAGCGTGCGCGAACGCGGCGGCGCGGACTTCGGGTTCGCGTTCGGCGAGGCGGCGCGTTTCCGGGTCAGCGTGTTCAAAGAAAAAGGGAACTTCGCGATGGTGCTCCGGCAGATTCCCAGCAAGCTGCTGACCTTTGAGCAGATCGGGATTCCACCCGTCGCCAAGGAACTGCTTTACAAGCCGCGCGGTCTGATTCTGGTGACCGGCCCGACCGGTTCGGGCAAGACGACGACGCTGGCCTCGATGATCAACATCATCAACGAGGAGCGCGAAGAGGCGCACATCATCACCGTCGAAGACCCGATCGAGTATTATCACAAGCATAAAAAAGCCTTGATTACCCAGCGTGAAATCGGCGTGGACGTGCCGAACTTCGCCGAGGCGTTGCGCCGCGCGCTGCGCCAGGACCCGGACATCGTGCTGGTCGGTGAAATGCGCGACCTGGAAACGATCGAGGCGGCCATTACGGCGGCGGAAACGGGTCACTTGGTGTTCGGCACGCTGCACACCACCGGCGCGGCCAAGACGATTGACCGGATCACGAACGCCTTTCCGACCAACCAGCAGGAAATGGTGCGCATCCAGCTTTCCACGGTCATGCAGGCGGTGATCTCGCAATTGCTGATTCCGCGCATTGACAAACCCGGCCGCGTGGCCGTCTTTGAGATCATGGTCAACACGCCGTCCATCGCCGCGCTCATCCGCGACAACAAGACCTTCCGCATCCAGTCGGACATCCAGACCGGATCCAAATGGGGCATGGTGACGCTGGACAGTTTTCTGATCGATAAATACATGCAGGGCTTGATCGCGCGCGAGGAAGTCATCACCAAGTCGCAGGACCCGACGACCATCATGGCCAAGTTGCAGGAACTGGATCTGGAGCAGTCCGTGGCCAAGGGCGGCGGCAAAACTCCGGCGAAATGATTTTTTAAAATGGCTGAAGAAATTTCCAGTCCGTTGCTGTCGCTCATCAAAGAGCAGGGGCTCATCGACGACCTTCAATACGAGGATGTGGTCGCCGAGATCAAGCGATCCAATGCCGCGGTCATCCAGGTCCTGCAGGACTTCGGCATCATGAAGCTGGACGACATCCTGCATGTCGAGGCGACGTATCTGGGCACGGAAGTGGTGTCGTTGAAGGACCGGGAAATTCCCGCCGAACTGGCCGCTGTCATCCCGGCGACGGCCGCGCGGATGTATCGCTGCATCCCGGTCGGCATGGTCGGCGAGGTCGTGCAGGTGGCGGTGGCCGAGCCGCTGGATCCGGCGCGGGCGGATGAGATCAATTACTCGGCCAAGCGCGACATCCAGATTGTGGTGGCCGATCCGGCGGACATTGACAAGACGATCGAACGGATTTACGGGCTGGGTGAATCGGAAAATTTTGCCGAAATCCTGAAGGAGATCGGTGCGGGCAAGGATTTCGCCAAGGAAGCGGACGAGGCGGCCGGCAACGAAAAACTCATGGCGGATCTCGCCAATGACGTGCCGATTGTGAAGTTCGTGAACCTGGTGTTGCAGCAGGCGGTGCAGGACCGCGCGAGCGACGTTCACTTTGAGCCGTTCGAGACGGAATTCCGCATCCGGTATCGCGTGGACGGCGCGCTGTATGAAATGGCCCCGCCGCCGAAACATCTGGCCCTGCCGGTGATTTCGCGCCTGAAAATCATGGCGAACCTGAACATCTCCGAACGCCGGATGCCCCAGGACGGACGCATCACGCACAACGTCGGGGGCAAGCAGGTGGACTTGCGTATGTCCACCCTGCCCACGCAATTCGGCGAATCGGTCGTGTTGCGCGTGCTGGATCGTTCGTCGGTGAATCTGGAGCTGGAATCGCTCGGCATGCCGAAGATGGTCTATGATTTCGTCTCGGAAGTGATCCAGCGGCCCAACGGAATTTTTGTCGTCACCGGCCCGACCGGTTGCGGCAAGACGACCACGCTGTATTCCTGCCTGCGCCGCGTCAACGCGATTGATTCCAAACTGCTCACCGCCGAGGACCCGGTCGAATTTGACATCGAAGGCATCATGCAGGTGGCGATCAATTCCGCCGTCGGCATGACCTTCGGCAAGGCGCTGAAATCCTTTTTGCGCCAGGACCCGGACATCATCATGGTCGGGGAAATGCGCGATCTGGAAACCGCGCAGATCTCCGTGCAGGCGTCGCTGACCGGCCATTTGGTGTTGAGCACGCTGCACACGAACGATTCGCCCGGCGCGGTCACGCGTCTCGTGGACATGGGCGTGGAACCGTTTTTGATCTCCTCCACGCTCATGGGCGTGCTGGGCCAGCGGCTGGTCCGGAAGGTCTGCAAGAATTGCCGGACGCCGTTCGAGCCGACCGAAGATCAGCTGGGGCTGCTCAACCTGTCGCTGCACGACCTGGGCGACAAGGTGTTTTATTATGGGCGCGGCTGCTCCACTTGCAACGACACCGGCTACAAGGGGCGCAAAGGCATTTACGAATTGCTCATCGTCAGCGAAGCGATCCGCGCGCTCATCAATGAGCGGGCGCCCACGGTGGTGGTGCGGCAGAAAGCCGTCGAGCTCGGCATGATCACCTTGCGCGAAGACGGATTGCGTGCCATTTTTGAGGGCGATTCCACCATCGAAGAAGTGGTCAAATACACATAGCGGCGTCCGGCGTCCGGGGTCTGGCATTTTGGGAAAATCCCGGGAGCCGAGACCCAAGAGCCGAGACCCGAAATAACTTTATGCCAAAATACGATTACGTGGCGCTCGACCAGAAGGGGGCCGAGACCAAAGGCTCCATTGAAGTCGCCAACCAGAACGAGGCCATCGGCCGCGTGAAGGAAATGGGGCTGTATCCCACGAAGATCATCGAGGCGGACAAGGTTCAGGAAAAGGGCTCCGGAAAAAAAGTCAAAGGCAAGGCTCCGGCCAAGAAGGGTGGCAAGGGCGGGGCGATGAACATCAACATCAGCATTCCCGGCCTGGGCGGCGGGGTGAAGCCGAAAGTGTTGACAACCTTCACGCGGCAGCTGGCCACGCTGGTGGATGCCGGCCTGCCGCTGTTGCGCGGATTGCGCGTGCTGGAAAAACAGGAGCGCAACGCCAACCTGAAAAAGGTCCTGGCCGAACTGGGGTTGTCCATCGAGGGCGGCAGCACTTTTTCCGAAGCGCTCGCCCAGCATCCGAAAGTTTTCAACAAGCTGTTCGTGAACATGGTCAAGGCCGGCGAACTCGGCGGTGTGCTCGAAGTCGTGCTGAAACGTCTGGCGGAATTTTCTGAAAAGGCGCAGAAGATCAAAGGCAAGGTCAAGGCGGCGCTGTTTTATCCCGTGGCGGTCTTGATCGTCGCCGTGGGCATCATGATTTTGCTGATGTGCTTTGTGGTGCCCAAGTTCAAGGACGTGTTCGCCGGCATGAACATGAAATTGCCGGGCTTCACCCTGCTGGTGCTCGGCATCAGCGAGATCATCAAAAATCACATCCTGGAAACGATGGGCGTGATCGCGGTGTGTGTGGTCATCTTTCTGGTTACCATCAAAAAGACCAAAATTGGACGATTATTGTGGGATAAATTCCAACTCAAGATGCCCGCGCTCGGCCCGGTCATCAGCAAGGTCGCCATTTCCCGCTTCACGCGGACCCTGGGCACGCTGGTCAGCAGCGGTGTGCCCATTTTGCAGGCATTGACGATTGTCAAGGAGACCGCCGGGAACGTGGTCATCAGCAACGCCATCGTCAAAGTCCACGAAAGTGTCAAGGAAGGCGAAACCATCACCGCGCCGCTGGAGGCCTCCGGCGTTTTCCCGCCGATGGTCGTCAGCATGGTGGACGTCGGCGAGCAGACCGGTGCCATGCCGGAAATGCTGCTGAAAATCGCCGACAACTACGACGAAGAAGTGGACAATGCCGTCTCGGCCATGACCTCCCTGCTCGAACCCATCATGATTGTCTTCCTGGCCGTCATCGTCGGCAGCATCGTGATCGCGATGTTCCTGCCGCTGATTTCCATGATCAGCAACATGAGCGGTGACGAAGGCGGCGGTGGCAAAGAATAATCGTCGCGTTCCACGGCTTTTCAGCGGATAATCTCAGAAACGCTTTGACAAAAGCCCCATCTGTGTGTAAATACATTGTAATCACATTGCATGGGCGTATTATTTACAATTAACCCGATATGGAGTTCGATTGGAACAATCCGCCATTTGAATTGGATGGTTCTTTGAATCAACGGGAAATTGAAGAGTCGTTTGAAGACCCCTTTGCGATCCGGCTGCTGCCCGACTCGCCCAGGTTCGGGGTTCAGGCGCGCTTCTTTAATCTCGGAATGTCCGCTGGCGGCCTGGGCATTGTCAGCGTGTATCGGACGAACGGGAAATCCGTCCGCGTCCTGCACGCCCGGCAGTTCGACGCGGAGGAACGTTTTTTTTACCAGCGGAAGATGGATCAGACGCTGAAGTGATGGGGGCTCGGGTCTGGCGTCTTGGGTCTGGGGGGGGAATCTTCGAGACTCGAGACTCGAGACCCGAGAACCAAGACCCCAGACGCCAGACCCAACATTAAGATGCGAACTTTTGCCAATTGGGAAGACGTGCCGATCTTCGACAGCGAGGAATCGGAGGCGGATTTCTGGCAGGACAACCGGCCGGCGTTGCGCTTGATGGAGGCGGCCCTGTCGGACAGTTCCGAGTCGTCCGAGTCCGTGACCATCACGCTGCGGATTGATCCCCGGATGCTGGCGCGGATCAAGCGGCTCGCCCGCTCGCGGTATCTGAATTATCAGAGCATGATCAAACAATGGCTGAGCGAACGGATGGAGCAGGAACTGAAATAAATTGTTATGAAAACGAATCAGGCAGCCGGAATGGTTGAGAGTCAGGAGTTGAGGGTTGAGGGCCAGCCCGGCATCGCGCCGAGGTCTTCCCTCTCTCAACCCCGTAAAGGGGCGTGGCCCACACGGGGCTTTACGCCCTCAACTCTCAACTCTCAACTGGCCTTCACCCTGGTCGAACTCCTCGTCGTCATTTCCATCATCGCGATTCTGGCCGCGTTCACCATTCCGGCGCTGCGCGCCTTCAAGCGGATTTCCATCATCAACCAGACCAGGGCGGAGATGGCGAATCTGGAGACGGCCATTGAGAGCTACAAGGCGGCCTACGGTTTTTATCCGCCGAGCAATCCGAACGATGCGCGGATCAATCCGCTTTATTTTGAACTGCTGGGGACGACTAATAACAACGGTGTCTATTACACACTCGATGGCAGTGCCAATATCAGCGCCAACGCCACCACTGTGATGAATGCGTTTGGCGTGAGCGGCTTTGTGAATGTCATGAAGTCCGGCACGGGTGAAGATGCGCCGGCTGCCCGGAGTTTTCTTTCCAATCTGAAACCCAGACAGTTCATTTCTGTGACGAACAACAGTGTGCTGGCCACCGTGCTGATGGCGGCGGTGGGCGGGCCGGATCCAAACTACTTGCCTTTTGCGAACACGCCTGATTTCAATCCCTGGCGTTATGCCTGTCCCGGCACGAACAATCCCAACTCGTATGATCTGTGGGTCCAGCTATCCATCGGCGGCAAGACCAACCTGATCTGCAACTGGAACAAGACGGTGGTGCTGAACAGTCCGTTGCCCTGAAATTTTTATGTTTACCGGCAGGAAAATTGAAACAGCACGCCGCGAGCAATCGCTGGCCGTGGACTGGCACGACTGCTCGTGGGTGCCGGCCATCACCGTGCAGGCCCCGGTGAACGGAACGCCGCGTTCACGCGGCAGCAGGAACGATGATGACTGCCGCTGCCGCGTGAACGCGGCGTTCCGGGAGCGGTGCGCGGATGCGCCGTCCGATGACCGCCTGACAAAACCGTTGCTCCACTCGTCGCCGGTTTTGCATACTGCCTGTCACAACCTGAATATTTTAAACGCCATGAAAACCATTTCACACTCTTCACGCCGCCCGCGGGCGGGCTTCACCCTCATCGAACTGCTCGTCGTCATCGCCATCATCGCCATTCTGGCGGCGATGCTGTTGCCGGCGCTGGCGGCGGCCAAACGGGCGGCACAGAAGGCCAAGGCGAAACTGGAGGCGCAGGACATCGCCACCGCCATCGAGCACTACGATTCGGTCTATGGCCGTTTTCCGGTCTCGTCCGGCACGCAGACCGCAGCGGGCGCGGGCGACTTCACTTATGGCGGTTCAGTGCTTGGAGCGTTTACGTCGGGGCAACTCGGAGGAGCACAAAACTACACCACGAACAATTCCGAGGTGATCGCGATTCTGATGAACCTCACCAACTATCCCGACGGCTCCGGTGCGACGGCCAATCTCAACTATCAAAAAAATCCGCAGAAGACCATTTTCCTGAACGCCAAAATGCCCGGGGACAACACGCTGCCGGGCGTCGGCACGGACCTGGTCTATCGCGACCCTTGGGGTAATCCTTACATCATCACGATGGATTTGAATTATGACGAGCAATGCAGAGACGCTTTTTACGGTTTGGCGCAAGTATCCGGTTCGGGTGGTGCAAACGTAAATCCTGGCTTGAATGGTTTGGTCAGCCCGAATACCGCGGTGCCAGATAATTTCCAATTTCACGGCAAGGTGATGGTCTGGTCCGCCGGGGTGGATAAAAAAATTGATCCAGCATTGCCGGCGAATCAAGGTGTCAACAAGGACAACGTCACCAGTTGGTAAACGTTTTTTGAAAGTTGTGATGTTTTGAAAGACACTCGTTCATTTAAATCTGCGGGACGCCTGACGGAAGGTAGGAGCCGACGTGAGGAGGCTCCATTCAATTCCGAATTCCGAATTCCGAATTCCGAATTGGTCAGAGCCTCCTCACGTCGGCTGCTACGGATTGAAAGGGCGGCCTGGGTCCGCCCCGGTGAAACTCTCAACTCTCAACTCTCAACTCTCAACTCTTCCCGCTCCGCCTTCACGCTGATCGAGATGCTGGTCGTCATCGCGATTCTGGGTCTGATCGCGGGACTGGCCGTGCCGGCGCTTAAAAATCTTGGCAAATCGAATGCGACCGTCAGCGCCTCGCGGCAGTTGCTCGACGACATCGGGCGCGCCCGGCAGCTCGCCATCAGCCAGCGCACCACGGTCTATATGGTGTTTGTCCCGACGAATTTTTGGACGATTCCTGGCCCGGTTCCTGGCAGCACTTGGTGGAACGGCCTCACTCCAGCCGCACGAACAGTCGTCACCAACCTTTGCGACAATCAACTGACCGGCTACATTTTTATGGGGCAGGGCACGGTGGGCGACCAGCCCGGGCGTCATAACTGGCATTACCTGGCACCTTGGCAGAACCTGCCGGCCGGCACTTTTATCGCCCAGCAAAAATTCGGCAATCCGTATGGCCCGGCCATGACGCCGGTGGCGGTTCCGCCCGACATCACCCTGCTGAACAACCCGGATTCGCCCTTCAGGATTTATGGTTTCATGACCAATGCGGTTCCGTTCCCGCTGGAAACCAATGCGTTGGTAAATCTGCCCTGCCTCGTGTTTGACAGCTTCGGCCATCTGCTGGATCAGAACGGCCAGATTGCCCAGCGCCATGAATATATTCCGCTGGCGCAAGGCAGTATCGCTCCGGCGGTGAATGCGACGACCAAGACTTTTTTCATTGATAACACCGCAGGTAGCTGGCCCTCGGTGATCGAAAATCCGCCGGGCAACAGCACCAACATCTCGGCCAACATCATCGACATTGACCCGCTGACGGGCCGCGCCGTCCTGCAGTATTACAAGATGGCCCCATGAAGATTTTTCCAACCATTTCGAAAGCCGAAAGTCGAACATCGAGAGAGATTCGATTTGCCGAAACTTTCAACTCTCAACATTCAACTCTCAACTCTCGTTCTTCCGCCTTCACGCTGATCGAGATCGCCATCAGCCTGGCGGTCATCGGCATCGCGCTGGTCGCCATCATCGGGGTGCTGCCGCTGGGCATGAATGTGCAGCGCGAGAACCGCGAGGGCACCGTCATCAACCAGGACGCCACCATTTTCCTCGAGGCCATCAGCAAGGGCGCGCGCGGCATGGACGATCTGACGAACTATGTCTTTGCCATCACGAATTACTGGACGCTTTACAATTCATCCGGCGGGACGGTCAACAACGGTCAGAACGGTTACACTTTTGGGGCCGCTTCGGTGTCTTCGGGGGTTTATCCATCGTCGCCCTATTCGTCGGCACGGCTCACCAATGGTGCGGCGATCGTCGCCCTGCTGAGCACCCCCGAGTTCATTGCCGATGCGTTGAATCTTCCCCTGACCAACTATCCCGCCGTTCCCGGCTGGCTTTACGTTGGCCAGCGTTACGGGAACACCTTCAGATGCTACAGCAACCACATCATTGCTTACGTTCGTTCCATCAGCGGGGCGGCGGCGGAAAAGCCGCCGCAGGACAACCAGATCATCCGCGGCGGGCAGAATGATTCGGGCGATGCCTTCGCCTACCACATTCTTTGCGTCAACGCGGCGGTGCCCGTGGATACGAATGTTTTTAATCTGCCGGATGTGCAGCAGGCCTACAGCCGGCAGATCGCCGCCAACCTGCATGAACTGCGCCTGACGTTTTTCTGGCCGATCCTGCCCAACGGCCGGCTCGGCACCGGGCGGCAGTCGTATCGCACGCTCATCGCCGGCCAGGTCCTGAATGACACGGCGGCCGGCAACGGCCTGTATTTTTACCAGCCCCAATCCTTCACCAACGCGCCGTGAATCTGAAATTTCAAATGACGAATTTAGAATGTCGAATCCCTGGCAGGGGTTTGAAGACCAACGTGACGGCTTCGGTTCGCCATTCGTCATTCGTCATTCGCCATTCGTCACCCGTCACCGCCGCCGCCTTCACCCTCGTGGAGGTGATGGTGGTGATGACCCTGCTCACGCTGATTGTGATCGCGTTGATGGGCGTGTTCAGCGCCACCCAGTCTGCGTTCCGCGCCAGCGTCACCCAGACGGACGTGCTGGAATCCGGCCGCGCGGCAATGGACCTGATCACAAGGGATCTGCGCACGATGTCGCCCTCGGGTGGCGTGAACGGCGGCGCGGTGAATTTCTGCGTGACCAACGGTCCCAATTCTCCGCCGCTGATCCAGTCGTTGACCGCCAGCGGCGCCTTGCGGACGAACGTGCAGCAGAATCTGTTCATCTTGAGCCAGGGAAACCTCAACGGCGTGCCGACGTGGTATGGCACCGGCTACACGGTGCTGTTGACGCCCACCAACACTTACACGCTCTACCGCTATGCCAATCATTATCCGGTGTCCCAGACGGGCAGGGACGCTTACCTGTTCTACACGGAGTTCCTGAACTTCGTCAATTTTCCGGATTACAAAACCAACACCTACAGCCGACTGCTGGAAGGGGTGGTGGGTTTCCGCGTGCAGGCGTTCGATCTGAACGGCGGGCCCATCGATTACATCGTCACGAATTCCATTTATACCAATGCGCTGCCGGGCCAGCCCAGGCAGATCGGCTATTTGTTTTACAGCAATGCCGTGCCCGCCACCGTGGAGATTGAGATGTCCACGCTGGAGGACCGCGCCCTGCAACGCGCCGAGTCCCGTCCCTTCGGTCCGGTGCGCAACCAGTATCTGTCGGACCAGTCGGGCCGGGTCCACATCTTCCGCCAGCGCGTGGCCATCCCGAACGTCGTCCCCGCCGCCTACCAATGAAATTTTATCGAAAAACAGCAGTCAGTAGTCAGCAGTCAGTAGTCAGGCGTGAGAACGCTGATGGTCAGACTGTGGCCGGGGGCCGCACGGTGCGGAGCGGTGTTAACTCTCAACTCTCAACTCTCAACTCTCAACCTGCGGAACGCGGCGTCGCCCTGGTCATCACGCTGATTTTGCTGGCGGTGACGCTGGTCATGGCGGTGGCGTTTCTCGCCATCAGCCGGCGCGAACGCGGTTCCGTGGTGACCGAGACCGGCACGGTGACCGCGCGGCTTGCCGCCGATTCCGGCCTGGCCAATGCCGAGGCGCAGATTCTCGCCACCGTGTTGCAGACGACCAATCCCTACAGCTTCGGCCTCCTCGTCTCCACGAATTACATCAATGCGAACGGTTTTATTTCCGGTGTGGCGAATCCCACCAACGTCAATTATGACTATTACTTCAATGGCACGGCTCCGTTGAGTCCGGATGATTTTAAGCAGAACGTGGCCAACCTGTGGCTTCTGCCGCGCGCACCGGTGTTCGCCTTCGACCGGACGGCCGGCTTCAATGAATTCCGCTTCTATCTGGATCTCAACCGCAATGGACGGTTTGATACCAACGGGGTCGTGGGAAACTTTGATAGCAAAGGCAATTTTCTCGGCGATGTTACGGAAATGGGCGATCCCGAATGGATCGGCGTGTTGGAACGGCCGGACGCGCCGCACGGGCCCAACAATAAATTTCTTTCGCGCTACGCGTTCGTCGCCCTGCCGGTCGGAAACACGCTCGACCTGAACGCCATTCATAATGAGGTCTTAAATCAAAATTTGAATACTTCGGATGGATATTTGCGCAACCAAGGCGTCGGTAGTTGGGAAGTGAATCTGGCGGCATTTCTGGCGGATTTGAACACGAACGAGTGGAATACCATTTCCTCTCCATACAATTATAACCGAGGGTTCAACATCAATAATCAGAACACTGGCGTTGCCTTTGACGATGCCCGTGCGTTGCTCGCCTATCGTTACAATTTTAACTATGGCACGCTGCGTCCGTTTTCCGGCGTCGGAGGGTTGTTTCCCAACTACCCAGCCGGCGGAGCGGTGGACATGTTCCCACTTGGCAACCCCTTGATGACCACCACCGCCACGCCGTTTTACAATTACGGCCTGAACGTTTCGTGGCCCGGCGCAGCCAACACCAACCATTATTTTGCGCTGGCCTCGGATTTGTTTGATACAACCAAGATTTTCGCCGTGCCGGCCGCGCCGCTGAACTTCATTGACCATCTCCAGCAGGCCAGCACCAATACGTTTGGCGGCAGCACCGTCTCCACCTACGACCGCTACACCTTCTACCGTCTGCTCGCGCAGCTCGGCACGGATTCCGCGCCGGAATCCGGCAAGCTGGACGTGAACTATGTCAACGTTGATCCCGCTGGCAACATCGTGCCGGACATGCAGACCAATTCCATACCATGGCAGCCGGCGCAGTTCTTCACCAACGCCGCGGACCGGATGTTGCGCGCCTACACCACCCGATGGTTCCAGTCCAACCCGTCCAATTATCTGGCCACCTACTACGGCATCACCAACTACAATTATTCCTATGTGGATGCTTACGGCACGCACATCAATGATCGCAACGGCCTCGGCTTGACCAACGTCCCGTTCTTCGGCATGACCAATCAGATCCCCGCCTTTGGCGTGACGGAGATCCCGGTCCTGGTGAACAGCAATTTTGTTTACCAGCCCGCCGTGCAGCGCGTGCTCCAGCTGGCGGCCAACATTTACGACGCGACGACCAACAACACCTTCGCGTTGGGCAGGGATTTTCCCTCCGTTTTCCGGCCGCTTTTTGTGAAAGATAAGTTTAGCAATATTTTTATCATCGGCTACACCAACCTGAACAGCGTTTCCGGTTCTGCCGATCTCCGACTTTCAACACCTTTCGATGCCTCGTTCCTTGCTGGCACTCCCGCTGTGCCTGTAGGAAATCTGCCGCCCGTGGACAACATCTATGGCGTGCCGTGGATCATCGGCGCGAAAAAAGGCTTCCCCAGTTTCAATGAGATCTCGATGCAGGATGTCGTGACGGTCACCCGCAAGCTGCAAGTCACGCGCTCGGACTTCACTGCCACGGCGAAGATCGTCGCCACCAATGCCCAGTATGACATGAGCATCAGCACCGCCATCGGGGTTGAATTTTGGAACCCTTACACCAACGCCTACATCAACCCATTGCAGGTGGTGGTGTATAATAACGTGAGCGCGAACCTGACCAATAATGTCGGTTTTATCCAGCCGTTCATTCAGCCGCTTTCACAGAATTACAGTTTCAATTTCTGGCCGGGTGCAAGGTGGCTTCCAGATGGCACAGCGGACTACAGAGCCTCCAGTTCATCCTTTCCAACCAATGCCTTCTATCTGCCGATCTATACCAACATCAGTTTCATGACCAATCAGGCGTATCAATGGGGGGGCGGCTTTTTGCCGGCGGCCACCGCTGGCTGGCAGGCCAATCGCACCGAATTATTGCTGCCGCATTTTGGTTTCGAAACGACGAACCGGCTGCAAGCCTTCATCCTCGCCGGCCCCCCCGGCAATCAGCGCGTCATTGATTATGTGCATTTCGCCGGGCCGAACAGTCGGCGCGATTTGAATAACGAAATTCAAACAACTTTAAAAACAGTCTCCTACGACAACATGTGGGATACGAACCGGAATGCTCGCGGCACACCTTTGGGAATTGCCAGCCAGATGGGTGTGTCACAAAACCAACCTGGGTTAAATCCTGCTTATTGGGATGAAGGTGGCTCGGATCATGAGAAGGCTGAAATTTACGGCTTCACGGTTTTTATGGGCGGAACACCGAATGGGAATTTGCCATCAGGTCAGCAGGCTACCTACCAAGGCTATCTCACCAATCTGACGGTGCAGGTTCCTTACACGCCAACGGTCACGTCCTTTGGTTATACTTCCTGGCAGGCCAATGATCCGCTGGTGCATACCCTGGCGAGCGATTTGAATTTTACAGGTTCTGATCCCAATGCCAATTCAACTGTGCACACGGGTATTAATAAACTGCCACTTCACGGGACTTTGGCTCTGTTGCCCGACATGGGCGTGCTCAACGCCCGTTACCAACCGTGGGGAGCGACGCCACAGGCTTTGGCGGGTCTGGATCAAAACGGATATAATGCGGCCTACAAAGATCCGCTGATGAAACGGTCGGAAAACTGGGATTTTCCGGGGACCAAGCTTCCCTCCGTCGGCTGGCTGGGCCGCATCCATCGCGGCACGCCGTGGCAGACGGTTTTTCTCAAGGCGACCAACATTCTGAATCTGGTGGCCGGCACCACGAACGGTCTCACCACGTGGGCCAACTGGACGGGCGAAAACAGTTCCTTTGATGCCGTCAACCTTGCGCCGACGCAGGACCGGGAGTTGTTTGATATTTTCACCACGGCGCTCAATGGCAACGCGACGCGCGGGCAGCTGCCCATCAACGTGGGCGCGTCCGACCCGGGCAATCCTGCCGCCGGTCTGGCGGGATGGTCGGCGGTGTTCAGCGGCATGGCTGTGCCGACCAACATGCTCGGCGCCTACCGGATCATTGATCCGGCCGGGGTAGATGTGGCGAATTCCACGCTGGGACGATTGGTCCAGGGGATCTACAGCACCCGGACAAATTTTGTAAACCCGGATGGATTGAAGGGCGCTTTCGAACACGTCGGTGATATTCTCGCAGTGCCGGCGTTGTCACAAAACTCGCCCTTCCTGGCCGGGCTGAATCTCAGCAACAACATCCCCGACGCGCTGATGGAATGGCTGCCGCAGCAGACGATGGGGCTGTTGCGCCTGAGCGACCAGCCGCGCTTTGTGATTTACAGCTACGGCCAGACGCTTACGCCCGCGCCCAACGGCGTCGTGAACAGCGGCGCGCAGGCGGGGATGATCACGAATTACCAGGTGACGGCGGAAACGGTCACGCGCTCGGTGGTGCGCATCGTGGGCGCGCCGACCAACACGCACGCCGTGATCGAGAGCTATAACATTTTGCCGCCAGACTGATGAAAACGACGATGGAAAATGGAGCATGGAAAAGGGCGCGCTTTGGTAGGGACGCGTTCCACCGCGTCCCATTCTTTCCCGGAACCATGTGGGACGCGGTGGAACGCGTCCCTACCAGGTTTTGCGGGCCAAGGGAACGGTTGTTTCCCGCCGATTTTGTGAGACAATCAATTAAATAAATTTATGCGTTTGCGTCCGTCATTTTGGATTGGGTTGTGTCTGCTGCTGGTGCTGGCGGGTGCATGGTTCTTCTGGCCGTCGGGCAGCCGCCCGGCGAAACAAAATCCCGTTGCGGCGCATGATGCGGCGGCGAAGAAAAGAGCCGCCATGACGCCGGACATTGCCACCGTCCGCTCCGCCTCGACGGCCCCGCAACTGTTCACCGCCGCCAATCCTGGCACCAACACCGTTTCGGCCACGCCGACCAATCCGTTTCCCTACCGCCTGACCAACACGAAGAAGTCCCTCGTCGAATTGATGGGCGACCGGAAGGCGATCCTGCTGGAGAATGCGCTGATTGACACAGGCGCGAAACTGGATCTGGGCATCCCGAAGAATCTGTCGGCGGCGGGCGATCCGGGCGCCTACGTTGTGCAGTCGCGCGGGCCGGTGAACGCGGCCTTCCGCGCGCAGCTCGCGGCGGCGGGCGCGGAGATCATTTCCTACATCCCGAACAACGCCTATCTGGTCCGGGCCACGCCGAACACGGCGCGGCAACTGGCGGCGCTCACCCAGTCGGTCATTCCCTACGAACCGTATTACAAGGTGCAGTCGCCGCTGCTCGCGTATGCGGAAAAGACCCTGCCGCCCGGCGGGACGTTGAATCTGGGTCTGTTCCCGGAAAATTCGGCGGACACCATCGCGCAGATCGAGAAACTGGGCGGCACGGTGCTGGCGACCGACAGTTCGCCGTTCGGTCCGGTGGTGCGCGTCAATCCGCCGAAGAACTGGACGGCGCTGGCGGTTTTGCCCGGCGTGCAGATCGTGGAGGCCTATCGTCAGCGCATTCATGCGAACGATTTGAGCCGCGCGACGGTGGGCGTGGCGGCGGATTCGGTCACGACGACCAATTATCTGAACTTGAACGGCGCGAACGTGCTGGTGCAGGTGAACGACTCGGGCATTGACGCGACGCATCCGGATCTGGTCGGTCGCGTGTTTGGGAATCCGGCGGAATTGATAGATCGCGACGGCCACGGCACGCACGTCGCGGGCATCATCGCCGGCAACGGGACGGAATCCCAGACGGTGACCAACGCGCAGGGCTCCATCAATCCGGGCACCAACGGTCAATATCGTGGCAAGGCGCCACTGGCCAAGTTGTTCTCCATGCCGTTCTTCATCTCCGACCAAACCCTGCAGGAAGCGGCGGCGTTGACGAATGCGCTGATCTCCAACAACAGCTGGAATTACCTCGGGGACACTCTCTACGATCTGGCGGCGGCGAGCTACGATGCGGCGGTGCGCGATTCGCTCACGCAGATCCCGGGTTCGCAACCGGTCTTGTTCGTGTTTTCTGCGGGCAACGATGGCGGCGGCAGTGATGATGGCGGCGGCGGTCAGCCGGACACGATCCTCTCGCCGGCCACGGCCAAAAATGTCATCACGGTCGGCGCGATGGAACAGTTGCGGAACATCACCAACATCGTGACGGACATCGACAGCAACACCGCGGCGGTCTGGCAGCCGGAAACGGATCAGAGTTCCCAGGTCGCCGGTTTTTCCGGCCGCGGCAATGTGGGCGTCGGCGTGGAAGGTCCGAACGGGCGTTACAAGCCGGACGTGACCGCCCCGGGCACGTTTGTGGTTTCGACCCGCTCACAACAATGGGATGAAGCGGCGTATTACAACCCGACGAACTTCGCATTCAACACGTTCATCAACCAGACGATCACCAACGGCGGACTCAACCAATACAGTCTCACGGTTCCCGCCAACGCGGTGGCGGTGATGATCACGCTGGTCACAAACCAGTTTTCGACATTGCCGTTTCCGACCAATCTGCCGATTTATGTGGAGTTTCTGGATCGCCCGCCGAATCCGCCCACCATTCCTCCCGTGGATTTTGTGCGTTTGGGCAGCGTGTCCATTCCGCCGGACAGCGGCGGGGTGATCACCGACATTTCGAGCCTCCAGAACGATTTCTTTTTCTTTGCGGTGGGCAGCACCAACGCCTCCCCGGTCCACTACGACCTCATCACCACCATCGTCACGACCAACGATCAGGGGAATTTTTTCGAGGTGTTGAGCAACCTGAACAATTCGCTCGGCGGTGATCCAAGTTCGACAATCCCTCCGCATTTTTACCGCTACGAAACCGGCACGAGCATGGCGGCGGCGGATGTGTCCGGCGTGCTGGCGTTGATGCAGGATTTTTTCATAAACACGCTGCACACGACGCCGAGCCCGGGGCTGTTGAAGGCGATGCTCATCAATGGCGCGCGGGTGACGGGCAATTATAGTTTCAGTCCGGCGAACCCCATCAATCCCGAGGGCTGGGGACAGGTCAACCTGCCGAACACCCTGCCGCTTTCGATCACGAACCTCGTCACCAATCCAACCGGCGGCACGAACACGTCGATCTACTTCCTCGACCAGAGCGTGGGCAACGCGCTGGCCACGGGCGACAGCCAGACGTTTCTGGTGTCCCTCGACACCAACTCCATTTCCGCGCAACTGCCGCTGCGCGTGACACTGGCATGGACGGATCCGGCGGGCAACCCCGCCGCCGCCATCAAGCTGGTCAACAATCTCGACCTGGTCGTGACGAACCTGGACACGGGCGACGTGTTTTTTGGCAACGACATTCCGGCGACCGCCCACTTCAACGCCCCGTGGGACACCAACGGCGCGCCGAATCTGGATGTCGTCAACAACATTGAAAACGTGTTCCTGGCGCCGCCCATCAATGGTCGCTATTCCGTGACGGTGATCGGCCGCGAGGTGAACGTAAATGCCGTGACCGCGCAGACCAACAACCCGGCGGGCGTCTATGGCCCCAATGTGGTGCAGGATTACTCGCTGGTGATCTCCTGCGGCGGCCTCACGGATGCGGGCGAGGGGCCCATCAGCGTGACCGCCAACCCGGTCGTTTCCAATCCCACGGGCAGCCAGCTGACCACCTTTGTCACGGTCACCAACGCGCCGTTACTCAACCAGACGGTCGGCGCGAACACGCCGTTGATGGGCACCAATACGATCGCCGTCGGCACCAACATATTTTGGGGGACCAACGGCAACATCACGCTGGGCATGACGAATCAATGGCATTTCTTCGTGGTAACCAACGTGCTGGGCTTCAAGTTTGCGGCGTTCGTCACCTTCCTGCCGGACACGCTCTCGGTTCCGCGCACGGGCGTTTATGCGAATTCGCCGGACAATGCGACCCAGCCGGAGGCGGACATCGACCTGTATGTGGCCGACCCCCACAACCCGAATATTCCCAATGCGTCCACCCTGACCAATCTCGATCCGACCGTGATCTCCGCATCCGACAAATCGCTGACGCGCGGCGGGGTGGAATCCATCACCTATTCCAACTCGGCCCTGGGTGATGTCTATTACATCGGCGTGAAGTCGGAGGCGCAGGAGGGGTCGGAGTTTGCCTTCATCCCGATCTTCAGCGCGACGCCGTTCGGCTCGTCGGATGCCAATGGCAACCAGACGCTGTTCGGCGTGCCGGTGCCGGTCAACATTCCCGACGCCACCCCGACGCATCCGGGCAAGGCCTACGTGTTTGCCATCTCGGCGCAGCCGATCGAAGTGGGTCGCGTCGTGGTGACCAACACCATTACCCACGAGAATTTTGGCGACCTCATCGGCACGCTCAGTCACAACGGCACCTCGGTGGTGTTGAACAACCACGCTTCGGGCGCGATTCCGCCGCCCCCGGGACCCTACACGAAGATTTATGACGACAGCGGGCGGGGCGACATCCCGGGTTCGCAGAACTCGGACGGGCCGGGCAGCCTGCAAAATTTCCAAGCCCAGGAGGGAGTTGGCCCGTGGATTTTGACGGAGGTGGATACGGCGACCAATCACGTCGGCGCGGTAACGGGACTGACGCTGTTCATCGAGAAACATCGCGATCTGAAAGATGGCTTTGATGTGTTTATTCCTCCCGGCTCGTGGTTTTACACCTTCCTGGATGTGCCGCCGGGCTTCACCAACCTGAGCATTTTTGCGACGAACCTCCCGCCGACGGTCACGCCGCCGTTGCAACTCTATCTGAATTTCAACGTCCAGCCGGATTTCTCCAACTTCCTGGATTTTGTCCTGTTGACGAATGCCGGGCCGCTGGGTCCAGGAAATTCCATCTCCTACGGCCCGCCGTTGCGCAGCGGCACTTACTATGTCGGTCTGTTCAATCCCAGCACGGTGACGACGGCGCACGCTTTTCTGCTGGCCAGATTAAGCGGGCAGGCCTCGCCCATCCCGCCGGCGTCGGAAACGACCAACGGCCCGGCGGTGCTGGATGACGCGGTGAGCGACACCACGGTGTTCGTCACCAGCACGCAACTGGTCTCAACGGTGAGCGTCGGCGTGGTCGTGAATCATCCGCGCATTTCGGATCTGACCTTCACGCTGCTCAGCCCGACGGGCCAGCGCGTGCTGCTCATGGAGAATCGCGGCGGCACGAGCACCAACGGCGCCGGCGACATGTTCCTGACCACGAATAATTTTGCGCCCGTGACGGCGACGGGCGGCGGGTTGCCGCAGACCAATTACCTCTTTGTCGGCCAGACCTCCGGCTCGCTGACCATCAACTGGGACTTTTTCCAAGTTCCCGATGAAATGACCGTGTATTACGGAACGAACGGGCCATTCAACCCGGTCAACGCCATCTTTGATACCGGCCTGGTCTCCGGCTCCGGAACCACCAACATCATCTTCGGGCCGGGAACGTTCACGGATGTGACCATCATCATGAACCAGGTCACCAACCCGGCGGGCGCGGGGGGCACAGCCTGGAGTTACACGGTGGGCGGGACGCAGACGAATTACAATTATCTCATGTTCACGGAGGACACCAATCTCACGACGGTTCCCATCAAGTATGCGATCCCGCCGTTCACGTTTACGGCCGTCGGCACGAACTACGTCTTGTCGGATTTTGAACTGGCGACCAATGGGGATTACCTGGCGCCGACGAACATTTTCGACGCCCACGGCGGCTGGACCCTGACCAACATCACCTCGATGCTGGCCGGCACCAACCTCGTGCTGGTGACCAACAATGTGAACATGGTGAGCGTGGTCACCGATCCCGCCAATGCGTTTGGCGGCAGTAATTTTCTGGCGCTGGCCAGCGGCTCGATGTTCCGCCAGATCCCGATGACGCCGGGCCGGCAGTTCAGCCTGAGCTTCCTGTATCGCGGTCCGGGCATCTCGGGCTGGTGGCGCGGCGAGGGTAACGCCACCGACAGTTCGGATCCGGAGAACCTCGGCAACAACGGCGAGTTGATTGGACGGTTCAGCTTCCCGGCGGGCGAGGTCGGCCAGGCCTTTTCGATGGAGTTTGCCGGCGACCAGTTCCAGTTTGCGGGCACGAACAATTATGTGCAGATCCGGCAGGTGCCGTTCCCGATCTCGGTGACCACTGCGGAAAGCAACGCGCCCACCACGGTGTTGTCATCCGACCTGGATGTCGGCCCCGGCCCCGGGTTCAGTGTGGAAGGCTGGATCAATCCGACCAATGTTTCGTTCCAGCAGCCGCTGGTGGAATGGCTGGCCCGCACCCCGACCAACCTGATCGGCACCAACGTGGTGATCCTGGCGGGACCGTTTCTGAACCGGGCCACCAGCCACTATTACTATCTGCTCGGCAGCACCAACTGGACGACGTCGGAATTCTGGGCGACGGAACTGGGCGGGCATCTGGTGACGATCGACACGGCGAACGAACAGAACTGGGTCTATGACACGTTCGCCAACTACGGCGGCATCAACCGGAATTTGTGGATCGGGCTCACCAATAATGCGCCGGCCAATCCGACCAATTATGTCTGGTCCAGCGGCCTGACCAACACCGGCTACTTCAACTGGCAGACCAACCAGCCGAATCTCTGCACCGGCACCGAGCATTACACCGCCATGCTGGGCCTGACGAATGCGCTGCCCGGTCTGTGGTTTGAGGCGGACAACAACGGCCGGAGTTGCACGATTCCGCCGACCAATAAACTGTTTGGCGTGGTTGAGGTGCCGGCACTGCTGCCCAACGGCGTGCAGTTCTGGATTTCGGTCACCAACGCGCCGGGCACCACCAATTTTGTCACCGGCACCAACGGCTGCCTGTTCGCAAACCTGGTGGACACCACCAACGGTTCACACTTCATCTTCTCCGCGCCGGGCTTGGTGCAGACCAACATTTATCAGCACGTGGCACTGACCTACAACACCAACTCGGGCATCGCGTCGCTGTATTACAACGGAACGAATGTGGCCTCGACCAATCTGGGTTATTTCCTGCCCAAGACCACCGGGGATGTTCTGCTCGGCAGGGACATGAGCCTCGCCACGAATAATTATTTCGGCGGCAAGATGGACGAGATGAGCATCTACGGCCGCTCGCTGTCGGGCGCGGAAATTCTGGCCATCTACAACGTGTCCTTCCTCACCACCAACCGCACCCTCGGCAAGTTCGATCAGTCCGTCACGCCGGCGCTGGGCCTGGCCGAGGCGCAGGTGTCCTTTGGGGCGTTCACCAATGTGTTGCTGGGCCTGAATACCGGGTGGCAGTCGCAGAATTACAGCTTCACCGTCACCTCCAACTCGCTGCCGTTGCAGCTCAGCGGGATGGAACCGGGCATGCTGCTGGATTCCTTCAACGTCTCCGAGCAGCCGCTGGGCAACCTGGATTATCTGCCGGAAGAGCCGCTGAGTGTGTTGAAGGGCCAGAACGCCCAGGGCACCTGGACGCTGCAGATTCTGGACAACCGTACGGGCGCCTACATCACCAATGTCAACCAGCTGGTCAGCTGGCAGCTGCAACTGGTGTTGCAGGACAGCACCCTGCCGTCCGTCCCGGTGGACGCGGAAACGGACACGACCATTTCGGTGCCGCCGGGCGAAATTGTGGATCTCACTGTGGCCGTGCCGACCTGGGCACGGGTCGCCACCAATGTTCTGGTCTCCTCCACCCTGCCGGTGGATCTGCTGTTCAACCAGACCAATGCGCCGACGGGCAACGTGCCGCCGGACTTCCTCTTGCTGGCCGGTTCGACTGCGGGTATTGGCAATCCGGTGCTGACCACGACGCCGCCGAGCGTCCCGCCCTTGCTGCCGGGCCAGACGTATCATCTGGGCGTGAGAAATCCGGGCACCCATTCCGCCACGGTGGTCATCCGCGTGGATTTTGACATTCCCGAGTTGACCAACGGCGTGCCGAAGCCGGACGTGCTGACGACGAGTGCCTTGGACACTGAACATTATTACGTCTTCAACGTGACCTCGAACGCTTACGAAGCCACCTTCCAACTGCTGAATTTGGACGGCAACGCGGACCTGGTCGTCCGCAAGGGCACGCCGCTGCCGACGCTCATCAGTTCCGACTACGGCAGCTTCAACACGACCATCGCCGATGAAAATATTTATGTGCTGACGAATTCCGTCCCGGTGCCGTTGTCGGCGGGCAAATGGTATCTCGGCGTCTTCAAACGCGACACCGGCCCGGTCCACTACACCGTGCTGGCGAAGGAACTGGATGTCGCGCAGCCGCCGACGATCATTCCGCTGACCAACGGTGTGCCGTTCAATTTCACCGCCGGCCCGGGCGCGGCGTTGACGAACTTCTTCAGCTTCACCGTCACCAACTCGCCGCCGTCCATCCAGTTCCAGCTGTACAACCTGACTGGCAACGGTGATCTGACGGTGCAGACCAATGCGCCGCCGCTGGCGCCGCCGTTTTTCCAGAGCAGCCAGCAGCCGGGGGTCACGCCGGAGTTCATTTTCATCGCCACCAACAGCGCACAGACCAACCTGGGCAATACCACGGTGACGAATCTCGGCCTGCCGGTCGTCTGGTATCTGGGCGTGCCCAACCATGAAAGCACCTTGATCAATTACACCATCCTAGCCTTGATCAATACGAACCTGGTCTTCCCGGCGTTCCCGGGCGCGGAAGGTGCCGGGGCCGGAACCTTGGGCGGCGGCAGTCTGCCCAGCCGCAATGGGGGAGTGACCAACACGGTTTATCACGTCACGCAGTTGGGTGATTCAGGGGCCGGGAGTTTGCGTGACGCCGTGAGTTCGACCAATCGCACGATCGTGTTCGATGTGTCGGGCACCATCAATCTGGCTTCGCCGCTGGTCATCACCAATTCGTATCTGACCATCGCGGGCCAGACCGCGCCGGGCGGCGGCATCACCGTCGCCGGCGGGGAAACTTCCGTGACGAACGCTCACGATGTGATCATCCGCTACATGCGGTTCCGTCCGGGTGGCACTGCCGCCAGTTCGACAACAGTCTGGTCAAATGGCTTTGAAGGTGGCACCAATATTTCTATAGTTCAGTTTGCAGGAAGCTATTTTGCGGGAGGCTGGCAAGTAAATTTCGGCTCCGTTGATTGGCTTAGTAACACTGTTTTTGGCACACCGTATCAAGGGAAATATTTCATAGATGCGGATGGCAATGGTCCGGGGGGAATTTCAACCAACGTAACCACCGTTGTCGGTGCTACCTACACCCTTGGTTTTGCGTATACCAAAAACCCCAATTCCGGCAGCGTCCCGAGAGTCCAGGTATTGTTCAGTGGAAATCCGTTGGGCACTATATCGGCGAACATCGCCAATTCTTTTGCCAACCTCCAATGGCAAACAACGTCGTTCGTATTTACGGCAACATCTCCTTCTACGACGCTAACTTTTAATTCTTTGGATGTTGGGAATCCAAGTGGAACCTTCTTGGACGCGATAAGCCTGACCACCAATGCATTAGCCAGTGCTAATTCAGGCAATGCCTTGCGGTTTGTCAACACCTCGAACGTGATTGCCGACCACGTCTCCGCCGAGTGGAGTCCGCTGCAAGATACGGCCGCGCTGGATTCGAAAAATCTCACCGTGCAATGGTCCATGATCTCCGACAGTCTTTATTCCCCCACCACATCGAACGGCGGATCGTTGCTGCGGTTCGGCGATGGCGCCTTGACGTTCCATCACAATCTTTACGCCAATAACTTCGCCGGCAGCCCACACCTGAACGACAACCTCAAACTGGATTTCGTGAACAATGTCATCTACGGCTGGGGCACCAACGCCGGTTTTTCGTTCGGCACGAACAATGGCGCCGGGTTCACCAACCAGATGAACTACGTCTGCAATTATCTCATCGCGAACGCCAATTCCTTCGCGCCGGACATCGCGTTCCGGGGCGGCTCGACCAACACCTGGATTTTCCAGACCAACAACTTCATCGACAGCAACCGGAACTTTATCCTGGACGGTGCCCCCACCGCCTGGGCCATGTTCACCAACCAGTTTACCCAGATTGGACAGCCGTTCCCGCTGCCGCCGGTGGCCACCGACGAGGCCTTCCGGGCGTATGAACGCGTGCTGGATTTTGCCGGATTGTCGCTGATGGCGCGGGATGCCGTGGATACGAACATCGTCACCGGCGTCCGCAATCAGACGGGCACGATCATCACGGCTTCGGGTGCGCTGCCCGTGATCGTCTCCACGCTGCCACCGCTGGACACGGATCAGGACGGCATTCCGGATTATTGGGAAATCACCTTCGGCCAGTTCCCGACCAACGTCAGTAATTTCCTGCCGTCGCCAAGGGCCGTCGGTTATACCGATCTGGAAGAATACATCAACTGGTTGGGCGCACCGCATGCACTCACGATCACCAACACGTCTGTCGGCGTGGATCTTTACCAGCTGTGCGGCAACTCCGGCAGCTTGTCCTTCTTCCTGACCAACGCCGTGAACGGAACCGTTTACCTCACCAATGTTCTGGGTTCACTGACCAACACGAGCGCGTTCAGTAATCGCTATGCCATCTTTACACCACCGGCAAATTACAGTGGCTTCGCATCGTTTGACTTTTTTGTCACGAATAATGCCACCGTCGCCTACTTCGGCCCGGTGACCGTGAGCGTGGTCGTCAGCTCGGTGCCGATCATTTATGGCACGCCCAACACAAATGCGCCGGTGTTCTCCGTCAACTCACCGACCAATCAGACCATTGCTGAATTGACGACGTTGACCGTGACGAACACCGCCACGGATGCCGACACCAATCAGACGCTGAACTATGTGGTATCAATGATCGTTGATACCAACGCGATGACGTTGAATGGCTGGCCATTGAATTTTGCGACCACGACGCCGTCACCGCTCATCAGCACCAACGGCATCATCACCTGGACGCCCAGCGAGGCTCAAGGGCCGGGCGTTTACATCATCACCACCGTTGTCACCGACAGCGGCATTCCGCCGCTGAGCGCGACCAACAGTTTCAGTGTGACGGTGAATGAAATTAACAACGCGCCCGTATTGCCTGCCCAGACCAATTACAATATCAGCGCGCTGACCACGCTGGTCGTGACCAACACGGCAACGGATGTGGATATTCCCACCAACCCGCTGACTTATACGCTGACGGTTTCGCCGAACGTCACCAATGCGGTGATCTCCACCAACGGCATCATCACGTGGACGCCCAACCCGGCGCAGCTCGGACTCTTCACGTTCACGACGATTGTGACGGATACCAACGCCAATGCACTGGTCAATCAAAGTCTGAGTGCGACGAATGTCTTCACCGTATTTGTGTCCGCCGTTTCTGCGCCGTTTGCGTTTACGGAACCGGCGCAAGCTGTCACGGGCGGCAACGCGCAACTGAACGGCATGGCCACGCCGAATGGCCTGTCCGCCACGGCTTGGTTCCAATGGGGCACCACGACAAACTACGGAAATCTCACGCCGGCGGTCAACGTGGGTGCTGGTTACAACGTGGTTTACGTCACCAACCAGATCACCGGGTTGTTGACCAATGTGCCTTATCACTTCCGATTGGTGGTGAGTAATCTGGTTGGGGCGGTCTATGGCTTTGACCAGATTCTGGACGAGGCCAACGTGGTGGTCTGGGGTGCGAACTATGTCGGGCAGTCCACGGTGCCTGCGGGCTTAAGCAACGTGACGGCCATCGCCGGGGCTTACTCTCACAGCCTCGCGTTGAATAACAACGGCCTGGCCGTGGCGTGGGGTGACAATACGGTCGGCCAGGTGAACGTGCCGGCCGGCTTGAGCAATGTAGTGGCGGTGGCCGGCGGAGATTATTACAGCATGGCGTTGAAAAACAACGGAATCGTGACGGCGTGGGGCGCGAATGTTTTTCCTGGCCAGACCAATGTGCCGGCCGGCTTGAACAATGTGGTCACGATTTCTGGCGGCACCATTTCAAGTCTGGCGTTGCGGAATAACGGGTCGGTGGTGGCTTGGGGCGCCAACTTCTCCGGTTTGACGAATGTGCCGGCTGGCTTGAGCAATGCGGTGGCCATCGCGGGCGGCGGTCTGCACAGCCTGGCGATCAAGAACGACGGGACGGTCGTGGCTTGGGGTGATGATGGCAGCGGCCAGACGGATGTGCCGGCGGGCTTGAGCAACGTGGTGGCCATCGCGGGCGGGAATTTGCACAGCCTGGCCCTGAAGAGCGACGGCACGGTGGTGGCTTGGGGCGACAACAATGAAGGCCAGACGAACGTGCCCGCCGGCTTGAACAATGTGGTGGCGATCGCGGCGGGTGGTTTTCATAGTCTGGCATTGAGAGGTGACGGCAGTGTCGTGGCTTGGGGTGACAACAGTGTGGGTCAAACGACCGTGCCCGGAGGCTTGGGTCAGGTGGTCGCCATCGCCGGCGGTTATTTGCACAGTATGGCGTTGACGCCCCAGATTTTCAACCCGACCAATCCTATCGTGGTGGTTCTTACCAACGGGATGCCGATAACCAACACGGCTTTTGCCGGCGGCACCGATTATTATCAGGTCAACGTGCCGGCGAATGCGGACTTCGCGACCAACACCCTTTTCGCGCTGAACCCGGATCAGAAGTTGAACCTCTGGTTTTCCACCAATCCACCGCCTGCCCTCACCACGCTGCTGCTGGCTGGCGTAACGAATGGCATTTCGATTTCGAATAATATTTCGATTTTGAGCACCAATGGCGCGCCGACGACCATCATTCCCGGCCGGACCTATTACCTTGGTGTCCAGAACACGAACAACTTCACGGTGACCTATGGGATTGAAGTGGATTTCCATCTGATCGCTTCCACCACCACGCCGCCGCAGACCAACACCATTCCCATCACCGGCATCATTTACACGAACGGCGGCTTCCTGCTCACCTGGTTTGCCCCGAGCAATGATCTGTTCCAGGTGCAATTCTCGGACTCGCTCACGCCCGTGAACTGGATCACGTTCACCAACATCATCAGTTACAACCCCAATGCGTTCACCAGCCCGACGAATACGCAGTTTAACTTCTTCGATGATGGCTCGCAGTATCCGTTTACCGGGCTGCGTTTCTATCAATTGATCTTGTTGGGAAGTGCGGTGCTTAGCAATACGCCGCCGGTGCTGCCGCTGCAGGCGACGCAGACAATCAATCCCTTGAACCCGCTCATCGTGACCAACACGGCCACCGACGCGCAGTCGCCGCCCCAGACGCTGACCTACACGCTGACCAGCAGCGTGATTGGCGCGAATGTTCCGACCATCGACACCAATACCGGCGTCATCACCTGGACCCCAACCGTCGCGCAAGCCGGCACCAGCAATACGTTCACGACCGTGGTGACCGACAACGGCACACCGAACTTGAGCGCCGCCAATTCCTTCTCTGTGATCGTGAATCCGGTGCCGGACATCAGCCACGTCCTCTACACCAATGGCAATTTCTTGCTGACCTGGCTGGCGCCGACCAACGACATCTTTGCCGTGCAGGTGGCCACCAATCTCGCGTCGCCGGTCTGGCAGACGATCGAGACCAACATCACCTACGCCGGGCCGGTGACGCCGACCAACGGCTGGTTCAGTTGTCTGGACACCGGAACGCCGGTTCCGTTTGGCCCGGTGCGGTTCTACCGGTTGATCCTGACCGGCCTGACAGTGTCGGTCGGGCCGCCGGCGACCAATACTGCGCCGGTGCCGCCGCCGCAGGCGACCCGGACAATCAATCCCTTGAACCCGCTCACCGTGACGAACACGGCGACCGATGCGCAGTCGCCACCGCAGACGCTGACCTATACGTTGACCAGCACCATGGCCGGCACGAATGTTCCGACCATCAATACCAATACCGGCGTCATCACCTGGACGCCTACGGTCGCGCAAGCCGGCACCAGCAACCGCCTCACGACCATTGTGACGGACAATGGCACGCCGAACTTGAGCGCGACCAATGCCTTCTCCGTGATTGTGAATCCGGTGCCCGACATAAGCAACGTCACCTTTACCGCCGGCAACTTCGTGCTGACGTGGTGGGCCCCGACCAATGACATTTTCCGGGTGCAATGTTCGGACAGCCTGTCTCCGTTGATCTGGCAGGATTTCAGCAACCTGGTCACTTGCACCGGACCGATGACGGCAACGAACGGCCTGTTCACCTTCGTTGACAATGGTGTGGAACATCCGTTTACCGGTTTGCGCTTTTATCAGATCGTCTTGGTCGGAGTGACTTCGTCGGTAACGCCACCCGTTACGAACGCGGTTCAGATCAGCAGCATCGTTTCCACGAACGGCAATTTCCTGCTGACCTGGTTCGCGCCCACCACCAACCAGTTCAAAGTCCAATGGACGACCAACTTCCTCCCGCCCGTCACGTGGACGCTGTTCCCGGGAACCAACACCTCGGCCACCGGCACGTTCACCTTCCTGGACACGAACGCGCCCCTGCTCATGAAATTCTACGAACTGATCCTGCTGCCGTAGCCATTTAAAAAAGATTTGGGGTATCGAAACCATGAATTTGGGAACTGATTCTCCGGTCTTGTCAAGGCGCCAGCAGGAAATCCTGCAGTCCGCGTGCGATGGTGTTTCTGATAAGATGATTGCCGCCATCCTCGGGGTTTCGCCCCGCACGTTGGAAAGTCATTGGCGCGCCATCCATCACAAACTCGGAACCGCCAACCGCTGCCAGGCGGGTTTTCTCTTTGCCGCCCTGCGGGAAAACCCGCAGGGGAAAATCCTGCATAATTTCACGCTCTGGCGCGGGGGTGGTGGAAAGTAGATGCTGTTGGTAAATCAGAAAATCATACTGAAGGAACTACTATTGTGAAAACCATCAAAACACTGTTGCTGCCAGCGATCTTGTTATTGACGTTGCCCGCCGTGGTGCAAGCGCAATTTATTTTCACCACCAACAACGGCGCGATCATCATTAGAGGCTACACTGGTTCCGGCGGCGCAATTGTCATTCCCGACACAACGAATGGCTATCCGGTTACCAGCATCGGGGATAATGCATTCAGTGATAAACACAGCTTGACCAGCATCCTAATTCCTAACAGCGTCACCAACATTGGAATGCGGGCGTTCTATTATTGCACCGGCCTGACCAGCATCATCATCCCCAATAGCGTCACCAACCTTGGACCGCTGGCTTTCTATCATTGTTCCGGCCTGACCAATGTCTCGATCGGAAACGGCGTCATCAACATTGGACAGGTGGCTTTCTTTTTATGCACAAATCTGGTCAACATCACCATTCCCGACGGCGTCACTAATATTGGAAACTTTGCGTTCCAAAACTGTTCCGGCCTGACCAACGTCATGATTGGCAGTGGCGTCACCAACATCGGTTCCAGCGCATTTATTGATTGTAGCAGCCTGCGTGTGATAATGGTGAATCCCACAAATCTCTTTTATAGCAGCACGAATGGAGCATTGTTCAACAAGAACCAGACCATACTCATTCAATATCCGGGTGGCGTGGCGGGGAGTTGCACGATTTCAAAAGGTGTCACCAGCATCGGCTCTTTTGCGTTCTATTCCTGCACCAAACTGACGGCAATAATGGTGGATACGAACAATCCTGCCTTTATGAGTGTGGATGGAGTTTTGTTTAACAAAAGTCAAACCACACTCATTCGGTTTCCAGGAGGCATGATTGGAAACTACACGGTCACCAACACCGTTACCAGCATTGGAGATCATTCTTTTAGAAGTTGCCCGGGACTGACTGGTATCACGATCCCTGACAGCGTCACCGCGATTGGAACCGGTGCCTTTTTCAATTGCGCGGGTTTGACGAGCGTCGCGATCCCCAATAGCGTTAGCAGCATTGAGGCGGATACATTTTATGCTTGCACCAGCCTGACCAACGCCACGATTGGCAGTGGCATCACCAGCATCGGCTATTTTGCGTTCTGCTCCGTGGACCATCTGACCGTCTATTTCTTGGGGGACGCTCCGAGCCAGTATTCTTCTTCTTTTTCAGCCCTCGAAGGGGATCCGTTCCCGACTTGTTATTACTTGCCGGGAACTACGGGCTGGGATGACTTCTCCACAAATAGCGGTCTGCCGGTCGCGCTGTGGCTGCCGCAAGTTCAGACTGGCGATGCCAGCTTTGGCATGCAGATGAACCAGTTTGGCTTCAATATCAATTGGGCCAGCGGCCAGACGGTGATGGTGGAGGCCAGCACCAATTTAGTTGACTGGCAGCCGGTGCAAACCAACACGCTTACGAGTGGCTCGGCCTATTTCAGCGATCCGCAGTGGACGAATTACCCTGATCGTTTCTACCGCCTCCGTTCGCCGTAAGGGGCGTGCTGATGTTCATCAATACGCCGGTGCAAATGAAGTTTACGGACTGATTCTGTTGCCGTAGCGACGAATAAAAACTCTGAAAGGCTGAGACGCTGACATGCTGAAAATTTTCAGCGTTTCAGTTTTTTAGCTTTTGCTTTCTGCGCGCCTTGGCGTAGTTTCCATCTTTCCGTAGCAGGGGAAATTCACAGCATGAGCAAAGAATTCATCAAGATCGGCGGCGCGCGGGAGCATAATCTCAAGAACCTCACGCTCTCCATCCCGCGCGACAAGCTGGTGGTCGTCACCGGCTTGAGCGGCAGCGGCAAATCATCGCTCGCCTTCGACACCATCTACGCCGAGGGCCAGCGCAAATACGTCGAGAGCCTTTCCGCCTACGCGCGCCAGTTTCTCGACCAGTTGCAGAAGCCCGACGTGGATTTCATCGAGGGCTTGTCACCCGCCATCGCGATTGAGCAAAGAAGCTCCGGCAGCAGTCCGCGTTCGATCATCGCCACCACCACCGAGATTTTCGATTACCTGCGCCTGCTTTACGCGCACATCGGTCAGGCGCATTGCCCCGAAACCGGCGTGCCGATTTCCACGCAAAGCACCAGCGACATCGTGGACAAAATCCTCGCGCTGCCGCCGAAGACCAAGGTCATGCTGCTCGCGCCGGTTGTGCGCCGGCAGAAGGGCGAGTTCCGCGACGTGTTTGAGCGTCTGGCCCGCGAGGGTTTTGTGCGCGTGCGCGTGGATGGCGAGATGCTCGAACTCGGTGACGAGAACAAGCGCATCAAGCTCGATAAAAAGAAATTTCATAACATCGAAGCCGTGGTGGACCGGCTCGTGATCGACGAGAAGATCCGCGTCCGCCTCGGCGATTCCGTCCAGACCGCGCTGCGTCTCGGCGAAGGCGTGATGTTCACGCTGCATCAGTTGGCCGAAGTAGCCGCGGACGTTAGTCCGCGCAAAAACAATAATGCGCCGACTAACGTCGGCGGCTACGAAGGTTGGATCGAAACCCTGCACTCGAACAAGATGTGTTCGCCCGCGACCGGCAAGAGCTACGATCCGCCGACGCCGAAACATTTTTCCTTCAACGCGCCCGCCGGGGCGTGTCCGGTCTGCCACGGCCTCGGTCAGAAGATGCTTTTTGACGAGGCGCTCGTCGTGCCGGATCCCGAACTGCCGCTCGACGGCGCCATCCAGCCGTGGCGGCGCGCGGGCAAGCGGCTGATCATTTATTACAAGGCCATGCTGCGTTCCATTGCGGCGCATTTTAACGTCAGCACGGAAACGCCCTACAAGGATTTGCCGGAGGATTTTAAAAAGGTTCTGCTCAACGGTTCGGGCGAGGATGATATTGAATTCAAATTCTGGCGCGCCGGCAAAGTCAGCAGCATCACGCGGCCGTTCGAGGGCGTGCTGCCGAATTTGGAACGACTCGCGAATGACAGCGAAAGTGAATTCATCCGGAACCGCCTCAAGGCTTACATGAGCCCGGAATTTTGCGACGCGTGTGCTGGCAAGCGGCTGAAGCCCGAAATTCTCGCGGTGACGTTGGGTGCGACGTTCCCCCTCTCCCCCAGCGGGGGAGAGGGACGGGGTGAGGGGGCGTCCCGTCAAATCGAGGGACGGGGTGAGGGGAAACGTGGCTCAAAGAAATCAAAGCGCATCCAGATTCCCGGCCTGTCCATCATGGATGTTTGTTCATTGTCCGTGGAAAAGGCCGATGAATTTTTTGCCGCGCTCAAGCTGACGGAGTTTGAACTGAAGATTGCCGCCGAAGTCATCAAGGAAATCCGTGCGCGGCTCGGTTTCCTGCGGAACGTCGGCCTCGGTTATCTCACCCTCGACCGCGAGAGCGGGACGTTGAGCGGCGGCGAAGCGCAGCGCATCCGGCTGGCCACGCAGATCGGCGCGGCGCTCGTCGGCGTGCTGTATGTCCTGGACGAACCGAGCATCGGCCTGCATCAGCGCGATAACGACCGCCTGCTGGCGACGCTGAAAGGCCTGCGCGATCTGGGCAACACCGTTCTGGTCGTGGAGCACGACGCGGACACGATCCGTGCGGCAGATTATATTCTGGATCTGGGTCCCGGGGCAGGGGTCCACGGCGGTGAGTTGGTGGCGGCGGGCACGTTGCCGGATATTTTGGCGAGCAAAAAATCGCTGACGGGACAATACCTCACCGGCGAGCTGAATATTCCCGTTCCGAAAAAACGGAATGTTCCCTCTGAGGAAAGAGGCTGGCTGGAGATTCTTGGCGCGACCGAAAATAATTTGCAAAACATCGATGTGCGAATTCCGCTCGGCACGTTCACGTGTGTCACCGGCGTGAGCGGTTCAGGCAAGAGCACATTCGTGAGCGATATTCTGCAGCGCGCGCTGTTCCGCAAATTTTATGGTTCGAAAGACCGACCCGGCGAGCATCGTGCGCTAAAGGGTTTCGAAGACCTCGACAAGGTCATCGTGATTGACCAGTCGCCCATTGGCCGGACGCCGCGCAGCAACCCGGCGACCTACACCGGCATGTTCAATCAGATCCGCGATCTGTTCGCCAAAATTCCGGCGGCCAAAGTGCGCGGCTATGAGCCGGGTAGGTTCAGTTTCAACGTGAAGGGCGGCCGCTGCGAAAAGTGCGAAGGCGACGGCGTCTTGAAAATCGAGATGAATTTTCTGCCGGCCGTCTATGTGACATGCGAAGCGTGCAACGGCAAGCGTTACAACCGCGAGACGCTGGAGATTTCCTACAAGGGCAAAAACATCGCGGATGTGCTGGACATGACGGTGGACGAGGCGGTGGATTTTTTCCGCGCCGTGCCGAAGATTTACGATCCGCTGGCGACGCTCGGCGAGGTCGGCCTCGGCTACATCCGGCTCGGCCAGCAGGCGACGACGTTGAGCGGCGGCGAGGCGCAGCGTGTGAAGCTGGCCACGGAGTTGAGCCGCAAGGCCACCGGCAAGACACTCTACATTCTGGACGAGCCGACAACCGGCCTGCATTTCCACGACGTGGCGAAATTGCTGGAGGTGTTGTTCAAACTGCGCAACACCGGCAACACGCTGCTGATCATCGAGCACAATCTGGACGTGATCAAAACGGCGGACTGGATCATTGACCTCGGTCCGGAAGGCGGTTCCGGCGGTGGCAAAATCGTGGCGGAAGGGCCGCCGGAAAAAATCATCCACTGCGCCGCGAGTTTCACCGGGCATTATCTGAAGAGCGTTTTGGCTTGAGCGGGAAGGGCGGAATGGGCGTGGCGTATCCCCATATTAGCCGACGGTCTGCTCATCAATCCTTCTCTTCTTGCTGCGTCTTCTCGAACGGCTTCCGTCCGGCAATGAAGGCTCGCAGCTTCTGCTCCATCCCGTCGTCCTCTTCATGCCACAATGCGGCAGCGTCCTGCGGCTTGTCTGAAACAACCATGACAAGCTGTGTGAGTCGAGAGTCTGGCATGAGATGCCATGCCTCTCGAAGAAGCTCAACAACTCTGTCTATCCGTTTTGGGTCTCGTGGAGTCATGCAAGTGTGCAAAGTCGTCATTGTATTAACTGAGCCAGTGTTGGCTCATTCTGATAGCAGACAATCGATCACACTCTTGACCGGAAAAAGTTTTGACGCGCATTGGCGCATCTTGTCGCCTTTCACTTTGGCTATGAACGAATCTTCCCAGAACCATCCTGCCGTGCAAGGGCAAAGACGCGCGGCGTAGTGGCGTGTCGGCAGACCGCCGCCATTTTTTAGTTTGCGGCTCTCTGCCGAGAAGCCGCTACGCCGAGATTTACCGCTTTTGTCGTTCCGCCACGTCGGCTAGAGTCTTCGCATGGCGTTTTGTCGGCGATGGCTTTTGATTTTGATGGTGCTGGCTTTGGGTGGCGAACTCAGTTTCGCCGCCGGCAGCAAAAAGGAGGAGCGTGCCTATGCGGCGGCGGTGGGGGCTTTTCAGGACGGGCTGTGGAATCGCGCCGAAACGGAGCTGGCCCAGTTTGTGGAAAAATATCCCGCCTCCAGCCATGTCCCCGAGGCGGTGCTCCTGCAGGCGCAGGCGGAGTTCAAGCAGGGAAAACTTGCGGATGCCATCGCGCGGCTCAAAGCCGGCCAGGCCGCCGCGGGTGTTCAGGCCGATGAATATGCCTACTGGATAGGCGCCGCCCAACTTCAAGGCGGCGATCTTGCCACGGCGGCGCAGACGTTCATTTCGCTCACGCAGGATTTTTTGAAATCGCGGTTGCGGCTGCGGGCGGTGGTCGAGGCCGCGGCGGCCTTTACCGAACTTCATCAATGGCCGCAGGTCACCGGACTATTGGAAGAAACCAACGGGGTTTTTCAACAAGCCGTGCAGCTGGATGCCGGCAATGAACTGGTGGCCCGCGGTCAATTGCTGTTCGCGCAGGCCAGGTTCGCCCAGAGCGATTTCAACGGGGCGGCGGCAGTGCTGCAATCCATGAATCCTCAGACGCTCCCGCCACAGCTGGATTGGGAGCGCGTGTATCTGCTCTGCCAGGCCAGACTCGCCGCGGGTGATCTGGAGGGCGCCCTGGCGGCCACGACGAATCTGCTCCAGATCGGGCGGCTTGAAAAAGACGATGTGATGCGCGCCGAGCGGGTCGCGTTGCGTGCTGAGGTGCTGGAAAAAATGGGCCAGCCCGCCGCCGCGCAGGCGGCGTATCGTGACAATCTGGTCACCAACGCCCCGGTCAGCCGTCAACGGCAGGCGGTGTTGAAAATTGCGGAACTGGCCATCGGCCAGAAGCAATATTCCAACGCGATCCCGGTGCTGGAGACATTCCTGGCCCAATTTCCGGATTCACCGGCGGTGGATACGGTGTTGCTGACGCTGGGGGAATTGCATCTGAAGGAATACGTCGCGCAGCCTGCCATGACCAATCAATTGGTGGAGGCACAGCAGCGGTTCGAACAGTTCATGGCCACGTTCACCAACAGTCCGTTGCTCGGTTCGGCGTATCTGGATCGCGGCTGGTGTTTCTGGCTGGCGGCGAAATTGTCGGAAAGCTCCGCTGACCTCAAGGCCGCCGCGCAAAACTACACCGCCAGCTTTGAGGATTTCAAAACCGCTGCGCAAAAGATCGCCGCCTTGCAATTGCCGCCGTCCGGGGAGTTGCTGGTGGCGTGGTTCAAGATGGGTGACGGGCAGTTTGCGCAGAAGGATTTTGCCGGCGCGCTGGAAAACTATCGCGCGGTCCTGGAGGGTATCAAGATTTCCCCCGACGCCGGCGCGTCGCTCGCCGATCCGGCGCTGTATCAGATCCTGCGCACGTGTGTCGAAATGAATGATGCGGCGGGCGCCAGCAACGCGTTCGCCCAGATCTACCAAAAACATCCGGTGGACGGGTTGATGCAAAGCAGCTCGTTATTGTATGGCGAAAGCATGGCGAGTCCGGGCGAAGCACGGGCGCTCTTTGAAAAACTTTCGGCGCAACTGTCCGGGTCGCCGTTGCAGTCGCAGATCGCGCTGGCGGTCGCCCGCACCTATGAACGCGAGCAAAACTGGCCCGCGGCCGTGACCAACTATGCGGAATGGTTGAAGAGTTTTCCGACCAACGGGCTGCAACCGCAGGTGGTTTACGCCCTGGCCCAGGCGAATTTTCAGGCGGGCCACGAGACCAATGCCTTTCAAACGTTCACCAATTTTGTCGCGCTCTTTCCCACCAACGAGCTCGCGCCGCTCGCGCAATGGTGGGTGGCGGACCATTTTTTCCGCGGGGGCGATTTTGTGAATGCAGAGCGGAATTACAAATCCGTTTTTGAAAACTGGCCGGCCTCCGACCTCGCCTATCCGTCGCGAATGATGGCCGGACGGGCTGCCGTCGCGCGGCTGGATTACTATGGCGCCATCCGCGATTATTTTACGAAGCTGGAGGCGGACACCAACTGTCCGATTGATCTGCGGGTGCAGGCGACGTTCGCGCACGGCGACGCGTTGATGCGTTGGGATTCCACGGTCACGAACAGTCCGCTGGCCAATTTTCAATCGGCAACCAATGTGTTTGACCAGGTGTATCAAAAGTATCCGACGAATGAGTGGGGCGCGCTGGCGTTGTTTTACATTGGCGAATGCAGCCTGCAGCTCGGGGACTTTGACGCGGCGACCAACGCCTTCACCCAGGTCATGGATTCGCCGGCCGTGGACCTGGCGGGGCGCAGTCAGGCGCAGATCGGCCTCGGCATCGCCCTCGAAAAAATGGCGGCGCTGGTGGACGGTGACGACCAGCGTGAGTTGCTCCAGCAGGCTTTGGATCATTACCTGACCGTGTTTGACTCCCGTTTCCAGACCAACAGCGACCCGTTCTGGGTGCGCAAGGCCGGGCTGCAGGCGTTGCCGCTGGCCGGCCAGATTGGCGCGGCGGATGACTTGAACAAATTCATCGACGATCTGGAAAAGTTGTTTCCGCAGTCGAAGGAATTGCTTGAAAGAAAACGGCTGGCATTGTTGTCGGAAAAAAAATGATGCCGTTATTTGACATGCAGCGGACGGGAACCTAGTTTCATGGCGGATATATGACCGGGAACCCCACAACCGAGACCGTCGTCGGACTCACGGTGCGCGCCGCCGCCGAATGCAAGACCCTGCTGGCGCTGCCGGAAAACGCGGGCAAAAGCTATCGCGTCTACGTGGAGCAGGGCGGCTGTTCCGGCATGCAATACGGGATGGTGTTCGACGAAAAACGCGACGGCGACCTGGCTTCCGAACAGCATGGCGTGGAGGTCCTGGTGGATCCGATCAGCGCGCAATACCTGCGCGGCACCGTGGTGGATTTCAGCGACGCGCTCACAGCTGGCGGTTTCAAGATCACCAATCCCAACGCCAGGGAAAGCTGCGGCTGTGGAAAATCTTTTACGGCCTGAGCGGACTCGATCAACCTGCGCAGGCTGAACATAGCCGTCCCGTGAGACGCGGGACGGCTTTTTGTTTTGCGCGCCATAAATAATTACTTTTCACTTCTCCCGTGATTGGAAATCATCTTCCGGGAGAAATCCAATGCAGGCGCAAAGCGTCGTGGTTTCATGCCATTTATTCTGAGGGACGCATGAAAAAAAAAGACTTGAACCAGGCCGCAGGTTTGCATACGATGTTATCAACAGTATTAGTTGATATTGTTGAGGTGGGCATCATTCCAAAGAAGGCAAAAGGAGTCAGATTGACATGTAATTTAAGCGACGGTTAGGGAATGAAGCCCTGAAAAGTGATTGCCATGGTGTTGACTGTTTAAAACCTAAAACCCCTAAAACCCAAAAAAACAGAGAGTAAATTATGAAAAAAATACTTCTTTCAACCTTGATGGTTTGCAGCCTGGTGCCGGCTTACGCGACCGTATTTAGTTATAACGTGTTTCTGGACGGGCCAAGTGAATCTCCCGCCAATGCCTCGCCGGGAACCGGCACTGCGAGCGTCATCTATAATGACACAGCCCATACACTGTTTATTGACATGGTTTTCAGCGGCCTGTTAGGGACCACAACGGCCTCCCATATCCATGCCGCCACAGCATCTCCCGGCACCCTCACCGCCGGTGTTGCCACCACAACCCCTACTTTTGCCGGATTTCCTTTAGGCGTCACCAGCGGTTCATACAGTGTCACCTTGGATATGACTTTGGCCTCCAGTTATAACCCCGCTTATGTCAGCGCAAATGGTGGAACACCCGCCACCGCCGAGGTGGCGCTGGCCTCAGCCATGGCGGCAGGAAAATCCTACCTGAACATTCACACGTCTGTTTTTGGCGGAGGCGAAATCCGCGGTTTCCTGACCCCGGTGCCCGAACCCACCACCTTGGCCTTGGTGGGATTGGGTGGTCTTGGCATGGCCATGCTTGCCCACAATAAAAAACGCGCGAGCAAGCTCTAAGCTTTCTCATACATTTAAAGCTGGTTGAAAGCGCAAAGTTTATATGATTTTGCGCTTTCTTCATTCGGTGAAGTCAATGAAACAGATGCCTGGCTGTCCTTGCTGGTGTTTGTAAAAAATTATATCAGCATGGGTTTATTTCGAAGCATTGTCGGTTTGACTCTTGCCACGGTTGCCATGATGAGTGTGCCGCAGCTAAAGGCACATGAGGAGGAGGTGATCCTGGTTGGTCGAAATGCCGCGGGAGAACTCGTGGTGGACAGCGACTTTGCGCAGCCGGTTGACCTTCCGGCATCCGTGTTTCCGGGGATCTCCGGTTACGCGACCGGCGCGTTGGGGATGCATTCCACAGTTTTTGACGATCCGATCAACGACTTTTTCCAATTGTCCACGGCCGCGGATTTTCAATTCATTCTTCTCGCGAAAGATCCGGGCATGGAGGTGTGGAACTACAATGGCTTCGTCTTTGGCTATATGGCAACGAACGACGCGTATAACATCGGCCCGTCCCCGTTCGATACTCATCCGGTCTGGAACATTGTGAATGGCACGCCGGGTAATGCCTATTCGCTGACTCTGAAACTGCATGATTTAAACGGCGTTTATCCGGACAGTGCGCCATTCGTGTTGAGCTTCACGCCGGTGCAAATTCATCACCCGCTCAATATCAAGCCAGTTGACCCGCTGCACGCCGTGCTTTTGTGGACAACCAACGCGGTTGGTTGGGAGTTGCAGTCGTCCGACTCTTTGACGGCGTCGAGTTGGGGCACGGTCACAAATCTGCCGGGCATCGCCGGAACCAATTTCACTTTCACCATTACGAATACCGGGACGCAGCAATTCTTTCGGCTTCACCAGCAATGACAGAACGGCTGCGTTCGACCTGATTAAACCAGGTGACCGGTTCCGTGTGTCGCGACGGCTTTTTGTTTTGCGCATGCCGGACAATTTCGTTTCACTGGCCGCATGATTGGAAATCTTCTCATGCCCGAACTGGCGGAACTCATCCGCCAGCGCGATTTTAACGGGCTGAAGGAAATTCTCTGCGCTTTTCCCGCGCCCGACATCGCGGAGATCTTCGTGGACTTGAAGCCTGACGACGAGGCGGTGCTGCTCCGCCTGCTGCCACGCGAACTTGCCGCCGAGGTGTTTGAGTATCTGCCCTTGGACGATCAGGAGAAACTGCTCCATGCCTTCGGTGGCGAACAGGTGGCCCAGATCCTCAACGACATCGCGCCCGACGACCGCACCGCGCTGCTGCAAGAACTGCCCGCCGCCGCCACGCAGAAATTATTGAACCTGCTTACCCCTGGAGAGCGCAAGATCGCCACGGAACTGCTGGGTTACCCCAGGAATTCGATCGGCCGGCGCATGACCCCGCGTTACGTCGCCATCCAGCAGAACTGGACCGTGGCCGAGGTGCTCGCGGAATTGCGCCGGCAGGAGCACAAACGCGACACGATCAACCAGCTTTATGTGACCGACAGCAAAGGGCGGTTGGTGGATTACGTCCGCCTCCGCAATCTGGTGGTCGTTCCGCCGCAGACATCCGTGCTGGAGCTTTTGGAAAATCAGCAGATTTTTCTCCGCGCCACCGACGACCAGGAAACCGCCGTCGCCGCGTTCAAAAAATACGACGTGACCATGTTGCCGGTGGTGGACTCGAACGAGGTGCTGGTCGGGGTGGTGACGGTGGATGACGTGCTGGACGTTGCGGAAAGGGAAGCCACCGAAGACATCCAGAAACTCGGCGGTGTGGCCGCGCTCGAGGCCTCGTATCTTAAAACGGGCATTTTTGAGATGGTCCAAAAACGCGCGCCGTGGCTGGCGGTGTTGTTCATCGGCGAAATGTTCACGTCCGTTGCGATGCAGAACTACGGCGGCGAAATCCAGGAAGTTGTCGTGCTGGCGTTCTTCGTCCCGCTGATCTTGTCCAGCGGCGGCAATTCCGGGTCGCAGGCCACGTCGCTCATCATCCGGGCGATGGCGTTGCAGGATGTGCTGTTGAAAGACTGGTGGCAGGTGCTGCGCCGCGAACTCGCGAGCGGTTTCCTGCTCGGTTGCATTCTGGCCAGCATCGGCATGGCTCGGGTTTTTCTCTGGCAATATCTGGGCTTGGCCGGCCCGAATGGTTACGGGGCCAATTACGGCATGCTCTCACTGACCATCGGCATCAGCCTGGTTTGCGTGGTGCTCTGGGGCAGCCTCGTGGGTGCGATGCTGCCCATGTTCTTGCGCTTGATCCGGCTGGATCCGGCGGTCTGTTCCGCGCCATTTGTGGCCACGCTGGTGGACGTGACGGGCATCGTCATCTTCTTCAATGTGGCCAAACACATTTTGCACCTCTGAATTATCCGCGGCACCGGCTTGACGCTGTCGCCGGTTCGGCCTAGCCTTGTCCACAGATGGGGAGCCAACCGGCCGTCCGCAGGGACGACGAAGGCTGAGAGTTTCGCGCGGAACGCGAAAGACCCAAGAACCTGATCCAGGTAATGCTGGCGTAGGAACTCCTGGCGGAGGGCCATCATGGGAAACCCCATTGGCCGGACTTCCTTCAAAAGCATTTCCCGAATCAACCGAGTGCGCTCCGTGTTCTCCAGAACCCAGACGCCAGATCCGAGAACCAAATTAAATTTATGATCGCATCCAAAGATTCGTTCGAACCGCACAGCAGCGAGCAACTGCCCGCCAGCAAAAAAGTGTTCGTGGCCGGCAGCCTCCACCAGGACATTCGCGTGCCGATGCGCGAGATCGAAGTCAGCGACACCAAATCCTACACCGGCGCGATCGAGAAAAATGCGCCCGTGCGCGTTTATGACTGCTCCGGGCCATGGGGCGATTCTGATTTCAAAGGCACGTCCGAGGAAGGCTTGCCCGCGCTGCGCCGCGACTGGATTTTGAAACGGGGCGACGTGGAGGAATACGACGGTCGCGAAGTGAAGCCGCAGGACAACGGCTATCTCTCCGGCAAGCACGCCGAGTTCGCGAGCGTGGCGGAGAAAAATCGGCTCGTGGAATTTCCGGGACTCAAAGGCAGCCGCCGTCGCACCTTGCGCGCCAAAGCCGGCACGGTTGTCACGCAGTTGCAATACGCCCGCGCCGGCATCATCACGCCGGAGATGGAATTCATCGCCATCCGCGAGAACATGGGCCGCGCCCGCATCTCGGACATGGCGAGCGACATCGTCCGCAACCAGCTCGACAAGCAGCATGCCGGGAGTTCTCAACTCTCAACTCTCAACTCTCAACCTTCGGAATACTCGCCCTCCGTCTTCCGCAAATTTCCCCAGCGCATCCCGAAGGAGATCACGCCCGAGTTCGTGCGCGAGGAAGTCGCCGCCGGTCGCGCCATCATTCCGGTGAACATCAATCATCCCGAGTCCGAGCCGATGATCATCGGGCGCAACTTCCTCGTGAAGATCAACGCCAACATCGGCAACAGCGCCGTCGCGTCCAGCATCGAGGAGGAGGTCGAGAAGATGCGCTGGGCCACCAAGTGGGGCGCGGACACCGTCATGGATCTTTCCACCGGCAAGAACATCCACGCCACACGCGAATGGATTTTGCGCAACTCGCCCGTGCCCATCGGCACCGTGCCGATTTATCAAGCGCTCGAAAAAGTCAATGGCCGCGCCGAAGACCTCACCTGGGAACTCTTCCGCGACACGCTCATCGAGCAGGCGGAGCAGGGGGTGGATTACTTCACCATCCACGCCGGCGTACTCCTGCGTTTCGTGCCGATGACCGCGAGCCGCATGACCGGAATTGTTTCGCGCGGCGGCAGCATCATGGCCAAATGGTGCCTCGCGCATCACCAGGAAAATTTCCTCTACACGCATTGGGACGACATCTGCGACATCATGGCCGCGTATGACGTTTCGTTCTCCATCGGCGACGGACTGCGTCCCGGCAGCATTGCCGATGCGAACGACCGCGCGCAGTTCGGCGAACTGGAAACGCAGGGCGAACTCACCAAACGCGCGTGGGCCAAGGGCGTGCAAGTCATGAACGAGGGTCCCGGCCACGTGCCCATCCACATGATCGAGGAGAACATGGTGAAGCAGCTCGAGTGGTGCGGTGAAGCACCGTTCTACACGCTCGGGCCGCTCACGACTGACATCGCGCCCGGCTACGACCACATCACCAGCGGCATCGGCGCGGCGATGATCGGCTGGTATGGCTGCGCGATGCTCTGCTACGTCACGCCCAAGGAACATCTCGGCCTGCCGAACAAGAAGGACGTGAAGGACGGCGTCATCACGTACAAGATCGCGGCGCACGCGGCGGACCTGGCCAAGGGCCATCCCGGCGCGCAATACCGCGACAACGCCATCTCCAAGGCGCGCTTTGAATTCCGCTGGGAAGATCAATTCAACCTCGCGCTCGACCCCGTGACCGCGCGCGAGTTCCACGACGAAACGCTGCCGCAGGACGGAGCCAAGACCGCGCACTTCTGCTCCATGTGCGGCCCGCACTTCTGCTCGATGAAGATCACCGAAGACGTCCGCAAATACGCCGCCGAACAAGGCATCGCCGAGGAAGAGGCGCTGAAGAAGGGGATGGAAGAAAAGTCGAAGGAGTTCGTGGAGAAAGGTGCGGAGGTTTACGCGAAGGCATAGTCTCGCCATGAACTCCGCCTCCCAAAATTTTCCGCACCACCTCGCCGAGTTGCGCGAGCGGATGCAGCATCCAACGGATTACGAAAAAGCGGTGCATTATTTTCTGGAGGAATTCGCCGGCGATAAGGAGTTCGTCCGTGCATCGGAAGTGGACTCCCTGCCGCATCTCGTCGAGGTGCTGGGTCGCGTCGCCTCCAACGCCGTCGGACGGACGGTGAAATTAGAAGGTGCGCTGGTGTCAAACCTGCGTGCGCATCGGTTTGTCCACGGCAACGCGCAGGTGGACGGACGCATCGTGCTGTTCTTTTATTTTCAGGATGCCGACACGGGCATGATGATGTTGATCCCGGGTGTTCGCGGTGAAGGGGAGGTTGCGCGCTTCCACCTTTCCGGCGGACTGACCGATCCGCAGAAGAATTGAGCCCATGCCGGGCCTACGCCGAGGCATGAAACTCACCTTCGAGGCAGACGTTGACGGCCAGCCCAAGCCGGTGCAAATGCGTTTCGGAAATGAAACTGACCTGGCCGAACTCCGTCGCTGGCGCTCGCCGACGCTGCTGTGCGCCAACCCGCACGTCCGCGACGCGCTCGAATACGCGCGGCTCGCCTCAAAACGCTGGGCCTACTACCACCGCAACGGCGAAACCGCCACCAGCCTTCCGCAGTTGCGCGCCGCGATTCAGCACCATCCCCGCGCGGAAGTCGCCTTCATGCTCATCGCTCGTGCCGCGTGGCAGCCCGACCCAAAGCTGCTCGGCCTCGCCTACTGCCGCCGCAGTTGGTGTCATCGCCTCATCGTGGATTTTGTGGCCGTGCATCCGCATGTCGTCGGGCGGTTGCGCGAGAATATTCGCGGCATGGGCACCGGACTTTTCAACGGTCTGATTCAAATCGCCGATGGCTTGGGAATCAAAATGATTTGGGGCGAGGCCTCCGCGAATTCCGCCCCGTTTTATGAAAAGATTCTCGGCGCGGAAGTCGTGTTCGACCAGTTTCACATTCAGGGCGAAACGATGGCCCACTGCCGACGCGAGCTTGCCCGAATTCATCAACCCCAGCCTTGAATCCACCGTCGAAATGAAGGACACTGACGGCATGAAAGCGAAACGTCGCCTGCGAACCCGCGAAGAACTCCTTGCGCTGGAAGAAAAATACTTTGGTGGCGGGCTGGGAAATCTTCTGAGCCTCGGCGCGGCGCACTTCCGGCAGACCAACCGCAAGCCTGGCCGCCGCGCCCCCCGCAACGGCGTTGCTCACCGCCGCAAAGCCGTCGCCGTCTGATTTCCTCAGCAGGCATGAAAACCAACGGAAACAAATCCACCAAAGCCCCGGCCTTCGTGCTGCGCGCCGAACGCGCCCTGCGCCGCGCCGCCCACAATGTCAAAACCCGGAACCGCGCCCTCAAGCTTCCTATGATTGTCTGGCAGAATGGCAAGGTGGTGGAGAAACCCGCATGAAAGACGTCCGCCAATACGCCGCCGGACAAGGTATCGCCGAGGCAGAAGCGCTTGGGATGGAAGAAAAGTCGAAAGAGTTCGTGGAAAAAGGCACGGAGGTTTACGCGAAGGAGTGAATGGAATCGGGCTGTTGAGGAATAAAAATTGTTCAACGCCCCGTGAGGGATTTGTTTTGAGGAGGCGCATTGTCACTGGCCGGCCATTGTCCACGTAACTCCAAAGTGAGAAACAGGGTTGAATCAAAGATTCTGTGGTTCGAATTTCTTGCGCAGGTTGAGCGGGCGACCCGATAGCATGAACTCGCCTTTACCGCGATAGTGGAGTGTCGCTGGTCTCCTCGGGGACGTGGCGACATGCGCTTTCACCACCTCCCAGATGAAGAGACCGTATTGGGAAATCTGGCTGGCATCAGCCAGTCTGCACTCGAAGTTCGCGTAACACTCATCAATCAACGGAGCGCGGACTTTGGTTGCGGGAGTTGGTGTGAGCCTGAACTGCTGGAACTTGTCGGTTTGATCTCCGGTGCAGTTGCCGATGCCGACCACCTCCTTCACGAGATCGGTCGTCGGCAGGTTGATCACGCATTCCTTGCTCCGGCGCAGCATTTCAAAACTGTGGTTGCCGTTCCAGATGTAGCAGGCAAAGTGCGCAGGCGAGAAGCCCAGCATCATGTGCCAGCCCAGGGTCATGATGTTGGTCTTCCCTTTCCACGCAGAACTCACAAGGACAATCGGTCCGGGTTCGAGGTAGCGACGGATTTCCGCCAGCGGGTAGTCGCGTTTGCGATATGATTTCATGTTTGTCACCAGGTTTGCATCGCGCTACTGCGCTCCCGCGGTGGGCCGGATGATGATTTCGTTCACATCCACGTCAGCAGGTTGCTCAATAACGTAGGCCATGGCCTGGGCGATGGCATCGGGTTTGAGCGCCACCTTTCGAAACTCCTTCATGGCGGCGCGCGTGCCGCTGTCGGAAATGGTGTCGGCCAGCTCTGACTCGACGACACCGGGTGAAACGACCGTCACACGAAGGTCCTTTGTTTCCTGACGCAACCCCTCCGAGATGGCACGCACGGCGAACTTCGTGCCGCAATAAACCGCTGCCGTCGGATACACCTGATGGCCGCCGATGGAGGAAAGGTTGATGATATGGCCGGACTTGCGGGCGGTCATGTGCGGCAGAACGGCCGCGATACCGTGAAGCACGCCGCGGAGGTTGACGTCAATCATTTGGTTCCACTCATTGATCTTGAGTTCGGCCAGCGGTGAGAGCGGCATCACCCCGGCGTTATTGATGATCACATCAATACCTCCAAAGACCTGCAATGCGAAGTCCGCAAATGCCTGCATGTCGGCGAGGTTGGTGACGTCGAGTGCGCGGTATTCCGCCGTGCCGCCCGCCGCGCGGATCCCGGCGGTCAGTTTTTCAAGGCGGTCGGTGCGGCGCGCGCCGAGCACGACGCGATGTCCTTTGGCGGCGAGATGCCGGGCGGTGGCTTCGCCGATGCCGCTGCTCGCGCCGGTGATGAGGATGATTTTAGATTCGGTATTCGTTTTCATGTGTTTTGCTGGTTGTCAATTTGGTTCGCACAATTTTTGAATTTGATGGGACTTTTCAAGTCATGGTTGGGCCGACCTGCACGCTGTAGCCGCCATCCGCCATCACGACGGAGCCGACCATGAAGCTCGCCCGCTCCGATGCCAGGAAGGAGACGATCTCGGCGATCTCTTCCGGTTGCGCCGCCCGGCCGATGGGCGCGTTTTTTCCGTGCTGCGCCAGGAACTCGCGTCCGGTGGGCATGAAGTGGTTGAGCAAGTTGGTGACCACGTCACCGGCACCCACCGCGTTGACGCGGATGCCATGCGGGATGTTTTCGACCGCCAACACTTTGGTCAGTTGCGCCAGTCCGCCCTTGGAGGCGCAATAGGCCGCGATGGAAGGAAAGCCGAAGAAACAGGCGTAGGAGCCGATGTTCACAATCGCGCCGCTCTTGTTCGGAATCATCGCGCGCACCGCTTCGCGAGAATGGAGAAAAACCCCCGTCAGGTTGACGGCCAGAATTCGATCCCATTCCTCAAGCGTCATGTCCACCACGCGCTTGTAAATGATCGTGGCCGCGTTGTTCACCAGGATGTCGAGTTTGCCGAAGCGTTCGACGGCGAGCGCCACGACCGCCTTCGCGGCCTGCTCGCTGGCCACATCGCCGACAAACGGGGTGATGCGGTCGTTGCCTTTGAATATCTCGTTCACGGCGGGGCTGATGTCTTCCGCGACGACCAAAGCGCCGCGCGCCGTTAACAGTTCGACGGTTGCCCTGCCGATGCCGCTGGCTGCGCCCGTTACAATGGCCACCTTGTTCTTCACTTCATTGATTGCGTTGTTATTCATATGAGTTCCTGTTTTTTTGTTTATGTCGTTTGAATTCGTAATTGAATTCATGGGGTCAATGTAGCGGGTGAGCTTTCCGGCATCTCTCGGGCGTTTGCTCAACCTGTCGGGCTTTTGCGCAAAAGAATTGAGGGAGCAGCGCTTCGCAGATACAGATGAGATTTCGAGGTCTGGCCAAATTGGCAGGCGGGAGATGGCCCGGGTTGGCTGGCGACGTTGTCATGGGCGCAAAGCTACCCGATCGCCGCGCGAAGACTTGCTTGAATCGGACGATCTTCTACGATGAAACAAGATGAAACCTCCAGAACGGACTTCCGCCGCAGCCTTGGAAAATCATCTGCCTGGCAAGCTGGTCGCGGCGAGCAGCGGCCGGCCTTGGAAGGATTTGCTGGTGCAAATCTTTTCCCGTCAGCAGTTGCAGGAACCCATCCTTGTGCCGGCTGTTCCCGAACCCTTGATCGTTTGGATCCTCTCCGGCACTGCGGTCGTCGAGGAACGTGAGTTCGGCGGTTCATGGCAGGCACATCGCGTCACTGTCGGAGATTTTTTTCTGACGACCTCGCCTACGCCCTATGAGTTGCGCTGGAAGGTGGCCGGGCCGCAGCCATTTGAGGTGATGCACCTGTATCTGGGTCTGCCGATCTTCACGCGCGCCATCAAAGATGTGTTCAAGCGTGACGGGGGGATTCCGCGATTGCGTGAAGTGTCCGGCGAAACGGATAAGGCGCTTTCGCTGCTCCTGGAACAACTGCGAAGCGAACTCACCTCGCGTCGCACGCCGAGCTTGCTCTTTGTGCAAGGCATTGCCCAGAGCCTCGCGGTGCATCTCGTGCGCACCTACACCGATTCAAATGCGAAGGGGCGCGACCAGCGCGGTGGACTGCCCGCTTTCAAACTGCGAAAAGCCACCGACTTTCTGGAATCCCATCTCGACGACGAGTTCAGTCTCGGCCGGCTCGCGAACGAAGCGGGCATGAGTGAATTTCACTTTTGCCGGCTGTTCAAGAAGACCACGGGTTTTGCCCCGTCTCGCTATTTCATCCGCATGCGCATGGAGAAAGCCCGCCGATTGTTGCGGGAAACGACGAAGAGCGTGATCGACGTTGGTCTCGATGTCGGCTACTCAAGTCCAAGCCACTTCGCGCAAATCTTTCGACGCGAAGTCGGGGTGGTGCCCAGCCATTACCGCGCGCGCCTCTAGCCTGGTTGAGTGCGAGGATGGTCTCGGTCATCCAGATCCGACCGGGTTCGCTGAAAATTTTACGCGAGTTGAATTTGAAAAGTTTTGCCCACGTTGAACCATGGTGATGGCGAATTTTTCGGCGGCGGTTCAACGCTTGGCGAATGCGCCCGCCAATTGTCCGACCAAAACGGCAAAGGGCATATCCAGCGCCCCATACAGCGGGCCGGCCTTTGGACTCGCGTTATCCTTCAGCATTTCCACGGCGACGGTGGCATAATCGGTGACAATGACGCCAGCTTGAACCATGCGCATCAGACCGGTGATGCGCTTGGTTTCGCTGAATGTGCCGGAGGCATCTATCACGCCATAGGCATCGTAGCCCATCCCGGTCGCATGAATGGCGGGGAGAGCCAGACAAACTTCGGTTGAAACGCCAGCGATAATGAGCTTCTTGCGTCCGGCCGCCTCCACGGCTTTGGCAAACCGGGGTTCGTCGAACGCGTTGACCGTGGTTCGGTTAATGATGGAAATTCCGGGCAACGCTTCCGTCAACTCCGGGATGATCGGCCCCCACATCTCCGGCGAAGTAGCCGTCACAATAATCGGCACGCCCAAGACCTTGGCGGCTTTTGCCAGCGCGACGACGTTATGTTTCAATTCCCCCACCGGCATGTCTCTGACTCCGGTGAACAATCCAACTTGATGGTCAATGAGCAGCAGGGCGGCATTGTCTGGCGTAAGCCGCGCCGAATATCTTTTGGTTTCCATAGATTTTGTCCTTTCGTTTGTCATGCGGGATGCCGTTGATACCATGCATCGCTCTCACCCTATCTGCAAGGCGGGTGCGGCGGAAATACCTTGTTGCTTGGCTGGCCATACCGATTGGGTATACTGGCGCAAATGGAACTCCGTCATCTGCGATATTTCGTGGCTGTCGCCGAGGAGCAGAACGTGACCCGTGCGGCGGTGCAGCTTCATGTGTCGCAGCCGCCCTTAAGCCGGCAAATCCGGAATTTGGAGGAGGAGCTTGGCATCGCCCTTTTTGACCGTGATGCAAACACCGTGCGGCTGACTGCAGCCGGTCGCGTTTTCCTGGCTGAAGCGCGCATCATCTTGCGGCGCGCGGAGGATGCTGTCGCAATGGCCAGGGCTGTGGCCGGGGGAAAGCGCGGCGAAATCCACGTCGGCTACGCACCATCATTGACAGTCGAGCTCCTGCCGCGGGTGCTGAAATGTTTCCGGGAGTCCAACCCGGGAGTGCGGGTGCAGCTGCACGATTTGTCCACGCAGGGAATGTTGCGCGGACTGACCCAGGGAAAACTCCAGGTGGCCATGATGGTTCAAGTGCCGCCAAAAGTTTTGACGGGCTTGATTTTCGAGGAATTGCTGCGGCTGCCAGTTTGCGTCGCCATGCATCCGGCGCACCCGCTGGCAAGAGCGCGCAAAGTCGGGCTGGAACAAGTCGCCAAAGAACGTCTGGTTACCTTCACGCTGGCGGATTATCCGGAACATCACGCCTGGATTGCCGGTCTGTTTGCGCCCCTGAACCGCCCGCCTCAAATCGTCGAGGAACACGACTGCATCACCAGCCTCATCGCCGCGGTCGAATCGGGCCGGGGCGTTGCGGTGATTGCCCAACCGCTCGATGGTCTCGGAAGTCCGCGATTGAAAGTTCGCCCCCTGCGACCCGCACCACCGCCGCTCGGGGTCGGCATCGCGTATTGCAAAAAATTCGGTTCAGCGGCAACGGACAACTTTATTGCCGCCGCCAGGCGTGCGACAGTGAACTGACAGAAGTTTTATTGGAATGTACCAGCGGTTGACCGGGATTTGATTGAGCGCGAGGACGGTTTCGGATTTAATTAGTTGATTTGCAGAACCTGTATGAAAGCCTTTAACAATAAAAAGCAGTTGTCACCCAAACAACGCGAAGAACTACTTGGAGCCTTGAAAGCCCGTTTTGAGAAAAACCTGAACCGCCATAAAGGGCTGGATTAGCTTTTTATTTTCGGGAATCCCAAAGGAATTCCATCCTTCAGCCCAGGATTGGCCCGCAACGCGGAACTACCCTGGGTCATCCACCAAAATAATCCCCAGCCCTCTCTATATTGCGAAGCCGCTGCGCCTCGCAGAGGCGCGGTCCGTTGCGTTCCCGGAGCGCGGCTCTGTGAGCCGCAGAAACGTTCGTGGTTCAAGATGCCTCAATTCATTTCAAATGCGTTCTGATTGGCGGGGCTCCTGCGGGTCACAGACCCGCGCTCCGGCGGCTTGCGGAGGCGCTCCATCTTCGTTTCAATGTCAATCGTGAGTCAGCCACCCAAGCCAAGTCGTCGCGGGCCGCCACATAATCCCGGCGTGCGTGATTTGGTCGAGGGCAAGCGTCGCTGGTCTTCGCCGCCAAGACTAGAAGACGCCAAACAAGGTTTTCGCGGTTGGCATGAGCGCGGTTATTTGCCGCATCGCGACGAACCGGGATTGACGCAGTTCGTGACCTTTCATCTCGCCGACAGCTTTCCTGAATCTCTTCGTTCCGAGTGGGAGCATTTTGCCAGGATTGAGGACGACCGAGAGCAACGAAAGCTAATCGAAGCGTATCTCGACAAAGGGCGAGGTGAGTGCCATCTGTGGCGACCTGAAATTGCCAAGTTGGTTGAGGATAATTTTCGACAATTCGGGGAAGGCTGCGGATCACAGAGCCGCGCTCCCCGATACGAGTTGCGCGCTTGGGTAATCATGCCAAACCATGTTCACGTTCTGTTCAAAGTAGGGGCGGTTTCGATGGCGGAGATTGTAGGCGCTTGGAAAAAGCATACAGGACGGCTAGCGAATAAACTGATCGGCAAACAGGGTGCATTCTGGGCTGAGGATTATTTCGACACTTACATGCGTGATGTCGAGCATGAGCGGAAGACCGTCCGTTATATTGAAAACAATCCGACGAAAGCGAAGCTGGTGCTCGATCCGAAAGATTGGCCGTGGAGCAGCACTCGATGCCGGGATGAATACGGCGTGCTGCGGCTATACCGGAGCGCGGCTCTGTGAGCCGCAGCACCATCCCAACTTCGAGACGCTTCAAATTATTTCGCACGCGTTCTGACTCGCAGCAGATTGCTGCGGGTTACAGACCCGCGCTCCGGCGCTTCACTCGCCCCGACTTGCGCGGCATTATCCAAGTTGCTTTACTTTGGGTGGCGGCGAAGCGTTCGCCAGCAAAACCATGAAGGCCATTCAAGGTCACCATCTCATCAAGCCGGAAGACCTCTTCTGGCGGCCGTCCAAACTATGAACAAAATTATGAGCACTAAAAAGGGATTGTCACCCAAACAACGCGAAGAACTACTTGGAGCCTTGAAAGCCCGTTTTGAGAAAAACCTGAACCGCCATAAAGGGCTGGATTGGGCCAAAGTCCAGGCGAAACTGGAAGTCAGTGCTGAAAAGCTGTGGTCGCTCCAGGAAATGGAACGCACCGGCGGCGAACCGGATGTGGTGGGCGTAAAGTTGGGCGAATACATTTTCTTTGATTGTTCCGCGCAAAGTCCCAAAGGCCGCGTCAGCTTTTGCTACGATCGCGAGGCGTTGGATTCGCGGAAAGAACATAAGCCCAAAAACAGCGTCATGGATATGGCAGTGGCCATGGGCATCGAGCTTTTGACTGAAGAAGAATACTTTGCGCTGCAGAAACTGGGCGAGTTCGACACGAAATCGTCGAGCTGGATAAAAACTCCGACGGACATCCGGAAACTCGGTGGCGCGCTCTATGGTGATCGCCGCTATGGCCGTGTCTTCATCGGGCACAACGGTGCGGAGTCGTACTATCAGGGCAGGGGATTCCGTGGCTGGCTAAGGGTCTAAATTTTGCACAGACAGCCGCAAGGCATCGCTTGAAAACTCTGACTTTCAAATCATCAACGGCATTCCGAAGCTGGCTGAAAATAAATCATGCCGTCTCGGATGGCATCTGGCTTCGCATCTTCAAAAAGAATTCTGGCGAAAAATCCATCACTTACGCCGAAGCCCTCGACCAATCCCTGTGCTATGGCTGGATCGACGGTCAAAAGCAGGCGCATGATGAAGGTTCCTGGCTTCAGAAACTCACGCCGCGCCGCGGCAAAAGCGGATGGTCAAAAGTTAATACCGAACACGCCAAACGGCTTATTAAAACGAAACAGATGACTCATGCTGGACTTGAAGCTGTCAAGGCCGCCAAAGCCGATGGCCGTTGGCAGGCCGCCTACGACTCGCCGCGCAACGCTGTGCCATCAGATGATTTTTTAAAAGCATTAGACAAAGACAAAAAGGCGAAAGCTTTTTTTGAAACGCTAAACAAAGCGAACATTTATTCCATCGTGTATCGCCTGCAAACGGCAAAGCAGCCGGAGACCCGTGTAAAACGAATGGAGATGATTTTGGAAATGCTGGCGCGCGGCGAAAAATTTCACTGATGATTTGTTGTTCGGGTTAATTGGCTATGCGCCGGACAGATGAATATTTACGCAAGTTGAATTTGAGGCGGTTTGCCAGGTTCTTTTATTTTGGCGGCGGAGGCAAAATGTCGCCAGCAATTCCATGAAACCCATCCAAGGCTGCCATCTCATCACGCCAGACGACCTGCACTGGCGGCCTTCCAACCTGATGCGCATCCCGAACGCGGATTATCTAAAGCGCATTGGGTTGAGAATATGAGCGCGTGGCTCCAGCGATTGCCGCCGGGCTATTTCAATGTTCGCAAATAGTCTTCGATTTCGTTTATTTGATCCGCTGACAATTTGCCGGCGAAGGCGGTCATCTGGCCTTTCTTTCCGTTGCGGATTCGGGTGGTGATTTGTTCGTCCGTCCAGTCCAGCTTGTGCAAGTCCGGACCTTCGTCGCCGTGCGCGTCGGCGCCATGACAATGCGCGCAGTTCTTTAGAAACAAACCGCGACCGGCTTGCACGCCCGTGGCCGGCGAATTGGTCAAGGTTTGGGCATTTGAGAACAACGCCAAGAGCACGAAGGCCAGGACGAAAGAGAATCGTTTCATCGTTTGTGTTCAGGCGAGCGTTGAATCCACCACCGCCAGCGAATTTTTCCCTTCGATGTAATTCACGTCGGTGATGCCGAGATGATCGCGCAATTTTCCGGCCTCGACCTTCATCGGGCCGGGCTTGGGCGCCTTGCTGGGTTCAGGTTGCGGGAACGCCGTGGACATCGCCGTGTGAAAGGTGACGCGGCCTTCAACTTTTTTCAGCGTTTGATGAATGTGACCGTTCAGCACCGTAACCGAACCAAACCGTTTCAAGCAGCTCAAGGCCTGCGCGCCGTCATCCGTGCCCCAACCCCATTGCGGAAAGACCGACCACAAGGGAATATGCGCGAAGACGACGATCGGCGTTTCGGCGGATCGGTCCTTCAAATCGTCCGCAAGCCATGCCAGCTGTTCCTTGCCGAGCGAACCGAGCCCGTTTTGCTGGATGTCCACGACATTGACAAGACCGATGAAATGGATGCCGTGCTGGTCGAAGCTGTACCAGCCGCTGCCTTTGGAATTTTTCCCGAAGCGTTCGAGATACAGTTTTCCGTTGTCACCGGTGACATCATGTTCGCCCGGCACAAAGAAAATTTGCTGCGTCTTCACGCTTTTCAAAAGCTGGTCGAGCGTATCAAATTCATCCGCCGCCGCCAGGTGCGTCAGATCGCCCGTGTGCAGGATGAAATCCGGCCGTTCCGGCAGGGCGTTGATGCGCGCGATGGCTTCCTTGAGCGTGCCGGCCACGTCGGTGTTGATACCCTCCTTGTTGAAGCCGATGTGCGAATCGCTGATTTGCACAAAACTGAAGCTGCCCTTTCCGGCGGTGCCGCCCGTTTCCGCCGCACCTGCCCGGGCCGGAAGCAACGCCGAACCCAGCAATCCGCCGCTGACCGTCCAAAGCATCCCCGTTCCGGCCCAGGCCATGCATTCGAGAAAGCCGCGCCGGTCGAGGCCATCCTGGTTGTGATCATGTAAAATGAATTTTTCTCTCATATCTTTGATTTTTGGTTTTGTCTGCCTTTCGATGTCCAGACTCGCGGAAATAAAGTTTATTCCTTCGGGAATAAAATCGGTCGCCGTGCAGTCTACTTAAATGAATGGAAACCACGCGTGAGCGCGACTGACCCACAGGCCCAATTTGAGCAAATCGTGATGCCGCACCTGGATGCGGCATACAATCTGGCGCGCTGGCTTGCGGGCAACGAGCACGACGCGGCGGACATCGTGCAGGAGGCGTGCGTGCGCGCGTTCCGTTTCGGCGGGGGCTTTCGCGGCGGCAACAGCCGTTCGTGGCTGCTGACCATCGTGCGTAACATCGCGTTCTCCTGGCTGAAGAAGAACCGGCCGCAGGCGATGATTTCCATCAATGATGATGAACTCCTGGAAATTGAAGATACAAGTGGCGCCGCCCGTTCATTTCAAGGTGCCGATACAACGGCGCTGCGCGCCGCGCTCGAAGCCTTGCCGGTGGAATTTCGCGAGGCGATTGTCCTGCGCGAACTCGAAGGCTGCTCTTACAAGGAAATCGCCGAAGTTGCGGACGTGCCCGTCGGCACGGTCATGTCGCGTCTCGCCCGCGCGCGCCGGCAATTGCAAAACCATTTTGCGCAGAAAGGTGACGCATGAATTGCGCTGAACTCCGGCCCTTGCTCCAAGCTTATGCCGACCGCGAACTGGATGTGGCCAACAGCCTCGAACTGGAACGCCATTTGAAAGCCTGCGCCGGTTGTGCGGCCGAAATCAAATCGCTGCAAGCGCTGCGGGCGGCGTTTCAAAGCAGCGAACTCGCCTATCGCGCGCCGAATCCGCTGCGAAAAGAAATCCGTAAAATGGTTCGCGCGTCGGCCGATGCAAACCGCATCCGCGAAAGCCAGTGGATTTGGAAATTCATCGCCGCGGGCGCGACGGTGTTCGCAATTTTAACGCTCGTGTTCCGCCCGGCGGGAATTTCCGACAGCGACCGATTACTCAACGAAGCGGTTGCCGGTCATGTTCGTTCCTTGCTGGCCGATCATCTGACCGATGTCCTGTCGTCCGATCAGCATACGGTCAAGCCGTGGTTCAATGGGAAGCTCGATTTTGCGCCCGACGTAAAGGATTTCGCCGCGCAAGGTTATCCGCTCGTGGGCGGGCGATTGGATTACCTGGGCGGCCGCAACGTTGCCGTGCTGGTCTATCAACGGAACAAACATTTCATCAACGTTTTCATCTGGCCTGTAGGGCAAGCCAGCAGCGGTAAAAAGGCGGTTGAGTACCTTCGGGGCTATTCCATCATCAATCGTGAGATGGGCGGTTTGCGTTATTGCTTCGTCTCCGATTTAAACGAAAAGGAACTGGGAGACCTGGTCAATCTGGCAGGGCAATAAAAAAATTATGAAAGTGATTCACGGTTGCCATCTCATCACGCCGGAAGACCTGCACTGGCGTCCATCCAACCTGATGCGCATCCCGAACGCGGATTATCTGGAGCGCACCGGGAGCGAGAACCTGGGTGCACGGCTCTGGCGGTTGCCGCCCAAAAGCGCGAACACGCCTCACATCCGCGCGGAGGAGTTTTATTTCGTGCTGGAAGGCACGGGCCGCCTGCGCGTGGGTGACGAGACGTTGACCGTGCCGCGCCATGGTGGTGTGCCCCGATAGCTATCGGGGTTGCGCCAGGTGTTCAACGACACCGACGCCGAGGTGCTCTGGCTCATCCTCGGCGCACCGGAAGAACTGGAATTTCTGCTAGGCTCAAAGTCCCAGATGGACCTCTCGCTCATTTACCCAACCGACCCGACGCAATTGCCCAAGGAATTGGCCGGCGTGGAGTGGCCGCCGAAGGAGTGAGGCTTAAGGTCAGCCCCAAGCCGCAAGGATCGCTTCCGCCTTCACGACTTGTTCGGGCGAGCCGGTAAAATTGTATTGGTATTTTCCTGACCGGCGGGTGACCAGGACTTTGATGGTATCCAGTCCGCTGGCGATCATCCGGAAGCGAAGTTGTTTGTTGATTTCCCGGAATCCGTGTTGTTGGAGGCTATTGCTCATGTTGGAGCTTCAGCGCGCGACGGCCACATAGCAATGTTAATCCCCGGTTATTTGGGACACGGACGGCGGGGTGGAGTGGCCGCCGAAGAGTTGAATCCTGCGGCGCGAGCGCCAATAATCGCGGGTAATGAAACGCATCGTCTATCTCATCCTCTTCCGTGGCGTCGGCGGAAAAACGCAGCTGCCGGTCCAGGCGCTTCGTGAAAAACTCACCGCGGCGGGCTTTGAAAACGTGGCCACCTACATCAAAAGTGGCAACGCCATCGTCCGCAGCCGGCTGAGCCGGAAGCAGGTCATCGCCACGGTCGCAGAGCTGTGCCGCAAAGAGTTCGCTTTCGACAAGGCGATCTTCGCGCCGACGCTAACCGAGTGGGACGATCTGATCGCGCGCAATCCTTTTGCCAAGGCCGCAGCCAACGCACCGACCACGGTTCACGCCGCGCTGCTCGAGAGCGCGCCGCGCGCGGAGGACGTCGAGCGCATTCGGGCCTGCGCGGTGAAAGGCGAAGAGATCAAGTTCATCAAGAACGTCGCCTATGTGCACACGCCGCACGGTTTCGGGAACAGTAAAATGGCCGCTAAATTCGACGCGTGGATCGGCGTGACGAACACCGCGCGGAACTGGAACACCGTGCTCAAGCTCGCTGAACTCGGGCGCGCGGCGGAGGCATAACGGCGGAGCGAGACTTCCACCGTGTCCGCTGCAATTTGAACGCCTCCGGTCATTGCTATTTCTCCGATTCAAGTTTTAGCAGAGACGCCTTGGTTTCCAAGCCGCCGGCAAAGCCTGTCAGTTTACCATTCGCGCCGATCACGCGATGGCAGGGAACGATGATGGAGATGGGATTCCTGCCGTTGGCGGCGCCCACGGCACGCACGGCCTTGGGACGTCCGATTTGCCCGGCGATTTCTCCGTAGCTGCGCGTCTCGCCGAATGGAATCGTTGCCAGCGCCTGCCACACCTCGTGTTGAAACTGAGTGCCTACGCAATCGAACTTCAGCGAAAACTTTTTGCGTTTGCCCGCGAAGTATTCGTTCAACTGGCGCTCTGTTTCAAGAAGCACCGGATGCTCTTTGCTTTCCGCGAGCGGGCCAAGCCGGACGCGCTTCGGATCATCGTTCTCCCACAGGATGGCAGCCAGGCCACGCTCGCTGGCCACCAGTTTCAATCTGCCCACCGGGGATTTCATCGTCTTGTGGGAATAGGCCGTTGGTTTCTCGTTCGTCGTTTTCATGAAGTCAGCTTCGGGCATTTTCGGAAATAGTGCTGGCCATTTTCGGACATCACCATGAAATTTAATTGGATGTCCGAAAACAGCGAGCACATCGCCTGCGGTTGACCCATAGTGAAGCAACCGTGATGCAAAACGACAACATGATCAATGACCAGGCTGCCTACGACGCGCTGACTTCGCGCGATCCCCGCTTTGACGGGGTGTTTTATGTCGGGGTGACATCCACCGGCGTCTATTGCCGGCCGATCTGTCCGGTGAAAACGCCGCAACGGAAGAACTGCCGCTTCTTTGCGAGCGCGGAAGCCGCGGAGAAAGCATCGTTCCGACCCTGCCTGCGCTGCCGTCCGGAATTGGCCCCGGGTCATGCCCCCGTTGATCAAGCGCATCGGATTGCCCATCTCATCACCCGCCGGATTGATGAAGGGCTTATCGACGACGGCGCGGGGCTCGAAGAAATTGCCGCGCAATTCCAGCTCAGCTCCCGCCAACTGCGCCGCATCGTGCAAAAAGAACTCGGCGTGTCGCCCATCGAACTGATGCAAACCCGGCGTCTGTTGCTCGCGAAACAGTTGCTGACCGAGACCGCTTTGCCAATCATTAAGATCGCGTTCGCCAGCGGTTTTTCCAGCTTGCGCCGTTTCAATGACGCGTTTCGCACGCAATATCGCATGCCGCCGACGCGGTTGCGCAAGCACGCGGCAGAACCAGACGCGAAACTCGCCGCCGCCGGCACTTCGACGTTGCGATTGGTTTACCGTCCGCCGTTTGACTGGGAGGGAATCTTGAGGTTTCTGGCTGCCCGAATGATCCGCGACGTGGAATTCGTCACGGCCGAGAGCTACGCCCGCACGGTGCGACTCGGCAAACACACCGGTTGGATCAGGGTCACGCACGCGCTGGAGAAGCGGTCGCTCCTCGTGGAATTTACCCACACACTGTCTCCGGTGCTGCCCGCGTTGCTGGGACGGCTGCGCAACCTGTTCGATCTCGCCGCGCGACCGGACCTCATCGCGGCGCACTTGATGAAAGATCCGCGATTGCGCAAAAGCGTCGCAAAAAATCCCGGCCTGCGCGTGCCCGGTGCATTCGACGGTTTTGAAATGGCGATCCGCGCCATCCTCGGCCAGCAAATAACGGTCAAAGCCGCGACGACCCTCGCCGGGCGCTTTGCCGCTGCGTTCGGCGAAAAGATCGCGACGCCGTTTCCAGAACTCACGCGACTTTCGCCGCTGGCCGCAGGGGTCGCCCGGGCACGTGTTGAGGACGTCGCCAAACTGGGCATTGTCAGCGCACGGGCCGCGAGCATCATCGCGCTGGCGCGGGCATTCGAGTCGGGCGCATTGAAGCTCGACGCGGGAGCTTCGCCCGAAGCTGACGTTGGACAATTGGTCGCCCTGCCGGGAATTGGTCCCTGGACCGCGCACTATATCGCGATGCGGGCTTCCCGCTGGCCGGATGCGTTTCCAAAAGAAGATATCGCGGTGCGCAACAACCTTGGCCGAGTCAGTGCGAAACAGGCCGACGAAATGTCCCAAGCATGGCGGCCCTGGCGAAGCTACGCCGTCATGCATCTTTGGAACAACCCGCCGCGTCCTGATTTCAACGCAGCGTCTCAGGGTTGATCGGGAATTTCCGACTCGACCAGTTTGGCCAATAGCGTCAGCGATTCCTGCCAGCCCAGATAGCACGCCTCGGCGGGGATCATTGCGGGGATGCCTTCCTGCGTGACGTTCAGTTCAGTTCCGCAGAAAACCTGCTTCAAGGCGACGGTGGTGATCATTTCGCCGGGCAGGTTCGGATCATCGAACTTGTCCGTGTAACGCAGAAGTTCGCCGGGCTTGAGTTCGAGATACGTTCCCCCGAACGAGTGGCTCTTGCCGGTGGTGAAATTGGTGAACGACATCTTGTAAGTGCCGCCGACCTTGGCGTCCAGTTGATGAACCTTGGCGGTGAATCCGTTTGGGGGAAGCCATTTGGCCATGGCGTCCGCATCCAGGAACGCGCGATAAACCCGCTCCGGCGTTGCGCGGAGCACCCGATGAAGCCGAACCGTGTTTGTTTTGCTGGTAGTCATAATTTTTTTTGTGTTTTGTTATTACGACAAACGGAGTGAATGCTTCGGGACATTCATCGCCAAGCGTGCGCACGATCCAGTGTTTTGCCAGCATTTTCCATCGGGTCAAGCCATTTTCCATTTCGGTTGAGGGCTGGGCAAAAGCCGGCCCGCCACCAGCACCGCCTTCACATTTAACGGCGGAGCCAGTCTGTGAAATGCGTCGGGCCGAGACGCGGGTTTCCGTCCGGGACGAGGCTGCGGTGTTTCAGCGATATGCCGAAGTATTTGGCCTGCTCGTCAGTGATGACCGTGCGGGGGTCGCGATTGGCTTTCAGAAATTGCCGGACAAGTTCGTCGAGCGGGATGGCATCAGGGCCGGCCAGTTCAACCATGCGGTTCAACGGTTCCGCCACCGCGACGCCGGCCAGGGCCGTGGCCACGTCCTCGGAAACGATGGGCTGTATGAGGGCGGAGGGCAGCCGGACGGTTTGTCCGTCGGTCGCCGAATTCGCGATGCTGCCCACGAACTCGAAAAACTGGGTCGCGCGGAGAATCGTGTAGGGAACCGGGGAGGCTTGGATTAATTTTTCCTGCGCCAGCTTCGCGCGGAAAAAGCCGCTGGCGAGCAGCCGCTCCGTGCCGACGACGGAAAGTGCAACGTGATGCCGGACACCCGCGACAGATTCCGCCGCGAGGAGATTGCGGGTGGAAGTCTCGAAGAATTCCAACACGGCCTGGTCTTCCCACGAAGGAGAATTGGTGACATCAACAACGGCTTGAGCACCAGCCAGCGCCGCCGCCAGTCCCTTGCCGGTGACGGAATTGATGCCTTTGGAAGGGGACGCGGCCACAACATCGTGGCCTTGTTCACGCAGCTTGTTGACGAGTTTGGTGCCGATGAGTCCGGTGCCGCCGATGACGACGATTTTCATAGTTTTGTTTTTGGTTACGGAGGTTTGGTTTTTCATAACGAAAACATCATGGCCCCATTATGGCTTTCCGTGTAGTCGCTGAATGCTTATAACGGTCATGCAGGATTTGCATGAGAGCCTTTGAAGATCTTACGTTGCTCCGCGCCTTTGTGTGCATCGTGGAATGCGGCAGCATTTCCGCCGGCGCGCGGCGCTTGCGGATTTCGCAGCCCGCTTTGAGCCGGCAGTTGCGGACCCTGGAGGAACTGTGCGGCACGGCGCTGCTGCGGCGGGATACGCACCGGATGAGCGTAACGGAGACGGGACAGCGATTGCTCGCCGATGCCACAGCCATGCTCGCTCACGCCGAGGAAGCGGATCGCCGGTTGCGCGACGATTACACGACGTTGAGCGGCCATCTGCGTTTGTTTGCGACGGTGGATCTGGGACAATGGGTCGTCACGCCGCTGGTCAGCCAATTCTTGCAGGCGAACCCCAAAGTCACCGCAACGCTCGCGCTGAGCAATCGCCCGCTGCAAACGATCCAGGAAGGTTGCGATGTCGGAATCCTGCCGGGCAAAATCACTGACGAGAGCGTCATTGCCCGGCCGGCGGGCATGATCACCCTACTTCTGGCGGCTGCGCCAGCGCTCGTCAACCGCCGGCCACCAGCCAAGGCATTGGCCGACCTCAAATCGTGGCCGTGGATCTCGGTGACTGGCTCGCAGTTCTGGAGCGCCAGGGAGATCACGCTTGTCGGTCGCGATGGAGTCGAGCAGACGCTGCGCATCTCGCCGGTGTTGATTTCCGAGGGCGTTACCAGCGTTCGTGAAGCGGTGCGGGATGGACTGGGTGTCGCCTTGTTGCCGGATTGGTTGATCAAGGATGAACTCGATTCCGGAGAACTGGTCCAGGTTTTGCCAAAGTGGAAGGCTAAGGATTTGCCGATTCATGTGGTCTATGCCGGACAACGCGTCCTGCCCACCCGCGTGAGCGCGTTCATTGACTTTGCCGTGCGTTACTTGTCGCCGACCCGAAAGGCGGAGAAGCACACTGGCGGCAACTGATCCGAAAAAGGATTCTGGAAACTGACCCCCCGGCTCTCTTGCGAACGTTCCCAGGAAAGGACGCGGAGATCTACGCGAAGGCTTGAAATTTTTGGAAATTACGGGAAATTGGCGGGAACATAATTCAAGGATGTTTTATGAACTACCAACTACTCGGCAAATCCGGTCTGCGCGTTTCGGAACTCTGCCTCGGCACGATGACCTTCGGCGAGGAATGGGGCTGGGGCGCGAACCGCGACGAATCCAAGGCGGTCTTCGACGCTTACGTCAAGGCGGGCGGCAATTTCCTCGACACCGCCGACGGCTACACCAACGGCACGAGTGAAAAGCTCGTGGGCGAATTCATCCGCGGCCAGCGCGACCAGTTTGTCGTCGCCACCAAATTTTCCTTCAACCAGCGGCGCGGCGACCCCAATGCGGGCGGCAACCATCGCAAGAACATGGCGCAGGCGCTCGAGGGCAGTCTGAAGCGGCTGGGCACGGACCGCATCGATCTTTACTGGATGCACGCGTGGGATGAAATGACGCCCGTCGAGGAGGTCATGCGCGCGTTCGACGATTTCATCCGGGCGGGCAAGGTGCTTTACATCGGCATCTCCGATGCGCCTGCGTGGTGGGTGGCGCGCGCGAACACGCTTGCCGAGTTGCGCGGCTGGACGCAATTCATCGGGTTGCAGATCGAATACAATCTCATCGAGCGCACGCCGGAACGTGAACTGTTGCCGATGGCCGGGGCGCTGGGCCTGACGGTGACTCCGTGGTCGCCGCTCGCGAGCGGCTGGCTTACCGGAAAATACGCTGGCAAGGCGAAGGAAGAACGGCGGCTCGACAAGACGCCGCAATTCGCGCGGCGCACGGAACAAAACATCGCGATCGCGAAGGAAGTCGTGAAGGTCGCGAAGGCCGCCGGGAAATCGCCCGCACAGGTCGCGCTCAACTGGCTGCGGGCGCGGCCCAACACCATTCCGATCATCGGCGCGCGCAAGCTCGCGCAGTTGGAGGATAACTTGAACTGCGTCAAATGGTCATTGAACGCGAAGCAGCTCGCGCAGTTGAATGCGGTCAGCCAGATTGAACTGGGTTTCCCGACCGACTTTCTGCATCGTCCGTTCGTGCGCGATTATCTCCACGGCGGCCTGATTGACCGCATCAAACAATAAGCTGCGAGATGTTTTTTTGAGAATCAGCTGTTCTCTGGTCGCCTGCCAATCGTGTCCAAGGTGTCCATCGCGGAATCCAACGCGGAACATGATTCATGTAAAGGCGGTAATCATCACCGAATCTGCGCACCAGGCCCGGCTCTTCCGACCGGAGGAAATAAACATGATTGAGCAGGAAAACAAACGTCGCAAAGCCCAGGAGCAATGACGAACCCCACGCCATGGATTCTCCCATGAGCATGGCGACCACGCCGCTGATCATGGGGTTGCGCACATGCTGGTAAGGGCCGACGACGAGCAGTTTCCGAGGCGGATCCCACGGAGCCAATGTGCCCTGCCCAACGGTGGCGAACAGCCGGATGCAGCGGGTGGCCAGCAGAAAGCCCAGGGCGAAAATTAAAACTCCAATGATCATCGGAATGAGGCGGCCGGAGAACGGGAAGGTCCAGCGCGTATCCAGGTGGCGAAGCGAATGCAGAATAAAAGCTGGAACGACGATGACCACGACAAAGGGCAGGGCCAGAATTGCGGTGAGATGCCGGAATAATTTCATCGGGAAGCGCCCTTCAGAGTTGAGCAGCCCCACCGCGTGCGGCAGGGCGGGTTAAATACGACACGGTCAACATGACGAGGAAGAATAATGGGTCCAGGGCCATCAGACCGTCGCCCGACTGCAGATGGGAATAAGCGGCGCTGACGATGGTGATGCCAAATCCGGCATAAGCCCATTCTTTGAATCTGCGGAGCCCCGGCACCAGGAGCACGCAGACTCCCGTCAGCTTGGCGACCCCGAGCAGGTTCACGAAATAAGGCGGATAACCCAAATGCGCCAGCGCCTGCATCATGGGCGCAGCATGCGTTATTGCCATCACGCCGGAAATGGTCATGACCAGCACAATGAGGAGGGTGGAGATCCAATAGGTGATGATTTTGGTTTTCATACTTTTAATTTGCCAGGCCGACAATCTGTTTCAAGTGGGTAGGGTGTTCGGCTTCGCCAATCATGAAGTGGGCGACGTCGGCCCGTGAGATCAGGAATCCGTCATCGGGCAGAACGTCATCGGCGACGCGGTAGGCATGTCGGGCTGGGCCGTTGGTGAGGCGCGGCGGACGGACGATGGTCCAGTCCAGATCGGACTGGCAGACTGCGGCCTCCATTCCGGCCATGTCCGGAATCATCTGGCGAAACAGGGTGGCCTTTAGAATACGACCGCTGATGCCAACATTGCGAAACAGAAAAGCCGCCGAAACCACCTGGGTTCGACGCACGCCGCTCCGGCTCATCGCCGTGACCAGGGTTTGTCCGAACTGGCGCCGCAGCGTTGAAGTGCGGATCGTCAACGGCCCGAAGGCCGAGAGCACCATATCGTGTTCCGACATGGCCCGCGTCATCTGATCCGCGTTGAAGACGTCGCCCGGAACCACCCGCAGGCGCTCCGGCGCGGATTCGATCTTTTGCGGCGCCCGGACATAGGCCGTCACATGGTGGCCGCGTTCAAGCGCGATTTGAATGAGGTGCCGGCCGATGCCGCCGGTGGCTCCGAGAATGAATAATTTCATGATGACCCTTGGTGTTTCGCGTGATCTCCGGGAAGCATGATCGTGGCGCTGGCCGGGGTGCATCAGTGCCCTGGCGCAACGGCTGCCGGCAGGTTTGGGGGCGGCGACCATTCGCGCGCCTCGATGCTGCTGCCATAGCGCAGGCTGGGGTGGGTTTTCGCAAGGGTCACAACTTCGTTGAGGTCCATGGCTTCGAAAAAGACGATCGCAATCACGGACCCTTCACCGATGGGCGGGGTGGGTGCGACGCCTCCATCCGGGGTGATTTGATGGCCGTCCTCGCCCAATATGTGCGGATCAAGTTTCCGCCCTTCGTGAGCTTGGGCTAATGCCCAAACCCTTACTTCATCCGCGCGCTGTTTTTGTTCTTCCGGCGAAAGAAGTCGCCGGCCCTGTCGAAATATGAACGTGAACTGTTTCATTGGATTCCTGGTTTGTCGGCGGCGAACCGCCCGTTTATCTGTCATTCATGACCATTTTTTGTCTGGATATTTTATTTCACAGCCCACCCGTTTCGGGCGATTTATGGCGTGAATTATTGACCCCGCCCTCCGGCATTTTCCACCGTCGCGGAAACGCGTCTATCCGGCAGTTTGAATCCAGCGACAATAAGCCAGATAAACCCCGGAAACCGGGTAAGCGGGATGAAAGGGAGCGCCTTTGGCGTTATGAGATCAAGCCAGCTCAACTCACCCAGGAGCGCGATAACAAGCCCCATGATGATGAGCCATTTTGGCAGCAGTTTCAGGAAGGCGGCCGGAATACATATGCCCGCGATCAAAAGACCCAATGGCACGGAGAAGCCAACGCCTCCGAAAGCAAACGCCAGGTAATACAAGGCCCGCAGGATGGCAGGGTCTTGAGCAATGCCAGGATAGGCCATCACCCAAAGGACAAGCGATGCGGCCGCCATGTTAAAAACGGTCATGAATCCTCCAAATAATGCGATGTGAATGCCGGCGGCGCGGACACCGAGAAATTGCAGCCGGCTTACCACCGTTGCGGTGTAGATGCCCAGCGGTATGGCTGCGCCGAATTGCAGAAAGGCGCAGACCAGGGCCGCCCTGGAATGATTCTGAAAGTAGACGGTCATTGTATCACCCGATTCCCAAGGGCCGGGAAAATGCGGACCGCCGGTAAAAGTGACCACCGCGTAAAGGCCGGCGATAAATAGGGCGCAGCCGACGACGGCCAAAATTCCAAGGGGCGGGCCTTGGTGGGCAGGCGAATGGGTGGCGGGTGCTGGCATTGAGTTCATGGTGTTTTTTATTTGGTTATTTTTCCATTTCACAACTCGACCGTTTTGAGTAATATATTTCGTTAATCATTAATGTCAATAACGAATTATTAACCATGTCCAAATCCACGAACAAATCCTTTGAACCGGGGGTGGCCTTTCTGCTTTCCCAGGTGGGGGCGCACGCGGCGGCGCGCTACGCCGAACGGATCGCCCCGCTTAAAATCAAACCCTACCACTCCGGAATCCTCCGCATCCTTGGCGACGGACCGGGGCTCACCCAGCAGGCCCTGTGCGATCTGCTGGGGATGTTTCCCAGCCGGCTGGTTGGCTTGCTGGACGAACTGCAAAAGATGAAACTGGTCGAGCGCCGCGAAAGCCCGGCCGACCGGCGAACCTATGCGCTGCACCTCACGAAAGCCGGCCGCGACATGTTGTCCGACATTGGCAAGATGGCGCAACAGGTCGAGAATGATTTGTGCGCCGCGTTAAACGAAAAGGAGCGGGCGCTGATGAGGGAACTCCTGACCCGCATTGTGGCTCAACAACAAATCACCCCCGCAGTCCATCCCGGCTACCGGCAAATGAGTGGAACGTGTGGGAGTATTGAAGCGGGCGGCAAGCATGGCTAAGCTGGTTGGAACCGGATTTTTGGCCGCGCACACGGCCGCTTGGCGCTTGATTTCACTCGATCAGCTCGCGCAGTTGAATGCGGCGCATCTTGACACCGCCCCCGGAGCGCCGGTCACCGCCCCGGCCGGCATTGAATTTGGCCCGGAAACTCGCCGGATCGGAGATCGGCGATCCGTAATGCCAGCAAGGGGGGCAGTGTCAAGATGCGCCAGTTGAACGCGGTCAGCCAGATTGAACTTGGTTTCCCGACCGACTTTTTGCATCGTCCGTTCGTGCGCGATTTTCTCCACAGCGGCCGGTTTGACCGCATCAAGCGCTGATGAAAATTGTGGAAACCAGGCGGAGTGAGATTGTGGAAAAGGGCGGGGAGGTTTACAGCCGGGCCTGAACGTGTTACTAATTTCCCATGATTCAGCCGGAGCAACTGGTGGGTGGCGAATGGGCCGAATGGTATCGGCTTACACCCGCCCAACGCTGGCTGGAAAGCGAGAAGCTGTGGCAAACTTATCTCGCGCTCGGAGGCTCACTTGATCCCGAACCCGATACGCAAAGTCCTTTCTTCCACCTGAAAGACTCCCCAAAAATTTCGGCCAAGCAGAGAATGATTGAGCAGACGGTGCGTCACCAGTGGAGTGATGATTTGAATAAACTTCATCACGACAAATGAAAAATTTGATTCGTAAATCCGCCGCCGAACAAGCCAATCCGGAGGCGCGAACGTCTGGCATCGAAGCCAAGTTGATAGAGCTTACCGAAAAGGGGCGTGAAAGGTGACACAAGCGCGTGAAAGCATCTTGACCCGGCTCTTGCTCTGGCTGGTGCTGACTGCACTCACCGTGGCGCCGGGTCACGCGGCGGAAACGTTTACCAATCCCATCGCCAGCTCGGGCTACGACCCGTGGATGATCCGGCACGGCGACGACTATTTCCTCGTCCAATCCCGCCACGCACGGGAGGTCTGTGTGGGCCGCGCGGCCAATCCGGTCGACATCGGGAAAAATCCCTGGGTCACCGTCTGGACAGCGCCGCCGGACAAACCGTATTCCAAGGAAGTCTGGGCGCCTGAACTGCATTACCTGCAGAACAAATGGTATATCTATGTGGCCGCCGATGATGGCGACAACGACCACCACCGCATCTACGTTCTGGAAGGCAGTTCGCAGAATCCGCAGGACCCATTCGTCTTTCGCGGCGAATTGAAACTGCCCGACGACCGCTGGGCCATTGACGGCAGCGTGTTCACCCTGAGCAACCGGATGTATTTCATCTGGTCCGGCTGGGCGGGCACCAGCAACGTGGACCAGCGCATCTACATCGCCGAACTTTCGGACCCGCTCACCGTGAAGGGCGGACGCACCTGCCTCTCGGTTCCGGAACACGACTGGGAAAAGCGCGACGGTCCGCCGTGGATCAATGAAGGGCCGGAGGCGTTGGCGCATGACGGGCATCTGTTCATCATCTATTCCGCCAGCGGCAGTTGGGCGGATAACTATTGCCTCGGACAATTGACCTTCACCGGCGGCGATCCGTTGCGCGCGGAATCCTGGGTCAAGCAACCCGTGCCGGTGTTTTCGCGGACCAAGGACGTGTTCGGCCCCGGCCACTGTTGCTTTGTCAAATCGCCGGACGGCACGGAAGACTGGATCATCTATCACGCGGCGAAAGCTTCCGGCGCCGGCTGGAACCGCAATCTGCGCGTGCAGAAATTCACGTGGAATGCGGATGGCTCGCCCAATTTTGGAAAACCCGTCTCGACCGGCGTGCCCTTGACGCGGCCGGCCGGCACCAAATCCAAACGTCCGTGAACTTGGTGGCAAAACCGATTGCCACCGTTGAAGGAATGGGAGAGACTCCCATGCCAAATGAAAACCACCGAAGGCATCCGCAAATACGCCGCCGAACAAGGCATCGCCAAGTCGAAGGAGTTCGTGGAAAAATGCATGAAGGTTTGCGCGAAGGCTTGGATTTGCTAGACTTAACTCAATGTCCGATAACGCCAATCAAGCCAAGAAGAATGAGCCAACAGTGGTTCGCTCAATTGCGGAATCGATTCACGATTTAGCTGGCGCAGTTCTTTTTGAGGCAGGCTTCAAAAATGTGGTTTTAGACCGAGAAGAGCTCGTTGAGGTTTTGCGGATGATTGAAGATTGCCGCGAAGAAGGAAGAGCTCTTTACCCCGACATTCTTCTCACCACCTCACTCGACGAGTGTTTGAAGCCCATACATCCGGTTCAGTTGGTAATCTGCGGTGAATCCTCAGAACGTCCTGGACGATTCCGGCGTTCTATTAAAAGATGTGCGCCAGTTGCTGATGAGCTTGGGTTGTTGTGTTAGAGGTGTCAGCCGAGAAGCTTCGTTACGGAGTTGCCTCAACTAATGTTCGCGCTGATGCTCCGTCGCTCTACGAATCTGTTTTTGATGCGTTTTCGGGTGGATGCGATTTTCCAATTCTATTCTTACGGCGACATGGTTCACGGGCCGTGTTGCTTCGGACGATCAAGGAGCAGCGGGTTGTCTCGCTGACGTTGAGTGACGAACTGTTGAAAGCCGAGGGTGATATCCAAAAGTTTTCTAAACTGGTAGCGCACCAGAGTGATGAACCCACTCGAACCAACACTGAGCGTGTAATACAGCGACTGGTTCAACAAGCATGTCGAGAAGGTCACGGTCTAATTGCTTCAGTTCTAGAATCCACCCCGAAGAATATCGCTGCTTGTAAGGCGGCTTTTCCAGATGGCGCTTGGCTTGAGCCCGCCATTGATTTATCCGCACCCCGCATTGATGAAGGAAATACTTCTGCAACTTTGGAAGGCGACAGCAGTTTACGCGCTCGGATAACTCTAGCGCGACATATGGTTGAAACCGATTTAATGTCAGTGTTCTCGGTTGATGGCAAGTTGCTTGGCTACAATGTTCATATTCCAGCTTCAACAAGTTCTGGCACTGCTGGAGGCGCGAGAACGCGAGCATTTCTCTCCCTAAAGGAGCATCCCTTTTTTCGGAGCGTCTTCATGTGCTCGCAAGATGGTCTAACCAAATACACGGAGTTAAACAATGGCCCAAAATGACGCCCTAATTCCATGGCGGAGTGCGCTGCCGACTTTAATTCCAAAGGAGGCTGCGCAGCCTGCTCTAATTGTTGACAAGTATGCCGTGGCTCTGCGTCCTGCTGACAAACGCGCATTGGTAAATGCGTTCGAGCGCGGTGATTACGAAATGGGTGCGGGCCATTTGTGGCGGCGTTCAATGTCACGGTTAAGGTCTAGGTTAGCATCTCTCGGAATGAAATTCTTAGGCGAGATGCTTAATCGAGAAGACATCACAGAGGAGTCCTTGGTTGAATCAGTTTTAACCGACCCTGACACCATTTATCTCGCAGAAGCTTTGGGTTTTGTTGATGCAACCGGAGCAATGCGTCTACGTCAGAGCTTTCAAACCGTTTCTCACTTCGACGACCCGGAAGTAAATGAAGAAATGGCTTTAGTTGAGGCAGCCACTGTTGCTCGCGCTTGTGTGCAATATATTTTCGGCTCAGAAGAAAGCACCACTGCAATTGATTTTACCCGTTTTCGGGATCGGCTCTTATCGGAAATCTTCGCTGCGGATGATGTTAGCCTCTTACAGCTTCTTGACTCGCCACTTTTCTTCATCCGAACTGCATTGCGAGTATTATTAGCCGCAGCAAAAGATGAAGATGGAGCGCGGTTGGAACACGGACTAGCAAACCTGAACTCATTTTTACCGGGCATGTGGCCAAAATTAACTGATGATGACCGCTGGTCAGTAGGAACAACCTTTGCAGAATTGTCAAATGTGGGTAACCGCCCCCAAGCAGTGTCTGGCGTGCGAAAGGCCCTCTTGCGAGTAAAGGGGTTTGACTTTGTTCCGGAGAATCTTCGTTCCAATAGTTTCAAGCGTGCTGCCCAAGCTGTATTGAGTGCGCATAACAGTTTCGGCAACTTTGCCGCTGAGCCAGAGCCAACAAAACATTTGGCTTCGATGGGCAGCAGTATTCCTGTTCCTGTGTTAGCTGAGTGCTTGAGAGCATATCTTTGTGTTTATCTTGGCAACTTTTACGGCCAATCGTTTGCAGCTGCGTCGATTGCCGAACAAGAATTGAAGAATGTCAGTCGTGAGCGGTGGGAACGGTATTTCTCAAAGGTTTTTTCAGGCGAACAAGAAATTCTATCCAAGCTTACCGAGAATAAGCCAGCATCTCGTTGGCTGGCTTTGATTACTTCCCTTGGCTTAACCGAATTGGAAATAACGTCTGTGCCAGTGAGGAAGCTCATGGAAGCAACTGCTAAAAAGTCTGTAAATGATGTAACCAAACAAGCATTTACACTGCTCGCCCAATTCCGCGGGCCAGTTGTGGCACAGTAACCAATACTTTATTGGCAGCGAAGTATTCGCCAGCAATTCCATGAAATTGGTTCAAGGTTGCCAACTCATCTAGCCGGTAGGCGTAAGTTAAGCCTTCTTCACGAAGCAGGCTTTCAGGGCGATGGACATGCCGTCCATCTTGCAATCAATCTCGTGATCGCCGTCCGCCAGGCGGATGGGTTTGGGCTTGGTGCCGCCGAGTTTCAAATATGAAGTCCTTTGTTGACTTCATGAATGCCTCTACTCAGCCCCTTTTTTCAAATAACGACACTATTTTAGAAAAGCCTTCTTCTCCAACCGAGTTGAAGTCGAGGCCCATATCGCTGCTGAGATTTGCGAGATACCACAAAATCATCGCTGTTGAACTACAAAAGGCCTCCTTGGCATCACTGCTTTTGCCATCCTGACAGAGCTTATGTAGCTTGCCTGCCTCAGATGAAAGGCCAGTAAGAGCGAATTCCTTTATGAGCGAACTGTCAGGCGCAACGGGATTGTTTTTTGAAAACTCCTGAAATCTTTGAAGCAAAGTCATGGTGTTTTACGGTTAATCGGGGATCTTAAACTTTGTTCATTTCGCCGTCGCTTCTGAAAGACCGAGCTCGGCGGCTTTAGTTAGCAGCGATTCTATGGTTTCAAGACAAAAACGAGACCAGGATTCATATGCAGGCAAATCTTTAACTGCATCAGCAATGGGAACAAACTCCGGGGAGACAATTCCACTCCGGCGGCCAGCAACTGATTCGTCTGATACGAACATTATGTGAACCACCCCAAAATGAACGTAGCCGACATCTGTTTCATCGTCATTAATTAGCGCCACGGCAACATCCTTCTCTTCACCGATAGCGACCTCTTCCATCAATTCGCGCCTCATGCCGTCACGATATCCCAAACGGTTCGAAAAAAGCCCATTGTCCTCCTCCGAAATATGGCCGCCTACACCAACAGAATACCAACCATGAAGGCGAGTTTCCCCTCCGCCTTTTCCTCGGCGATATCGCAGAATTTTCCCGTTGCATACCACGAGAACATAGGGAATAAGCTGTTTGTATCTTTTATCCTTTTCTGCATCCCCACGATTCAAATATAAAATATTTGAAGAAGCAGTAATCACGGGAAGGTATTTGTCCACGTCGAGATTGAGGCCTTGGAAAACGCCCAATTGTTCAAATATTCTTCTTTCAAAGCAGAGAACTCGTTCTTCGGCTGGCATAATTCAATTTTTAAATTCAAATGAAATTATGCAGTCAAGATTGAGAGGATACGAGAAAAAACACATTAACAAGTAAATTAAATTATTCACCTGAATCCTCATGAATATTTGATTCTTTAATGGCATGAAACCGATTCAAGGCTGCCGACTCATCAAGCCGGCAGAGGTAAATTAAGCCTTCTTCACGAAGCAGGCTTTCAGGGCGATGGACATGCCGTCCATCTTGCAATCAATCTCGTGATCGCCGTCCACCAGGCGGATGGGTTTGGACTTGGTGCCGCCCTTGAGCACCTGATTGCCGCCGCCCAGTTTCAGATCCTTGATCAAGACGACGCAATCCCCGTTCGCGAGCACATTGCCGTGGGCGTCTTTGACGACGCGCGGTGCATCCGGTGCGTCGGGCTGGGCTTCGCGCGGCCATTCGTGACCGCAGGTGACGCATTCCCATTTGTCGGGGAATTCCAGGACCTCGGTCATCTCGCACATCGGGCAGGCAGGTTTGCTCATAGAAAAGCAGGGTAGCCTTTTTTCACTTCATGAATCAACCGCACACTTGATCCAGCCTCCGGAGCGCCGGTCTCCGACCCGGCCGGCATTGAAGTTCGCCCGGAAACACGCCGGATCGGAGATCGGCGCTCCGTAACGCCAGCAAGGGCGGGCAGTGCCTCAAGATGCGTCCGCGGATATTGGCTTGCACGACAATGCGCTCGTGGTCATCTTACAGAATTATTGAGGCCGTGCCGGTGCTACCGGCTGCGGAAACCATAGCAACAAGCATTGATGGAAAGCATGAATCAGTCCCGCCGCGCGTCGCTTCAACAGTGGCTGAAAATCATTGCCGTGGTGGTTCTGTTTTGCGTCCCGTTTTTTCCCAGTTATCAGGATCGCAGTCGGACGCCGTCGCTGGAGGAGATTTACTGGGTCGGGCAAACCTACTATTACCAGCTCACCGTGGTCCGACCAGACTGGAAGCATCCGGACTGGGATTTGATTCCCGCCTGGGAAAACCAGCAACTGGGCCGTTGCGTCATCGGTTTGGGGCTTCAACTCAACGGTCTGAGCGTCACGAATCTCACCTGGCTCGGCGCGTATTATCACGTCATCTACAAGGGCTGGGGCGAAGGCCACGAGCGCGATTGGCGGCAGGCGGTGATCGACCGGATGCCGTCGGCGGACCGCGAGATGGTGGAGAACCAGGACCGGTTTGAATACAACGTCGCCAACGTGGCCGCCGGCCGGATGGTCATGCTCTTCTTCGGAAGTCTTTCGGTCCTGCTGGTGTTCTTTCTGGTCACGTTTTATGCGGGCGAAGTCGTGGCGTTTTTTGCGGCGTTGCTGTTCGCGCTGCATCCGGCGGTGGTGACGGCCTACACCTATCTGGGCGTGGACATTTTGGCGATCGCGTTCTCCCTGCTGACCGTGCTCCATTACGAGTGGATCCGCCGATGCGTCTGGCGGCGATTCAAGCGTCCGGGGCTGTGCCGGGCCTTGATTTGCACGACCGGCGGGTTAAGCCTGGCCTTTGCGGTCGGATCAAAACTCAACGCCACGGTCGTTGGATTTTTGGGAGTCGCGCTTTGCCTGATTTACGCCGTCGCCTGGCTGCGGCGTGCGTCCGGGAATTTCCGGGACTCCTGCGGGGCCATGTTGATGCTTTTGTTCGTATCGTTGTTGGTGTTTGTCGTCTCGAATCCGTTGAATTTTCCGCATCCCGTCTCCGCGCTGTGGAAGCAGTATGCGACAGTGCAACGCGTCATGGAGATCCAGGAGCAGGTTTTGCCGGGGGCGCTGACCACCTGGGGCGAACGGTTTTCCACCATGGCAACCATCGTGGCGTTCCATCCTCTAGGCTTCGTTCTGATGGTCGGGGCGTTTCTGTTTGAAGTCTTCGCGTCCTGGCGTGCGGGAAAGATGCCGTCGGTCATCGCGCTCTGGTGGTTGCTGGCGGTGATGGTGGTGGGCGCCTGGCTGCCATTTCCCCGGCCGCCGCATTTGGTGCCGGTCATTGCGCCCAGCGTGATATTGGCGGGCTGTGCCGTCGGGCGGTTGGTTCAGACCGGCCGGTCCGGGATGGGCCTGCGCGAGAAATTGTCCTAGCGTTGGTCGCAGAATCCGGCCGTGTGTGAATGCGGGTGAACAAATTGAGAACGTTTTGAAAAAATGATTGAACCCATAAATCCGGCCAACCCCGTCCGCAAGTGGCTGCTGCCGGTTGCCCTGGTTATCCTGTGCTGCGTTCCGTTTCTCCGCAGTTACGAAATGCGCGACCGCGCTTTGAAGGAGGATGAGGTCTATTGGATCGGGCAGGCTTATTATTTCCATCTGGCGATTGAAGAGAGGGACTTGTCGAATCCCGACTGGCAGCTGTTGCCGGCCCGGGAGAATCCGGTGTTGGGCAAATATGTCATCGGCCAGGGCCTGCGGGTCAATGGTCTGAGCGTCACCAATGTGGACTGGCTGGGGGTTTTTTTCATCGTGGCCAAGGACCGGCCTAACGCCTGGGGCGACGCCAAAGACCGTCAGGAGCGGCAGGCGGTGCTGGACCGCATGGATCCGGCGACGCGGGAACTGGCATTAGGGCCGGGACAATTTAAACAACCGCCGGAATACGCCACCACCGCAAGGTTGATCATGCTGGTGTTTGGCATTGTCTCCATTCTCGCCGTTTTTGCCTTGGCCCGTCTCTACACAAATGCGGTCGTGGCGTTTCTGGCGGCGTTGATATTTTCGCTGCACCCGGCCGTGGTGGCTGCCTATACGGAGGTGGGTGTGGACATTCTGGCGACCGCCTTTTCCCTGCTGGCGATGATCAGCTTTGCACTGATCGAACGAAACCTCTGGCGACAGTCGGGGCATCCCCGGCCATGGCGTGCGCTGATTTGCGTCGGCGGTGGATTGAGTCTGGCGTTTGCGGTCGGCTCCAAGCTGAACGCGGCAGCTGTGGGATTTGCCGGAGCAATCCTGACCTTGTGGTTTGCAGCCTCGTATCTTGGCCGCCGGAACCGGGACGCCGGCGAATCGTGCATTGTTATGATCGGGTTGCTGGCGATTTCGCTGGCGGTCTTTGTTGGTTCCAGCCCGGCGAACTATCCGAATCCGGCAAAGGGAATTTGGGCTTTGTATGCGGACAATCAACGGGGTCTGGAGATTCAGAAAAGCATTCCCGCCCTCCACCATCCCTTGCGTTCCTGGGGCGAACATCAGGCAGCCGTGGCCAATTTGACGGCGTTTCATCCGGCGATTTTTGGTCTGATCGTGGTCGCCTTCCTGTTTTACATGGTGCAGGCGCGCAAGGCGGGAAAAGCGTTTCCGCTCATCCCAGTGTGGTGGCTCGTTGCGATCGTATGCGTGACTGCCTGGATTCCTTTCGCCCGTCCCCGCTATGTGCTGCCGGTGGTCGCTCCCAGCGTCATCCTGGTTTGCTGCGCGGGCGGACAAATTTATCAAACTGTCAGGTCAAGGGTGGCCACGCGCGGAACAACCTCTTAGACTTGGCTGCGAATGAACTCAGAACCAACACAGCAAAGCGTGGCGCCGGCCGATCCGGTGGAGGAGAAAGCTTCCGCCATTTTCGGCAAGGACATCTCCGTCGTGGGTTTTCGGAAGGCGCTCGTGCTGCTTGTGCTGCTGGGTTTGGTCCTGCGGATCGGCTTCTATGTTGAACACGCGAACAACCCTTCGTTTGGCGTGCCGACGTTGGACCAGAAATATTACGATACCGTGGCCAGGATGTTGTTGGCGGGCGAGGACCTCCACGAGTTGCATGGCTTCCGGCCGCTGCTCTACCCGATGTTCCTGGCCGCAATGTATCAGCTGGGCGGCACGTGGGGTGTGGACCTGGCCCTGTTGGTGCAACACTTCCTGGGCATCGCCACCGGCGTGATCGTGGCCTTGATGGGTGCGCGGATTTTTCGCCATCGGTTGAGCGGCCTTATCGGCGGGGTGCTGTTCATGCTCGCGCCACTGCCGCTTTTTTTCGAGGGCGAATTGCTCATCGAGCCCGGTTACATTTTTCTGATTTTTCTCGGGCTGTGGCTCCACTTGCACACCGCGCAGACCCGCGGCTGGAAAAGCGCCGGGCTCTGGCTGCTGTGCGGCGCCATGGTGGTGCTGGCGTCACAAGCGCGGGCGAACATCCTCGTGTTTCTGGCCATCTATCCTGCGTTCGCGGCGAGGCGCTGGTGGCAGACGCGGGCCAGCGCCGCCGGGCTGCCGCTGCTCGGGCTGGCCGGCGCGGTGGGGATGATGATTCCGTGGGGTATCATCAATCTCAAGCAGGCCGATGAATTCCATCTCGTGACCAATGCCGGTGGCGTGAATTTTTATCTGGGCAATCGCCAGACTGCCAACGGCATGTTCGGTGAGGACGTCGCCACCGCCTTGTCGGATCTTTCACTGAGCAACAAATCGGAAACGGTCAGCACCTCCAGCGAACGTTACGAAGACCTGGTGGAAGTCTGGGCCCGCGAAGCCTACGCGGCAGATATGCGGGCGCAAGGTCGTCAATCCGCCAATGATCCCAAGGCCATCTCGGAATATTGGACGCAGCGCACCCTGGCGGAGATCAAGGAGCACCCGGCGAACTGGCTGCGGTTGCTGGCCAAAAAATCGTGGCTGATGCTCTGGCATCGGGAAGTGCCAAACAACAAGGATTTCGCCTTTGTGCTGGGCGAATATTTCTCGCTGCGCCTGTTGCCGGTGCGCTGGATTGTGCTGCTCCTGCTGGCCCCCGCGGGCGTCTGGGCGGCGAGCCGCTTCCAGAATCGCGACGGCCTTTTCATCGTGCTGTTCTATGTCTGCATCTATTCCGCCGGGAATGTCGCCTTCTTCATCTGCGACCGCTACCGCTATCCCATCTGGCCGGCGATGGCGATCCTCGCCGGCGGCGGGTTGATCGCCAGTCTCGAAATGATCCGCCGCCGGCGCTGGGCTGGCATCGCCGGCGTGTTGGCGGTCATGTCGTTGATGGCGGCGATTTCACTGCCGAACTGGTTTGGGGCCAAGCTGCCCAACTTCGCGCAGGACTATTTTTTCCGTTCCACCGCCTCGTATGAAAAGGGACACTATGAAGAGGCTCTGCGGGACGTGGATCAGAGCTTGAAATTGGATTCGCTCAACGTCGGTTCGGTTGAGCATCGCGGCAATGTCCTGTTCGCCCTGAACCGTTTGCCGGAGGCGCGCGACGCTTATGAGCAAACCTTGAAATTGATTCCCGGAAACTCCGGTGTGTGGAACAATCTCGGCGCCACGTATGAGGCGTTGGGTGCCACGAACGAAGCACTGGCGGCATATCAGCGGGCCACAGAATGCAAGCCGCCCAAGCCGATGGCGTTTCTGGGCATGGCGTTCATCCAGATCCGCGCCGGCCAATTGGACGCGGCAACCGCCACGCTGGACCGGCTCGCGGCGTTGCAACCCAATCCGTCACTGGCGTCGGTGGCTGCGCGGTCGGTTCTGGAACGGCGACGCGGCCACGCTCAACAAGCGGATCAACTGGAGCAGCAGGTCCGCGCCCGTGACGCGTCGGTGATGGATTGGGTGATTGAACGAGTCGCCAAGCCGTAAAGCTGGTTGTCGCGATCAATGTGCACGCGGGCGGTTACAACCCGCTGACGATGGATCTGCTTACGCCAGCAGTTCCTGGATTTCTTCCCAGCTGAGCGCCGCCGCGAATTCTTCTTCCCCGCCGATGGTTGCCTGGATGATCTCGCGCTTGCGATTTTGCAGGGTCAGGATTTTTTCCTCCACGGTGTCGCGCGTGATCAGCTTGTAGCTCGTCACCACGCGGGTCTGGCCGATGCGATGCGCGCGGTCGGTGGCCTGGTCTTCCACCGCGGGATTCCACCACGGATCGAAATGGATCACCGTGTCCGCGCCCGTCAGATTCAAACCCACGCCGCCGGCTTTCAGGCTGATGAGGAAGACGGGGACCGTCATTTCTTTCTGAAACCGCTCCACCACGGCGGCTCGGTCGGTGGTGGAACCGTCGAGATAGCAGAACTCAATGCCTTCGGCCGTGAGCCGCTCCTTCAAGAGCGTCAACATGCCGACGAACTGGCTGAACACGAGCAGGCGATGGCCGCCATCAATCACTTCCTCCAGCAGTTCGCCGAACATCTCCAGTTTGCCGGAGGCGTTGGCGGGATTGACGTTCTCCAGTTTCAGCAATCGCAAATCGCAGCACACCTGCCGCAGCCGCAGCAGCGCGGTCAGCACCACCATGCGACTCTTGGCGATGCCTTGCGCGCCGACCGCTTCGAGCACTTCCTTGCGGCTGGCTTCGATGACCTGCTGGTAAACGCTGCGCTGGTCGGGCGTGAGTTCGCAGTAGGAAATCTGCTCGATCTTCGCCGGCAAATCCGCCGCCACTTCCTTCTTCAGCCGCCGCAGCATGAACGGGCGCAGCCGGCGCGCCAGCCGTTGCTGGGCTTCGACGTTTTTCTCCTTCGCGATGGGCAATTCGTAGCGTTCGCGAAAATCCTTCGCCGTGCCGAGATAGCCCGGCATGAGAAAATCGAAGATGGACCAGAGATCGAGCACGGAGTTTTCCAGCGGCGTGCCCGTGAGCACGATCCGGTGTTTCGCCCTCACCGCTTTCACCGCCTGCGCGTTCTGGGTTTGCCGATTCTTGATGTGCTGGGCTTCGTCGAGCGCCACGGTGTCAAACTCCAGCCCGCGGTATTTTTCTGCGTCGCGGCGGATCAATGCGTAGCTCGTCACCACGATGTCACTCGCGGCGATCTGCTCAAATTTCGCGTGCCGGTCCGGCCCGTGCAATGCGAGGATTTTCAATTCTGGTGTGAATTTTTTCGCTTCCGCCACCCAGTTGAAGACGAGGCTCGTCGGGCAGACGATCAAATGTGGCTTCGTAGCAGCCGAGGTAACGAGGCTCTGATCGGCAATTCGGGTCTGGGTTCCCGGGTCTGGGTTTTGGGATTTAGAATGAGCCTCCTCACGTCGGCTGCTACATGTCTTGATATATGCCAGCGTTTGCAGCGTTTTGCCCAGGCCCATTTCGTCGGCGAGAATGCCGCCAAAGCCGTTCGCGCGCAGAAAGTGCAGCCACGCCACGCCTTGCTTCTGGTAAGGCCGCAAAACTTTTTCCAGGTCGCCGAGCGGCGGACATTCCAGCTTGGCTTCGCCGCTTTGCTTGGCGGCGCGATCACGCCAGGCTGTCGGTGCCTGCACTTTCCAATCGCCATGCTGTTTCAGCGTAGCCTCAAGAAAACCCGCCTGCACGTTGCTGATGCGATAGCCCGACGCATTCTGTTGCGGCGCGCAATCGAGCAACACTTCCTGCAATTCCTCCACCGCGCCGGAATCAATGACCGCCATTTTGCCATTCTTCAAGCGGGTGTGATTCTGTCCGGACAAAATCAGGCGCTGAATATCCGCCGCCGAAAACGTTTCACCCCCGCTCGACGCAAAGATGACGCCGAGATCAAACCATTGGACGCCTGACGACGTGATTTGAAACTGCGGCTCGACGCGTTCAATGTTCTTCAGCGTCCGGTTCTCCAGATGTTCATCCAGTGTCACATTCCATTCGCGCTGGAGTTTTGGAAATTCGCGTGCGAGAAAATTCAGCACGGAGTTTTGGCCGAGCAGTTGCAGTTTGCCCTGAATGTCCGGCCCGGTGAAACCACTGCGTTGCAGGCGGCCCAGCGCGGCGCGTTCGGCGTTGAAGTCGCGGGTGGAATAGCGCGTCGGCACTTCGGGGTCGGGCAACCAGACGGTTTCATCGGACGCCGTCACACCCAGGGTCATGATGCGCGAGCCGTAGGCGCATTGCAGGATGGCGCCGAGCTGCGTCAGGCCGCCTTTGAGCGCCAGCAGGAAACGCGGCGCCTGTGGTTCGAGCGTGAAATCTGCCAGCGTGAAATTCGCTTCGACGCTGCCCGACGCCGACAACTGCGGCCACGACGTGCTCAAGAACTGCGGCACCTGCGAACGCGGCATGCGCACCGGCGCGGTGAAGACATCTTTCGCTGCCGCCGGTAAACTAAGCGGTGACAAGGTTTGATTCTGCCAGGCCCAACCACCAACCATCACGAAAGGTGGTTGCGACGCCCCCATCGCAGAACGTGACGGGGACGAGGCATCGCCGCCACCTTTCAGTGCCAGAACAATTTCCCCGTTCGCCTCCAACGTGGCGCGCAACGGAAGTTTGAGCGGCGTCTTCGTCACCGTCACGGCGCTGGTTTTGCCGAGCGTGATGTTTTCGTGTCCTGCCAGTGCCGGGAGCAACGCCGCAAAATCCTGCATGTCCATTTGCAGCAGAGCAGGGGCCTCGCCATTTGCCAGCGCCTCGACCTGCTCGATGATGGCGTTGTCCTGCGACGAGAAGGCGAAGGCGCGTCCCTTGGGCAGTGCATTCAGCGGACAGCGACCGCCGCCCCATTTCGCTTCGAAGACCAGCATCATTTTGCCGCGTGCGATGGCTTGGTCAAAATTCGGCGGCAGGATGAGGAACAGTTCCGCTGGTTCACCGGCAGCGTCGCGTTGGAGTGATGAAAGCTTTTTCGCCGGGATTTTTGCGGCTGAGGTAGACGGAGCTGCCGGAGCCGATTTGGGCTTTTGCGCATTGAGCCAATGCAATCCCACGGCGACACCGTGTGCGCAGATCTTGCCCCACTGCCGGGCATCGCGACAGGTGCAGAGATTTTCGATGTCGATCTCGCCCTTGATCACCATGGAGGCGCGGTAAGAAGTTCCGTCCGATTGCACCACGCCGCGCAGCAGCGGCGGCGCCCAATAGGAACTTAGCACATGCCCTTGCTCGAGGTAGGCGCGGGCGCGCTTCACCACGTCCCAGCCGGCGGCGTTCATGAACAGGGCTTCTGTGAGTTCAGCGGCCATTCGGATCAGTATGCCGTCGGAATCACCCGCCATTCAAGGACGCAAAGAGACTGTCGCTTTCAGCCGGTCCAACTTCAGATCTGCGAGGCGGAGGTGCGCTTCAGGATGAGCTTGATGCTGCCGGTCATGTTGTCTTTGTATTGCGGGTCGGCTTGCAACTGTTTCCAAACCGGCGCGTCGGAGAATCCCTGCCAATGCTTCTTGTGCTCCTCCATATTTTCGCCGGAGGTCATGTAAAACAGGCTTGGCATCGGGGAGCCGACCACGGTGCGTCCGTAAAAGACCGGGGCGAGTCCGACTTCCTTCATCACGGTGATCTCGCCGCTCTCGAACATGTGGATTTTGTTCAGGCCCTTGCCTTCGCTGGGACTGATGTAATTGCGCAATTCAAAAACATTCGGCCGCTTGTCCGCCGGTGGCACGGCGAGGTGTTTCATGCCGTCGAACGCCACGAGGAGCGAACTTTCGATGCGCTCGTAAGCGGCGTTTGTCTTTGGCGCGTTCAAGAATCCGGCGGCGGCTTTCTGGTAATCCGCGTCCGCGCCGAGCTTCGCCGGAATCGCGGCGAAAACTTCCAACGAGTCGCACGGAATGAGCACGTAAATCTTGTTGGTCGCGGAATCCTGCTCCCCGGTGAAGACCCCAACCGGTTGAATCCCCATGCGGTTGTAAGCGGGGACGGCCGCGCTCTGCCAATAGTTGTTGATGCGCTGCTGTTGCCCGGCCGATTTGGTGGAGTAGGTGCGCAATTCATAATACTGCGGCTTTTCCGAATCGGCGGCGCGGGCCGGGGTGCCGATCAGGGCGGCCACGGTGGCGAAGGTTGCGGCGGCATGGAGCAGGATTCGTGTGATCATAAAATGATTATTGTGCGGATTCAGACGGGACTTGATTCGCAAGGTTACACGGCCGGAGTCGTGGCGGCCACTGTCAAAGTTGCCGGTGAATGAGCAGGGTCAAGGGTGCCGCGGATCAAATCGGCAACCCGCCGGCGTTGCCGATGATGAATTTAAGATGGACGGGGAAATTTTAATGACATTTAATCTTCCGAAGCATATGAAATACCCGATCGCCGCCATCACTTCATTGATCGCATTTGCGGCTGCGACTTCTCAAGGCGCTGCCGGAACTCTCAAATCACAAGTTGAGATTTATGTGACGGCGAAAGACACGGGCCAGCGCCTGGCGAAAGCCGGCGTAGCGGAACTGGCAGACAGTCCGCCGATCAATGAAAAGCAGGAATATATTTTTGTGGATCCTGCGAAACAATTTCAAACGGTCATCGGCATCGGCGGCGCTTTGACGGATGCCTCGGCCGAGACGTTCTACAAACTTCCCGAAGACAAACGGAAGGAAATTCTGACGGCCTATTTTGATCCGCAAAACGGCATCGGCTATACGCTCGGTCGAACGCACATCCATAGTTGCGATTTTTCCAGCGAGAGTTATACCTACGTCACGAACGACGACAGAGAACTGACCAGCTTCGATATTTCCCATGATTTAAAGTATCGCGTTCCCTTCACCAAGGAAGTGCTGGCCGCCGCCGGCAAAGATCATTTCACCTTGTTTGCCAGCCCCTGGAGCCCGCCCGCATGGATGAAGGATAACAACGATATGCTTCACGGAGGCAAGTTGAAGCCGGAATACTATGAGTCGTGGGCGCGTTACTACGGCAAGTTCATTCACGCCTATGAAAAGGAAGGCATTCCGATCTGGGGCTTGACGGTGCAGAACGAACCGCTGGCCATCCAGACCTGGGAATCCTGCATTTACACCGCTGAGGAGGAGCGTGACTTTGTTAAAAATCATCTTGGACCGGCCCTGCGCAAGGACGGATTGAAAGACAAGAAAATCATCGTTTGGGACCACAACCGCAGTTTCCTGTTTCAACGCGCCTCGGTCATTCTGGATGATCCGGCGGCCGCAAAATATGTCTGGGGCGTCGGGTATCATTGGTATGTGAATGACGATTTTGAGAACGTCAAGCGCGTCAAGGAAGCCTATCCCAAGACCCACCTGCTGTTCACCGAAGGCTGCAACGGACCGTTCGACTTTAGCAAAATCAACGACTGGCAGGACGGCGAGAACTATGGCAAGTCCATGCTCAATGATTTCAATAATGGCGTGGAAGGCTGGACGGACTGGAATGTGTTGCTGGACGAAAAAGGCGGGCCGAATCACGTTCAGAATTATTGTTTCGCGCCGATTCATGCCGACACCAAGACGGGGAACCTCTATTACATGGATTCCTATTATTATATCGGCCATTTTTCAAAATTCATCCGTCCGGGCGCAAAACGGATTGCCAGTTCCTCCACGACCGACACGCTGCTGACCACGGCTTTTTTGAATCCCGACGGGAAAATTGCCGTGATCGTTCTCAACCTTTCCGATAAAGCGCAGCCATTCAACTTCTGGCAGAACGGGAAAAGCACGAAAAGCACCAGCCCCGCACATTCCATCATCACCCTGGTGTTGTCTTAGAAACGAATTAACGTTGCGGACGGCGGCGGGCGAAAGTCCGTCCGTAGCGGCGTCTCGGCAGAGCGCCGCATTTCAACATTTTCAATTTGCGGCTTTCTGCCGAAAGCCGCTACGCTCGCGATATGAAACCTGTGCCGCTCACCGAGCAGCCAGAAATGCACCATCTGCCGCGACTCGCTCCGGAATTTTATCGCGGATTTGCCGTGGTGCAATGGACGATCACGCTGGAACGCCGCGCCACCGGCTGGCTGGACGAAAGGTCTCATCTACATTTCCGCGAACTGCTGCTCCACGCCGCTGCGCGCGAAGGCTTGATCTGCCCGGTCTATGTTCTCATGCCTGACCATCTGCATCTGCTCTGGATGGGCCTGCGCGTGGACAGCGACCAGCGCAACGCGATGAAATTTCTGCGCAAACATCTGGCCGGGGAACTGGCGCGGCGCTCACCCGGCGGCGTGGAATTTGAACTGCAAAAACAATCGCATGACAGCGTGCTGCGGGAAAAAGACCGGGTGCGCGGCGCGTTTGAAAAATCCTGCTTCTACATTCTGGACAATCCGTGCCGCAAGAAACTGGTGAATCATCCCCGCGACTGGCCGCATCTGGGCGCAATCGTGCCGGGCCATCCGTTTCTACATCCGCTGGCCGAAGATTTCTGGGAATCGTTCTGGAAAATTTACCTGGAGAAACGGGAGCCGACGCCAGTGACGTAGCGGCGCGTCGGCAGACCGCCGCAAACTTTTCCACTTTTTTAGATGGCGGCGCTTGCGGTTCGTAGCGGCTCCTCGGCAGAGCGCCGCATTCCTTTTCGTCAAGATGGCGGCGCTCTGCCGAGACGCCGCTACGCAATTCTAGCTTGTCGCCGGGGCGGGCGGAGTTACATTTGCCGCCGCTATGAAAATGCTCTCGGTCTGCGGGAATACCCGGACAATCCTGATACTGAGCACCGTCGCCAGTCTGTGCAGTTGCATGATGGCTGCGGACATCCCCGCTGCCGCCAGGACTCAAAAGAATCCACTCCTGTTGTCGGCGACAACCGTGGCCGCTGGTCACAGTCTGTATGAAAAAAACTGCACGTTCTGCCACGGCTACGATGGCTCCGGAAAAACAGCGGCGGGAGGCGGATTGAATCCAGCCCCCGCTGATCTGAGCCGCGCCGCCCTCCGCCAGCGGACGGATGGCGAACTGTTTTACATCATCCGCCATGGCGTTCCCGACACCGCCATGCCTGCCTGGCAATTGCCGGATGAAGCGACGTGGCAACTGGTGACGTTCATTCGCTCGCTGCCTTTGACGGCGGCACTCGATTCGTCCGCCGTCATGACGAATCCACCCGCCCGCTACGTCGGCTCGGCAGCCTGCCTGAAATGTCACGCGGAGATTTACGAACACTGGAGGAAAACCCCGATGGCGAATGTCGTGCGCGATCCGCGGGAACATCCCGAAGCGATTCTCCCGGACCTTTCCAAGACCAACGCGCTCGTGAATTTCACCAAGGATGACATCGCGCTGGTTTACGGCAGCATCTGGAAACAACGTTATTTCAAAAAGGTCGGCGACGATTATTTTCCCTTCCCCGCGCAATGGGACGTGACCCACCGGGTCTGGAAAAATTATTTTGTGAAGGACGATTGGTGGGCGCCGCTGTATCCGCCGGATAACTTCCAGCGCCCGACCGGTCCGCTCTGCGACGGCTGCCATTCGGTGAACTACGACATCAAGACCAAGACGGTCACGGAATGGAACGTCGGCTGCGAACGTTGCCACGGCCCCGGCAGCGAACACGTCCGGACTTCCTCGTGCGACACGATTGTGAACCCCGCCCGTGAAAATTACGTGGCGGCCAGTGACGTGTGCATCCAATGCCATTCGCAGGGCCGGCCCCCCGGGAATCCGATTGCGGGAAAATATTACGACTGGCCAGTGGGTTATGACGTGACCCGGAAGTTGAGCGATTATTGGCGGCTCGAAGAACACAAGTTGGGCGACACCACCTTCACGCATTTTGCCGACGGCACCGCGCACAAGAACCGGATGCAGGGAAATGATTTTGTCACCAGCCAGATGTATGCCCACGGCGTGACCTGCTTCACCTGCCACGATGTGCATGGCACGGAATATCCGGCGGACTTGCGCAAGCCGGCCAATATCTTGTGCCTCGATTGTCACGGGCCGAATTCACCCAACGGACCACACGCTCCTAGCATCGCGGACCACACGCATCACCAGGCCGACAGCGCAGGCAGCGTATGCATCGCCTGCCACATGCCCAAAATCGCCCAGACCATCGGCGATGTGAACGTCCGCAGCCACACCTTCCGCTTTGTCAGCCCCGCCATGAGCGACTCGTTGAAAATCCCGAACGCGTGCAACGTCTGTCATGCGGATAAAACCACCGCGTGGGCCACGGCGGCCTTGAAGACGTGGGCGGATCGCTCACCGTGGCGCGTGGCACCGTAAGAAACGCCTTGTTGCCGGGGCGGACGGAGATACAGTTGCAGCAGCAATGAAAGCGCTTTCGGCCAAGGTGAAAAAATCAACAGAGTCAAAACAAACCTTTAGGGATTATGCTTATAAAATGTTCCTGCCAACAATGCAATGGGCACATTGAGTTTGATAACAGCCATAATGGTTTGTCTGTAAAGTGTCCTCATTGTTTTGAAATTACCAAATTGGTCGCTCCTCCTGCTGAACCAATCGCAGAAACCACTGTGCACTCACAAGCAGGAAACAATTTTCGGAATTCCTTCATGGGTGACGAATGGAAATCTGACCCGATGTCTGAAAAGCAAAAGGCCATGCTGATTCTTTATGGCGTGATATTTAAAGAAGGGTTGACCAAGGGAGAGGCAGCCCAATTAATAGATAACGCCATCAATACAGGCGCAAAACCCACAGTTGAAACACAAGCAAAGGCTGGTGAAGTATGGGGGAATTACAGATTGACGAAGGTTGTGGAAGAAATGACAAGAGCTGTTGAAATCATTAGTGACGAAGCAACAACAATAAAAACTCTGAAAGAGGCTAAAAAGAAATTAAAAGAGTCTGTCCAAAACTTTACAGAATTGATCGATCGACGCATTGAAACCATCCAAGACGTAAACAGAGAAATTAGATATGAAAAAACTTCAGAATGGTTAAAAGAGCGAGGTTTTTGATTTCGACTTTTTAGTCAGCAAAAATCAATTTTTTCCGCCGCTTCGCCGTTTCACCTTTTAATCTCCGCGCATGAAACAAAAAGCTTTCGCCGCCGGCGTGGCGGCTTCCCGGTTCCGCAGGAACCTCTGACAATAGCCCGCAGTTTCAACTGCGGGTAAAATCCGGAATTGCCAAAGTCCCGCAGGGACGGCTGAATGATCGCCATGTCCTACGTCAGCGCCCATTTCCATTGCGTATTCAGCACCAAGGAACGTAGCCCGCTCATTACGCCGGAATTGCGGGAACGGCTGTGGCCCTTCCTCGGCGGCATTGCCCGGCAGAACAAAATGAAAGCCATCGAAGTTGACGGCATGGCAGATCATGTTCATATCCTCCTTTCGCTACCATCCACGATGGCAATTTCCAAGGCGCTGCAACTCATCAAGGGCAGTTCGTCCAAATGGATTCACGAAACCTTTCCCGACCAACGCACGTTTGCGTGGCAGGAGGAATATGGCGCATTCAGCGTGAGCGTGTCACAACTGGACAAAACGATCGAATACATCCGGGGACAGAAGGCGCATCACCGGAAGATGACATTCCAGGAAGAATTTCTGGCGTTGCTGAAAAAGCACCGCATCGAATACGACGAGCGGTATTTGTGGAAATAAAATTCAGCCGTCCCTGCGGGACTCAAATGCCTGCCACCGAAAACCCGCAGTTGAAACTGCGGGCTATTGTCGAGATGTCCCGTTGGGACAATGCAGGCAAGAAGGTGCAATACATATAGAAATTATCTCGCCCGCGTTTTCATTTCACGGTTTAATCTCCGCCGCATGAAACAAAAAGCTTACGCTGCCGCTGGTGTGGATATTGATCTCGGCAACAAAGTCAAAGCCACGCTGCCGCAATTGCTCGCCAGCACACATCGCCGCGAGGTGCTCGGCAAGGTCGGCGGCTTCGGCGGCCTGTTCGCGCTGGACGTGAAAAAATATCGCGAGCCCATCCTCGTCTCGTCCGTGGACGGCGTCGGCACCAAGCTCAAGATCGCCTTCCAGCAGGACAAGCACGACACCATCGGCGCGGACCTCGTGAACCATTGCGTCAACGACATCGCGGTGCTGGGCGCGGAGCCGCTGTTCTTCCTCGATTATCTCGGCACGGGCAAACTGGAGCCGCACGTTTTCACCGACATCATCAAGGGTTTCGCCCGCGCTTGCGCGGAAAACAACTGCGCGCTCATCGGTGGCGAGACGGCGCAGATGCCCGGGTTTTACCAGAAGGGCGAATATGATTTGAGCGGCACGATCGTCGGCGTGGTGGAAAAATCCAAGATGCTGAACGGCCAGAAAACCATCCGGCGCGGCGACGTGGTGATCGGCATCGAATCGAGCGGCCTGCACACGAACGGCTATTCGCTCGGCCGGAAGATTTTCTTCGAGCAGTTGAAATTGAAACCGTCCAGCCGCATCCCCGGCTCGAAGCTCACGCTCGGCGCGGAGCTGCTCAGAGTCCACGTCAGCTACGGCCCGCTGGTGCAAAAACTGTTGAAGCGTTTCAACTCTCAACTCTCAACTCTCAACTCTCAACTGCCCGTCAGGGCCTTCGCGCACATCACCGGCGGCGGGTTCGTGGACAACATCCCGCGCGTGCTGCCGAAGGCGCTCGACGTGGTCATCAAGAAAGGTTCGTGGGAGATGCTGCCGGTCTTCAAGATCATCGCGGAACAGAGCGGCGTGCCGGACGACGAACTCTATCAGGTCTTCAACATGGGCATCGGCATGGTGGGCATCGTGTCGAAGGACAAGGCGGAGGCGGTGCTGAAATTCATCAAGGCGCAGAAGCACAAGGCGTGGATCATCGGCCAAGTCGTCAAGGGCAGGGGCGAAGCGCGGGTGGAATAAACAAAATGCCCCGGTAATTTTATGAGAATCTTTCAACTGGCGCTGGCGTGCGTTTTCATTTTATTGGCCTCCGGTTGCGCTACGGCTCATCGGGACAAGCCGTCCGTAGTTCAGGTTGATCTGGGCAAACTGCTTGACGCGCGCGTCGTCATCACCCAAACCGCTGGCCGCCTGCAAATGGCCAACTACAGCTTGGATCGCGGTGATTCCTCGGTGTTGATCACCAAATCGGCTGCGAAAATCGCCCGGGCTGGGCGATTGAACACCTTGCCCGACTCCGGCTTTTTTGCCGCCAACAAACAACATCCCGACGTGCAACTGCCTTACGCGCTGGCCGGCAGCGGGCCGCAAGTGCATCGCTCGCCGGACAGGTCGGAAACTTATTCGTTTTCCGTCTCGCCCGGGAAATACCGCCAGATGCAGTTGTTTTTCATCAGTGCGGCCGGCCCGACACCCATCTCAGTCAAACTCCAATATCTCGATGGCTCGTCGGCGCGGCGCACCACCTTGGTTCCAGACTTTTATTTTTTGCTCAAGCCCGGCGACAAGAACTGGTTTGTGCTGGCGGAAGATTTTGGCAAGGTGAATCGGAGCGGTAAAATGACGGAATCGGATCATCATTTCATCCACGGGTTCAGTCTCAATCCTGATCCGGCCAAGGTGCTGCAGCAAGTCGAGGTTTCAAAATTGGATTCCAAATCGGTGCTCAATTTATTTGGCGCCACCGGAAAATTGGCTGATTAGAAATCCTCGGTAGCTTCTTAACGCCGCTGGCGCGCGACGGTCAAGGCTCGGATGGCTTGCGTCCAGCGCTCATTTTATTAGCGAGCGAACGGTAAACCAATCCCGCCACCACCGCGCCGGCTAATAAAATCAAGATCAGAATCACGCCCAGCCAGAACGCATGCGTCACCAACTGGTCGGCATGCGCCCTGGTCTGCTGCTGCAAGCGCGTGAGTTCCGGCGCGCTTTGGTTCATCGTGGTCAGCAGCGTGTTGAGATTGTTGGCGGCGACACCGACCTGCGCCGCGGCCGTGCCGTAATCGAGGACGTTGAACGGCTTGCTGTTGGTTGCCGACGCGCGGCTTCCGTTCGTCGGCGAAACGTATTGCACAAATTCTGTGAGCGACTTGATGGTGGTGTTGATGGAGGCGCTGGCATCGCGAGCCGAGTCAAGCGTCGAACGCGTGTCCGTCAGCAGTTCGCGGGATTTGTTGCCCTGCTCGGTCAGGCCGTCGAGAATCTGCTGGATGGCCGCCTGCCGCTGGTCGTTGACGAGCTGGGGCAGCTGCTGCGCGGTCTTCGCAAACATATCGGCGGAGGTGGCCAGCCGGTCCGCGTCGTTCAATACTTCCTTCGATTCCGGCAGGTTCGCGAGCTGAGACGCCAGCACCTCCACCTGCCAGCTCAGGAGCATGGGCATCCGCTGGCTGTAATACATGGCGCGCTCGCCCAGTTCCCGGGTCTCTTCAATGGCGGCGGCGGTGGGATCCAGCCCGGCCAGCGGGTCCAGATACAGCAGGCTGAAAAGGCTGGTGGGTCCGGAATTCGCCTTGGTCGGTGCCCTGCCCAGGGCCGACACGAACTCGCGAAAGCGGATCGGCCCGATGTAACGCTGGTGGGGATTTTTGGCGCGCCATTCTTGAATCAAATCCTTCAGCTCCTTTTGCTGCGCCGGCTTGAGCACGCCGTTGGCCATCGTCCAGACGTTCGTCTCCAGCCGCTGTTGCGCGACCAGCAGCGGCAGGATGGCATCGCCAAAGGTGTCCACGCCGTAATCCTGGATCACCATCCGGGCCATGGTGGCCAGCACCAGCATGTCCAGCGCGTTCACCGCCGGGTTCGGGCCGGTGGCATTCACATAGGCCGCCGTGGATTGCCCCAGCTTCCAGCGCAGCACCGCGAGGCGGAGCGCCGAGTTGGTGGTGCTGGCGGTGACATCATCGCACGCCTGGGCGATCGTGGCGCTATAGGTGTCGGCAAACCGCATGATCTGCGCCTGCACCACCGTAAGCGCCAGCGGTCCCGTGGGCGCATTGCCGCTGAGTTGAAGCGAAGAAACGTTGGCGGTGGGCGGCGTTCGGTTGAATTTAAGCAGGGAGCAACCCGTCAAAGCCAGCGTGAGGAATGCCAGCAAAATCCAGCTCCGCCGGCGGGCGAGTTGAAGGACAAACTTAACAGTCTTCTGGTGCTGGTTGTGTTTCTGGTTCATCTGAATTCCATCCGGGGAAAATGCTACCAGCCTTGACCGGCGGTGCAACTTCCGAGTGCTGGCTGAAGTCCGCCCGCCATCAGCGCGGTCACTTCACAGGTTTGGCTTCACCCAGATTTTCAATGAGGATGCGGCGCACCTCCTCGATCGTCAGCGGGTTCATCTGGCAGGAATGGCCGCTGCGCACGATATATTCCGACTCCGCGTAATCCACGTGGGCGCTGGTGTATTTTACGACGCCATCCGCGCCATCGGGAGGCTGGTCGTTCCCTTGGATGGCGATGATGGAATTGGCCTTGATGCCCGGCGCGACGGGAATGTCCGCCAGCGTGAGCATGAACGGATTGTCCGTGGCCATGCCGTTGAGGCTGGTGGGCACGCCGTTGCGCAATGCCGGCGGGAGATTGATCGTGTCCTTCAATTTCACCAGTTCGGCGGAGGCGGTCACCAGGTCGCTGGGAAATTTCATGAAGCGGGTCAAAAGATTTTGCACGAACGAGGTGTTCTGGTAACTGCCCCGGTGGGGCGTGGAGATGAAAATCACGCGCGAGACGCAGGGCAGGGGCTTGAAGAAGAAATTGCTCCGCAGCAGTTCGCGGGTCGGCACGTCAATCTGGAGTGCATCGATGTTCGTCTGGGAAGCGAGCTGCCAGAGCTTGTCGCCGGTGTCGGTCGCCGTCAGCTTCGCCAGCAATCCGCCCTGGCTGTGGCCGATGACGACCATGTGCCGCAGGGCTGCGTCCTTGCCCTCCGGGTCGAGCGTCTTGACCAGGTCCATCAGTTCGTTGCGCAAAATGCCCGCCGACATGGTGATCGGCTTGCCGCTGGCATAGTTGAACATCCAAAATTGATAGCGTTGGCGCAGCACCGGATCGGCGTTCAACGTGTTCCACATTTCCGCCCACCAGACCGGGCTGCTGGCCGTGCCATGGACGAAGACCACCGGAATCTGCCCGGGCAAATACGGCTCCATGCGCCGGATGCCGGTCTTGTTTTGCAGCTCGGCGGAAAAGAACTGGGCGATCCCGAGCTTCCAAATGGCGCTGCCATTCAATCCTTGGGCGATGGGAGCGGTGGTGTCCGTCTGCAGCGGCACCTGTTTCCCATTCACGTCGACATGGGTGGTGTCGAACGCAGAATAGAGTTCCAAGGTGGCCGTCAATTTCCCCGCGCTCCAGTCGCGCACCCCGCCCGACACGCGGAGGAAAACGGTGGCGGGCGCGCGCGCTGGTTCCTGAAATCTCCCGAACTTGTCCGTGACGGCGATCAGCGGAGCGCCCAGACCGGAATCGCGGTTGCGCGTGGACAGACCGCGCACGTCAAATTCATCGGCGGAATAAAACGCCTTGATCAGGTCCAGACTCCACGGGAATCCCGGCTGCGTGAATTGCACCTCCACCACGCCGGGCGGCGTCTGGCGGGGACCGCCGGCCAGTCTGACCAGCGCATTGGTGTTCACCATCAAGCCCTGGGCGAGACCGCGATTGTATAGGTCGCCGGCCGCGCGGAAGCGGATGTCGAACGGATTCGGCCGGGATTCGGTGCTTTCGCCCAACAAGTAGAGGTAGGCGTAAATCGCCGAGGCAAAATAGCTGTCGCGCGCCAGTTTCGGCACCCCTGGTTTCACGCTGCGACTCTGGCGGTCCGCGTTCCAGTAGTTCAATTCGCTCAGGGCGTAAATCACATCCCGACGTTCATCTTTGCAGGCGATGCCTTGAAGTTTTTCCAGCGTGGCATCGGGATTTTTCCGGAACGCCTCGTCGAGGCCATAGCGGTTCAGCACGCGCCGGGCATCCGAGCTGAACTGGTCGCTGGTGAGCGCGTTCTCGTGGAGATGCAAATAACCCTGCCGCGGCGACACCTTGTCGGCGCCGATGGGGTTCACACAACCGGCCAGCAGCACCAGCGCAAGGACCAGGCAACTGTTCAGCAAATATTTTTTCATGGTTGTTATCCTAGTGAATCATCGCGGCGGTCATTCGTTGAAGCCCGGCAAACCCTGGCGGATCTGCTGCGAGAAGTCCGCCGCCTGGTCCGCCGCCTTGGCTCGCGCATTGATGTTGGAGGTTTTTTTCAATTCCGCAAACGGCAAATTGGTGACAAAGGTTCCGCGCTCGTAGAGCAGTTCATCGAGGTGGCCGTTCAACAGCATGCGCCAGTTCCACGGCGCGCGGTCGGCGGCAGCCCGCTGGGTGCGGATGGCGATGGTGCAATTGTCGGTGAGCGCATTATACCACTCGGCGCGCTCGTGCAGTTCGTTGGCGCGGCGGAGATAGTCGAGGAACAATTTCCGGCCCTGTTCTGGTGTCATCTGCAGCCGGTAGAGGCAGACCTCCTCGCCCTGGCGATAATTCGTCCGCAGCCGGATCACGTCGCGTTCATCGCTGATGACGTAGGTCAGTTCAAACTGGCGGAAAATACCCTTCAACGCCGAATAGCCCTCGCCCTTTTCATTGCGCGTCTCGATGGAGAAGGCAACGTAATTGCCGTTCGTGAAGCCGAAACTGACGATGGTGTGCGCGATGTGCGGTGAACCCCAGGTGATGAGCGACAAATCCACCGTGCGCAAGGCGTCCAGATTGTAAGTCTGGTCATAATGATGCACGTCGTAGTCCGTCTCCGTGTGGTAGTCGCAATTGCGGATGTTATAGATGGCCACCTGGCTTCCCGTGATGTCGGCATAAGGCAGCACCGCCACGTTCGGCAGCCAGTCGCGCTGATTCGAAGGTTGCAGCGAAAGCCACCAGGCCAGGACCACCACAAAACCCGCGACGGTGACCACCAGCTTCCAGGGACGACGGACGAAAATCCACACCGCCAGCATTCCCAGTCCATAAACCACCACCAGGGGCAACCGCAGCCATGATATTCTGATGTCAAAGTTCAGCGCTGCCACCGCCCAGAGCGTCGCCAAACCGAGGACACCCCAAATTAAAACGGATGCGACAAAGCGCAGGATTTTTTTGAATTTCATCGTATGCGGTTCATTCGGGTTCATTCAAACGATCGGCTGGCCGGAAGATAACAACAGAGTGCCGAGCCAGCAAAGTTTGGCCAGATTAAAGCGCGGCGATGATTCGAAGCGCCTGACGGCCATGCGATGGCATTTAGAAAACACACTTAAAAGCAGATTAACAACCCAGAGACCATGCGACCATTGTCCTTTGGTGCAAGGCGGACGGTTCGCGGGATGCGAAAATTTGTGGGAAATGCGTCATCATGATTAGCGATCGAACATCAGCATGAGATACGCGCCGAAGAGCAGGAGATGGACACAGCCGAGCAACACATTGGTCCGTGGCAGGCTGAAGGTGAGGGTGCTGGTCAATAGCGTCAGCACCAGCATCACGGTGTCCACGGCGTCCACGCCCAGCACCAGGGCGCGTCCGGTGGCGAGCGACACCGCAATGACCAGCGGAATGGTAAGCCCGATGGACGCCAGCACCGAGCCGAGCAGGATGTTCACCGAACGCTGGAGCCGGTTGGCCAGCGCGGCGCGGATGGCCGCGATGGATTCCGGCGTCAGCACCAGCAGCGCCATGATGAACCCGCCAAGCGCATTGGGCGCACCGAGTCGGATGACCATGGCATCGAGCGGCGCGGCCATCTGCTTGGCCAGCAGGACCAGCGGCAGGCCGTAAAGTCCCAGCATCACCGCGTGAAACAATGTCGAGCGCGGGGAATAGTGCTCCAGTTCCGGCGTCGCCGCTTCGGCCGCCTCCTCGGGAGCCATGAAGAATCCGCGATGCCGGCGGTTCTGGACGAACAGGAAAACTCCGTAGATGCCGACGGACATGACCGAGAGGAAAACCATTTGAAACGTCGAGAGCGTCGGTCCCGTCGTTGCGTGCGTGAAATTCGGCAGGATGAGACCGAGCACGGTGAGCGGGAGGATCATCACCAGAAACGCATTCGCACTTTGGAGATTGTAGCGTTGTTCGTGGTGGCGCAAACCGCCGAGGAGCAGCGCGAGACCGAGGAAGCCATTCAGCACCAGCATGACCACCGCGAACATCGTGTCGCGCGCGAGCACCGGCTTGGCCGCGCCGGTGGACATCACGAACGCCACCATCGCCACTTCCAATCCGGTGATCGCCAGCGTGAGGAGCAACGTGCCCGCCGGTTCACCCAACCGGTGCGCGAGCACGTCCGCATGACGCACGATGGCAATGGCGGCGGTCAGGATCACGCTGCAAAGAATCGCGAGGAGCGTGATAAGCATCGCGGGCTGCTCCAGTGCGGCAGCAATCCAGCCTTTGCCCAGCAACGCCACCGTCAAGGTGACGACGGCCAAGGCGAGCGGCCACTCGCGCCACCATGGTTCACGGGATTGGGTTTTAATATTGCTCACAGCAAATCCTTTGGTCATCCATCTCAAATCATTACACTATCCGGGCGCGTCCGTTCCAATCAGAAAACGGAGGGAACCGGAAATTCCCTCCGTTGAACTGGCTTAAATCTAAACTCTGCGGTTGGCAACTTACTTGCCCGGCGCCGGCAACACCGGTGAGATGGCCGTGCCCAGGCTGCTGAAGCTGGCCTGGAGTTGTTTGATCGAATCGCGCAACGGAACGGCATCCGTCTTGGTCTTGGTAACCATGTCCTTGATGGTGGCCAGACCGCCCGCCGTCAAGTCGGTGCCGAGATAGGTCTGGATGTCCTTCAGATCGGTCGTGAACGGACGCAACGAATTCTTCACGCCAACATAGCTGGCATCCATGTCCTTGAGCTTGGTGGTGACTTCGTTCATGCGTTCCGTGCTGCGGGCGCGCAGGTCTTCGCTGGTGATGGCGGCGAGCTGGTTGCTCCAGTTCTGGGAGTAGGCGGCGGCGGCATCCCGCATTGACTGGGCTTTTGCTCCCAGGTTTTCAATGGACTTGTCGAGTTTCCCGGCGGCGGAAACAAATGCGTCATACTGCTTGCGCAAGTCGCCTTCGGATTTGAAGGTGAGATTGTTCAACGCGCCCAGCACGTCGGTCACCTTGGTGGAAGTATCGGTCGTCGCCGTGGCGGCGGATTGCAGGGCGGCGGACGTGGCCGCACCCTTGTCATAGGTCTTGGAGGCGCAACCCGCCAGCACTGTCAGTGCGGCTGCCAGGGTCAGGTTCGTGGTGATGAGTTTGATTTTGCAGGTTTTCATAATTCGGTTTCTTTTGATTTTAGGATTCAGTTGAATCTTTCACGGAATGCACACTGCCTGGAGTATATCGTCCGTACCTTTGGCATCAATCTTTTCGTTCGGTCGAATCGGGACCTTGGGAGGAATACAGCGCCACCAGCCGGGAGATGAGCACCGCCATGTAGAGGGTGCCGGTCATCGCCTCCATCATCGCCAGCGTGCGCGCCCCGTTCGTGAGCGGCGTGATGTCGCCATAGCCCACCGTGCTCAGGGTGATAAAGCTGAAATAGTAGGCCTCGAATTGCGACAAGGCATGCGGAGCAGTCGCGCCGACGGTGTAAGCGAAAGCGCCCGGATGAGTCGCATCAACCGGATGCAGTCCCGACACCGCCATATAAGCGGCCGTCCACAGGATTCCCAACAGCAGATAGCCGGAGATGCCGGCGCAGAGCACTTCTGAATTCACCCGGGGTGCGCGAAAGATGAAATGCAGCAATTGAAACTCGACAAAGCCGATGAAGACCAGCGAGGCGATACTGTAGATCACCGGCGAAAATAAATCCGGCTGAAAATGGTGAATCCATCGGAATCCGACCGCCGGCAACATCAGCAACACGGCCAGCGCCAGGGTCCGGTGGCTGCGGCCCACGGCCAGCACGCCCAGGATCAACACCAGGGTGACGAGGGCGGAATCAATGGCCCGGCCATATTTGAGTTCATCCAGGAGCGGCGCCGCGAAGAGCATCAGAATCAAGGCGGCCAGGAATTGCGTCGCCGAAGAACGGAAATTGCCGATCCGTGACGGCCGGTCGGCCGGCGGAACCGGGGCGGCGGTTTCCCGGGGTGATGGTTCGGACATAGTCCTTGGATGGTTGAGAGTTTGGATTGGGGAGTCAAGCGGCAAGCGGCAAACACGCAGGCTGGACAGCGGGCAGGCCGGGAAATAAACTCGCGTCCGGATTTTCACCGCGGACCCGATGCGGAATCAACCGCCAAACTGTTTTGCCATGAGTTCCCTGACTATTGCCTTGATCAGCGCCGCGTGCATTTTCAGCGGCGTGCTGCTGGGCATGTTTCTGCGCAGCCGGCTGCCCGATCATCATCTGAGTAATGAGTCCAAGGACACCGTGAAGCTCGCCGCCGGCATGATCGCCACGTTGTCCGCGCTGGTGCTGGGACTGCTGGTCAGCTCGGCCAAGGCCACCTTTGACACGGTCGGTTCGGAGATCACGCAAAGCGCCGCGAAGATCATCCTGCTGGATCGTGTGCTGGCGACCTATGGTCCCGCCACCAAGGACGCGCGGGAACAACTGCGCCGCAGTCTCGTTGCCGGCATCGACGCCGTCTGGCCGGAAGCAAAGTCGGCGGTGCCGGGGATGACGATTGTTGAACGGGCCAGCGGGATGGAACAGGTGCAGGCGAAATTGCGGGAACTGGCACCGGCGGATGAAGCCCAGCGTCAATTGCTCGCGCAGGCGCAGCAGATCAGCGGTGAGTTGTCGCAGTTCCGCTGGCTGGTGATCGAGCAGACGCAGAACGCGCTGCCCACGCCGTTCCTGGTGATGCTGCTCTTCTGGCTCGCGATGCTGCACCTGAGCTTCGGACTGTTCGCGCCGCGCAATGCCACGGTCATCAGCGTGCTGCTCCTCTGCGCGCTGTCCGTGTCCGGCGCGGTGTTTCTGATCCTGGAGATGAACCATCCGCTGTCCGGCCTGATCAAGGTTTCCAGCGCGCCAATGCTCAAGGCGTTGGAACATCTCGGACAGTAGTCTGGAGCATTTTCTATAATACTGGAGCTGTGCTTTGAAAGCACCGGAGGCAAATCCGCGAGGTCCAAGACGCTGGCGCGCGATCCAATCAACCCTGGCCGATCTTACAACTATGGTCTTTTTGAAACCGCTCCAGTCATCCTTAAAAAGAAGAGCTGGAGTTGCCTGACAACTCCAGCCTGAACGAAACGCGGTTTGGCGGCGGATTATTTCTTGGCCGCTTTTCTCGCCGCCCAGATCGCCTTCAACTTGGCGGAGAGCTTGGCCTTGGCCGCCGGGCTCATCTTGCCTTTGCCTTTCCTGGCGGCCGGTTTGGCGGCCGGTGCCTTGCCCTTGATTTTAGCCCAGCGCAACTTGGCCGCCGCGGAAATCTTGGCCTTGGCCGCCGCGCTCATGGTGAATTTCTTTTTCTTCGGTGCCGGACCGGACGCGGACGCCACGGATGAACCCAGCAACTTGCTCAACTCATTTTCGAGTGATTGAATTTTTTCCTTCAACGTCGCCGCCTTGCGCAACTGTTGAACCGATAGGTTGGTGATAGAACTCATAAGGAAACTACTTAAACACCATCCGGCGGGTAGTGTCAACAAGGATAGTGATGGAGTAGCGGGTCGTAATCTACAAACCAGCTGTTCTTACCCGCGACTCTATGGCTTCTCCAGCAAGACCACGGCGGCCTCACTGGATTGCACGGAAACACTGTCCCCCACGCTGACATCAGCCAGATTGACCGCTTCTCCGACCCTGATGGTCTTGGTGGAACCATCGGGTAACTGGAGGGTTGCCGTATCGTCCCAGTCATTGATCGCCGTTACTTTGGCGGTGAATACCTGCACCCCGACTTCGGTGGCAAATGCTTCCGTGCGGTTCGGCAGCCGGACGCGGAGTCTGGCAGTGTTGGCAGCGCCGGCGGGCAGGCTGCTCCGACCCAGGAACACGGCCATTTCTGCCGCCACGGACACTTTGACCTCATCGCCCGCCTTGATGTCATCGAATCCGAAGGCCCCGGGCGCCGCCTTGTAGGTGACGGTGGTGCCATCGGCACGTTTCAACACCACCAGACGTTTGGCGTGGTCCACCGAAACCACGTTTGCCGTGGTTGAACTGGCATCAGTCACGATCTCGCCGCTGAAGCCGGAATTGTCAGCAAAGGTTCCCGGCGCGACGGGTGTGCCGCCGGTGGTCGGGCCGGAAGTGGAACAAGCGGTTAGCAGCGCAAACGGTAAGAGTGCGGTGACAATGCATTTCAAGGTCACGCGAACAGCAGGGTTCTTTAAAATCATAAAATAGTGGTTGGGTTGGCCGGTGGTCTCAACTTTTTAAGGAGGATATTGCCGTTACTTCGTTGGAGCGCATCACCACGTCGTCACCCGGCGCCATTTTTTCCAACTGCACCTCCGGCCCGGCTTGGATGGTCACGGTACGGCCGTTTGAAAACTGGAGGGTCAGCAGGCGGGATCCGGGATTCACCATCAGAACCTTCGCATTGAAATTAATGGTCTTGGGCCGGGTGGTTCCGTTCGCACCCGGCAACCGGCCATTCTCCAAAATGTAAACGCTGAGTTCCGCCTTCACCGCGGCACTGACGGTGTCGCCCACTTTGACCTGGTCAAAGTTGTTCACAGATTCGTTCACGTAGAACGTTTTGGTCGGGCCGTCCTTGTGCTTGAGCGTGATGAGGCGTCGTCCGGCATCAACGGATACCACGGTCACCGGTTCCTGGATGATTTCGACCGGAATCCCGCCCTGGATCAAACCGGGTTTGCCCGTGGGTTGAACATTCGCGTCAGGTGGCGTCACACATCCGGTCAATGCCAGGGTGATGGCTGGCAGCAGCGCCGTCAGCGCGAAGTGTTTGATTTTCATCGAATCGTTTTAGTTACTGCTGAATCCAGTCCTGGCTTGACGTTCACGTCAGTGGCAAAGTCAGTTCCCCGTGTATCTGATCGCCACTCCAATGATGACACGTCCGCGCGTTTCCTGGATGCTGCGGCCATACCACGGACCGTTGATGAACGCTCCGGTGACCTGGGTCCGGTCATAGACAATGACCACTGCGTTCGCGCCCATCTTCGCGGCTGCCTTTTGCAACGCCGCCTCGATCTGCTGCACGCTCACGCTGTCGCTGGAAGGTTCCGCCGTCACCTCACCCAGCCGCACATGTGGACGTGATGGCGGCGTGCGCAGAATCTCAACTGACGCCGGGTTGGTCGGTGCGTAGATTGGCCCGCCGATAAACTGGTTGGAACTGATGGAAACGGTATTACAGCCGGTCATCAGCAACAAAGCCGCCGCCGCGAGGAATGAGGCGACATAACGATGTGTGAAAATTGTTTTCATGCCGGATTGTCGTTTGTTGTTCAGACTTTGAATCGTCCGCCTGAAGTTATCGCTACTCAAACCGTCCCGTCCACATAAATTTCCCGGCCCGCTCATCCCGGGTGACCGGCCTCGGCAACACGCCCGCAGCGTCCGGGAGTGAACGTCACTCGATGATCCAGCCCTGTCCCTCGAATCGTTGCTTGAGGACGTCGGCAATTTCCTTGGCGGTCGCCTTGGCCCGGCCCTCGATGCCGCTGTTGCCGCTGGCCACTTGATACCCCTGCACCCCGCCGTTGATGATCAGCCCGACCGGATTTTTTGTGGCGAGGAAGGTGGCGACGCCCAGCACCATCCCCGGGCTTTTGTTGCCGCCGGCGTCAATGGTGCCGTAGCCGAGTTTGCGCAGGCCGTGGTCCGTCATCTGGTAGCCTTCCACCATCGTGCTCAACGAGGACTTCCCGGCACCGAACCCGACGATGACCCGCATGCCGGTGCTGCCCTCCTCGACGGAAAGAAGATAACCCCGGATGACAACGTCGTTGACCTGTGGTTTGGTTGCCGGCGACGCCACGGCGGCGGACATTCCCAGCTCGTTGATCCGCGCCACCAGCTCTTTCGCGATTTGAGCGCCCAGCTTCTTCCCTTCTTCAATCTGTTCCGCCGTCTGGGCCGGCGCGGTGTCGAGGTCTTTCTCGCCGTTCAGGGCGGAATTGGCCGGCACGTCGGCGGCGGTGGCGGCGAAGTCATACACCCAGATGGTGGCGGGCCGCGGGATTGGCCCGGTCACGAGCTGTTCACGGTTGGTGATCTTGGTCGAGGCACAGCCGGTGATGAACAGCACTGCAAACAGGCACGCGGCGAGGGACGTTAATTTCAAGATGCTATTTGTTTTCATGGTTTGCTCCATTTTTTATGGTTGGTTCGCCGGCGAATTCGCGGGCCGCTCCCTGCGAAGCGGCCCGCGCACCGATTTCAACTCTCGTGGAAGCAGATAAAACACGGGGCAAAAAACTTGTAAAGACTTTTTCGGTGACAACCCGGCGACAGGGCGCATCTCATTTTTGTGAAGCAGCCACGTTTCTCAATCCCTTTGGGATTCTTGGACGGCACGCCGAAGCCCTGCAAAAATTGGGATGCGCGCTTGAATTTCAACCCAGCGAGTTCCCGACAATTTCCTGCGCCTCTTTTACGATGGAACTCAAGTGCGCCTCGTCCTTGAAACTCTCCGCGTAAATCTTGTAGATGTTTTCCGTGCCGGACGGACGCGCCGCAAACCAGCCGCTCGCCGTCACCACTTTCAAGCCGCCGATGGCGGCGTTGTTTCCCGGCGCACGCGTCAGCTTGGCCGTGATGTCATCGCCCGCCAGCTTCGATTCCTTCACCGCCTCGGGTGAAAGCTTGGAGAGTTTCGCCTTCTGTTCCGGCGTCGCCGCCGCGTCAATGCGCGTGTAATACGGCGTGCCGAATTCCGCCGTGAGCGCGCGGAAATGTTCGTCCGGATCCTTGCCGGTGACGGCGGTGATCTCCGCCGCGAGCAGGTTCAGAATCGGTCCGTCCTTGTCCGTGGACCACACCGTGCCGTCACGGCGCAGAAAACTCGCGCCCGCGCTTTCCTCGCCGCCGAAACCGAACGAACCGTCGAACAATCCGGGCGCGAACCATTTGAAACCCACCGGCGTTTCGCACAGCTTGCGGCCCAGCTTGTTCACCACGCGGTCAATCATGCTGCTGCTGACGAGTGTTTTGCCAATCGCCACGTTCGCCGACCATTGCGGACGATGTGTGAGCAGATAGCCAATGGCCACCGCGAGATAATGATTCGGGTTCATCAACCCCGCCGACGGCGTGACGATGCCGTGACGATCCGAGTCAGGATCATTCGCAAACGCGAGGCGGAATTTATCTTTGAGACTGACCAGACTGGCCATCGCATACGGGCTCGAACAGTCCATGCGGATTTTTCCGTCGTGGTCCACCGTCATGAATGAGAACGTCGGATCGAGCCTTGGATTCACGACCGTGATGTCCACCTTGTAAATTGAGTTGATCGGCTCCCAGTAGGGCAGGGCGGCACCGCCCAGCGGATCCACGCCCAGTTTCAAACCGGCGGCGCGGATGGCGTCCATGTCCACGACATTTTTCAAATCCTCGACGTAGGGCAGGATAAAATCGATCTGATGCGTGGTCGCCGCCTGGAGCGCGGTGGCGAATGGCACGCGCTTCACGCCGGCATTGTTTCCGCGCAGTAATTCGTTGGCGCGATCCTGCACCCATTTGGTCACGTCGGTGTCGGCAGGACCGCCGTTGGTCGGATTATATTTGAAGCCGCCGTCCTCCGGCGGATTGTGCGAAGGCGTGATGACAATGCCATCCGCCAGTCCGGTTTTGCGGCCGCGATTGTGAACGATGATCGCGCGCGAAATCACCGGCGTCGGTGTCACGCCATCGTCGCGTTGGACGACCGTTTCAACACCGTTCGCCGCGAGCACTTCAAGCGCGGTGCGCTGTGCGGGTGACGACAATGCATGCGTGTCCTTGCCCATTTGCAACGGGCCGTTGGTGCCGTGGCTTTTACGGTAATCACAAATCGCCTGTGTGATGGCGAGGATGTGCGCCTCGGTGAACGTGCCGTGCAACGACGAGCCGCGATGCCCGCTCGTGCCGAAGCTGACCAACTGGTTCGCGTCGCTGACGTCGGGCTTGCGTTCGTAGTATGCGCGTTCGAGTTTCGCCAGATCCACCAGCATGGATTTCGGCGCCGGTTTGCCCGCCAAAGGAGAAAGTGCCATAGATTTTGATTTTTAAATTTTTGCCGAAGTTGGTTTCACGACGCCCAGCCAACAGGTGACCGGCACAATCTGAACCAAACGACCGCCGGAACGCCACTCGATTTTTTGCAACCAAGCGGAGCGGCTTCTCGGCAGAGAGCCGCAATGATTGATTCCATTTGAAAATGCGGCTCTCTGCCGAGCAGCCGCTACAAACGCCCCCGCTTATTCGTTCTCAATGATCTTCAACGCGCCGCGCATGAAGCCGAGCGCGTAGGCCATGCCCGCGTGCCACGGCGCGGCACAGCTCATCTGCGGCGCATGATCGGGAATCAGCACGCCCTGGTAATTGTTTTTCTTCAAAATCCGCAGCACGCGCACGACGTCCACTTCGCCGTCGTCAATGAACGTTTCCTTGTAGGTCGGCACCTTGCCCCGGACGTTGCGCAGGTGAACGTAGCCGAGTTTGTTCTGGCGGCTGTAGGTTTCCACCGCGTCATAAATATTTCCGTCCGTCATTTCCGCGAGCGTGCCGACGCAGAATTCCAGCGCGTTGCACGGGCTCCGTTTCAAGTCAATCAGCTTCTGGTAAAGCTGCGGCTGATAAACCAGTCGCGGCTGGGCGCGGACGAACGGCAGGGGCGGATCATCCGGATGCGCGGCGAGCGTGACGCCCGCCGCCTCGGCCACGGGAATCAATTCATCGAGAAAAAATTTCAACCGTGCCCACAATTGCTCGTGCGTCGCCGAAGGAATCACGCCGGGCGCGGCGTTTTTGTCGAAGACCATGTTCCACGCCATGCCGATGGGGAGCGGTTTGTCGAGCGGGCCGTCCATGCCCACGGCCTCGGCCTCGCCGCGCGCGAACGGACCTTTGACGCGGCCTGCGACGCCGGCGATGGAAAAGTTGTAGCCAAAAACCGGAATGCCCGCGCGCCCGACATTCCGGATGAGCGTCTTGAGATTTTCCATCTGCTGAAGTTTTTTCGGCCCGTCGAGCAGCACGTCGTGCCAGTGCGCCGGATCAAAATTTTCGATGGCTTCGAGTTCCAGGCCGGCGGCATTGATTTCCTTTTTGATCGCGGCGAGTTCCTCAAACGTCCAGAATTTTTCCGGATCACCGGCCAGACCCCAGCCGGCATCATCACCGACGGGCTGGTCGCCGGGCTGGTTGCTGCGCGAGGAACGGAAATAATCCACCAGGTGAATCACCAAGTGCGTGCAGCCGCATTGTCTGGCAAAGCGATAATGCTCCGCGTTGAGCTGATGGCGATAGAGTCCGAGTCCGAGTTTCATGGGTTTATGTCCGGTCAGGATATTTCTACGCAACTGCTGTGGCAACATGCCAACAAAATTATTTTTCAGCGTTCAAGTTTTTTTAGCCGGTAAAAATTGTTGCTGGCGCTCAATGGCAGCGCGATTTTACAGATTAAAGAGGTTAAGCGTGAGTGGATCCGTCACAGCCGACCAGTTCATTGGAGACAAATCAGAGCTTTGTTGCAGCAAAAAATGTCGAAGGCACAAGCCGGGAAAGTGTGAGTTTGTTAGATGAGGGTTTGAACTTCAGCTGCGGCGCATACGTTGATTCCGGGAACTGGCTAAAACCAGGGCTGCCAGGAAAGACGAGCGAGAAAAATGACCGTGCGATCGGCTCGCCGCCGTCGATACTGGAAGCGCTGCTAAAATATTTAAGCCAGGCAGCAACCGAAGTTTCACGCCCGCATCGTCACTGGCGCGGTTTTTTTGCCTTGCTTCTTTTTAGTCACTGACGCAGACCATCACCGGATCATGCCGTCTTGGCGCATGACTTCAACCACCTTGCCCACGAACTCATCGGCAATTTCCAAGCGGTCGTCCGTCTGCCTTATGGTGGTTTCCGTAATGCAACCCCAGATTCGCTGTCCGGTATTCAGATCGAAGAGGCTGGTATCCAGCAGCAGGTAGCTGCGGTCGTCACCTCTGGGAGCACTTTGATAAGTGTCAAACGAGCCAATGTCAGTATCCCAGCCATCCGAACCGGGAGTTACCGTCACTGCCACATAATGGCCGGTGAAACGCTGTTGCGCCTTGGCCTGATAGTCGGATTTGCTCACCAGTCTGGTGATGAGGATGGCATCCGCACCCGCTGCACGTAATTGCGCAACGGTCGCTTCCTTGTGTTTGCGAGCCGCCTCCAAATCAGCAAACGCTGACGCTGTGCCAAAAGCCGGCTGGCTGGCGGCGACAAGCTGGTTGACAAAGCGGTTCTCCAAGGCCATGCGCACCAACTTCCGCTCCTCATCGGCCACCACGGCCACTTTTTGAGGCAGTGCTCCTTTGTAATCCGGCGATTTCCAGGAGCTTTTGACGGACGTGGAAGCGCAGGAACTGGCAAGCATTATCAAGACGGTTCCTGCTGCCAGGCACAGGCCAATAATGGTGTTTTTTCGAACAATCATGATTTGAGTTTATGATTCCGTGCATCCATTGTCTATTCCTGACAGAGGGGAAGCGGGCTTTTGCCATGTCGGTTGCCAACGGTTGCCAAAAAAAATGGCCTTATTCTGCCGGATTGGCTGGCATTGCCCTTCATTGCGTCATTGCGTAAAGAAAAATGAAAACCAATTAAAACCTTTGTTTATACTATTTCTATTGGTTTCTGAAGTGGTGCCAGTGGGAGGAATTGAACCTCCGACCAAAGGCTTATGAGTCCTTCTGTATAGTCGTCGGACTGCTCCTGATTTTGTAAGGCTGAAAACGTTTTTTCGCTTGTAATTTCCGCATGTCCATTCATAGGGCTGTCGTGGTTAGTTATGACGACATGACCGGACACGCAAAGCAGGCCAAACTAAGCCAAATGCGCCCGAAGCAGCGGATTTAATTCTTGGATTATGATACAAAGTCACATAGACTTTTCCAACGAATGAAGGCTCTGGAGTTCGTGGAAGTGCCGGAATTTACGCGGGACCTGCAGCGTGTTGCCAGTGATGACGACCTTCGGGCGTTGCAGTTGGAATTGCTCCGCGATCCGGTCAAAGGCGATGTGATGCAGGGCACAGGCGGTCTCCGCAAAGTGCGGATGAAGTTGCCCGGCCGCGGCAAGTCCGGTGGCGCGCGGGTGATTTACCTGCACCTGCCCGGCGCGGAAAAGATAGTGTTCCTGTTCCTTTATACCAAAGCCAGCCAGGGCGACCTGTCGTCGGAACAACGGCGGCGGCTGCGGTTGCTGGCGCAAACCATTGAAAATGCTTATGCCAAAAAATGAAATCGAGTTCGACGGCGATGAGTTGATCCGCCGCCTGGAAAATTTTTCCAAACACGCCACCGGCGAAAAGCCGCTGACCATGCGGCACACGCGGCTGGCTCTGCCCAAGCCGGAAAAACCAATGAAGGCGCGCGAGGTGGCTTCCATCCGCAAAAAACTTGGCGTCAGCCAATCGGTGTTTGCTTCACTGTTGAACGTGCCCAAGCCTACGGCGTTGAGCTGGGAATCCGGCGTGCGCACGCCCAGCGGCGCGGCACTGAAGCTGTTGCGGATCGCGCAACGCAATCCAAAAGTCCTGGCATGAACACCGAAGCCGCCGGCGAAAGCCTCAATAATTTTTGCGCGAAGAAACTGGCCAAGGCGTGAAAAACCATGAGCGACTCCATTCAATTTCAGCCCGGTTCACTTTGTGCCTGGCCATTTGGCTGTTAACGAAGGCCAGCTTTTTGAAATTTTGGGATTGAATGAAGGGCAGGGGATGCGGCTTTTGAGTAAGCCAAAACTAAACCATCGAAAACCCGACCCGCATAAAAGTGGTGCCAGTGGGAGGAATTGAACCTCCGACCAAAGGCTTATGAGTCCTCTGCTCTACCCCTGAGCTACACTGGCCACCGAAAACGGTCTCATATTTTGCGGACATTTCGCGCGCTGTCAAACCTGAACCGCAGTCAGGGAACGGTTGGGCGCATCCTGGCACTGCCTTCGGAAGCCGCCTTCAGGCGGCAGCAACGACGTGAATCACGCTGCTGCCGCGTAAACGCGGCGTTCTGATATAACGGTTGATGCATAAAAAACGGAGCTCGGTTTTACCCAGGCCCCGCTGTGAAAACTTAACGGCTATGATTAATGGCGTTCACGAGGACCGCCGCCGGCATCGCCGGGCGCACGCTTTTCACGGGGCTTGGCCACGTTGACCGTCAAAGCGCGACCCTCCAACTGCGTGCCGTTCAGGGCGGCAATGGCTAACCAACGCGACAAACAAACGCGGAATGTATTTATACGATTGAGGCTCGCATCATTGGGCGACGGAGCGCGGGCTTTCAGTCCGCTTCAACGTTCTGATTCACGAAACGCGTAAAACCTCCGCCCTGCTTGGCCGGTTCACGCTGAAGCGGCATCAATGCCGCGCTCCGCTCCCGCTTCTCCCCATGTCGCGCTAATTGACGAGCCTCAATAAAACATCCGAAGATAACGAACCCGTGCGGCGCATTGATGTCGCATTTTGAAAAAGTGGCAACTTGATTGAATGACGGAATGGCAATCTGCATGAAAACAGAATGCCACCCCTTTCACCTGCCAAGCATCACCAAGGATGGCTAAGCGGAGACAAACTTCCTCCGGGCACATTCAACAGCCAGCAACCCTAATCCCAACAAAACCACCGTGCTGGCAGCGTCAGGTATTAGTTGAGTCGAGGACGCAACGTAGCTCCATTCTTCGTAACCAGACTCAGCCCCCAGATCGCCATCGACACCATAATGTGCCCCATTCAGATTATAGAACCAGAGATAATCCGTCGAAAGAGATCCGGCAAAAGCCGTGACTGGAACGTAAAGAACCATATCGGACTGGCCGCTCCCGCCATTTGCATTGCTGGCGCCACCGTTAATGTTCTCCTGGGCGGCATCAAGTTTGACCCAATTATTAATGTTCCAAGATCCGTTGGGTCCGGTCGGACTGTTTAATGCCCAGCGAAGCGTTCCCAATTGGTCGAGCTGTGTCAGATCATTCCCCACCGCAGCCGTATGATCCGCAGCCGAAGTGTAAATCCTGACATTATCAACGGAAATGATGCTTTTACTGGCGCCCGGCTCATTCGCATCCAGCAAAAAGGCGTAATACAGGGTTCCATTGACGTTGACTTGTGCCAGGTCACCCAAAGTAACGCGGTTGTTCCACTGGGGACGTTGCTGATCCATATACAAAGCGCCAAACCCATCCGTATTGAACGCCTGCTCTACAACTTGGCTGCCGGTGCTGGATTGACCATTCGCCTCAAGCGTTAAAAACGGTTGAAACACTCCGGTGCCCGCCGGCTGGGTCCAATTGTCTGCAAAAACTGCGGTGCCGCCGACATCGCCTGGAACATTGAATGACTGGCTGCCAAGCGTCGATAAATCATACTCAATGGCGGCAGTCTTGGCCGCTGTCATAATGACAGCAGCAATCGAAGCAACAGTTACAACTCCAATTCTTTTATTTATGTTGGTTTTCATAATAATTAATGGTTTTACTTGTGGTTGTTGTGAACAGCTTTCGAAGTTGAGAAAACCTTCCCTCGTCTTAGATTCGAGCCTATTTTGTGCCAAAAGATTGAAGCGGTTTTAAAAGTCAATACTTATCTACATAAAATATTTGCATTAAATAAATTACATTGCATTATGATTTTTTTTATTTTTCACGAGGTGATTTCCTGCAAATTGAAATTGTTAACCAGGCCGACAGTCTTTTTTGGGTCGTATGCCCATTTCAGCGGGAATACTCATATAATTCGACATCTATTTCATATTTTCTAAATCGTAAAGAAAACCAACATGTCGGAGGATTTGTTATTCGGATGAAGCAACTTAATCTTGGTCGCGCCTTGATGGTCCGGACCGAGGTTGTGTGATTGAGTGTGCGAGCAAATCGCAAACCAAAACGCTGGCAGTGAATCCTTGGAAGTTTGGAGTGGGATTATGCCATTGACGGAAGATTCCCTCTCCCCACCCAAGCGGGGAGAGGGTTAGGGAGAGGGGTTCGTGGAAAAACCAGGACTCCTCTCGGCCCTCCCCTCTTGGGGCGAGGAGAGGGAGAAAAATTCCCGCGTCCGGGCTGTGCTTCCGTTAAAAGCATAATCCCAGTTTGGAGTTCCGCCTTCAGGCCGCTCGCAAGCCGCGTAACCGCGGAACTCCAAACAAAAAAAGCGGGGCCTGGTTTTACCCAGGCCCCGCCACGAAAACTTAACTGCGATGATTAATAGCGTTCACGACGACCGCCGCCGCCGCCGCCGCCGCCGCCGTATTCACGACGACCGCCGCCGCCGCCGCCGGGCGCACGTTCTTCACGGGGCTTGGCCACGTTGACCGTCAAAGCGCGACCATCCAACTGCGCGCCGTTCAAGGCGGCAATGGCTTTCTGCGCTTCTTCCGCCGTGCTCATGGTGATGAAACCGAAACCGCGCGGACGGCCGCTCATGCGATCCATCATCAGGTTGGTTTCCGTGACCGTGCCGTGCGCCGCAAAGGCGTCCTGCAGGTCGTTTTCAGTGGTATTGAAGGAAAGATTTCCGACAAATAATTTATTGCTCATTGATGTTTTACTGTCCGACTAACACTGCACTCACCAGACTGTTTCCGACTTTCGGATTTCAAATCATCACTGAACGGACGTTCACTTGAAGATTTACCATGCCGTGGGACTGACAAGCTATCTAACAGATGGGTCAAGAATAGATTAAGGTCTTGGAATAGCAAGGTTTTTCTTTGCTCATGATGTGCTATCCTTTCGCCATGCGAAAGCTGGCGCGTTCATTTTATGACCGGGACACGATCACGGTCGCGAAAGAATTGCTCGGAAAACATCTCGTCCACCACTCGCATGATGTGGAACGCATCGGCAAAATCGTGGAAGTCGAAGCCTACCTGGGCCCGCATGATCTGGCCGCGCACTCGGCCAGGGGCCTGACGCAACGAACCCAGGTCATGTTCGGCCCGCCGGGTCATGCCTATGTCTATCTCATCTACGGCATGTATCACTGCATGAACGTCGTGACCGAGCGCGAGGGGCATGCGTCGGCGGTTTTGTTGCGCGCCGTCGAGCCGGTGAAAAATGTCGAAAGCCGCACGCAAGGCCCGGGCCTGCTCTGCCGCGCCATGGAAATTAACCGGCGGCTGAACGCTCAAGATTTATTGAGCGACGATTTCTACATCGCCACACCGGAAGAAACCGGGCCGTTCACCATCGTCAAACGCCCGCGCATCGGCGTCGATTACGCCCGACACTGGGCGAAGCGGCATCTGCGGTTTTACATCAAGGGCAATCCGTTCGTCTCCCGGCTTTGATTCGCTTGAAAAACTGCGTTGGAATTTTTCACTCTCACCTGGCTGGGATGTTCATCCCACTGCCGCTGCCGGCCGTGGCGATTAAGTTTGAAACTGGCTGCACCTTGGGTCGCGGCAAAAAATGCAATTCCAGAAAAGAATCCATGGCCGATTGCGCGGCGAATTAGGTTTTGACGAGATCGGGTGTATAATGCAGGAGCTTGAATTCCGACGCCTCCAGTTTTATGCAGACGGTCTGGCAGTATAAGCCGATCCTGATCGTGCTTCTGGTCGGGGGCCTGATTGTTTTTGTCCTGCTCGTCGTTGACACTCACCGCCATCGCAACAAACAGAAGAAACGCCACAAACGGCTTCACTAAGCCGGAACGATGCAGTTAGACCACGGATGGACACGGATAAACACGGATGAAGACCGGAGCAAAGACCACTTCAGCAAACTTGGCGGGAGGCACCGATCGGTGAACGCATTTTCGTTTCAGAAAGCCGTTCCCAATCCGTGTTTATCAGTGTCCATCCGTGGTTAAAACTTTTTTCTACCGAATCGTTCCGGCTAAGGGCCGGCAAAAAACCACACGTCAGATCACGTTGATGATTTTCCCCAATCCGGTGGCGGTGCGGTGAAGCCGGCCGGCTGTCTGGTTAACGGATGAATAAACTTGATCTGCCACGCATGCAGGCACAGCGGTGAATCCTCCACGGCCAGCGTCTGCAGGTCGCCGATTGTTTTGCCGGGCAGATAAGCCGGATCGCCGCACACGGGAAACCCGAGATGCCAGAGATGGATGCGGATCTGATTTGTGCGCCCGGTCAACGGCCGCGCTTCCAGCAGCGTCGTGCCGTCGGCATTTCTTTCCAGCACGCGAAATTCCGTGCGCGCGTCCCGGCCCGATGCTTCATCCACGGTGCGCGAACCCAATGTGCCGGATTCCGCGCTGATGGGCGCATCGCAACGGAACACGTCTTCCAACGGATGGCCCTGCACGCGGACGAGATATAGTTTTTCCACCGTGCCACGCGCGAACTGCGGTTGCAGCCGTCCGGCGAAATGCTGCGTGCGCGTGACCAGCACAATCCCCGTGGTGTTGGCGTCAAGCCGGTGCGCCGGATAAGGCCGCTGCGGGTGATAAACGAGGCTCAGGATGTGGCGAAGTGTGTTGCGATAAAACCGTCCACCCGCGTGCATCGGCAGCGGCGCGGGCTTGTTGACCACGATCAACGCCTCGTCCTCGTGTAAAATTTCTATCTGCCCGTTCACGTCCGGCTCGGTCACGTTGGGAAACAGATGCCGGTACCGCTCGCCGGCTCGAACGATTTGCGTGGCGGCAACCGGCTCGCGCTCCAGGTTCACCACGAGACCGCGCGCACATTCATTTTCCCAATACGATCGCGGCGCCTCCTTGACCACGCGACACAGTGCATCGAGCATCGTCGTGCCGTCGCATTCCTTGGGGACGTTGATGGATTTGTAGTTCTCGCGAGGCTCGCTGCCCGGCAGTGGCGTGGTCACGCGACGGATCGCCTCGTGCCGTTGGGCGATGTTCAGCGCCATCTGCTCGGCGGGCGTCTTGAAACAATACGGACACGATTGTCCGGGAACGTAACGCTTATCGATTTGATCCGCTTCGCTCAGCGGCGTCTGGCAGTGGAAACATTGCGTGGATTCCGTCTCCTGCAAACTCGGGTCGAGGCCCACGCGTTGGTCGAACACGAAACATTCGCCGTCGTAATGCGCGCCGCCGCATTCCTCGAAGTATTTCAGGATGCCACCGTCGAGCTGAAAAATGTTTTTGAAACCTTCGCGTTCCATGAACGGCCCGGCCTTCTCGCACCGGATGCCGCCCGTGCAAAACATGACGATCGGCTGCTCCTTCAGCGCTGGTGGGAGTTTGCGCACCGCATCGGGAAATTCGCGGAAATGATCCACGCCAATCGGCAGCGCGTTCTTGAACGTGCCGAGCTTCACCTCGTAATCATTGCGGGTGTCGAGCAAGGTCACCTGCCTGCCTTCATCGAGCCATTGCTTCAAATCCTTCGCTGCGAGTTTGGGTGAGGTGCGCTTGCCTGGCTCGATGCCTTCGACGCCGAACGCGATGATTTCCTTTTTGATCCGCACCAGCATCTTCGTGAACGGCTGATGTTCCGTCTCGCTGATCTTCGGCGACAAATCCTCCAGGCCGGGCACGTTGCGCAATTCCGCAAGCAGCAAATTAATTTTCCCGTGTTCGCCGGCAACGAACAGATTGATGCCCTCCGCGCTCAAGAGAATCGTGCCCTTGAGTTCCCAGCCTTTGCACAACGCCAGCAATCGCGCCCGGAGCAAACGCAATTCCGGCAGCGCGACAAACTTGTAGGCGGCAATGTTGAGAATCTTTTCCATCGAAACGAAAAGCAGGATAACAAACTCTGCGCGGGAAGCCAGCGCGTCTGTTGCGGAGCGCGGATTGTCTCAATCCGCAGCGCGTGGATGGCCTCGGCGTGCTGCGAGTTGGGACCACTCGCGCTCCACAACCAAAACACACCTCACGGCTTGTCCGCCGAAATGCCGAGAACGTTGACCACGGCACGCTCACGACCATCGGTCGGCTCATTGAGGATTTTGAATTGGCCCGTTGCCGCTTCACGCACGGCCATCACGGAACTGCCGCCGCCATCCAGGTTCAATGCATTCTTACAACCAAGGCGAAGCATCTCTTCCGCCAGTTCGTCGTAGCTCATGCCGACGGCGATGCCCGGCTTGCGTCCGTCCACGACGAGAATCGTCAGCTTGGCTCCGGTGTTGTCCAAGCCGACGACGGTTCGCGGATGACGGACTTTGCTTGCGTGCGGAACAACAATCCCGTCGCGGACGAGGATCACATTTCCGCCGATGACTTCCCAGTCGTCCGCCGCCGGTCGTGCCAGTGTTTCAATTGTCACCGAATGATCTTTGTGCACGACCAGGCAGGGCCGCGCGTTGGTGCAGGTGGACCAGGTCTTCCCGTCGGTCATCGCCGGCCCTTCGGCGAGCGCCCATTGATCCGCGCGGAAGGCCGCATTGGTTCCCTCGCCGTCATTGACGCCGCGCGCCTTGAAAAAATCGCCATTGATGACGAAAGCAAATTTTTCCCGCGCCGCGATTTTGGTTGGCTGTAGCAGCGTGGTCTGCCATTTGCCGGGACCGTCCGGGTCCGGGCCGCCGTTGGCGACGTGGAGGTGCAGTTTCGGATTGTTCAGATCCACCACCGCGACGAATAATCGCGTCGGCGGATTCGTTCGTGTTTCGGAGTGGATCAAGATGCCCGGCACGGGTTCGTTGGTCGCCGAGATTTCAGCATGGGCGGAGAGAATAAAATTCAGCAGCGCGAGGCACAACCCTGAGGGCAAAACAAATTTCATCGGCGCATGTTCCAATAACCTCGAAGTTTTTCAACCCTTCAAATTTTCTTCGCGGCGATTCCGAAGCCGGCGCACGAGCGAATCCGCCACCGGAACGCCGTCTTCAGGCGGCAGCAACCAGGCGGCACCACACCGCAGCCGCGTAAACGCGGCGTTCCGATTCTTCGCCAGGCCGCAATGGCCAACGACTTCTGCTGATGACCTAGCCGCTATTTCTTGATGGACTCGACGTGCTTGCCGCGGATGTGATCCAGGTGAAAATCCCAGAGCAGCCAGTCGTCGTTCGGCACGAAACGGTTGAGCTTGCTGTCCCATTTCTTGGGCAGGCGCTGGTTGAGCTTTTCGAGGAAGGGCAGCAGCGGACGTTTCGGCGGAAAACGCTTCTCCAGTTGATCGAGATGAATCTCCTCCTTCCAGGCGAACTTTTTGCGGTAGCGGGCGAAGCCGAATCCGTCGAAGAAATTGTCCCCCGTCACGAGCGGGATATACCACAGGCTGGGAATGCCGCGCGGATTTTCCTTGATGGGAATTTCCATCTCCAGCCGTTTCAGTATCTCGAGAGCAGCCGGATCGTTTTTCAAATGCTCACGCAACTCGTGCAATGCCGGGAACGTGACTGGCGGACTGACAAATAAAACCGGCTTGTGCTGTTGCGTGGCCAGGATGATCTCGTGCGGCGTGCCGACGCTGTAGATGTTCGTCGGGCAATACGACACGGTGAAATCGCTCGTGTCCACCATGCGGAGATCAATGTGCAAGGTTTCCCAGAATTGCGCCGCGCACCACGCCCGCGCCTTCGCGCCCTTGGTGCCGCCCGCATAAGTCCAGCGGTCGCGGATCTTGTGGCCGCTCTTGATATCTTCGCGCCCGTATTCGTGCAGGCCGCGCACGTCCGGCTTGAACCACGGGTCGAACACCGTGGTGCCCATCTTCTGGAGAAACTGGCTGACCCGGTTGCGCCAGCCGAATTGTTTTTCCACCGCGCGCGACGCGACAAAATCCATCGGGCCTGAAAGATAAACCCGCGCTCCCTGCAACAATGATTCCTGCTTCTTCGGCATGGGCGGATGATAGACGCAATCGCGCGCGGCTCAAGACCGGACTCATCTGGAACCCTGCGGAGCAAAACTACGAATGGACACCAACGGGCACGAATATTAAGGAGAGGGACATTGATTTTCTTCCGTCTGCGGGGGCATTTTCGGGGCGTCAAATCATGGAGAAAGAATGCCTCCGGCTTCGGCAGAATTGGTGTCCATTCGTGGTTGAACGGATTTGTTCCGGACTCACTGCCGGGCGTGCATCGCCATGAAGTTGGCCACCCGCTTCGGATCCACCGCGCGCGACCAATGCCCGCCCGCCTTGAATTCCGAGCCGACGATGAACCCGTCCGCCGTCGCATAAAATTGTTTCAGGTTTGCCGCCATCACGCCGGAACCGAGATAGACCGGCAGATGCGTTTTGCCTTTGACCTCCAGCAAATCTTTCTTCTGCGGCGCGTCACCCGTCACCGCGCCCGTCACGATCACCACGTCGCCGCGCATGAACTCCACCGCGTGCGCCGTCTCACCGATGCCCACGTCGGCCGTGATCGCGTGCGCGCTGTGCTTCTTTTTCACGTCCACCCAGACCTGCACATTGTCCGCGCCGATGAGCCGGCGATAGCGCAGCAACTCCGCCGCCGAAGACTGGATGATTCCCTCGTCGGCCACGTGGGCGAACGCGAACCCTTCCGCACGGATGAAATCCAATCCCGCCGCATGTGCCACCGCCATGGCTTTCGTGTTCGCCCCGGCGAGAATCTGGATGCCGCACGGCATGCCAGCCGCCACTTTCACCGCGCGTGCGATCAATGCCATGCTGGCAACGATCTCCGGCCCGACGTGGCCGCGCAGATACGGCGTGTCGTGCATGTTTTCCAGCATCACGCCATGGACGCCCGTGTCGCGATAAATCTTGGCCTCGCGCACCGCCTGCGCTTCGATTTCGACCAGCGTCAAGCCGCTGGCCGGCGTGCCCGGCAACGCGCCGACGTGGATCATGGCGATGACCGGCTTGGCGGATTTGAAAATCGGATTGGGTGAAATCATGGCGGGGAAAGCTTAATGGCGCGCGTTAAGAAACCAAGAACGTTCCGGTCGGAGTGCGCCCGTCCCCGGGCGCAGCAACGTGGAAGCGTTAACACGGCTTTGCAAATTCGCAGACGGCTCGCTCCCCGATGATTGCTGCGGCCGGGACGGCCGCCCTCCTCATTTCTTCACCGGCCGGGATGCCGCGATGAATTTTTCGACGACGACCGGCACCGCGCCTTCCTTCGTGATCGCACCGACCACAATCGGCGGACCGGCTGGGACAAGCGAAAGCAATTTCAACCGCTGCCCGACCATGCACGATACACAGCTTGGCACCAAGGCCACGCCACGTCCGGATTCCACCGCCGCGATCAAGCTGGTCACGCCATCATGTTCCTGCACGATCTGCGGCTTGCTGCCGACGGTTTGGAACAGTGCGGCGACTTCATCGTGATATTCGGGATAATCTTTCTGGCTGTAACCGATCAACTTTTCCCTGGCCATTTTCTCCAGACTGATGCTGCGCAATTTCGCCAGCGGATGCGTCGGGGCCGCGGCCACCTGCAGCGGATAGCGGGCGAGTTCTTCGAACCGCAGACCGCGCAGTGTTTTCTTGGTGGGCTGGACCATCAGCGCCAGGTGCAGTTTTCCGGCGTGCAGTTGCGACAGCATTTCCTCCGTGGACAAATCGTGCAGCATCACGCGCATGCCGGGAAATTCCGCCTGAAAAATCCGCAACGCCTGCGGCAGGATCTGCACCGTGAGCGACGGCGCATAGCCGACCTGGATTTCGCCCGACATCCCGCCCGCCTTGGCCCGCGCGGCGGCCACCGCCTCTTCCGCCCGTTGCAACACGGCGCGCGCCTCGGTCAGAAACGTGCGGCCCGCCTCGGTCAAGCGCACGGACTTGGCGCTGCGTTCCAGAAGGGGAAAGCCGATTTCATCTTCGAGGTCGTGAATCTGCCGGCTCAGGGCCGGTTGCGAGACGTGCAGCTTCGTCGCGGCGCGCGTGACGTTTTCCGTTTCAGCCACGGCGACGAAGTAACGGAGATGGCGGAGTTCCATTGGATATTCAAAGGTTGTCCAGCAGTTCTTCAACGGTGATCTCCGCCTGCTTCAAAATGGACTGCAAGGTTTTCGGTTTGATTTCGCGGTGCATGGGCACACAGGGATGCCGCGAATCCTTGACATAATGGCGGTGTGAACCGGTCTGACGGAGAAATTCAAAGCCCAGCCGTTTCAATGCGCGGCAAACATCATCGCCGGAAAGATCGCGCGGTAATTTCACGCCGACTGGAGAGCTAAAACAGGATCGTCCACGAAGTGCAGGCGGATGGGCCAGTTCCGGTGTTCGTCGTTCGCCTCAAACCGGCATTGCACCAAATCGCGGATCATCGCAAGCAATTCGTCCAGGTTGGCGCCCTGCGTCGCCATTTCGGGCTCGTGGCAGATGGCGACGAGCGCGTCCTCGTCCCGCTCGATTTGAAAAACGAATTCATTCTTCATGCGGCCAGTTTCACCCACCAACCGGCCTTTGACAAGGGCGAAGCCGGGGCCGGTTGCGGAGACGGGCAGCTTGAGCGCGGCGCGGGAGATATTTTCCTCCTCAGCCACGGCGACGAAGTAACGAAGATGGCGGAGTTCCATGCGCGGTAAGGATAACGAGAGTTTAACCCTGTCGGCGAAATAAATTTATTCCGATCGTATTATATCAAGTGGCAGCAAGCCTCTTGATGGCGGCGTCAACTTCCATCATTTTGCCGTTTCAGTTTTCTTGGCAGTCTCCTGCAAAAACTTTTCAAGAGCTGTAAAGTTGAGATACCCGCGTGCGTTCAAAAAGAAGTGACGGATTTGCTCCGGCGTCAGTTTGCCTTCGCGAAATCCCACGTAGAGTTCCGCGAGCACGAAAATTGGAATCAGTTTGAAATTGTGCTCCACCGCTTGATGTCCGGCTTGCTCTTGAGCGAGTTGTTGAAAATCAGGTCGTCCGAAACAAATGAATCCGTTCGGATGAAAACGCGCTGACTGTGGAATCACATCGCCGGCCTTTTTTGAGTCAATAAAGCTATTATTGTCATCCTTTGCCGTTGTCTGTGCCGTCATCTTTTCACCGCCGGGGAAGGTCAACAGATGATCTGGTTCAGCTTGGCGCTGGTCTGTAATTCTGACTGCGGAGCATCCAGCGAAGCCGGTCGCGAACAGTCGTTCGATGGCCACCTCCAACTCGCGCCCTTTTTGTTTGTAGATGTCCTCCACTTCAGTGAACCGGAAACCAATAACATCCAGTCGTCTTTTGTGTTCGCGAAGCCAGAATTCGTGGTTGCGTTGCCGCCGTTGGCAGGTCTTCTGAATAATTTTTTCGGCCTTCTTTGGACTGATGACGCCTTTGAAGTCACTCGGAACCTTTTCCAGAAAATCGTCTTCGGTCTTTACTCCAGCTTTGACCAATTGAATCTTCTCGTCTCGTGATAGCGGCACTGGCAAATGGTTCAAATGGCGCCCTTCCAGCGGCACGCGATGCTGCAAGCACTCTGCGATTTGCTGAATCATTACCGCATCCTGTGGCCTCAAGACCTCAGCGATGCCTGCGAGTGTATCCACCATCCAACTCAGGTTCGCAGTCATGTTTCGGATGTTCGCTCCTGACAAACGATAGTTGTCGCAAATGGATTTCGTCGAATGAGCTGTTTCGAGCAAATCCTTGGAGAGCGCCGCCATCGTGTATTCCTGCGGGCGGAATTCATCAGTCTTTTTGAGGAGTTTCTGAAAAGCTTTGGCAATCCAGCCAAAAAGACGATTCTCAGAAAACCAAGCATTAAACCTAATTCGGACCGCCTCGTTCCGGTTTCCATCCCGCCATACCACCCCGCGATAGTAGAATTCACTTACTTCTTCCGGTGCGGCAGCGGCAAATGCGACATCGAGATTATCTACCGTCGTCATTTCTTGGATGAACTGTTTCAGGTTCTGAAACGTATCCAGACTGCATTGTTTTGCTGCACAAACGCGTCCGAGATCAGTGATAACGAGTTTGCCGGAAGGCTTCCGGCTCATCAGTTCCAATTGCAAACACCGCTGGATGCCTTCGTTGATGTGGGCCTGAATCTGAGTCTTAGCAGCATCGTTGTTCCAATTACGTGCAGCGAATGTGCTGAAGATGAACCGCGAGATTTCAGTGTCGGTTTCCGCAAATCGAGTTGCAACCACATCGAGCACGCGCAGACCAATATCTTTCTGCTCAAACGCCGATTCCAGCGGTTCAAGTGGAGCAGTTAAATATCGGCTCATGACTAGGCGCGCTTCACGAGCATCGGACGCCAAGAAGACTCCACGTCCAAAATCACTCGTCTTTTGAAGTCGTCCCGCCCGCCCCAAAATATTTCTAACCTCACCGACATCCCAAGGGATTTCCTGAAGCTTGCCCCGGATCGTTCCCCACTTGTTGTTATCGGCTAGGATTACTGTCTTGCATGGCAGGTTCACTCCCATTGAAAGCGTCGTGGTTGACGCGATAACCCTGATGTGGCCTAAGCGGAAGCCTCGCTCCACAGCTCGGCGTTCAACCAGTTCGCAATCGGCATGGTGAAACGCAATCTGATGACGTAACGTTTTCAGAAGCTCATCGCTGGTTTCCGTCGAGGTCTCTCCTTGCAATTCCTCAATCACGGCTGTTGCTGCTGGCAAGTGCGACAGGTAAGTTTTCAGGTCAAGCGCGGTCGCTTGTGCGTTTCGGACTGAGTTGCGGACGACGATAACCTGCTCTCCTTTTTCTACCAAGTGCATGACCAGTTGGTTAAGCGTCGTCACGTTGAATTGTTCCGAGCCGCTCGCCTTGCTGTTCCACTCAGTGTATTCGAACACTCCTGAACCATTCAAAACGCCCTGCCGCAATTCCACAGGGCGAACGATGTCTTTGATTGACTGGGTGCCAAGCCACTCGTCGAAGCCGTTCAAGTTTCCGAGGACTGCGCTCAGTGCAAGAATTTGTTTCTTGCCAGCCGCGACTTTGAGTTTGGTCAGGAGCAATTCAAGTCCACCACCACGTTGGGTATCCATGATCATCTGGATTTCATCCACAACGATACAGTCGCAATTATCGAGGATTCCGGGATTGCTAACGAGAAGAGCTGTCAACTTTTCATAAGTTAGCACTCCAATATCATAGCGACCGACGAGTAATTCAGCATCGTGCTCCCGGTGATCTTTGTCGGAAATGTGAGTAATCAAACCCAATTTGCTGTGACCGTATCGCTCAATGAACTCTTCGGTGCGTTCTTCGGCTATCGCTTTGAATGGGACAAGATATAAAGTTTTGCGACCTTGCATCGCATGTGTCACGGCGACCATCTCACCTGCAAAGCTTTTGCCTGAAGAAGTTGGAGCGATTAAAAGCAGAGACTTGCCTTTTAGCAAACCTGCTTGAATGGCTCGGTCTTGAATGGGCAGCGTTCCCGTTACGCCACTTTCGCGCCAGACATTTAGGATTTCGTCGTGGACACCATGCTTATTCAGTTCTTCGATTTTCATCAGACTTTCTTTCGCAATCAATTTCGCGTCCCAAGTTTTTTCGCGAGCATTCGCTTTGCAATATCTTCACCGGATTTCGTCGTGGGGTTTAATACGTCCGAGCATACCTTTAAGTTATCGTGAGGCAAGAAACATGATATTTCCGTGAAAGCGAAATCGCCGCTAACGTCTTTCCATATGAAGATTCTAAAATCAAATGAACGGGGCCACGCGAGTCACGGGTGGTTGGACAGTTATCACACCTTCAGCTTCGCGGATTATTATAATCCGGACTGGATGGGTTATCGCAGCCTGCGCGTCATCAACGACGATCTCGTGATGCCGGGCATGGGTTTCGGTGCGCATCCACACCGCGACATGGAGATCATCACCTACATCTTGAGCGGCAAGCTTGAGCACAAGGATTCCATGGGCAACGGGCGCGTCATCAAGACGGGCGATGTGCAATACATGGCCGCCGGCAAGGGCGTCCAGCACAGCGAATTCAATCCCGCCAAGGATGAAGCCGTGCATCTGCTCCAGATCTGGATCCAGCCGGATGCCAAGGGCGTGACGCCGCGTTATGCGGAGAAGTCGTTCAAGGATGCCGCGACGGGCACGCTGAACCTGGTGACGAGCAAGACCGGACGCGATGGATCCATCGCGATCCATCAGGACGCGGAGCTCTGGCTGGCCAAGCTCGCGCCGGAAAACCGGGTCGCGCACAAATTGAACGCCGGGCGTCATGCGTGGGTCCACATCGCCGAGGGCGAAGTGAAAGTGAACGGCAAGACGCTGGTCGGCGGCGACGCGGCGGCGATTGACAATGAAACGAACATCGAACTGGTCGGCGTGAAACCGTCGCAGGTGCTGTTGTTCGATCTGAACTGAACTGTAGCGGCGGTCGGAAGACCGCCGCCATTTTAACAACAATGAAAGTGCGGCTCTCTGCCGAGCAGCCGCTACAACTTAAAAACCAAATCGAAAGTAAAAACTATGAGCACGATCAATTCCAAACAACTCCTTGAACGATTGAACTGGCGTTATGCCACCAAGGAATTCGATCCCAAACGTAAAATCAGCGCCGGGGATTGGGCCACGCTCGAGCAATCGCTGTTGCTCTCACCGTCCAGCGGCGGATTGCAGCCGTGGAAATTCATCGTCGTGACCGATCCCGCCGTGCGCGCCAAGCTCGTGCCGGCATCTTATGGCCAGGAGAAAGTCAGCACAGCGTCGCATCTGGTCGTGTTCGCCGCGAAAAATAATCTCGGAGAAGCCGACGTGGACGCGCACTTGAACAATGTCGCGAAAACCCAAGGCATTCCGGTCGAAGCGCTGGCACCGTTACGTGGCATGCTGGTCGGCGGCATTGTCAAAGCACTGGATGAAACCGCGCGCAATGCCTGGGCGCGCAACCAGACTTACATCGCCCTCGGCAATCTGCTGACGAGCGCGGCGTTGCTGGGAATTGACGCGTGTCCGATGGAAGGTTTTGACCGCGCGCAATATGACGAGATTCTGGGCCTGAAGGCGAAAGGGCTCGCCGCAGCGGTGATCGCCACGGTGGGTTACCGGTTGCCGACCGACAAATATGCGTCCGCCCCCAAAGTGCGCTTTCCTAGGGAACAAATTTTTGTTCAAGTGTAAGCCATCCATCCAACCCAAATCCTGAATCATGAAAAAGTCTTTGCGCATACTGGCCGTGCTGGTGCTGCTGGCTGCCGGGGCGACCTGGCTGGCCGCCGGCGCCAACGTCGGCTGGACCAAAACCAGCGTGGCCGTGAAGACGCTCGATCCCGTCACCGAGATCGAGGGCATCACCTATCAGAAGAAGTTCCTGCCGGGCGTGGATTTTCTGGGCGCGGCCTTTGGCAGCGCGGCGCTGATTGCCGGCGCGTCTTTTTTCTTTCGTAAACCAACAACACATCAACCAACCAAACAATAAACAAACCGAGTTCTAAAAAAACTGTAGGAGCCGGGGTGACGAGGCTCAATTGAAAATCAGTCAGAGACTCCTCACGTCGTCTCCTACAATTCTGAAGGAACCCACAATCAACAAACATCAAATAAATTATGAAACTGAAACATATCCTCACACTGGTCGCTCTCGTATCCACAACCTCGGCTTATGCCGCGCCGCAATCCTTCGACTTCAAGGATCCGAAGGGTGTGAACAACGCGGTCTTCAAGCTTGACGCCCCGCTGGAATCCATCAACGGCAGCGCCAGCGGCATCAGCGGCACCGTTTCGTTCGACCCGGAAAATCCGGCGGCGACCACCGGCAAGATCGTGGTCGCGAGCGAATCGTTGACCGTGCCGAACCCGATGCAGAAGGAACATCTGCACGGTGCCAACTGGCTCGACGTGGCGAAGTATCCGGAGATCACGTTTGAAGCGAAGGCGCTCGCGAACGTGAAGACTGAAGGCAATGCGACCACCGCCGATGCCACCGGCACGTTCACCGTGCACGGTGTCTCGAAGGAACTCACGGTGCCGATCAAGCTCACCTATCTCAAAGACAAGTTGAGCGCGCGCGTGCCGAACTTGAAGGGCGACCTGCTGGTCATCCGCGCCAACTTCGTCATCAACCGCGAGGACTTCAACATCCAGAAAGGCCAATACGAGGACAAGGTTTCCCCGACGATTGATCTCTCGTTGAGCATCGCCGGCGCGTCCGTTACGAAATGATTTGATCCGTGGCGGCGGTCGGCAGACCGCCGCAATTTTCCACGAATAAGCAATGCGGCTCTCTGCCGGGAAGCCGCTACAAAATAAAATTATGACTCCGCAAGAAAAAGTTAAATTACTGGCGCTGGACCTCACCAAACAATTCCCGCGCAGCCCGCGTGAATTGCTCGCGGGTTATGTGATCGCCGCGCGCGCCGTGGACAAATGCCGGGCGGTGCTGGCGGGCACGGGCGGTGAATATCATACCGGCTGTCCGGTGGATGCCATGTTCCTGGACTTTGCCGGCATCACTTACGACAAGTTCAAGGAATTCGTCGCGACCGGCGCCACGGATGCCGAGATCGCCGACTGGATCACCAAGAACGCCCAACAGCGTCCGCGCATCGAAGTCATCCGGTGGAACAATGGGCTGCGCGACAAGCGGCTCAGCGAACTGCCCGACGACCTCCAGGAATACATGGAGGACTACGTGCCCAAATTCGTTCCGCGCAACCGGCCGGTGTATGTCTTCTTCGACATCTACGATCTGGAAGAAGAGCGCCAGTAAATTGAAGCGATCATCCTTGCCCGCACCTTGCCGGGTTGGAAAAACTGAACAATATATATATGCAAATCGGCGTTGATAGTTTCGCGGCGGCATTGACTGACGACGGCAAAGGCCAGTCGGTCAGTGCGTCGGAGAGCGTTCGTCACCTGGTCGCGCGGATCGAACTCGCCGATCAGGTGGGCCTGGACGTGTTCGGCGTCGGAGAGCATCATCGCCGGGAATTTCTCGATTCCGCGCCGGCCGTCATCCTTGCGGCGGCGGCGGCCCGGACCAAAAACATCCGGCTCACCAGCGCGGTCACGGTGTTGAGCGCCGCCGATCCGGTGCGCGTGTTTCAAAACTTCGCCACGCTGGATCTGCTCTCGCAGGGCCGGGCGGAAATCGTCGCCGGCCGTGGTTCGTTCACCGAATCGTTTCCGTTGTTCGGCCTGCAACTCGAAGACTACGATTCGCTGTTCGCGGAGAAGCTGGATCTGCTGCTCAAGCTGCGGGAAAATGAATTCGTCCACTGGTCGGGCCAGCATCGCGCGCCGCTCACGGGGCAGGGCGTTTATCCGCGGCCGATGCAAAATCCGCTGCCGGTCTGGCTGGGCGTGGGCGGAACGCCGGAGTCCTTTGCGCGTGCCGGCATGCTGGGACTGCCGCTGATGATCGCCATCATCGGGGGCGAGACGCGGCGGTTTCGTCGGCTTGTGGATGGCTATCGGGAATATGGGCGTCGCGCGGGACACGCTCCCGAAAAGCTCAAGGTTGGTGTTCACGCGCTGGGTTACGTGGCTGAAACGACGCAGCAGGCGATTGACGATTTCTATCCCGGTTACGTCAAGACCTTCACTAAAATCGGCAAGGAACGCGGCTGGCCGCCGATCACGCGTCAGCACTTCGATGCGGTGCGCGGTGAGCATGGCGCGCTGATGTTAGGCAACCCAGAAGAAGTGGCCGAAAAAATCCTGCGCCACAGTGAAGCGCTCGGTGGCATCTCCCGGATCACGTTTCAGATGGACGTCGCCGACTTGACGCAGGCGAAGCTGCTGCGATCCATCGAACTGCTCGGCACCCGTGTCGCGCCCATCTTGCGCGAAGAACTTGCCCTCAATCCGTGACGAAATTTGAAATTGAGGGACGCTATTAATCCTAACATTGGCAGCAATGCAGAATTGGCGCGGTGACAGGAACGTCGCCTTCAGGCGGCAGTAAATGTGATTGTCAACCCGCCTGCCGCCTGAAGGCGGCGTTCCAGTTGTGCCATACGATGGACTGCGGACCGTTTTACCCGGGGACAAACTTCAGACGGGCGGTGTTTCCTTCAACAGCGCGCCCAGATCCAGGGCGCGCGTGAACATCGCCAGTTCGCCGGCCGGATTACGCGGCCATTTTTCCAGCGGACGATCCCAATAGAGTTCGACGCCGTTGTTGTCCGGGTCGCGCAGATACAACGCATCACTCACACCGTGATTGGACGCGCCGTCCAGTTCGATGCCCGCCGCAATCAGTCGGCGCAGCCCATCCGCCAAAGCGGCGCGCGTTGGGTAAAGAATGGCCAGATGATAGAGTCCCGTGCTGCGCGGCGGTGGTGGCGAACCGCCCGCGCTCTCCCACGTGTTCAGTCCGATGTGATGATGATAACCGGCGGCCGAGATAAACGCCGCGCTCGAACCGAACCGCTGCTGCAATTCAAACCCCAGCACGCCGCAATAAAATTTCAGCGCGCGGTCCAGGTCGGCGACTTTCAGATGCACATGGCCGATGCGGACGCCGGGATCAATGGGGTTGGGAGTCAGATTTTCTTTCATGAACGCAATTTAACTCAAGTCAGCGGAGAGCGCGAGAAAGCCAGTCCGGGAACGGTTGCCGGATTTACCGCCAATCAAAAGGGGGATCGTGTATCGGCATGAATCTCCTGAGGTGTTCACCCCATTGCCGCCGGCGTCAACAGCAGGCAACTTTGTATCAAGTCGTTTGGACCGGCAGACGGCAAAAACGAAATCCAATTTCAAAATGAGACATCCTCAAAGAGCGGCGCCACTTTTGCTTTCGGCTGATGTGGCGGAGCTTCGCTTCCCATGAATTCAGACGTGTCCACATTTGTTGGCGAGATATGGCGATACCAGCCGACAATCATCGTCCTGGTGGTTGGCTGTCTGATTATTTTTTGCCTGTCGGTGATCGATACACATCGCCACCGAAAAAAAGAACACAAGAAGCGACATCGGGACAAATATTACTAACCACGTGTTGCGCGGCCGTGCCGCCCGTCCCGGCTTAAACATCCCGCCGCTTTCCCAATCACCGCGGGCTGAAGCGCCGGACATGGCTCGAAGAACGGCTGGGAAAATGCCGTTCGTTGCCGCCTTCACGATTGCCGCTGGCCGGTTGCGACGGGGGACGACCGCCGCCAGGCTGCGGGCGACCACCACCGCCGTGCTGAGGCCGGCCGGCTTGCGGCGGACGCGACGGGGAATGCTGCGAACGTTGCTGGCCGCCGGATTGTCCGCGGTGCGGTCCGCGTGGTTGTCCGCGACCTTGTTGTGGATGGCGCGGACGATCTTCAGGCACATGCGCAACCACCTGGGCGTAATTAAATCCTTCCGCGCGCTTCCGCACGATGCCGCGGCCGATGAAGCGTTCGAGCGCGCGGAGTTCGCCGTGGTCTTCGGGCGTGACGAAGCTGATGGCGTCGCCGACGGCGTGGGCGCGTCCGGTGCGGCCGATGCGATGCACATAATCTTCGACGTGCATCGGGAAATCGTAATTTACGACGTGCGAAATGCCGTCCACATCAATGCCGCGCGCCGCGATGTCCGTCGCGACCAGCACGCTCACCACGCCGGACTTGAAATCTTTCAGCGCCTTGAGCCGCTGGTTTTGCGACCGGTTGGAATGGAGCGTGGCGGTCTTGACGCCATTTTGCTCCAACTGCCGGGCGAGCCGGTCGGCGGCGTGTTTCATGCGCGTGAAGACGAGCACCATGTCCATGGCCGGTTCTTTCAGCAGATGAACGAGCAACGCGGTCTTCAGCGACTTCGGCACTTCATACACCAGCTGGGTGACGGTCTCGGCCGGATTCGAGCGGCGGCCGATCTGCACCAGTTTCGGCTGGTGTTGAAATTCGTGAGTGAGCGTTTCGATCTCTTTGGAGAGTGTGGCGGAGAACAGCAGCGTCTGGCGTTTCGTCGGCAGCGAGCGGACAATCTGGCGGATGGACGGCAGAAAGCCCATGTCGAGCATCCGGTCGGCCTCGTCGAGCACGAGATATTCCAGGTTGGAAAAATCGGCGTAACGGCGCTGCATCAGATCCATCAGGCGGCCGGGGCAGGCGATGATGAGATGCGTGCCGGCGCGGAGCGCGTTGATCTGCGGATGTTCGCCGACGCCGCCGAACACCGTGGCGACGCGCAAGGGCAGGTGTTTGCCGTAGGCTTTGACATTCTCCTCGATCTGCAACACGAGTTCGCGGGTGGGCGCGAGCACGAGCGCGCGCGTGCCGCGCTGGCGGCCGTCGCCGATGGTGGCGGCAAGGCGTGTCAACATCGGCAAAGTGAACGCGGCGGTTTTTCCCGTGCCGGTCTGCGCGATGCCGATGAGGTCGTGGCCCGCGAGGATTGGCGGAATGGCGGCGACCTGAATGGGCGTGGGTTCCGTGTAGCCGGCTTCCTTCACCGCCTGCAAAATTTTTGCGTCGAGACCGAGTGTGCTGAATGACATGTCGCACAGCTTGCCAGAAATTCGGACGATAGCACGCAATTTACTCGGGAGACGAGCCGAAGATATTTTGTTTTACACCATTTACAAATTACGGCGATGGTCGCATGATGCCATCACCTTCGGAGAAACTAACCATGCCGAAGTTCAGTTAAACAAATAAAACATAAAAACTATGGCAACTAAAAAAGCTGCAAAAAAGCCCGCTGCTAAAAAACCCGCCGCCAAGAAGAAGAAGTAGTCGCTCCCCGAATGCTGTCTCCCCTGGTGAGAAAATCGGGGGAGACAGATTTTTTTTGCACTCATGAAACTTCGCCAGGGCCAGATTTGGAAATCGGGAAAGGAATACATCCGCATCGTGAAGCTGGAGCGGCTCGCGGTGGAATATAAATCCATGGTCAGCCTCACCACCCGGGAAGGCACGCTGCACCAGACCAGCAAAAAGGATTTCTGCCGTCTGCTCAAGCAGGCCAGACTGCTCTCCGCCGGCAAAGCCCCGCCCGTGACGACGCCTCCGATTGACGCCGGCAAAAACCAGTAGCGGCGGGCGTCCGCGCCTGCCGTAGAGCCGCGGCGTCCCGCCCGGCGGAAAAAATGCCCACCCGCCCAGGTCGCTCCGAACTTGTGTGATTCTGTAAAATCTCCGGCGTCCAATCCGGGCGGCAGGATGCCGCCCTCTACGGCAGGCGGGACGCCCGCCGCCACTTTTCCCGCCAGCAAATCTTTCCTTTGGCCGGTGAAACATTTATAAAATCTCCCGGCATGAATTTCTTAACCGGCAAAAATTAGCGAACTGATATGGCTGACAAGAACACGATCCGTCCTTTCCAAAAACTGCTCGCGGCCAACCGCAGCGAGATCGCCATCCGCATTTTCCGCGCGGGCACGGAACTGAATCTCCGCACCGTCGCGATCTACGCGCAGGCCGACCGCTTCTGCCTGCACCGGTTCAAGGCGGACGAAGCGTATCTCGTCGGCGAAGACAAAGGGCCGGTCGCCGCGTATCTGGACATTGAGAGCATCATCGCCATCGCCAGGGAAAAAGGCGTGGACGCGATCCATCCGGGCTACGGCTTTCTTTCCGAGAACGCCAGCTTCGCCCGCGCCTGCGCGAAGGCCGGCATCACGTTCGTCGGGCCGCGACCGGAACTGCTCGACATGATGGGCGACAAGACCGCCGCCCGCGCCCTCGCCCAAAAGATCAACGTCCCGGTTCTGCCCGGCAACGAGGAGGCCATCTCCGACCGCGACGAGGCGATGAAGGCCGCGAAGCAAATTGGTTTTCCGCTCATCATCAAGGCCGCGTTCGGCGGCGGCGGACGCGGCATGCGCGTGGTGCAAAAGGCGTCTGAACTTTCCAGCCTGCTCGACGAGGCGCAGTCCGAGGCGGAGCGCGCGTTCGGCAATCCGGCGGTCTTCCTGGAAAAATATATTCCGCACGCCAAGCACATCGAGGTGCAGATTCTCGGCGACAAACACGGCAATGTGATCCATCTGCACGAGCGCGATTGCTCGGTGCAGCGCCGTCATCAGAAGGTCATCGAAGTCGCGCCGAGCTTCGGCCTGCCGCAAAAAGTTGTCCGGGAATTATGCGACGCCGCCGCGCGCATGGCGCGGGAGATCCGCTACGACAATGCCGGCACGATTGAATTCCTCTACGACCTCGACAAGCACGAATGGTTCTTCATCGAGATGAACCCGCGCATCCAGGTCGAGCACACCGTCACCGAAGTCATCACTGGCCTTGATCTGGTGCGGGCGCAGATTCTGATCGCGCAGGGTTATGAATTGCACGGCAAAGAAATCGGAATGCCGCCGCAAAATGAGATTCCTCGCAACGGCTACGCCATCCAATGCCGCGTCACCACGGAAGACCCGGAAAATAAATTCATGCCCGACTACGGCAAGATCATCGCGTATCGCTCGCCCGGCGGCTTTGGCATCCGGCTCGACGGCGGCATGGGCTACGCCGGATCGGTTATCACACCGTTTTACGATTCGCTGCTCGTGAAGGTCGTCGCCAGCGCGCACAACTACGAAGACACGATGCAACGGATGAAGCGCGCGTTATCGGAATTTCGCATCCGGGGCGTGAAGACGAACATCCCGTTTCTCGAAAACGTCATCCAGCACGAAAAATTCCGCACCGGCCAGGCGACCACGACGCTCATTGATACGTCGCCGGAACTGTTCACGTTCAAAGCCCGCCGCGACCGCGCGACCAAGCTGCTGAATTTTCTGGGCAACGTCATCATCAACGGCAATCCGCACGCCAAAGGATTCAAGCCGGCGAAGGCCTTCACGCCCGCCACGCCCGCCAGCTTTGATCACAAGCTCGCGCCGCCGCCCGGCACGCGCGATCTGCTGCTGAAGCTCGGGCCGAAAAAATTTGCCGAATGGACGCGGAAGCAAAAGCGGTTGCTCGTCACCGACACCACGATGCGTGACGCCCATCAATCGCTCATGGCCACACGCGTGCGCACGCACGACATGCTGGCCGTGGCGGATGCGCTCGCCCGCCGCGCGCCGGGGCTATTCTCGCTGGAGATGTGGGGCGGCGCGACGTTCGATACCACGATGCGTTTCCTCAACGAAGATCCGTGGGATCGGTTGCGCCAGTTGCGGGCGCGGATCCCGAACATCTGTTTTCAAATGCTTTTCCGCGGCTCAAACGCCGTGGGTTATTCCAACTATCCGGAAAACGTCGTGGCCGGTTTTGTAAAGCACGCCGCGGCGTCGGGCATCGATATTTTCCGCATCTTCGATTCGTTGAATTACACGCCGAACCTTCGCGTCGCCATGGACGCCGTGCAGGACACGCACGCCATCTGCGAAGCCGCCGTCTGCTACACCGGCGACATCCTCGATCCGAAGCGCGCCAAATATTCGCTGAAGTATTACGTCAAGCTCGCGAAGGAACTGGAAAAGATGGGCGCGCACATGCTTGCCATCAAAGACATGGCCGGGCTGTGTCGTCCGCTCGCCGCGAAGACGCTCGTCAGGGCGCTGCGCGATGAGGTCGGCATCCCGGTTCATTTCCATACGCACGACACGGCGGGCACCCAGGCTGCTGCCATTCTTCAGGCCAGCGAAGCCGGCGTGGACGTGGTGGATCTCGCGCTCGCCAGCATGAGCGGCAGCACCAGCCAACCGAACCTGAATTCCATCGTCGCCGCGCTCCAAAATTCGCCGCGCGACACCGGACTGGATCTGGATACGCTCAATGAGTTCGCCGACTACTGGGAAAAAGTGCGCGAGTATTATCATCCCTTCGACACCGCGCCGAAGACCGGCAGCGCCGAGGTTTACCTGCACGAGATGCCCGGCGGCCAATACACCAATCTCAAGGAACAGGCCGCGAGCATGGGCGTTTCGCATCGCTGGTCGGAGATCGCCCACACCTACGCCGAGGTGAACCAGCTCTTCGGTGACATCGTGAAGGTCACGCCCAGCAGCAAGGTGGTTGGTGACATGGCGCTGTTTCTGTTTTCGCGCGGCATCAAGCCCGCCGACGTGGTGAACCTCGAACCCGGCGCGCAGGGGTTTCCTGAATCGGTCATGGACATGATGAGCGGCGGACTCGGCTGGTCGGCGGGCGGCTGGCCAGTGGACGTGCAGCGCGTTGTTCTCGGCGAAAAACGCGCCGCGCAGGCGCAGAAGGATTTCAAGAAGGGCGTCATTCCCGGCGCGGTCGCCACGCCGGCGAACCTGGAAAAAATCCGGAAGGATCTTTCTGAAACCCTCAAGCACGAAGCCACGGACGATGACCTGTATTCGTATCTGATGTATCCGCAGGTGTTCACCGAGTTCGCCCGGCACGTCCGCGAATTCAGCGATGTCAGCGTGGTGCCGACGCACGCGTTTTTCTACGGGCTGCGCATGGGCGAAGAAATCAACATCGCCATCGAGGAGGGCAAGTCGCTCATCGTCCGGCTCGTCAACGTCAGTGAACCCGACAAGGACGCCCGCCGCACCGTGACCTTCGAACTGAACGGCCGGACGCGCGAAGCCTTCATCACCGACAAGAAAATCACGCCGCTGGCCAAGACGCGGCCGAAAATGGATGCCACGGATCCGTTGCAGATCGGCGCGCCGATTCCCGGACTCATCGTGTCCATTGCCGTCAGCGTCGGCCAGAAAGTCGCCAAGGGGGACAAGCTGCTGATGATGGAAGCCATGAAAATGCAGACCGCCGTTTACGCCTCGGCGGACGGCGTTGTGGATGCGTTGCACGTTTCGGTCGGTGAGGCGGTGGGAAGCAAGGACCTCCTGGTCAAACTGCGGGCGTGACCACCATTGAAATCATCGGGTTGCTGGCCTCCGCTTGCGCGGCGGGAGCGATCAATGCCGTGGCCGGCGGTGGGACATTGGTAACGTTTCCCACGCTGCTCTTCTTCGGCACGCCTTCGGTGGTGGCCAATGCCACCAGCACGCTCGCCCTCGTGTTCGGCACCGCCGGCGGGACTTTCGGTTACCGGCAACACCTCAAGGCCATCGCGCCGTGGCTCCGTCGTTTCCTGCCGGTCAGCCTCCTGGGCGGATTGATTGGCAGCGTCCTCCTGACGCATACCAGCAACCAGACTTTTTCCAAGCTGGTTCCGTTTCTCATCCTCTTCGCCACCGTGCTTTTCCTGGCGCAGGGAATCTTCCGGCGTTTTGCGGGCGCGCATTTGGATGACGGGAAACACCAGACTCGCCGCCGGATCGGGGTCGCGATCTTTTTTCAATTCCTGGTTGCCATTTACGGTGGTTATTTCGGGGCCGGCATTGGCATCCTCATGCTCGCCTCGCTCGGCTTTATCGGCCTGCACAACATCCATGAGATGAACACGCTCAAAACGCTGCTCGGTTCGCTGCTCAATCTCGTCGCCGCCGTGTGGTTTGTCTGCGCCGGACTCATTGACTGGCCGCGCGCCGGGGTGATGACGATCGGCGCCGTGGCGGGATATTATCTGGGTTCGCATTTTTCCCAGCGCATCCCGCAATCGCGCGTCCGCCAGCTCATCACGCTTATCGGGTTCGTCATCTCCGCCGTGACGTTCTACAAGGAATTTCTGCGCTGAACTTATGCCCTGACCGGATTTCCAAACCGATTAACAGGAGATATCGGAGCGAACAGAGACTGAATGGATTCCAGCCGGAGCATTCACTTGGCCTTTGTTTCAAAAAGCCCGGTCAAGTTCCTCCCTCCGTTGACTCCGTTTGCTCCTGTTCAAAATCAATTCCGGTTTTCGCGTTTAATGAAGCTGACGCCGCCAGGTCCGCCCGTTAATCTCGCGGCTTGCAACGCACACAAAATAATCATTACGCCACGCTCGGCCTCGACCGCCGCTGCACGCTGGCGCAAATCCGGGCCGCCTACCGGGTGCTCGCCAAACAGTTTCATCCGGACGTCAACGGCGGTTCGCCCGACGCCGTCCGACGCACGCAGGAACTCAACGCCGCGCATGAAACCTTGAGCGATCCCGCGCGACGCCGCGAATACGACCGCGAGTTGGAAGCTCCGAAGGCGTCTGTAGTGAAAACGCGCGCCACGAAAATCCAACGCAATCTTTCCCAGGATGTGAATCTGCGTCTTGAAGATTTCCTGCGCGGCACCAAGCGCGAAGTGCGCGTCAATGATCCCGCCAATCCGCACGGCCCGGAGGTTTACGAACTCATGATTCCGCCCGGCACCGCGCCCGGCACGCGCTTTCGCCTGCCGAGAGCTGAGCCATTCGCCGGCGGCTTCGTGCAACTGCGCGTGAAAGCGCTACCCAACTTTCGGTTCAAAGTGCGCGGCCCGGATTTGCGCTGCGATCTGAAGATCAAACCCGAACGCGCCGTCAAAGGCGGGACGGAACTGATTCACGGACTCACCGGCGCAATGCTGCGGGTGCCGATTCCGCGCGGCGTGGAGCGTGGAGAGATTGTGCGCATAGCCGGCGAAGGTTTGCCCAAACCGCGCGGGGGACGCGGCGATTTGCTCGTGCGCATTACCTATCGCGTCGAAGTCCGCATCACCCGCCCGGCAGGCAGGTGAAGATCTGACGGCAACGCAACAACGCCAAAGCCTGCGTATCCCAGCCGGGTCGCTGGCGTGACCCATGCGCTGGGGCGTCGGAAATAAAACGCCTCGTGTTACCCGATTCATTACCTATTTGGAAAACTTGCTACCCTCTTTCTTACCCTCTTTCAATGTTCTTACCCTCTTTCGCCATTTTGCTCCCGGGCCGCGGCCAAGACATTCGATGCGCCCGGCGGCTTTCAAATCACGCAGCCGGAGCCGGATCATGTCGCGGCTGACACCGGGGCATGCGTGTTCCAGGTCGGTTATGCCGAATTCTCCGACGATGGATTCAATGGCTTGTTCCACCAGTTCGGTTTTCGCACCACGCCGGGATTTCATCTGTCCCGCACGGTCCTCGAACTCGCCATACGCGCGGCGGGCGATGGCGAGGAAATGATTGAGCCACGGGAGCAGGTCGTGCTTGCAGTCGTGCCAGCATTGGGAACTCGTTTGCAGGACGTGATAGTAATCTTCCTTCGATTCCTCGACGAGACGTTCCAGACTGATGTAACGTCCGACTTCGTAGCCGTGCTGGTAGAGCGCGAGCAAGGTCAGGAGGCGGGATACGCGCCCGTTGCCATCGCGGAACGGATGGATGCAAAGGAAATCGAGAATGAACGCGCCGATGGCCACGAGCGGCGGGATGTGATCCTGATCAATGGCGTGGCGATAGACGACACAGAGCTCGTCCACGGCGGCGGGCGTGGCTTTGGCGGAAACGCATTTGAAACGGATGACCGGCGCGGCACCGGGACGGAGTTCAATAACTTCGTTGTCCACTTTCTTGAACCGGCCGGCGTCGCCGCTGCCTTCCTGGCAAAGCTTGTGCAGACGGCGCATCAGGTCAGGCGTGATCTGCAAACTGTCCGCCTTCGAGTGGATGAGATTCAATGCGCTGCGATAGCCGGCGATTTCCTGTTCGGAACGGTCCTTGGGACGGGCGCGGCCGAGGACGAGCGGGCGCAGACGATTGGGCGCGACGGTGACGCCTTCGATGCGGTTCGAGGATTCGACGCTCTGCACCAGTGCCATTTCGCGCAACGCTTTGAGCAACTGCGGCGACTGGCGGGTGAACAATTCCTGTTTGCCTTTGGCTTCGGCAATATCGTTGAGCAACCACGCCGTGCTCATTGGCACGGAAAAATCGCGGAGACGGTGATTGCGGAATGAATTCATCAAGTCAAGGTGCGGGCAGAGTATTTCAAAACAGAGCGCGGGCAACGAAAAATCCGACGATGGCAGAGAAGATGGGCGCATCATGATACTGATCCAGCTCTTGCTGGCATTACGGAGCGCCGATCTCCGATCCGGCGTGTTTCCGGGCCAAATTCAATGCCGGCCGGGTCGGAGACCGGCGCTCCCGGGGCGGTGTCAAGATGTGCCCGGGAAGATTGAGGGCACCCCCAATCTTTCCCCAGCGTGGAGAGGGAGCAGAATGTTTGCGTTGTTTGCAGCCGGATTGAATCCGTGTTCATCGGTGTCCATCCGTGGTTACGAAATTTCGACACCTCTCCCTTGATCCCTCTCCCCGGTCGAGGCGGAGAGGGTTGAGGCATTTACACAATAATCACGGCAATGACGCACGGCGTTGGTTTGCCATGCATCTCTTGCTTCGTCGGAAATGCGACGAGGGCGTCGCCGCCACTCAAATCCCCACGGTGTCAATCTGCTCGTAGGCGCTGCGCAGCCAGACCTTGACGCGCTGGCGTTCCAACAGGCCCAGCCCCTTAATGTCCGTGGCGCAGCGGTTTTCCGCCGCCCAGAAGCTCGTGCTGCCGGCGTCGATCTTGTTGATCACCGGTTCGTGCAGGCGCTTGAGCGTGATGATGCGGGCGTTGAGTTCCAGTGCATGCTCCCGTTCACCCGACTGGTCGAAGATGTCGAAGCTTTCGCCGCGCAGTTGATTGAGAACGAGCACGTAGTTGAGCCGCGCGCCAAAGCGGTCGAGGAGTTTCTTCAACAGATCCACGGAATCCTTGCCGTTGTCCATCACATGCCAGTAGCAGAACGACACGCCGAGTTCCTCCGCCGTTTCCAAAACACCAGAGTCGTCCATCCACTTCACCAGCGGTTCGTGCGTCTGCGCCGCGAGATCCACCAGGACGCGCTTGTCGGGAAATTCCGCCGCCGCTTCCACGATCATGTCCAGACTTTCATAGCTGTCCACCACAACGGGTGAGGCAAAGTCCGCGTAGAACCGCAGGAGCGAACCGTGGGAACGATCCGTGTCGAAGCCCAGGAAAGGAAGATTTTTATCAATGAGGTATTGCGCGACCACCCGGGCCACCACGGATTTGCCCACACCGCCTTTTTCGCCGCCGATCAAATGTATTTTGTTCATGATCTTTAAAAATGGTTATGCAGTCAGAGAAGGGATTTGAGTCTTTATGCCAAGGGTTGTGGTTGCCTCCCGAACTGCCGGACGAAGGATACATCAGCAGCGGGCGAATACACGCAAATAATTGCCCGTCGGCCGGGGAAGGGCGCAGCTTGCGGCCTGGAGTCAGGACATCGCTGATACTTTGAACTCAGGACATCGCTGGCGTTACGGAGCGCCGATCTCCGATCCGGCGAGTTTTCGGGCCAAATTCAATGCCAGCCGGGTCGGAGACCGGCGCTCCGGAGGCGGTGTCAAGATACGCCCACCGGGGAAGTTCCGCCTTGTGCGAGGTGTGGCCTCAAGCTGTTTTATCCGCATACCGGATGCGAAAGGATTCTTCCCGATGACCGGTCTGCTCAAACCCCACCTTCACCAGATACGCGCCGAATTCCTTGGTGCGGGGCGCGATGATGATTTCCCGGACGCCGCGCTCCCGGAAAAACCCCGCCTGTTCCACGAACAAGAACCTGCCGATCTTCAAATCGCGGTAACTGGGAATCACGAAATCCAGCACCACCCGCAATACGCCTCCAGGTTTTAATTCTGCGATGAACACGCCCACCGGATTGCAGTCCCGCAGGATGAACAACGCGATCTGGTTTTCGGATGGTTGATAAACAAATTCCGGCAGTATCCGGCGGATCTCCCTGCCATAAAAGTCCAGGAAATAGGGCAGATAAACCGAGTCGGGCCGCAGCTTCAGCAGTTGATAATATTGTTTCGCGCGCAGCATCCGCACCAGATAGAACGCATTCACCGTCACGGTGATTCCATTCAACACGGTCACCGGATAGGCGCCGATGCAAAGGCCGTAGATCGCGAAGCCGATGGCGCCAGCCAGGTTGAAAAGCCGCAGCCGCAGGATGGAACTCATCATCATTGAAATGGCGATGAGCAGCGACGCACCGTAGCCGAGCAGTTCCAGAATCAAGCGATGTTCCATGGGAAAAGTTTAACCGAACTGAACGGTTGAGGAAACACCCTCCCTGTGAAACGCACACCAATTATTGCCACCACGTTTGCGCCGCCGTGGCCGGACGATTTTGCGTCCGCCATTTACAATCACCACCCCATCGAGCATTCTGCCATCGCCATCGGAGAAAATTAAATGCCGCCGGCAAGTCAATCCGCAGAAGAAAAATAAAATCATGGGCGATAAATCCCCGAAGTCCAACCAGAAGAAATCCTCGCAGAAGCAGTCCAAGGTCAGCAGCGCCGACCAGAAGAAAAGCGCCGCCGCGGCCGCCAAGTCCGCCGCCGGCAAGAAAAAGTAACCCAGTGTTCCTTGCTGTCTCTCCCGGTGCAACATCAGGAGAGACAGATCCCTTTCAACGTCCGCGCAGTTCATGGCCCGGTGTCCAAAGCCGCGACCACTTTCTCAGCCGGATATCAACCGGGAACTGAACGGTCCAGCGGTTTTGCCTCCATCTTCTCCATCTGTTGCAACGCCTCGTCGTGGCCCAAGGTGAGGGCGTCGGCGATCAGTTTCTGCTCGGCGGTGAACGAACCGACCGGCAGCGGACGGAGCGGACGGAACACCCGCATCCGAACTCCCTCCGGCGGGTTTTTCATCAGTTCCAAGGCGGCGTTGTAATACACATTTTGCCGGCTGACCCAAGCCCGGGCGACCTGGGGAAATTCGGGATAGGCCAGTTTTCCCATCCAGCGCGGGATCGGTTTGAGACGGAAAGCGGGATTGTGCGTGAGCACCACGGTGATGTCCGTCGCCCCCTCTGCGATCGCCCGTCGGATGGGAATAGGATCCGCCACGCCGCCATCCGCGTAGGGTTTGCCGTCCACAAAATCATATCCGCGCGTCGCCAGCGCCATGGAAGCCGTGGCGCGCAGGGCCGCAAAAACGCGGTCATCACGGACATGGAAGTAAACGGGTTCGCCCGTGGCGCAGTCGGTGAGGACAATGTAAAAGCAGGTGGGGGCCTTTTGGAGCGCTTCGACGGAAAGCGGGACATGCTTGCGCATGACGTGATCCACGAGATAGGCAAGGTCAATCATCGGCTTGTGCCGGAGAATATTACTTTTGCGAACCACATTGCAGGCCAGGTCGCGCCAGATGGCCATGCCGGGTTCCCACATGTCGGCCACGAAGTAAGCCGCCGAGCAGGCGCCGGAAGAAGCCGCATAAACCAGATCAAATTGCCGCCGGCCGCGCTCGTGCAGGTAGGCCAGCACTCCGGCCGCCCATGCCCCGCGCATCGCGCCCCCCTCCACAATCAACGCTGTTTTGCGTTGGTCGTCCCCAGCCTCTGCCCTCGGCGTTGTCATGCTGACCTCTTTCCCTCGTCGTTTCAGTTGCTCCGTTCGATACTCTTTACGGATTTTTTTCTCGTGCTTCACCATAGCACACGACCTTTGAAAATCCAGTGGGGCATTTCGTTGCTGGAATCCGTCGGGCGCATCTGACACTTTGAACTCACGACATCGCGGGCATTACGGAGCGCCGATCTCCAATCCGGCGTGTGTCTGGGCGGTGTCATGATGCGCTGGAATCCACCGGGCATGATGGCCTCTGCTTGCACCATCCGCGCCCGAGGCGCTAAGCTTGCGATCATGATCACTGACCTGCTGGAGCAATGGCGTCGCTACACGAGTTTGTCCCCGCGCTTCGCCGCCGCGTTCGAGTTTCTGGAGGAACTGCCCGGCAACCAGCCCGACGGCCGTTTTGAAATTGACGGCGATCACTGTTTTGCGCTCGTCCAATCCTATACGACCAAGCCTTCAGCACAGGCGATGTTCGAGGCGCACCGCCGGTATATTGACATCCAGTTCATCCAGGCCGGACGCGAGACCATCTTGTGGTCCCCGCTCGCGGCGCTCACGCAGGTGACGCAGCCCTATGCCGCTGAAAAGGACGTCAGCTTCTTTGCCAATCCGCCGCAATGGACGCCCATCAATCTTTGCGCCGGGCAATTCGCCATATTTTTTCCGGAAGACGGTCATGCGCCCGGCATCGAATACGGCGGGCTGGTGGAAGTCCGCAAGACGGTCATCAAGATCCGCGCCTGAAAACCGCCACGCAGGCAGACCGCCTTGGGCTGATTTCTTTCACGGAGATGACCTCGGCATGGTGTCGCAGTCTCGAGTTGGAGGGCCGGGTCGATATGGAACGTGCGCACGCCTGTCTTGCCGGGCAACTCGTGAATAAAAAATTGTGGGATTATGCCGCTGACGGAAGATTTCCTCTCCTCGTTGGGCGAGGAGAGGGGGGAATTCCCGCGTCCGGGCTGTGCCCAAAAAAACGGCAGGCATCATCCCAGCCGGTTTAGCCAGCTATGCGGGTGCGGAGTTTTTCGCGATCAGACTCTTGATGACTTCCTCAAGCGTCGCCTTCCCCTTGAAACGCTCCGCACCGTCGCCTTCAAAATCAATCCAGCCGGAATTAAATCCATCCAGCATTTCAATCCGCGGAGCCGTGCGGTCTTCAGCGGTTCCCGATTGCACAAAAAGACGGTGCCATTCCGAACGCGGTATCGGACGCCCGGTGACAGGGCGGCCAAGGAGCCTTGAAAAAGCGGCAGCGGCGGCGGCCGGGGAATATTTTTCGGGGCCCTCGAGTTCCAGAATCCGGCTGCCATTCCATTCTTGTTGCAATGTCTTGGCGGCCAATTCGCCGATGTCCTGGGTGGCAACCATCGGAATGCTCCGGTCCGGATTCAGAAACATGTCAATTTCCCCCCGTTCCTGCGCCGGCTGAACGTCCCATTGATAATTTTCCAAAAACCAGGCGGGGCGGATGAACGCGGTTGCAAAGGGAAGAGTGCGCAGCTCCTGTTCAAGGATATGGGATTGAGTGATGAGCCCAAGGCCGTGTGGATGCTGCGCGCCCACCGATGAAAGACAGACCACTTTCTTTGGTTTGGCCGCTACCAGCGCTGCCCGGATGCTGGCAACGACGCTTTTCGTTTCCGGATAACCAGGTGCCGGGGCAAAATACGGAGGCACCATGACAAAAACCCCCTCGCTCCCGCGGAACGCCCCCGTCAAAACGGCAATATCGTCCGGGTTTCCTTGCAGGAGTTCCACCCCTTGCTTTGCCCAATGGGCGGCTCTGGCTTTATCCCGCACAATGCCGCGCACCTTTTTCCCTGCGGCAAGCAGGGCTCCCGCAGTCAAACCTCCAACTCTTCCGGTGATTCCAATGATGGTAAACATAACGTTCCTTTCGATGTAGATGTTTTAGATGTTTTGCTCAGTTTTCAAAGTCTGCGGCCAGCGTCACTTCACGCCAGGCCTCAAATTCGTTTTGCAGCCTGTCCGTCTTTGCCGTCGCGTTGTCATACGCGAATCGCCCCAACAGCAGATGCAGGGGAGGTTTTTCAGAAGTAACCGCCTTGATAATGGCCAGGGCCGCCCGGGAAGGGTCGCCCGGTTGTTTTCCATTTCGCGCGGACGCGCCCAGCCGCACCGCTCCGGCGGTTTTCTCGTAGTGCGGAATTTCATTTTCCGCCATCGCCAGCGACCCCGCCAAAAATTCAGTTCTGAACGGACCGGGCTCGACGATCGTCACCCGGATGCCCAAGGGTGCGACCTCCGCCGCCAGCGCCTCCGAGAGGCCTTCGATGGCAAATTTTGTGGAATTGTAGATGCCGAATCCCGGCAGTCCGATGAGTCCGCCAATCGAAGACAGGTTTACCACATGGCCGCTTTGGCGCTCACGAAAATGAGGGAGGACCGCCCGCAGCACTCTGAGCAGGCCAAAAACGTTCGTCTCATGGACGCGCTTGATTTCATCGTCAGTCGCTTCCTCCACCGCGCCGATGAATCCGTAGCCGGCATTATTTACCAGCACATCCACTTTGCCGAACCGGGAAATTCCGGCGGCGACGGCCTGCGTGATTTGATCGCGGCTGCCCAAATCCATGGCCACCGCCAGCAGCCGGTCCTTATGTTCGGCAAAAATCCCGGCGACTTTTTGTGGATTTCGTGAGGTGGCTATCACAGAGTCACCGCGGCGAAGCGCCTCACGCACCAGTTCGCGTCCGAATCCGTTGGAAGTGCCGGTGATAAACCATACCAATGACTTTTTGTTGCTTTGAGCATTCATAATTTTTCCCGTTTTGATTCGTTCCGCATGGATCAACCTGCTCACGCATCCTGGTTTCCAAAACGCATGGAACGATGCCACGCGCCTTTTTGCCCGCCTTGAGCAACGCCCGCGCCGTGGCTCCGCCGGCCTTTCTAGTGATTCCAACCATGGCATGCATGAAATTTCCCTTTCGGTTTTGGTTGTTGGCCATTCACCAAGGCAACGATTGTCCCATGTGAAAATAGCCCCCGGTCGGTCCGTCGGCGGGAAGCGTTGCCAGCAACGCACTGGTCTTGGCGCCTTCAGAAATATCCAAATCAGCTGCTTCACCGCCCATTTCAGATCGCACCCAGCCCGGATGGGCCGAGTTCACTTTGATGGACGTGTCACGCAGTTCATGCGCAAGGTGGACGGTGAAAGCATTCAGCGCCGTCTTTGAGGCATCGTAAGCAAAAACTTTATGCGGATAAATGGCCGATCCCGGATCAGAATGCAGGGTCAGTGAACCAAGAATGTTCGATACATTCACAATTCGCCCGGCGGGTGCTTTGCGGATGAGTGGCAACAGATGTTGGGTCAGCACAACGGTTCCAAAGAAATTCGTTTCAAACGTCTCGCGCAAGATGTCCAGGGGAAGCGTGCTGGTGCGATGGGTGTCGGGCACCTCACTGCTGGAATTGGCACTTTCCTTCCAAACGCCGGCATTGTTGACCAGAATGTCGAGTTTGCCATGGCGCTGTTCGAGATAACGGCCGGCTTCAGCATGCGTTGAAATGTCTGCCAAATCCAATTGGACAACTTCGGCGGGAAAGCCTTCCTGTTTCAGCGCGACCACAGCGGCCATTCCTTTTTCAGCATCGCGCACCCCCAACACCGCAAGCACGCCCATGCGGCCAAGTTCCCGGGCGGTCTGCAATCCCAAGCCTCGATTCCCGCCGGTTATCAATGCAACCTTGTGATGGTTCGTTTTCACGTGAGCAGATTAACCGAGGCACGATGGTTTCAAAAACGCATTGTTATCATATCAAGAATGATACATTGTCATGCTATGAAGGCTTCCGATCCGCGCTTTCTTTCCGGCCTTCCGGTGCTCGCCGCCGTCATCGAGTGCAAGAGCTTTGTGCGGGCCGGCGAGGCGCTGGGTTTGACCCAATCCGGGGTCAGCCGGGCCATTCAACGATTGGAAGAGCGGCTGAACATCCGGATTTTCGAGCGCACTTCAAAAATCGTGCGCCTGACCGACGATGGAAAGGCATTTTGCGACGAAGCCCTGCCGCTGTTAGCCCAATTGGAAGTGGTGGCGGAAGGAGCGCAAAACATCTCGGGCGTCGCCCGCGGACGGCTTCGCGTCAATGTGGATCCCACTTTTGCCCGGCTTTTTCTTGCGCCACGCCTCGGGACATTTTTGCAGGCCCATCCCGGGCTGCGCCTGGAACTGATGGCGAGTGACCGCCTGGGCGACATGGTCGCCGATGGTTTCGACGTGGCAATCCGTTTTGGAGAGCCGGAACCTTCGGCATTGATCGTTCGCCGGTTGTTGCGAACCCGGGTCCTGACGTGCGCTTCCCCCGCCTACCTCAAACGTCATGGACGGCCCCGCCTCCCGCAGGAACTCGAAACAAAAAATCACGAGTGTCTGCTGTTTCGCGATTCGGCCACCGGAAGGCCGTTCCCCTGGGAATTTCACCAGGGAAAAAATCACATCACGGTTGCGGTAAAGGGCCAATTGATTCTCAACGACGCATTGACCCAACTGGACGCGTGCCTGGCGGGTCACGGCGTGGCGCAATTGTTCGACCTGGGCATCAGCCAGTTGTTGGGCAGCGGAAAACTGATCAATCTCTTTCCGGACTGGAGCGACGAATTGTTCCCGCTTCACCTTTACCATACGTCGCGCCGGATCGTGCCCGTCAAACTGAGAACGTTCATTGATTTTGTGGTCGCTTCCTTCAAAGGGCAGGAGGATCCAGGTATTCGTCACCTGCGATCATGACCGATGGTGTTCGGCTGCCTTGGGCGCGTGCAGCAAACGCCAATGGACCATATCGAACATGCCGAGGCACTCAGCTTCCTCACGTCGCCGGGTCGCCGGAAATGTCAAACCGTTGAAACAGCCAGCCCAGCAGCAGCACGCCCAGCGCGGCTTCCACCGCCAGCACCAGCGTCGCCGCCACGGTGGCCGCCGCCACGGCAAGCGTCACGCCAGCCAGAAATTTCACCGCGAAGAAGATGCCTGCAAACACCGCCGTTGCCGGAACCAGCGCGACAATGAACGCCAGGAACTGGCCGAGCGCAAAGATCAACCGCTGGCCCGTGGCCTCGATGCCGTGCGGCGCGTCTTTGCCGGTCTGGAACCACGCCGGAAAGAGCAGCACGGCGGCATTGGGAATCGTCAGCGAAATCAAGTTGAACATCGGCGCCACCAGGGCGGCGCCGGCACCCATCACCAGCACCAGGCCGGGTGAAAAATGTCCCCTGGCTGAGGGCGCAAGGCAGACCACGGCCACAATGATCAGCAGCCATTGGAGGGCGGCAAGAATCACGGCGGGGGCAAGGATTTCGCCCAACGCCACCTGCCAGCCGCGGAGTGGAAATACCTTGAGCATGTCCATCTGCGGCAGGTCGTGGCGGAAATCCTGCCGGGCCAGTTGCGGGCCGAGCAGCAAGGTCCACGCGCCGAAGATCAATGCGCCCATGCCGATCACGAAAGACCAATTGGATGAAGAGCCGAAGCCGTGCAAGCCGACGGACAGCACCACCACAAAAACCGTCGTGGAAATCCAGGTGCGCGCGGTGAAGGCGCTCCCGGCGTTGATGAGGTTTTTCCAGAACAATGCCATGAAGGCCGGGCCGGCCGGGTGCAACCGGAACGGCGCGCGCTTTTGTTTCAGTTTTTTGCCGGCGTTGCGCCAGTTGCCGGAGCGCACGGCGGCGAGCTTTTCCGCAAGTTTCTGCGACGCTTCCACGGAGGCCTCTTCAAAGGCAACGTCCGAGCGGATCACCCAAATGTAATGCAGCAGCATCGCGAGTAGCGCCGGAACGAGCGCGATTAAAAAAGCGGGACCATCCGGCGCGAGGTAGGGGCGGATGACGAGTTGGAACGGAAACAACAGATAGGGCAGGGGGCCGCTGGCGAAGGCCTGCTGCGCGTAGGCCTTGATCGTTTGCAGATTGGTGAGGTCATCCGTAGTCAGTTGCGGGAGCTCATGTCCGGCCCAGAAGATCACGAATCCCGCCAGCGCGATGACGGGCAGCAGCACGGCGATGCGGCGTTTCCAGTTCGAGATGCCGCGGTCCATCAGCATCGTGACCGAGAAGGACGCCGCGAGGATGTGCAGGTTCAGCGTGAACAGGATCACCCACCAGCCCGCCGCGCGGATCAGCCAGTGGCCGTTCACACCGAAGCGGCTGGAAATGAGGGTCAGGAACAGCACGCTGAACAGGATTCGCAACTGCGACCGCACCAGTTTGAAATGGATCAAGGTGCGCCTCGTCACGGGGGCCGGAAAAAGAAACGCCACTTCCGCCTCGGAGAACGTCAGCGCCGCGCGCTTGTGCGGCAGAACCCATGCCAGCACGATGAACACAAGGAGAGCCAGTGCGCCGATGGATTCGAAGAACAGCGGATCGGCCGGACCCTGGGTCGTGACGGGGAAATGGCCGTTGCCATGATGTTGCGGCATGAGCAGCACGCGGAAGAAATACCAGTAGAAGTAAAGCCCGCCGACCAGCGCGCCCAGAAGATATTTCGGCTGCTTGAGCCGTTTGAACCGCATGGTCAAACGATTTTTGGCCGTATGCCATTGCAGATAAAACAGCGCGGCGATCATGGCAGGCGCGGCGGTTCGTTCGTGGCCCGGAAGAAAACCTCCTCCAGGTTCGCATCGCCGGGTTCGCCGGAATACTGTTGCGCGATCTCGGCAATGGTGCCGTCGATCACCTTGCGCCCGTTCTTCAGGATCAGGATGCGCGAGCAGATTTCCTGGACGAGATGCAGGAGGTGCGAACTGATGATGACCGTGCCGCCGTCGCGGGCGCGTTTGAGGATGGAATCCTTCATCCGGCGGATGCCCATGGGATCGAGACCGGTGAGCGGCTCGTCGAAATACATCACCCTGGGCGAATGCAACAACCCGCAGGCGATGGCGAGCTTTTGCTTCATGCCGCGCGAGAGTTCGCCCGGCAGCTTGTCCACCTTGTCCGCCAGTTCCAGTTCCTCCAGCAACGTGCGCCCGACCGGCTCGAAGTCCGCGACGTTGTAGATGCGCGCGACGAAGTTCAGATGCTGCCAGACGGTGAGGTAATCGAACAGGCGCGGTTCGTCGGTGAAAAAGGCGAGCTGCCGTTTCGCCTGGATCGCATTCGTGGCGAGGTTGTGGCCGCAGATGGTCACGGTGCCGCGGGTGGGCGGGATGATGCCGGCCAGGCAACGCATGGTGGTGGTCTTGCCGGCGCCGTTGGGGCCGACCAGGCCCAACACTTCTCCCGGTTGCAGGGAGAAGGAGAGTTCATTCACGGCCGTGAAGTCGCCGTAGAGCTTGGTGAGCAATTCAATCTGGATCATTTGGCTGCATGCGAACCGCGAGAAGCAAAACTCGGGGGTGCATTGCTGCGGACGCTAACAGCATTGCCGGGAGGAGTAAAGAGTTCCTATACAAGGGCAACTATGCTGTTTTCGCCCGTCCTTTTTTCTTACGGAACAGCTAGACGATTTATTATCGAACCCTGACGTTGGAAAATAGAATTCAAATTTGTGCCGCGAACGGTTTCACCATGTCCATCGAGGAAACAAGCCACGCCGATGGGGGCGGTTTGGACTTTGCCATGAAGTTCACGAGTCCAGTCCATTTCAAGGTTGTTTGAATAGACAAACAACCCCGGTTTCACTGGCTTGTGGTTTATTTGTAAATGCCGGTCACCGGTTAAAATACTGGCTGCTTGATTTGTTCCCGCGTCAAGTTCAAGGAAATAGCTGGTATTTTGATTGTGTAATTGCGTCTGATTGGTCGCCACCGTTTTCGCCACATCGGTTGGGCAAACAAACACGCGAGGCTCATGAGTGTAATTTGAAAGCGCATCGAAAACTTGGGCGGGATAATCCAGATTTGAAAACTCGATCGTTTCGATATTCGTCGGCGAAGCTTGCCAGGGGAATCTTCCTGCATGGTCATTGTTCCACATCAGCATGCAAATCGTGATTTGTCTTTGATGGCTCAAACAGTGTATCATGGTGGCTCGATCTGGCTTTGGCCGAAAACGCGCCGGAAAAAGCACCGCTGCAAAAATGGCAATGAGGCAGATGACCACCAGCAATTCAATCAGCGTGAAACCGCTAATTTTTGCCCTGGCAGAAGGCGTTTTCATTACTGGCGGAATGTAGCTCTGAACGAAGTGGTGACAAGCTTGAATTGTTATACAAAAGGCAGTTCCACTATTTTCGCCGGACTTTCGCCCGCCACCGTGTGCAACGCCAGTTCGTTGCCGATTTGATTGGCTTCACGGCGGACATAACCGAGCGCGATGTTTGCGTCGAGCACCGGCGATCTCACCGCACTGGTCACATAACCGGTTTCCTTGCCTGCATGAAACAGTTTGTCTCCCTTTTTTGGCAGCGGTTCCAAATCGGTGGCCAGCCGCAAGGCTCGCAATTCGCGATTCACGTGGCCGACGCTGTGGACGCGGTTGATGACTTCCTGCCCGATGTAGCAGCCTTTGTTATAAACGATGGCGCGGCTCTCAATGCCGCATTCGAGCGGGATGTTTGACTCGTCCATGTCCGCGCCGAATCGCGGGATGCCTGCCTCGATGCGCGCAGTCTCAAACGCCTGCCAGCCGGCGGCGCGTCCGCCGATCTGTTTCGCGGCGAAAATCAATTTGTCCGCGACCGCGCCGAGAGAATTGTTGGGGACGAATAAATCGAAACCAATTGGAGCGCCGAGCACCGTCTCGGCAAGTGTGGATTCATTTCCCAGTTCTGGCCGAGACGGTGCTCGGCGCTCTGAAGCCAGCCGCGCATGATTCACCAGATAAATTTCGCCGAGGGTGGCGTCGGAGATCTTCACTGAGTCGAGTATTTTGGCGGGAAGGTCTGTAAACAAGCCGAGCGCCCGGACGACTTCCGCCGCCTGCGGCCCTTGCACGCTCAGCAAGCCGTAATGCGGCGCGGCGTCCACGATCTGCACGTCGTCGGCGACGATGAATTTTTCCAGCCGCTGCGAAATCTTGTCCGTCAGGCCCGGCTCGAAATCCAAAAGCAGTTCGTCGGCGAGCGCCAGAATATTCAGATCGCTTTCCATTTTGCCCTTGGCGGTGGTGATGGCGGAGTAACAGCCTTCGCCGACGTGAAGTTTTTTCACGTCGTTGGTGACCTGGCCGTGCAGATAGCGCGCCCGGTCGGCGCCCACCAGGCAGATGCGCGATCGAAAACTGAGATCCACCACGCCGGCGGTTTCGCGGAGCGCGGCGTGTTCGGCTCGCGGATCGCCGTAGTCCTTCACGATCTGCGCGCCGTTCAATTCCCCGAAGCTGGCGCCGAGGCCGTGGTGAAGTTCGTGTAACATCAGCGGATTCATCGATGACCAAATCATGTCACTGATTTCGAGCGGAGCAAATGGGAATCGAATTGCCACCCGGCTCTTCTTTTGTAAACTCCCCGGATGAATTTAGATGCCCTCTATTCGGAACTGACCCTTAAATCCAAAACGAAACACGTCCTTGTCGTGCTGGATGGCCTTGGCGACATCGCGACCAAGGAGCAGCATTATCTCACGCCCCTGGAAGCCGCCCACACGCCGAACCTCGATAAGATCGCCAGGGATTCCGCGCAGGGCCGCATGATTCCCGTCGCGCCCGGCATCACGCCCGGCAGCGGGCCCGGCCATCTCGGTCTGTTTGGTTATGATCCGCTGGAATTTCAAGTCGGTCGCGGCGTCATCGAGGCGCTCGGCCTCGGGCTGGAATTGAAGCCCGGCGACGTCTGCGCCCGCGCCAATTTTGCGACGCTCGACAACAAGGGCATCGTCACCGACCGCCGCGCCGGACGCATTCCGACCGAGACCTGCGAGAAACTCGTGGCGCTGCTCACCGCCAAGATCAAAAAAATCGGCGACACACAGGTCATCATCAAGGCGGGCAAGGAACACCGCTTCGTGGTCGTGTTCCGGGGCAAGGGACTGGAAGGCCCGCTGACCGATGCCGATCCGAACCGTGAAGGATTTGCGATCCCGACCGTGAAGCCGCGCGATGCGAAAAATCTGAAGCAGAAGAAAATGGCGAAGCTCATCGCGGATTTCTACAAGGCCGCGCTGCCGGTGCTCGCCAAACAAAAGCCGGCAAACGGTTTTCTCATGCGCGGCATCGCGCATCAGCCGCACATCCCGCTGTTCGCCGACCGCTATCTGCTCAAGCCCGCGTGCCTGGCGGTGTATCCGATGTATAAAGGCCTCGCGCAGCTCGTCGGCATGGTGAAGATCGAAGGCCCGCAGACCATCAAGGAACAGTTCGAGCGCTATCTCAAGGAATACGACAACTACGATTTCTTTTTCATCCATTACAAATACACCGACAAATACGGTGAAGACGGCAACTTTGCCGCGAAGAAAAAAGCGATCGAAGATTTCGACGCCGCGCTCCCGATCCTCCTGAAGAAGAGGCCGGACGTGCTCGTGGTCACCGGTGATCATTCGACGCCGTGCGCGATGCACGGCCACTCCTGGCATCCGCAGCCGGTGATGATCCATTCCGCCACCAGCGGATCGGACAAGCTGGAACGCTTCACCGAAACCGGCGCGAACAGCGGTTCGCTGGGCGTGTTCCCGGCGAAATTCATGATCCGCCTCATGCAGGCGAACGCGAAGATGTTCGACAAGTTCGGCGCATGAAGAAGAAACGGCTGAATGGATTTTTGGATTGGTGGATGAATGGGAAAACCACCAAGCCATCAATCCGTTCATCCATCCATCCATTTTAGATGAACCTGCCCAACAAGCTGACGGTCGCACGTTTTGGACTGACGGTGGTCTTCCTTTGGGCGATGTTTTCCAAGTTCGCTTACAACGACACGCTCGCCTTGATCTTCTTTTGCCTGGCGGGCGTGACGGATTTTCTCGACGGCCACATCGCCCGCTCGCGCAACCTGATCACGAACTTCGGCAAGCTGATGGATCCGCTGGCGGACAAGATCATGGTGTGCTCCGCGTTCATTGCGTTTGTGGAAAGCACCCATCGCCATCCTGATCTGCATCCGGATGCACCGGTGAAAGTCGCGGCCTGGATGGTGGTCATCATCGTCGGGCGCGAACTGGCCATCACCGGCCTGCGCCTGATCGCGGCGTCCAAAAACATCGTGCTGGCGGCGGAACGCTACGGAAAGCACAAGACCATCTCGCAGATCGTCTGCATCATCGCGCTGCTGGTGGTGGACGCGTGCCAGGAATGGCCGGTGGCGTTGCGGGATTTGCTCACGCCGTGGGTGCCGGCATTTGCGGAAGTCATGCTCTGGGTCACCGTCGTGCTGACCGCGATGTCCGGCATCATTTACCTCTGGCGCAACCGGCGGATTTATCTGGACGACATGTAAATCAAAGCTCCAAGCACCAACCTCCAAGCTCCAGAGAAACATCAAACATTCAAGGTTCAATTCAGATTGCGGTTGCCACCATTGATGATTGGGTATTGGAATTTCTCTGGAGCTTGGATGTTGGAATTTGGAGCTTAATGCTTGGGCAGCGGCAGGGTGTTGCCGGGGTTGGCCGGCTCAACGCGGGCGGGCGGCAGATTGGTCAGCGGATTGTTCTTGGCGCGATGGCGCAAGACGCTGTTGATGAGCATGACCAGCAAAATGATCCCCAGCACCACGGCCCCGGCCAGCGCCATTTTCAGATTCAGTTTCGCCAGCAAAAAAGTGAGATGGTCGAGCGGCTTGTTGGCTTCCTCCGTGAGTGCCGGCGGCTCGCTGTAGTTTTCCGTGCGGCCCAGTTCCTCATCCAGTGCGGCCATGATTTGCGGCACGTCCAGCTTCATGCGGGTGGCATAATTTTTCACCGAGCCACGAATGTAAACCGGGGCGGAGAATACGCTGAAGTTGCCCTCTTCGAGGGCGCGGACGTGGTCGGTGCGGATTTTGGTCATCTCCGCGATTTGTTCGACCGTGAAATTGTTGGCTTCCCGCGCGAGGCGGAGTTGTTCGGCGACCGTTGACATTCCCTTCATTTAGCGGGTTTGCGGCGCGGTTGGCAACCTTGGAAAAATCTTTTTCAATTGGCCGTGCACAGATAGATGTAGAAACGCGTCATCGGCCGGCCGTCATGTTGCGCCCAGAAATCGTCCACCAGTTCCACGCTGCCGAATTCCTCCCGCAAGGTTGGCGGGATGGCTTTTGCGGGATTGGTTTGGGTGGTCACATACAGGGCGCGGGTGTCGGGCCGTTTATCATAGCCCGGCCAGAGGGTGAACTGCGACGCCCCATACGGCGCGGGCAGCAGATAGGTCACCGGTTGATCCGGCAGATAAAACGCCATCATGCTGGCCTGGGAATAATGATCGGCGATCAACAGGTTTGCGTTGTATTTCTCCCGGGCGGCCTGCACGTGCGCCGCGAAATCCTTCCAGCCCTGGGCGCGACGCAACGGGTCGGTGATGGGCTTCCAACTCTGGGACTCTGCGAGGCGGTTCAACACGATCATGAGCGGTCCGGTGTTGTGCATCAGCACCGTCATCATCAGCGCCAGGGCAAAGGCCGCGCCCACACCCCAGCGCCAGGCCGGATGCCGCGCCACGATTTCCCGCCAGTAAACCACCGTGAAAATGATGCCGGTGACCAGCGCCGGCGCCGCCCAGTTCGCCTGGCCCGCGTTGTTCAAACTGAAAAACATGAACAGGCCATACACCGGCAGGAACTGGCTCATCAGGAAGCGCACGCGCAAATCCGTGTGCCGTTTCCAGAGCAGCGCGGCGGCGGCCACCACGAGGCCCGCCATGATGAACGGCGAGATCACCGCAAACTGTCCGCCGAGAAATTCCAGCAACTGTCCGGGACGGATTTGAAACGAACTTTTCACGCCGCTGCGCGAATGCAGTGCCATGGCGTGAACCCAGCCGGTCTGGATGTTCCACCAAAGGATCGGCAGGATGCACAGGCCGAACCCGGCGCCCAGCGCCAGCATCTTGGGGCTGAACAACAGCCGCCGGTGTTCCTTGGACCAGAGTAGAAAAAATCCGATGCAGCCCAGCTGTACCCCGTTGGTGAACTTGGCGAGGAAACCCGCACCGACCGCCAGTCCCAGCCAGAACCAGTCCATCAGATGGTCACGGTGGATCGCCTTCCAAAAAATATACGCCGCCAGCGCCCAGAAAAAGACGCTCAACGAATCGATCGTCATCAAGATGGAACCCACCGCCATCAGCGGGATCACCGCCGCCAGCACCAGGCACCACAAACCCACGCGGTCGTCATACAACCGCCGTGCCAGCATGAAGATCACGACGCCGGTGCCGGTGCTCAGGAGGACGGCGAAGAAGCGGATGCCGAACACCGTGTTGCCGAACAATTCTGTCCCGAGCGCGATGACCCAGGCGATGGCCGGGCCTTTGTCGCGATACGACGCGGCCAGATGTTTCGACCAGAGCCAGTAGTAGGCTTCGTCCGGCATCATCTCCATCTGCGTGATGAACCAAAGGCGATAACACGTCAGGGCAAACAACAGAAGAATCGCGAGCCGCACCGGGCTGGTCTGGCGGAGGAATGAAAACATTTTAAGTCTGGGCCGGGGCGCGGAATGATTCGGCAACCGACGGCAAGCGCATAATTTGCGGATTGGACGCGCGCTTGGCAATCTTGGAAATAAAGTGAAAAGCTGACTAATCAGAAACGCGACTTATTTGGCTAACTCTGGGTGTTCTTTCCGCAAACGCACGTAGTTTATTTGGGCGAACTTGTTATTCGGGTCTAATTCGAGAGCCAACTCATACAGATGGTTAGCTTCGGGAAAGTTTTTGCGAATTTTCTCCATGAAGTCCGCAAAGTTGCCGGTGGTGCCCCCGAGCTTAGGGTCGAGTTCCAACGCCTTGCGATACAGCCGCTCCGCTTCGTCATAGTTCTTCCGGACTTCTTCCATGAAGCGCGCGAAGTTGCCGGTGTTGATCGCATGGTTCGGATCAAGTTCCAGCGCCTTGCGAAAGAGCCGCTCTGCTTCGTCATTGTCCTTCCGGACATTCCACGTGAAAAGCGCGAAGTGGCAGGTGTTGATTGCATGGTTCGGATCGAGTTCCAGCGCTTTGCGATAAAGCCGTTCCGCTTCGTCATAGTTCTTCCGGACTTTCTCCATGAAGTGCGCGAAGTTGCCGGGATAGTTTGGGTGCTTCGGGTCAAGTTCCAACGTCCTACGAAAGAGATGCTCGGCCTCCTCATATTTTTTGCGGACTTGATTCATGAAGATTGCAAAGTAGCCGGTCAGTTCAGGGCTTTCCGGGAAATCTTTCAATCCGTCGCGGTAAAGAGCCTCCTTCTTATCTATATCTGACTCCACATTTACCTTCAATTGCCATGCCCACCAATCTTTTTCCTTGGTTAACCTTTCCACCGCCGCCGCCGCTGCTTCGCGCACTGGGGCACGCGCGGCTTCTGCCGCCTGGTTTCCTGCAGGCTCTTTAATTTTTCTGTTCAATGCCTCGAATTGGTTCTGGAATTCCCTCACTCGTTTCTCGTGCGCGGACGTCGCCAGCTTGATAGGGGACTCCAGCTTAAGTTTTTCCCAAAGCAGTAGCATCAATTCATCGAACCCGGCTATCGGCACCAGCCTGCCGTGGTGTTTTTCTACAACTTCGCAAATTTCTTTGGTCGGTTCTTTACCGGCGCGGTAACACCAATAGATGCCGCCATTGAGCGGCTCAATCGTTTTAAGAAATCCCATCAGGCTCCCGTCGTTACCGCCATAACCGATGACGATGGGCGTATAACTGTTTAGGATGAGCTTGAGCGCGCGATCCCAGCCGTCGGAGAGTTTTTCAATCTCGCCTGGTTCGCTCAATGGGTTGAGCAGCAGATCGCGGTGTATCTTAGCCACGAGTGGACGGCGCAGCTTGGCACGGATGTAGCCGGTTAGCGATTCATGGCCGCACACCAATGGGAAGGCAGCGGTGTAGATGGACAGGGCATCCGCGATGAGATTGTCGAAGTTGGTTGTAATGGCGGCCTTGTGCGTCGTGCCGGCCATGATTTGCGCGAGCACGGAATAGCCGTAACTCGGCTCGGCGGCATCCATCGCCTTTTCCAGAAAGGCGTAACCGGCGTCCGGGTCGTCGTGAAACCGGCGTTGGTAAATCCACGGATAAAAGCTGGCGGCGTTTTCAAACTTGAATCCTTTGATGCTGAGATTCTTTTCGGTGGCCCACTTTTCCAACGGTTGGTTTGAGAAATCCTCCAGTTCGTGAAGTTCTTTCAACCAATCCATCGCCAGCTTGCCGCCGGTGGGAATGCCTGATTGGATGGAAGCGCCGGAGCCGAGTATCCAGCAGAACGGGCGGTCTGGCATGTTTTTGTCCTGTCGCACGAACTCACTTAGGAAACCTTGGACAGTTATAGTTTTGGCAGCCGTTGACGTTCTCTTCATTTACAAGGTTTTCGTCACGCTTGGCAATCTTGGAAAATATTTTGATTTAAATTGAACCTTTGCTCGCCCCGGCCATTCCACTTGGGGAACATGCCGGACGTGGCCGAACCCGAACAACTGCCCGTGACCCAAGCCCGCGCCGGTGAACCGGCGGCTTGGGACGTGCTCTTCCGGCGATATCAACTGCCGCTTTATGTTTATGTCTTTGAACTCGTCCGCGACGAACAGGCCGGCCTCGACCTTGTGCAGGAGACATTTATTGCCGCCGTCCGGCACATCGGCGGGCTGCGGGAGGATCATAAATTTGGCAGCTGGCTTTTTGGGATCGCGCACCAGAAATGCATCCAGCGCTGGCGGAAACGGAAGGAGCTCCTGTTCGATGAAATTCCCGAATCGCCGGATGAATTTGAAGACGGCCCGGATGATTTGCTCATCCGTCAGGAACAGGAGGCCGAGTTTATGAATCTGCTGAACCAATTGCCGCTGCCGCAGCGCTCGGTTTTGCTGCTGCACTTCGTCGAAGATTTTTCGCTGGAAGAAATCAGCCGCATCACCGAAACGCAGCTGGGCACCGTGAAGTCGCGGCTGCACTACGGCAAACGCGCTTTAAGAAAAATGCTGGAGGGGGTTAAAAGATGAAAATGGGAAATAAACGCAGAGACGCGGAGAACGCAAAGAAACGCAGAGTTTGTTTTCTCGGCGAATCTCCGCGTTCTTTGCGTCTCTGCGTTGAAAGAAATTTTTTATGAAAACGCCGCGTGATATTTTATTGGCTCGCCATCAGGCCGTCGCGCCGAAGCTCGACGCTGTTCGCCGCTCGGTCGTGGCCGGATTGAACAACGAAGGAACAAAGGAACAAAGTTTGCCAGCTTCCTTCGTTACTTCGTTACTTGGTTGTTCAAACAAACTCTGGCTGGAGCTCATCTGGCCGGCCCGCCGGACTTGGACGGGACTGGCAACGGTCTGGATTTTGATTTTCATCGTCAACTTCTCCCAGCGTGACAACGTGAGCAGTGTCACCGGTAAAAGCGTCAGATCGGGTGGGGTGCCCATGAGTCTGCAGGCGCAGCAACGCTGGATGAATGAATTGCTCACGGATCGTTCATTGCCGCCGGATGCCGACCGTCCGAGAAGTATTTCGCCCAAGCCACGGACCGAAAGCGATGAAATGATGATGACCTGAATTTCGTAGCAGCCGAGGTGAGGAGGCTCATTTTCGGAGGTCGGGAATTAATCAGAGCCTCGTCACCTCGGCTGCTACGATCTAAATCGACATGAATGACAAACCCAAAAGTAAATTGCGCTGGCGGCTGCTGCGCTGGGGGCTGGTTGGCCTGGCCGTGCTCGTCACGCTGGCGGCGGCGCTTGTCACCGAGGAGAACTGGCGCGGCAAACACGAGTGGGAAAATTTCAAACGCGCCTCCGAGGCACGCGGCGAACGTTTTGAGTGGACGGCCTTCGCGCCGACCAACGTGCCGGACGACCAGAATTTTTTCCGCGCGCCCATCGTGGTCGGGGAGTTGAATGCAGGGCAGCAGGAAGGCGCGGAGGGCAACGCATCGCACGGAGCGAATCCGGCGCGCCGCACGACTTTCAACATCTATCGCGGCGATTCCAAGCTTTGGCCGACGAATGGCGGCAACTGGCAAAAGGGCAAATTGGCCGACTTGAAGGAATGGCAGCACTATTTCAGAACTTATGCCGAAACGCCTGCCGGCCAAACCAACGGATTTCCTGTGGCCGCGAAGGAGGGAACGCCCGCCGCCGATGTGTTACTCGCGTTGAGCATCTATGATCCGGCGCTTGAGGAACTGCGCCAAGCCAGTCTGCGTCCAATGGCGCGGCTGCCGCTGAACTACGACAACGGCTTTGAAGAGGTCGGCACACTCATGCCGGGGCTGGCCACGGAAAAGCGTTGGGCGCAGTTCTTGCAGTTGCGAAGCCTGGCTGATTTGCAGGCCGACCAAGGCGCGGCGGCGCTGGAAGATGTGAAGCTGTTCCTGCGCCTCATCGACACCCTCCGCAGCCAGCCGTTCTTGATCTCGCATCTGGTTCGCATCGCGATGCAGGCCATCGCGCTCCAGCCAATCTACGAAGGACTCGCGCAACATCGCTGGAACGACGCGCAACTTGCCGACCTCGAAGCCGCGCTCGGCGAAAAAGATTATCTGGCCGACTTCCAGTTCTCCATGCGCGGCGAACGGACCTGCGCCATCTATACCTTTGAAATGCAGCGCCACACCCGCGAAATGAAAAACTATTCCGGGGATGAAGTCGGAAACCAAATCGTCACCAATAGCTTGCGCTGGACGCCGAGCGCGTTCTTTTACAAAAACGAACTCGCCTTCGCGCAGATGTATGAACAATTCGTGCTGCCGCTCGTGGACATGACAAATCGCACGGTCTCCGTCGCCGCCTACCGAGCCGGCGAGGCGGACATGAAGGAGCAGGCAAAAGATTGGTCATTCTACAAGGCCCTGGCGCGAATGTCCTTTCCCGCCGTCGGCAAGGCGGTGATAAAATTTGCACTTATCCAGTCGCAGGTGGATTTGGCGCGGGTGTCGTGTGCGCTCGAGCGCTTCCGCCTCGCGCACGGAAATTATCCCGACACGCTCAATGCGCTTGCACCGCAGTTCATCGCTGCATTACCGCACGACCTCATCAACGGCCAGCCGCTCCATTACCGGCGCACAGAGGATGGAAAGTTCGTGCTGTATTCCATCGGCTGGGATGAGAAGGATGACGGTGGCAAAATCTTTCTCAGCAAAAACGGCACGGTTGAACGCGAGAAAGGCGACTGGGTCTGGCAATATCCTGCGAATTGATGCTGGAAAATTGAATTCATTTGGCATTCCCTGAAAATTGTTTGAACCTTTGCTCTCGCGTTGGGGATTAACCATTACATGGTCATTACGGACGGCCAGCTTGAACTGTCAGACTGTCGGGAACTTCTCTCACGCGCCTGTGCCGGTGAGGCGCAGGCGTTCTGCCTTTTGACCGAACCGTTGCAAGCCCGCCTGCTGCGGCAGGCGGTCGCCCTGGCTGGCGACTTGAGTATGGCGGAAGACCTCGTTCAAGAAACGCTGGTCGAGGCTTGGAAAAGCCTTTCCCGCTACGATCAAACCTGCCGGCTGTCCACCTGGCTTTATGCCATCCTCCTGCATCGCCACCGGAAATCCATCCGCCGGGCGCGGTGCCGTCCGATTTCGCTGGCCTGGCTTCCGTTCTTTAAAGCCCAGGATCTTCACGAACAGCAGGTGAATCTTCCATCAGCGGAGCCGTCGCCGGCGGAAGCGATGACCCAAAACGAAACCGGCCGCCGCTTGCGACAATGCCTCGACATGCTGCCCGACAAACATCGTCAGATCGTTCACCTGCGATTTTTTGAAGACGCCTCGCTTCCCGACATGGCGGTCGTACTCGGCTGTTCGGTCGGCACGGTGAAATCCCGGCTGCATGCCGCCTTGGAAAAGTTGCGTAAAATGAAATTGAACCTTCCCGGGATGAAAGGGGATAAATAATTATGAGACGGTTTTTCAATCCATGTGGTCGTTACCGCCGGAGCATCTGTCTTCTGGCTGGAGGTTCGCTGCCGGAACCGGAGAAAGACCAGATTGAAAATCATCTCACCGGGTGTGCAGAGTGCCGCAAATTTTACGAGGAAATGGAGTCCCTAACCGTGCCGCTCGCCAACTGGCAGGGAGATTTTACGCATATTCAACCGAGCCAGGTTGTCCAAAACCGATGGACCAGGGCGATCCAGGCGGCCGGCCGGCAGTCACCGGTTCGCAAACTCACACCGGCAATGGCCTTCCGCGAATGGTGGCGGGATGTGATCCGGCCGCGCCGCGGTTTTTGGGCGGGCTTGGCGGTGGTTTGGGCGGTGATTCTCGCGGGAAATTTCTCTCTGCACGATCAGTCGCAAACCCGCGCTGTGAAATCTTTGCCGCCGTTGCCGGAAATGGTCGCCTCTTTCAAAGATCAGCAAAGAATTCTGGCCGAGTTGTTGACGGATCCTTCCGCGCCACGCGAGGCGGCACGGCAGAAATTCTTTCCACCGCGACCCCGAACGCAAAGGGTGACGGTGTTGATCACCTGAATTTATCATGAGCGATACACCAATGAATCAAAGGGGGCGGCCTGCGTTCGTCGAACGATTCTTCCGCTGGCTGTTCCGCCGGCAAACGCAGGGACGTGTCTTGGTTGTGCTGGCCGTGCTCGCCACCCTGGTGGCGGCTTTTTACCTGGAAGAAAACTGGCGCGGCAAACGCGCTTGGGAAAACTGCAAGCGCGAACTCGAGGCCAAAGGCGCGGTGCTGGACTGGGACAAATACATTCCGCCGCCGGTGCCGGACGACCAGAATTTTTTCACCGCCAGCACCAACATCATGTTGCGGTTTCACAAAGCTCAGACTCCGGAGCAGAGCGACGCGGCTGCGCAATTACAATGGCTTCGGTTTTCGAACAATCCGGTTGTGGTTGCAGAGGTAACGGTCATCTCCTCGAATTCGAACGCCGCTCCCGGCAACGCTGATCTTTATCTCCGTTACCATCATTCGGTCTTAACCGTTGGAACATCCCGGGAAGATCTTTCCGAACCACAATCTCCCTTACTCCCGCGCTTCGATATGAAAGCTGTTCCTTTGAAGAGCGCAATCGAGCGGACAGCGCAGGCGGCAAAGCTGAATTATACCATTGATCCGAACGTAAAGTCGGTGGATTCCAAGGGTGACCCTATTCGGGTTACTATTGGTTGGAAGAATGTCACCGCACGCCAGGCATTGCTTGCGTTGCTGGACAATTTTGGTTTGGTGCTTGTTGAAGATTCTAAAACCGGCATCGCCCGAATTTTGCCGAAGAAGGGACAAATCTATGCGGAGGCATACGCGACAAAGGAAATCAACCGCGTGCTTTCTTCTGTCCTCGAGCCGGGCACGAACGGGTTTCAAGGTGCCGGCTTAAAAGGTGCTGTTGGTGTTTGGTTCTTTGCGAAATCATCGCGCCCGATCCGGCCGGCGCATATCGTCGTGTGGGCAAACCAAATCCCGAACGTTCAGGAAATGTGTGATATCTTTTCAAAAAACACCGCGAAATCCATAGGAACCAATTCCTTCCGCATCTATGGCAATCCACAAGCTATGTCGGCTGCCGATTACCTGGCTTGGAGCGATCAATATGTGCCTGCCTTTGATGAAATCCGCGAAGCGCTCAAACGGCCTTACGCCATCATTCCCGGCGATTATTCCACGCCATATCTTATTCCGATTCCCAATTTCGTTACGATGCGAAGCGTTGCGCAAACGCTGGCGCAACGGGCGCAGTGCGATTTTCTGCTCGACCAGCCGGACAAGGCATTGCGGGAATTGACGCTGATGCACGACATCTGCCGGATTCTGGAACGACCACCAGCGGGAAAACCGATTACTCTGGTCGAGGCAATGATCAACGTGGCGATCAGCGGACTTTATGCCGCCACCGTCGCCGAAGGACTGCGGTTGCACGCCTGGCAGGAACCGCAATTGGCCGCGATTCAGGAACAACTCAAGGAAATCAATTTGCCGTCATCAGTTGTCTCAGCGTTTGAAAGCGAGCCGGCAGCAACCACGCATACGCTTGAAAACATCTCAACCGCGAAATTGAAAGAATGGTTTCAAGTGTCCGATGGCCAATCATCCGGTGGCAAAATTAGTCTATGGCAAAAAATCAGAAATCTGAAATGGGTCTTGATTCCACATGGCTGGATCTACCAAAACATGGCAACGTCGGCCAGACTGGTCCATCAACAAACGGAAGGCTGTGATTCCGTAAATGGCCTGATCCAACCACAAAAGTTTGGAGATTTAACCCGCGAACTGGATGCGATTGCCGGGCCCTATAAATTCATCGCGGCAGAGGCCATTCCCAATTTCGCCAAAGCATGGCAAACGACCGCGCATAATCAAACGATCGTGAATGAGGCGCAAATCGTCTGTGCTCTGGAACGTTTCCGTCTCGCGAAGGGTGATTATCCTGAAACACTGGAAGCCCTCGCACCGCAGTTCATCGAAACAATTCCGCACGACCTCATTGGCGGCGAGCCGTTGCGTTATCGCCGCACGGATGATGGGAAATTTCTGCTCTATTCCATCGGCTGGAATGAAAAGGACGATGGAGGGATTACGGCCAAAGACAAGTCAGGCAATGATGACAGAACACAAGGCGACTGGGTCTGGCAGTATCCGCAAAAATAATTTCAAGAAACATTCAACATTGAACATTCAACGCCCAACATCGAAGTTTCACCCGTGCAAACCGGCGGGCCTTGGATGTTCGATGTTGAATGTTGAGCGTTGGATGTTTTCCCAACTCTCCCCCAACTTGCCGGGACGGTGCCCGGCGCTCCGTCACACCGCGCTTTGCCCCGCGCCGTCGTGGCCTTCGCCGTCGAGATCAATCAGGATTTCGCGCGGCTCGGCGCCTTTGCTTTCGCCGACGATGCCGCGGTTCTCCAATTCGTCCATGATGCGTGCAGCGCGGCCGTAGCCAAGGCGCAGGCGGCGTTGCAGCAGCGAGACGCTCGCCTTCTGTTCGCTGCGGATGACCTCGATGCATTGCTGGATGATTTCTTCGTCCTCGTCAATGCCGCTTTCGTCGCCGAAGCTGGCCACGGGCTTGGAAAGCTGCTTGTGGATTTCCGCCTCGTAACTGGGCTTGCCCTGCTTGGCGATGAAGTCCACCGCGCTCTGGATTTCGTGGTCGGTGATGAGCGCGCCCTGGGCCCGGATGAGTTTGCCGGAGCCGGGCGGGAGATAGAGCATGTCGCCCTTGCCGAGCAATTTGTCCGCGCCCATCGCGTCGAGAATCGTGCGCGAGTCCACCTTGGCCGCGACCTGGAACGCGATGCGCGCCGGGATGTTCGCCTTGATGACGCCGGTGATGACGTCCACGGAAGGCCGTTGCGTGGCGACGATGCAATGAATGCCGGCGGCGCGCGCCATCTGCGTGATGCGCGCGATGGCCATTTCCACATCGGCGGGCGCCACAAGCATCAGGTCCGCGAGTTCGTCAATGATGACCACGATGTAGCTCAACTTTTCAGGAATGATGATGTCCTCGTCGCGCGGCACGACGATCTGTTCGTCCACTTCCACGGCAAAGCCGTCCGCGCCGGGCTCGACTTTCTCCCGCTTGGCGGTGAGCGGCAGTTCGGGTTCGGACGGCGCGAGCGGTTTGTCCTTCGGACGGGAATTGAACGACGCGATGTTGCGGACGTTGACGCGCGCGAAAATCTGGTAGCGCTTTTCCATTTCGTTGACGACCCAGCGCAGGGCGAGCAGAACCTTTTTGGGGTCGGTCACGACCGGCACCACGAGGTGGGGCAGGGCGTTGTATTGCTGCAGTTCCACGACCTTGGGATCAATCATCACAAAGCGCAGTTGATCCGGCGAGAAGCGGTAGAGCAGCGAGGCGATGATGGAATTGATGCAGACGGATTTGCCCGAACCGGTGCTGCCGGCGATGAGGCAGTGCGGCATTTCCGCGAGGTCGGCGATGATGGGATGGCCGTAAACGTCCTTGCCGAGCGCGACCGGGATGCGCGCCTTGGTGTTGCGCCATTCGTCCGATTCGAACAAATCGCGCATGATGACCTTGGTTTTGATCGCGTTCGGGACTTCGATGCCGACGGAACTTTTTCCGGGCACCGGCGCGAGGATGTTGATGCGTTCGGCCTTGAGCACGGCGGCGATGTTGTTGTTCAGCGCGGCGATTTTTTCCAGCTTCACGCCGGGGGCGGGATGCAGTTCGTAGCGCGTGATGGTCGGGCCTTTGGTGATGTCGCCGAGCTGCACCTCGATGTCGAATTGCGCGAGCGTCTGCTGCATCAGCCGCGCGTTGGCCATCAACTCCTCCTTGGATTCGGTGGGCCGGAGGGTGTGGTCGGCGTGCTGGAGAAAATCCATCGGCGGCAGCTGGTAGTTGCCGATCATCGGCACGCTGGCGACGGCCATCGGCTTGGGTTTGCGCAGCTGACGGCTTTTGGCCGGCCCAATTCCGGTAATCTTGATTTCCGATTCGGCAGGCTGCGACTCTTCCCCCGGGAGCGCTGCCGTCCCGGCGGCGGATTCCGATTCGACACTTGCCGGCGGGACGCCGGCGCTCCCGGGCGTCTCCGCCGCTTTTTTACCAAGAATGTCTCCGGTCGTGGCGGCGACGATTTCCCGGGCGGGAATGACTTCGCCTTCATCCGGCGGCTGGGGCGCTTTGTGCGATTCGGGCAGGGTGGTCTTGCGGATGCGCGGGGCGTTGGGCCTGGCCTGCGGCACGCTCAAATCGCGCACCGTCGGTTCCGGCACGGGCTGCAAATCCGCGCCCAGGCCGGAGCGTTCGACTTCCTCCTGCAATTTTTTCGCCTGCTTTTCCAGGTCGCGGGCGCGGCGTTCCAAGGCGATTTCCTCGCTGGACTTGGGCGCGATCTTTTCCAGCGCGGATTTTTCCGGCGCATTTTTTTCCACGAAGGCGCGGATCCATTCGCCGAGCTGGAAATTGGTCAGGAACAACAAGCTGATGAGGCAGAGCGCCGCGTAGACAATCGTCGCCCCCAGCGACCCCAGCAGGGACAGGCCGAAATTGCGGTTTTGTGTCTGGCCGTAAGTCAGCCAGCCCAGCCCGCCACCGATGCTTTGCGAGCCGATGACTTTGTGAAATTCCCCCCCTTTGCCGCCATCATCCATGAGGTAGAGCAGGCCCGTGAGCGATACGACCAGCATGATCGCCCAAAGCAGGGACCAGCGCAGATGCTCGCGCAGGTATCCGAGAAAATTCAGCAGGTAAGCGGCGCCGAACAACGCGAACAACCATGGCAACAGATAGCCGACCAGACCGAAGGGCAGAAACGAACCCCACGCCAGATACGCACCAAGCAGCCCGATCCGGTTATGCACGGGATCGTTGTGCGGATTGCGGAAAAAGGAAATATCATAGCGGTCAAAGGAAAGCTGGGCGACGAGCAGGAGCAGCGCGAGCGCCAGCAGCGCGACGCCGATGACGTCGCCAAAACCGTTCTTTGAATTACCTGTCTTACGTGACATGGCAGCAGCTTAGCCGTTGCCGGCGGCGACTTCAAAGTTGAAATTGTCCACCGAAGCCGTCCTGCCGGTTTTTCAGGGAAAAATGCGTCCGCCAGATAAAAGATTTCTACGATAGATCTAAGCCGGAACGATGCAGAAGAACCTCACGCCAAGGCCGCCAAGGGAAGGGGCAGGCAGTGATTTGTTCACAAGAATTCTGAATCCCTGTTGAGTGCGTTGCTTTTGCCCTCAAGCATTCAGTTTTCTTTGCGTCCTTGGCGGTCTTGGCGTGAGAGAAGTTTCACTCGGACCGAATCGTTCCGGCTAAGGCTGGATTCTTAACACTCAAACCGGAACCAGTCGAAATCCGCGTGGCCGGCATTTACCACGGATTCTTCCGAAAGGCTGAACCAGCCCAGCTTGGCGCCGATCCAATTGCCCTCCCGTGCTGTGAACGGTTTGCCAATCACCCAAAAATCTCTGCCGTCCGGGCTGAAACTAAAATCGCAAACCGCACCGTCGCCGACTTTGAGCCGCAGAAAAATCGAACCACCCGTGATCGGAATTTCGGCTTCGGCGAGCTTCGTGTCACCCTCGGACGCATCTTTGCAGGTTGTCCTGACCAGCCGGAAAGCTGGTTCACGCCCTCCGGGGTGACCGGTTCGGCGGGTGCCGGAGCCGGAAAAACCGTCAAGATACAGAGACAAAAAGTGAGCGCGTCATAAGGCCGGTTTTGTTCGGGACACCATCACTTGAATCGAGCACCGGGTGGGCACAGGCATTATTTCCTGCACAGCTGCTTGAAAATTTGGAACAGCCCAACCCGTTCCACTCGCGAAGCGGTGCGCAATTTTCAAGGACTCTTGCAGGATTTCGAGTTGGCGCGAAAATATTCAGTCCCTAGAATCAGCCGCATGATCACATCCCCACACGGCGGCCGCGTGCATCCAGATCGTCACGAATCAATCCAACCAGGCCAGGCGAAATTGAAACGAATCCCGGGTCTGAAGCGGGCCGTAGCGTTCATTCTGGTTTTGGTGGCGTTGAAGTCCGGGGCGCAGACGAACCTGTTTGTCGCCGCGGACGGCAGCGCGCCGTTCAAGACGCTGCAGTCGGCCATCATGGCCGTGCCCTCGGGCAGTCGGGAAAATCCGGTCGTCATCCACATCGCGCCCGGCACTTACAAGGAACTGATCTACATCCAGCGCGAGAAGCGATTCTTCAAGCTCGTTGGCGACAGTCCGACGAACACCATCATCACCTTCGACCTTTACGCGGGCATCACGAATGCCGAGGGCAGACCCATCGGCACATTCAAGACGCCGTCGACGACGATTGACGCGGACGATTTCACGGCGGAGAACCTGACGTTTGAAAACTCCGCCGGGCCGGTCGGGCAGGCGCTGGCGATCCGCGTGGACGGCGACCGCGCCACCTTCCGCAACTGTCGCTTTCTCGGCTGGCAGGACACGATCCTGCTCAATCGCGGGCGGCAGTATTTTGAAAATTGCTACATTGCCGGCCACGTGGATTTCATCTTCGGCGCGGCGACGGCATGGTTCGAGAACTGCGAAATCCACGCGGTGCGGGACGGTTACCTGACCGCCGCGTCGACGCCGGTGGACATGCCGTTTGGTTATGTTTTCTCCAACTGCAAAATCACCGGTGAGCCCGGCGTGAAAACTTTTCTTGGACGTCCGTGGCGGATTTATGCCGGCACGATTTATTTGAATTGTGAAATGTCCGACGTGGTTCGCGCCGTTGGTTGGAACGACTGGAACAAACCCGAGGCGCGCAAAACGGCGCGTTACGCCGAGTTCAACAGCACCGGTGCCGGCGCGAGTCCGACAAACCGGCCGGACTGGACGAAGCAGTTGAATCAATCCGAGGCGCAAAAAATCAAGGTGGAATCAGTTCTCGGCGGCGCGGACGGCTGGAATCCGGGCCGTTCGTTCGGTGCGAACCGGCTGAATATTCAATACGGCGAGGCCGGCGGCGAAAAGCTGATGCTCGACGCGCATGTTCCGGCGGGCGATGGAAAATTTCCCGTGGTGCTCATCGTCCACGGCGGCGGCTGGATGAGCGGCGATCGCGAGAAGGACATCGTGCCAGTCTTTGCGCCGTTCGCGACGAACTTCACCTGGTTCACCATCAGTTACCGGCTCGCACCGACCAACCGCTGGCCGGCGTGCTACGAAGATGTGCAAGCTGCGATTCGCTGGGTGAAGGCGCACGCTGCGGAGTTCAAGGGCGACCCGGACCGCGTCGCGCTGCTCGGCTACTCGGCAGGCGGCCACCTCGTGACGCTCGCCGGCACCCGCGCCGAGGCCGACACACACGTGCAGGCCGTTGCCGCGTTCGCGCCGCCGACGGATCTCGTCGCTGACAACGAGCGGCGCGGCGGCTTGAGCATCTCGATGACCAACCTGTTCAACTACAACTCGACCAACCTCACCGACGACGTGCGCACCGTGTTGAAGGAAAATTCACCGCTCACCTACGTCAAAGCGGGGTTGCCGCCATTCTTGATCATCCAAGGCAGTGCGGATAAAACCGTTCCCGCCGGGCAATCGCTGGCGTTTCAAGCGAAGTTCAAGGCGGCGGGCGTGGACTGCGATTTGATTCTGATTCCCGAGGGGCAGCATCGGATCAATGACTGGAAAAAATTCGATCCGGCATGGCAGGGAAAATTGATTGCGTGGCTTCATGAAAAATTAGCGGTAAAATGAGCGTTTGATCCAGGGCACATTTATCAAACTTGTTTGCAACAATGCGTGAGGTGGAAATATTGCATCGGGTAATCTGTCGGCTAAAGTGTCTTCGTAACCACAGAAAAAACAACGCCCTAACCAACGCGCATTTATTCATGAAACAACCCATTGCCCTAACAATTGCCGCCATGTGTGGATTTGCCTTGTCCAGCCACGCACAAATCCTCGTCAATGACACTTGGGCCGACGGCAACCGAACCAGCAGCGGGCCGGACGGAGGCGGAATTGATTCGCCGTGGTATTTTTCGGGCACGGGTGCGTCAATGACCACGACGGTCGGTAACTTGAACGCCGGGGTGCCGACGGGTTCTGCTTCGTGGTTAAATTATTTTGCCACGGATGCGAGTCCAGTGAATTTGGCCAATGCAGGGGACTCCCTTAAAGTCACTTGGAATTTCACGACTGGCACCATTGGTGCGGCCAACACCAGTCAAAACTTCCGGCTTGCCATCTTGGACAGCCCATCGGGTTCGATTGTGAGCAGCGATACCTCACCGGCTGCTGGGATTTATTCTGGTGGTTATGCCATGTTCATGAACATGGCCCCAACATTGGGCAACGGCAACCCGTTCCAGTTGAAGAAAAGAAGTGTCTTTACGAGCAGTGACCAACTGTCCACGAGTGGCAACTGGGGCACGGCACTAGGGAATGGCGCTACCACTGGTAACTCTGGATATGCCAATGCCACGGCTTACTCCTACACACTGACTTTGACTCGCAACGCGTCCAGCGGGATTGACATAGTTTCAACCATGGCTGGAGGCACGCTTAATGGCACCGGCACCGCGACTGTTTCGGCCACCGACGCAGCGCCAGGCACCTTCACGTTTGACACCTTCAGTATTCGGCCATCGGGATCAGCTTCCACCGCCGACGCATTCAATTTCACTCAATACCAAGTGGAGTTCACTCCAGCACCCGTGCCTGAACCTTCAATCCTGGCGTTGTCTGGATTGGGTCTGGCCGCCTTGGCGGGCTACCGCCGTCAGCGTAAATGATGGTTGGAAAATGTCTTTGATTCGAAACCGGCGCTGCAAAATCCAGCGCCGGTTTCGTTTTAACTACATTTGATGACCTCGGCAGGTTGTCTCGTTTACGGATAATTTACGGATAAACCAGCCGCAGGAAGACCACGCCGTTCGCGGGGTTGATGACGATGTTCGTCGAGATGAGATTGGTGGAATTCGGCACGGTCGCCCAGTTCGTCCACAGGCCGCTGTTCAAACTGTTCGTCTGGATTTGCAGCCGCCAGCCGAGATGCGACTGCGGCCACGAAAGCTGTATTTGGCCGCTGCCCGTTTGCAGGACAATGTTTGTCGGCTGGTTGGAAGGCAGCGACGTGGCATTGGCCTGCAAAGAGTTTGTGCTTTCCCCGCTAGCGATGGCAGACACGACATAATAATAGCTCACCGCGTTCGTCACATTCACGTCGGCGTAGTTCGTCGTGGTCAGCCCGTTGAAAAGGGTTGGATAGGGTCCGTTGTTGATGGTGCCGCGCTTCAAATTGTAACTCGTCGCGCCGACGACGGAATTCCATTTCAAATTGATCTGCAGATTGGTTCCGCTCGCCGTCAGGTTGGTCGGTGCCGGGGGTGCGGGCAGGGTCACGATGAGCTTGACCTGTCCGGCGGTGCCGGTGTCGTAGGCGTAGTCATAGCCGGCCGGAACGGTGCCGAGAGTGGGGAGGCTGCCGCTCAAACTTCCCGTATAAGTCAGCAGCGTGTAAGTGCCGTTCGTAAATCCCGCCCCGGCGGCAATGTGGTTCGTGCCGCCGAGCGCGAGGTTACCCTTCACGGCGACCGTCGCCGCGTTCGTGCCCAGCGCGTAATTCAGCACGGTGGCGGGAAACAAGGTGAGATTGTTGCTCACGGTCAGCGTGCTGGCGCTGAGGGTGAGCGGGCCGTCGTCGAACAGGTTGGTGTTTTTCAGCGATGCCTGCGCGTTGTAAAACGTCAGCGCGCTGCCGTTCAGTGCGCTGCCGGCGACGTTGGTGCTTAAGCCGTCAAAGGTGAACAGCGTGCTGGTCGGGACGCTGTTGCTGACGATGACCTGTGCGTTGAAGAGTTGGAAAGTGTTGCTGCGGGCGGGCGGCGTAATCTGGCAGTCAATGAACTGGATGCCGCTGGCATTGTAAATGTCAAAAGGCTTGGAAGCTGTGATGTTGACGTGGCTCAAAGTGATATTGGTGACGGGCACTTCCATGCGGCCCCAGATGATTCCCGGCACGCCGCCGTTGACGACCGTCGCATTCAAATTGCTGATGGTGATGTTGCGCCAGACCGGGACGCTGGTGACGTCCACGGCCTGGGTCGAGGCGAAGTAAGGCGTGACGCCGGTGGGCGTGCCGAATTGTCCGCCCGCCGAACTGTCATAGTAGCTGTAGATGACGATCGCGCCGTAGAGGATGTTCGTCATCCCGAGGTTGTAGTAATTGAGGTTTTGTGCGATCCCGCCCTGGCCGCTGCCGCCGCTGGTATTGTCGTTGGACTTCATCCGGATACCGTAGTCGGTGCCGTCGAAGGTGCAGTTGATCACGGTCAGGTTGGAAACGGCGCCGAAGGTGTTGCTGCCGATGGAAACACCATGACCGACGCCGAAAGCGCAGTTGGTGACAAGGACGTCAGCAGTGTAAGCCGACGCGCTGCTGCTGCCCAGGGCGAGGTTGTCGTCGCCGGAATTAATCGTGCAGTTGACGATCAGGATGTTGGTGCCGACCAGGTCAATGCCGTCGCATTGGTTCGCCCGGGAATCCGTGGTGTTGATGGTCACGTTGGAGAAGGTGATATTCCCATTGGCGCTGCTCTTGAAGACGAAGTGCATCTTCGGCGGATTTTGCACCGTGACATCTTGAATCAGCACCCGTTTGCAACTCCCGTTGAAATAAATCATGTAAGGCCGCGAGCCGGACACCGTGCTGTTGGTCCACCATTGCAAGCCCTGGCCGTCAATCGTGCCCGCGCCGCTGATCATCAGGTTGGTCGCGCTCTTTGCGTAAAAAAAATCGGGATAGGTCAGGCCGTTCCCGCTTTGTGGCGGATAATTTGTGAAAAAATTGACCGGAAGCATCTTCAGCGTTGCGCCGCTTTCAATTTGGATGTTCACGTTGTTCATCAAGGTGAGCGGGCCGCAGAGAAAAGTTCCCGGGGCCGGAATTCTCACCGTGCCGCCGTAAAGGCCGTTGGTGTTGCCGCCTTTGTTGGCCTGGACGATGGCGTTGGAAATCGCCAGCGTGTTGTCCGTCGAACCGTCGCCCACCGCGTTGTAGGGCGAATTGGTGACGGTGATGACGTTGTTGGTGTTGATGTTTATCGTCCATGCCACCGTCGCCGAAGCCGGTGACGCCAAGGCCAGGAGCACCGCAGCCGCAACCGGGAAAAACGTGCCGGGAACGGACCGGCTTTTGATCGGTGCGACTTTCGCTGTTGTGCAGGGCTGGAGCATGAGTCGGAAAATTATTTGGCCTGCTCCAATGAGCAGTTCACCAGCTTCACGTCGGCTTCAATCACCTGGTCGGGCTTCTTGATCTCCTTGAAGGTGGAGTTGTAGATGCGCACATCGCTGATGCTCGCGGCGGGGAAGCCGCGCACGTTCAGCACGCGCGGGGTCTCGGCGACGGTGATGTTTTCCATCACGACATTTCTGGCGGCGGGCTTCTGTTCGCCCTTCGCGCCTTCCTCATAAAGGAAATCAATCTGCAGGACGGAATCGGACACTTTGCCGACATTCACGTTGCGCATGAAAATATTTTGTAGCGTGCCGCCGCGCATGGCGTTGGATTTGAGCCGCAGCGCGCAGGTCAGGTCCGGGCTGCTCATTTCGCAATTCTCCACGAACACGTTGCTGCAACCGCCGGAAATCTCGCTGCCGATGGTCGTGCCGCCGTGCCCGTCACGCATGGTGCAGTTGCGGATGATGATGTTTTGCGACGGCACACCGACGCGCCGCCCGTCGGCGTTGCGGCCGGATTTGATCGCGATGCAGTCATCGCCGGTGTCAAACAGGCAGTTTTCGATCAGCACGTCCGTGCAGCTCTCCGGATCGCAGCCGTCGTTGTTGGCGCCGTGGGAAACGATGTCTACGCCGCGAACCGTCACGTTCGTGCAGAGCAGGGGATGCAACTCCCACATCGGCGAGTGGCGGATGCGGACACCTTCGATCAACACATTCCGGCAGCGATTAAACTGGATGAAATTCGGGCGCAGATAATCGCCCGCGCCGAAGACGCGCTGTTCAACCGGCACGCCGTCGTTGTTCATTTTGTCGAGCCGGGCGCGCGCGGCCCGCTGGGCTCCGTTGGTCACATTCTTCTGGCCTTTCCACGCCAGCCAGTGGGACTCGTCCGCCTGGCCGTCCAAGGTCCCGGCACCGGTTACGGCAATGTTTTTCTGTCCGAATGCATAGATCAGCGGCGAATAGTTGTAACATTCCATGCCTTCAAACCGGGTGAACACCACGGGCAGATAGGCATTGGGGTCGGTGCTGAATTTCAGCACGGCGTTGGTTTCCAGATGCAGGTTCACGCCGCTCTGCAAATGAACCGGGCCGGTCAAAAATTCTCCGGCGGGAATCACCACCCGGCCACCGCCGGCTTTGACGCAGGCCGCGATCGCGTTGCTGATGGCCGCCGTGCAGTCGCCCGGGCCGCCGGCCACCGCTCCAAATTTGGTGATGTCAAAATCCCGCGCTGGAAATTTCGGCGGGACAATCCGTTTCAGGATGGCCGGCACCTGCGACCATTCCGGCTGGTCGGCCCGGAGTGGCGAAACCAAAAACAGGCTGGTTATGGTAAGTAGGATGGCAGTTTTCATGGGTGACATGTTTTTACCGCAGCAACGCATTCGTTCATGGTGTCTCAATAGGCGGTCTTCAGCCAGTTGGTCTTGGCCCAAGTGAGCACACCCGCGCCCGCACCGGACGTCGGACTGGTCACAATGGATTGAAGCTGGCTGGGATCATCCATCGTGTAAGTGTAAGGCAACTGGCCGTTGGGCGCCCCGGAAGCCGGGTTCCATGAGAACGGAATAACCGGCGCTTGAAACGGACCCAGCGGGCTGCCGGAATCAGTGCTGTCACCGCGGACCACGGTGCTGTCCATCTGATAAATCATGTCCAATCCCAGGATTTTGCCCGTATAAGTCGGATCGGTGACATCGGTCTGATTGTTGCGCAGCGGGTAGAGGCAATCAATGTAAACCGATTTTTCCACCAGCACCGCGCCACCCTCGGTGGAAATGCTGCCGTTGAGGGGTGGATTGAAACTGTAGGTGTTTTTCATGAGGTTGGAACTGGACGTGCTCAAGTTGACAACGGTGGTGACGATGAAGTCGCGCAGGCGCTTGGCGGCCAGCGCCTCGGTGTCGTCCACGTAGATGTTGAAATCATGCACGTTGCCGGCGCGCAGGCGCGGCACGACACGATCCCAGCAATTGCGGAACCACTGGTGATGGAACGTCGCCGACAAGTTCACATTGTAGGGATCCTGGTCATTCGAACCCATCAGATGGGTTTTGTCGTGACCCTGGATGATGGTGACGATGTTGGTGGTGCTGAATCCGTTGTTGCGCAGGAACCCGTAGAACGCGTAAGCAGTTTTGTTCGATTCGAGTGAGTTGATTTGCTGCCAGACGAAGCTGTTGGGGTTGGTGGCCCCGTCGTCCCCGGTGTATTTGCACCAGGAGAGGGTGACATTTGTGCTGCCGGCCTTGAAATCCACGATGCCGTCATAGGCCTTGGTGAAGGTGCAGTGATCAATCCAGACATCGTAAGTGTCGCCGCCATTGGCCAGGTCAATGAAATCCCAATCATTGCCATCATATTTCCCCTTGGATGTCTCGTCCCACTCCCACATCTCATCGAACTTGAGATTGCGGATGATGATGTTGTGAGTGCTCTTGATATTGAAGGTGCAGTGCCGGATGGTGGCTCCGTTGGCGGAGAAAATCGTCAGGCCGCCGTTTTTATATTTGATGTCCAGTTTGCTCACACCAGTCGAGAGCAGTCGCGGATGCAATTTGGGTGTGGCTGCGATATTGAACGGCGTGCTGCTGAGAGTTTGAACGGCGGAGCCGATTTCGTTCCAGCCCAAATCGAGGTCGTTCATGATTTCAATCACCTTGATGCCTCCGGTCTTGTTGAACGCGATCACCGCGTTGGCGAGTTGCAGCGCGTTAGTGACCTTCGCATAAGCCGGATCGGTCTCGGGAATCACTCCACCGCCGATGGTCGCCTGGCCGAAACCCACGAGATTGAACTGCGCATTGGCAAGGACGGACGTGTTGACCGTGAGCGTGGCAAACGAACTGGTCACGGCGCCGTAATTATTGGTCGCGATGACGGAGTAAGTGCCGGCGTTGCCGGTCTGGACGTTCAACAGGACGAGCGTGTTGCTATTCACTTCCACCGGCGTGTTGGTGTTGAAAAACCATTTGTAAGTCAAAGGTTCCGGGCCGGCAACGTCCACGGTGAAGGTCGCGTTATTGCTCACCGTCACGGATTGACTCTCCGGCTGGGATTCGATGACTGGCGGTCCCAGCACGGTCAGCGCGGCGACCGAACTGGTCGCACCACCCACCGGGTTGGTGACGGCCACGAAATAGCTGCCGGCATCGGCGGTGTTGACGGCACTCAGCGTGAGGGTGGCGTTGGTCTCGTCTGTGAGCGGCGTGTCGGTGTTGTTGAAATACCATTGATATCGCAGTGGTGCCGAGCCATCCGCGGTGACATGGAACGCCGGGCTGCCGCCGGAAACAACGGTCAGATTGGTGGGATCCGCCGTGATGGTGGGCGGGATGAGCACGGTGAGCGTCGCCACACTGCTGGTCGCGGTGCCGACGTTGTTGGAGACGATGACGCGATAGCTGCCGGCATCATTGGTCTGGACGTTCAGCAAGGCGAGCGTGCTGCTGTTGCCGCCGACGGGCGTGTTGGTGTTGAACGACCAGAAGTAGGCGAGCGGTGCGGAGCCGCCTGCGCCGACGAGGAAGCTGGCGTTCGCGCCGATGGCAACGGTGAGGCTCTGCGGCTGATTTGTGATGGTTGGAGCGGTGGTTGCGGGTGGATTTGTGCCGCCGACCAGCAGGCGGAAGAATTGTTGCGCCGATCCGGGCGAAACCGGATTCGTCGAATCAAAATTCCCAATCGAATCAAATGAACGTGTCGCGATGCCCGGCCAGTTGGAGGCCGGCCAGGAGATGTTGGTGCTGGCGAGCACTTGATAGGCGCTGCTGGGTGGCCCGTTGGTGCCGCGCAGAATCAAGCCTTGAGGCGCGAGGAGTGCCTGCGTGATGACGGGCGCGGGTGTGGGACTCGTCGATCCGTTGGAGGGTGTCACTTCAGCCCAGGTAGTCGCGACCCGCACTTCATCAATCCAGAACACGGGTCCCGTCACTGCCTCGGAAGTAATAATGAAATACTGGATGGTAGACGTATAATCTGCGGTGAGGGTGGTGTTGGCGTAGGCACCGGTGGTGGGCGCCGGATTTACGCCGTAACTGCTGTTCGTTGGATCCACCCACATTGCCACTTCATCAGCCCCTGATTGAAACGTGTAGCGGACTACCACCAAGTGAGTGCCGGGACTGGAGAATGGAGTCCCGCTCACGAATGCAGGCGTGCCGCCCTTCTTCGAAACGCCGAGTTGTCCGGTGGCACTGAGCCCCACCTCCAGCGCGGCCGAGGCCGAAGCCGCCACGTTATTTAAATACGCCACCCGCAGGTTGGCTGCTGGCAGGGTTTGAACATTCAACAAGAACGAAGCGTAAACGACGTTTCCATCCACAGCCGGAATTCCGGTGGCACCATTGAATGGCACACCCGTTGTCTTTCTGGTTCCGCTGGGAGTCACGGCCACTCCGAAGCCAGCAGCCGTGGCGTAACCGCCGGGCGATGTCTGGGTCGAAGCGGTGGTGACTTTGATTTGAGTAACATCGCCTGACGCCAACGTCCAAGTCGCTCCGCCGCCCCCGGTGGTCGAACCCAGATTAACTCCACCGGTATAGGCAAACTGGTCGGTGAAAAACAAGGCGGCGCTGCTGGAAAAAACGGTCATCAACGCCAGCACGCCAACGGCGATCTTGCAGCAACTGGAAACGGTTGGAACGACAGGTGCGACAAAAGATGAAACGGTCATGCGTCTAAAAATAAATTGGATTCATGACATCCTACTTCAACCCCTCCGGTTGTCATCTGTCGTTGCCTGCATTTAAGTTTGAAATTAATGCACCGCTGGGCGGAGCGCGGACGGCTCGTCCGCGAATTGCGACCACTGGCAGACAACATGCGGACGAGCCGTCCGCGCTCCAATCATTTCACCGCCGGCAGGCCGGATACTTCCGCATTGTCCAAAATGAACGGCTCGCCCTTGGCCACCGTGACGGTGACGTTTTTCAACTGGATGCCCTTTGCGTTGCGGATCTCGAAGCTTTTCGCGGCGGAAATTTTCACGTTCTCCAGCACCACGTTGGTGATGCAGCTTTCCGGCAGGCCGGTGATGACCCCCGCTCCCTTGGGACAGGTCGCCGTCAGATTGCTGATGCGGATGTGGCGATAGGTCGGGATTTTTTCGGAGATCTTCGTCGCCTCGTCCGCCGCCGCCGGTGGGGTCGTGTCGCCCGAAGAGTTGTTCGCGTAAAAACAGGTCAGCGTGATGGCTGGATTCACGTTGGACATGGTGATGCCGTCGCAGACCAGGTTTTCCACGATGCCCCCCTTGCCGCGCTGCGATTTGATGCGGATGCCGTTTTCCGTGTTCGCAAAGGTGCAGTTCCTGACCGTCACATTGCGCACGCCCCCCGCCGTCTCGCTGCCGATGCTCATGCCGTGGCCGTGTATAAACGTGCAGTCCGTCACCGTGATGTCTTCACAGGCAAACTCGCGTCCTTCGACCGGCTTGCCCGCCTTGATGGCGATGTTGTCATCGCCGACGTCAATTTTGCATTTGGTGATGAGAACGTTTTTGCAGTTGCTCGGGTCAATCGCGTCCGTGTTCGCCGCGCGTTCGGGTGCCAGGACGGTCACGTTGGAGATCACCACGCCCTCGCATTCGATTGGCACGAAATGGAACTTGGGCGAGTTTTGCAGCGTGAGGTTTTCCATGCGGAGGTTCGTGGCGCGGTTGAGGACGATCAGGTTCGGGCGGGGCAGGGTGTAGCCGGATTTTATCTGGCGTGCTTTCTCCGCCTCCTCCCACCAGACCGCGCCGTTGCCGTCAATCACGCCCGTGCCGGTGAACGTGACATCCTTCAAATCCTTGCCGCTGATGAACGGGATGAAATCGCCGCCGCTCTTCGCCTTGAGCCAGTCGCCCGGCACCTTCATGAAATCCGCCTGGTTCGTGCTGGCCAGCAACGTCGAGCCCGCATCCAGCTGGATCGTCGTTTTGGTATAGATGGTCAGTGGCTGGCTTAAATAGGTCCCCGCCGGAAATTTCACCGTGCCACCCGACGGCTTGCAGGCATCAAGGGTTGTTTGAATCGCCGCCGTATCCATGGTGGTGCCGTCACCTTTGGCGCCGGAGTCACGCACGTTGAAAATTTTGGTGTCGGTCTTTGCTGGACTTGGATCAGGCACGGGTGAACCGGCGCGACAACCCACGGTGGTGAGGCACAATGCGGCGAACAGGGTCAATAGTTTCATGTGGTATAGGATGGGATTGCGCGGGAAAGGTTGCGGGCCAAACATAATGCACTGCCGAACCCGGGCAGACCACGATATGGCACTCACTTCCGCTTCTTGGTTGCGCCCGATTTTTCCGCGTCGTCAGCCACTCCGGGGAAGGCCAGGTAATTTTTGGCGTTCGCGTAGCAGATGTTTTTGATCATCGGGCCGACCAGCTTCTCATCGTTTGGAATCTCACCGTTCTCGATGTCACGGCCGACGAGGTTGCACAACGTGCGGCGGAAATACTCGTGGCGCGGGTAACTCATGAAGGAGCGCGAGTCGGTGATCATCCCGATGAAACGCGAGAGCAGGCCGAGATTTGACAGCGCGTTCATCTGCATCTCCATGCCTTCTTTCTGGTCCAAAAACCACCAGCCGGAACCGTATTGGATCTTGCCGGGAATCGTGCCGTCCTGAAAATTGCCGATCATCGTGGCGAACGCGTAATTGTCCGCCGGGTTGAGATTATAGATGATGGTCTTGGGCAGGGAGTTTTCGGAATCCAGCTTGTCGAGATAAGCCGCCAGCGTTTGCGTCTGCGGGCAGTCATTGATGGAATCAAAGCCGGTGTCCGGTCCGACCTGCCGGAGCAGGCGCGTGTTGTTGCTGCGCAAGGCGCCAAGATGAAGCTGCTTCGTCCAGCCGCGTTTCGCATCGAGCTGGCCAAAGAACAGCATCATGAACGACGCGAACTGGCCGTATTCCACCGGCGATACGGCTTCATTGCGTCGAGCCTTGTTAAAAATGCCGGCGGCAATCGTCTCCGAACAAAAATCCGCGAAGCAATGGTTCATGCCGTGGTCGGATAACCGGCAGCCTTGCTCATGGAAAAAGTCGTGGCGCTGTTTCAACGCGCTGAGGAATGCGCTGAAGCTGTTGACGTCAAGGTTGGCGGCGGCAGCGAGCTGTCCCACCCATTTGTTGAATCCGGCCGGCGAGTTTACGCTCAGCGCCTTGTCCGGACGAAACGCCGGCAGCATTCTGGTCGGGTGGCCGGATTTCGCAAAGGTGCGATGATGTTCCAGGTTGTCCACCGGATCGTCCGTGGTGCAGACCACCTTGACCTTGAATTTTTTCAGGATGCCCTGCGTGGTCATGGCCGGCGTCGCAAGTTTTGCGTTCGCCACCTTCCAGATTTTTTCCGCGGATTTCCCGTCGAGCAATTCCGTGATGCCGAAATAGCGCTTCAACTCCAGGTGCGTCCAATGATACAGCGGATTGCGGAGTGTGTGCGGAACCGTGCCGGCCCAGGCCTTGAATTTTTCCAGCGGCGTGGCGTCGCCGGTGCAAAATCGTTCCGCGACGCCGTTGGACCGCATCGCCCGCCATTTGTAATGATCGCCTTCGAGGCAGATCTCAAACAGGTCTTTGAACTGCCGGTTTGTGGCGATGTCGCGCGGCGGGATGTGGCAGTGATAATCGAAGATCGGTTCGGCCTCGGCATAGTTGTGATAAAGCCGGCGTGCGGCTTTCGTGCTCAACAAAAAGTCTTCGTGAATAAAAGGCATAGGTTTGCTCTCCAGGCCGGAAGCTCAAGCCGGGACGGCTTCGCGGACTGGCAGACTTTTAACCGGTTCCTTGACGCCAAGCAACAGCGGTTTCATGTGCCGTTCGAAAAGGTTTTCCGTCACGTTTTTGGCCACGACAGCTTCATGCTTTTTGAGGGCGTTCAGGTAGCGGTCGCCTTTTTTGGCCGCCACCTTGAAGCTGACGTGCAGCAACTGTCGGAGGCTGGGATTGTATGCCGGATTTTTCTGATCGTGACGCAGCGCAGCGGTGAACTGCTTGGAACTCCAGCCATTCACCACGGCGGCGCCCGGCAACTTCGATTTATCAATGTCAATGACGCTGGTGTAAGGTGCGCAGAATTCATCCACGTGTTCCATCGCGTAGGCGTAAATCTCCTTCACAATCTCCAGGCCGTCGCCGCCCGCTTCCGCCAGGCCAATGAGTTCTTCGAGCCAGGTCGTGCCGGCGGTCTTGATGTGCACACCGGCGTCAAATTTCTTCAAGGCGCGGCGCATCGGCTCGTAGATGGAAAACTTGTCGCTGCCGGAATGGACGCTCAATTTCAGCGACGGCGGCAGGCCATAATTCCTGATCGCAAACGCGATGACCGCGAGGTCTTCGTTGAATTCCTTCTCGAACTGTTTCACATCGCCCACATAGTCCACACCCTTGTTGAAACGGCCGGTGAACTTGGGCGCGATGGTCTGGATGGGGATCTTTTGGTCGGCGATCGCGGCGAGAATGATGAGCAGTTCCGGGGGCGTCTGCGGGCTGTCGGTTTCATCCATCGAAACCTCGGTGATGAAATTCTCCGCGCCCTTGGCCGCGAGGATGTGCTGATAGATTTTCCCCGCATCCTGCACGGCCAGCAGAAATTTATTGGCGACCCGCTCCACTTCGGCGCGCGAAATGTCAAACGGCTGGACAATGTGCGGAATGGAAACGGTGCCGGTCAGTTCAGGATGACGGTCCACAAACGTCTTGACCTCCGTCACGCTGGCGGGCTTGCCGATGCTGTCGGCCACGTCAATGGTGAAGAAATCGGAAGGCGCGATGAAACGGTCCACGGTTTCGAGGCGGATATGGTCGGCGTCCACGTGATAGGACTGTTTCCAGCCCAGCGCCTTGACCGCTGCATCGGCTTCGGCGCGCAAACTCGACGGTTCGGTGCCGATGAAGGAGTGTTCGCGATTCGACTTGTTCCAGACCGGCACGAAATGCGCCCCCAGTTCGGTGGCCAGCACACAGGCGCGGAGCTGCGCCTTGCCCTGGTGCCCGAATCGGTCGCCCATGCCGAAGGATAATTTTCCGAGCGGTAAATACTTATTCATAATAATCTCATCACAGCCGTGTCGATTGAATAAGCGTAATCTAACAAGTATTTTCCCGGATGCGCCATGCGAATTCTGCAAGCTTATTTGATATATTTGCACCAGAGAATCGCCGGAACCGGCTATGCTGGCAATTGGACAATCGTTCTACCGCCGGCATTGATATTGCGGGCATTTTATCTGAAACCGGATCACGGATTGCCACCCAATCCGTTGAGCAGGGCGGACGGGCGAGAATTCGGGCTTGCCAAAGGGCCGGGGAAAATTGAAACTAGCCATCCGCTTCGAGTGCGCGGTTAGCTCAGTGGTAGAGCATTACCTTGACACGGTAGGGGTCACAGGTTCGAACCCTGTATCGCGCACCATTCTTTTATTTTCAATGGATCAATGCGGTTTTAAACCCGAACCAGCGTAAAACCAACAGCGGATTTAAATATTTCAATCTCCATGGCCACCATCGCCGAACCCGTCACCGTCCCCGAACCGGTCATCAAGAAACGGACCCGTTCTGGCGACGACCTGGCCCCCACCTATCATGTCATTTGCTGGAATGACCCGGTGAATTTGATGGTCTATGTCACGCACGTTTTCATGAAAGTCTTTGGCTGGAACCAGCAGCAGGCCGAGAAACATATGATGGAGGTTCATGAACAGGGGAAAAGCGTGTTGGTCAGGGAAGGTGCGGAAAAGGCCGAGTTTTACGTCCATCAACTCCAAAATTACAAACTGCAGGCCACCATGGAGCGCGCGGAATGAATCTGGTGAAACAAGCGAAGGGAAACTGGCAGTATCTTCTGAATGCCATGGAGGCGAGCTTGCTAAAGGACCTCCTTAAAAAGTTTCCGGTCACCGGGGATGTTCCCGCCAGGATCACCAAAACGGACACCGATCCGAAAGCGGCTGAACGCGAGAAGCTGCTGAACGAATCACTGGTTGAACACCGGCAGGCATTGAAGCGGCAGGCCATGGATCTGCTGAACGCAAACCATTTCAAGAAAACCGAACAGGATTATCGGTTCACGCTCACATCCGGAGAGCGGGAAATATTGTTGCAGATTCTGAATGATATCCGGGTTGGCTGCTGGGTTTCGCTGGGCAAACCCGAATCATTGGAGCCACCCACAACCTTTCCTTCGGCTTTGGAACGCGCGCGCCACAACTGGATGAACCTGGCCGGATATTTTGAACACCATCTGGTGGATCATGGATGATCGGTTGCATTTTGGAGCACGCGACAGATTGGCAAATTGAGGCAGGGAGGCCCGGCAACCGCCCAGGCAACCTCATCGCGTTGTCGCATTGAGGGGGATGCCTGCGGGTTTGACGGGACGCTTGATCCAGGCCTGGAAGGATTCCATGTAGAGATAGACCACCGGCGTGATGTAGAGCGTCAGGCATTGCGATACGACCAGGCCGCCGACGACGGTGAGACCGAGCGCCCGGCGGGATTCACCGCCCGCGCCGAGTCCGAGCGCAATGGGCAGCGTGGCCATGAGTGCGCACATCGTGGTCATCATGATGGGACGGAAGCGCAGCAGACAGCCTTCATGGATGGCCTCGGCGGGGTTTTTGCCATGCTCGCGTTGCGCGTTGATGGCGAAGTCAATCATCATGATGGCGTTTTTTTTCACAATGCCGACCAGCATGATGAGGCCGACAAATCCATAGATGTTCAAATCAATTCCAAAAACCATCAGTGTCAGCAGCGCGCCGAATCCCGCCGACGGCAGGCCGGACAAAATCGTGAGCGGATGGATGAAACTTTCGTAGAGGATTCCAAGGATGATGTAAATGATGAGAATGGAGACAATGAGCAAGGCAAGGAGTCCCGCCTGCGACGATTGAAAAACCGCCGCCGCGCCTTGAAAGCTGCCGGTGATGGTCGCGGGCAGATGCATGTCGGTTTCAATTTTTTGCAACTGCTCGACGGCGGTGCCCAGCGACATGCCGGGCGCGAGGTTGAAGGAAATGGTCACGGACGGGAGCTGGCCGACGTGCGAGATGCTCGTCGGACCGATGGTGCGCGTCAATTTTGCGACCGCGTTCAAGGGAATCAGGTTGGGCATCCCGTTCGTGGCGGTCACGGAACTGCTGATGTAAAGCTGTCCGAGCGCGGCGGGATCGAGCTGGAATTCCGGCAGCACTTCGAAGACGACCCAATATTCCGCCACGTCGGCGTAAATCGTGGAGGCCTGCCGTTCGCCGTAGGCGTCGTAGAGGCCGTTTTCAATCTGCTGCGGCGTCACCCCGAGTGCGGCGGCCTTGTCACGGTCGATCTCCACGTTGACTTGCGGCGCGGCAATCTGCAGATCGGTGGACACGTCTTGAAAACCGGGCTGCTGTTTCAGCTTGTCCATCAGGAGCGGTGCCCAATGAAAAAGCTCCTTCACGTCGGTGTCCTGCAGGCTGTATTGGTAAAGTCCCTTGCTCTGCATCCCGCCGATGGGCACGATCGGCGGATTTCGCAGATAAACATTCATGCCGGGCAATTGCGCAAATTTCGGGCGCAGTTCCTGGATGATCTGGTTGGCGCTCAGTTTTCGCTGGTCTTTCAGGCGAAAAAACATCCGGCCATTGTTCAAGCTGGCGGAACCGGTGCCGGTGCCGATGACCGATATGAAGCCGTCAATATTCGGATCGGCGGCGACAATTTTCATCGCGGCCAGCTGGTGTTCGCGCATCGCATCAAACGAAATGTCCTGCGCCGCCTCGGTTTGGGCCTGGATCCGGCCGGTGTCTTCGTCGGGGAAAAATCCCTTGGGAATCACGACGAACAAATACACCGTCGCGATGAAAATCGCCAGCGACACCAGCATCGTCGTGAGGCGATGGCGCATGACGATCTGCAACGTGCGGTCGTAAGCGTCGCGCGTCCCGTCGAAGAAACGCTCAAAAGCGTTGTAAAGTTTCCCGTGCTTTTTCGCTTTTTCCGAATGCACAAAACGGCTGCACATCATCGGCGTCAGCGTCAGCGAAACGAAACCCGAAAACAAAACCGCCACCACGATGGTCACGGCGAATTCGTGCAGCAATCGTCCGAGCAATCCGCTCATGAACAAAATCGGGATGAACACCGCCGAAAGCGACAGGGTCATGGAAATGATCGTGAAGCCGATTTCCTTCGAGCCTTTGAGCGCAGCTTCCATCGCCGGCTCGCCCATTTCCATGTGGCGCACGATGTTTTCGAGCATCACGATGGCATCGTCCACCACAAACCCGACGCACAGCGTCAGCGCCATCAGCGAAAGATTGTCGAGGCTGTAATTGAGCAGCGCCATGGCGGCAAAAGTGCCGATCAGCGACATCGGCAGGGCGAGGCTGGGAATGACCGTGGCCGAAAGATTTCGCAGGAACAGAAAAATGACCAGGATCACGAGACACACGGCGAGGAACAAGGTGTGTTCCACATCGGCCACCGATTTGCGGATGGTCAATGACCGGTCAATGAGCACCTCCAGACTCACCGATGCCGGAATGGCGGCGCGGAACTTCGGCAGCAATTGTTTAATGTTGTCCACCACTTCAACCGTGTTCGCGCCCGGCTGGCGCTGGATGGACAATACGACGGCGCGCGTGCTGTTATACCACGCCATGCTTTTGTCGTTTTGCACGCTGTCGAGCACATTTCCCAATTGCTCCAGCCGGACCGGCTTGCCGTTGCGATACGCGACAATCATCGGGCGAAAATCCGCCGCCACGTTGAGCTGGCCGTTGGCCTGGACGGTGAACGCCTGATGCTTGCCGTAAAGCGTGCCGAGCGGCTGGTTCACGTTGCCCGCTTCCACGGCCTGTTCGACCTGATCAATGCCGAGTCCATAGGCCGCAAGTTTGTTCGGGTCAACCTGGATGCGGACGGCATACGGCTGCGCGCCGAACACGCCGACCTGGGCGACGCCGTTGACCTGGGAAATCTGCTGCGCCAGCAGATTTTCCGCGTAATTGTCCACGTCCGACATCGGCAGCGTCGGTGAGAACATCGCCAGAAAAAGAACCGGCGAATCCGCCGGATTGACTTTCTGATACGTCGGCGGCGTCGGCAGGTTCGGCGGCAACTGCCGCGACGCCTTGGAAATCGCCGACTGCACATCCTGCGCCGCGGAGTCAATGTTGCGGTCCAGCGAGAATTGAATGGTGATGGAGACCGAGCCGACCGAGCTGACCGACGACATCGAATCCACCCCGGCGATGGTGGAAAATTGCTTTTCGAGCGGCGTCGCGACCGACGACGCCATCGTCTGGGGGCTTGCGCCGGGCAGACTCGCCGAAACGGAAATAGTCGGGTAATCCACGCTCGGCAGATCGCTCACCGGCAGTTGGCGAAAACCGATGAGGCCGAACAATAAAATACCGGCCATGACCAGCGTGGTCATCACCGGCCGGCGGATGAACAGTTCGGGAATGCTCATGGCTCGTTCGTGGCAGCCATCGTCGTGGCGGCAGGAGCAGAATTTTTGATGCTGACTGTCGCGCCGGGCGCGAGGCGCAACTGTCCGTCCGTCACCACGGTCTCGCCGGCGACCAGACCTTTTTCCACCACGGTCTCGCCTTGGTAAGTGACGCCCGTCGAAACGGGGCGGTTTTCGACGATCTGAAGGGTTGCGTTGGTCGGGTTCGGTTTCACGACGTAGATGAACTGGCCCTTCTGCCCGGTCTGCACCGCCTGCGACGGCACGACAATCGCATTGGTTAATTCCGAGAATTTCAACGTCACCTGCACAAATTGTCCCGGCCAGAGTTCGTTGTCCTCATTGGCAAACGTCGCCTTGAGCAGGATCGTGCCGGTCGTTGTGTCCACCGTATTGTCGATGAAGGTCAGTTCACCCTGCGGCGGCGGGCCTTCCAGATTTTCATACACCGCCGTCACCGCCAGCGGTTTTCCGTTCAATTGCTTTTTGATCACCGGCAAATATCGTTCCGCCACGGCAAACACCACATAGATCGGATGGATTTGATTGATCGTCAGCAGGGTGTCGTCCGGCGCTTTCACCACGTTGCCTTCGTGGAATTGGAGGCTCCCCGTCCGTCCGTCAAACGGCGCGCGGATTTTGGTGAACTCCAGGTTCAGCTGCGCGTTGGTCACGGCGGCCCCGTCGGCCGTCACCGTGCCGATGAGCGCGTCGAGCGCCGCCTTGCTCGTGTCAAACTCGTCCTGGGAAACCAGCTTTTGCTCAAACAGCTTCTGTTCGCGGTCAAACTGGATCTGGGCGTTCTGCCGCTGCGCCGTGTCGCGGGCCAGCGCCGCGCGGGCCGCATCCAGCGCCGCCTGCGTCGCCCGCGAATCAATGGTGAACAGCAGGTCGCCCTTGTTGACGGTCTGACCTTCCTTGAAGTTCACCTCGCTGATGATGCCGCCGACTTGCGGCCGGATCGTGACGGATGAATAGGCCACCACATGGCCGACCGGCGGCGGATCGATCTGCACCGGCACATTCGTGGTGAACGCCTGCGCCACCAACACCGGCGCGGCGGCCGCCTCCGGTTTGCCTTTGCCGCGCGAACAGCCGCCCGCGAGGGCTGCCGCCATAAAGATCACCGCGAGGGCAGGGTGGATGGGGAATTTGATTTTCATGTTCATTGGCCGGGAAGTTTTTCTGCCGGCGGTGTCTTCACCGGCCGGAAAGCCGCTGCAAATTTTTCCAGAAAAGCGGCGTGGGCGGCCTGGAATTTTGGGTCGGTGGCGCTTTGGCCCATGAGCAGGCGGGTCAATTGCGGGAACGCCATGGGATACATCGTCAGCGACTGCATCGCCAGGGCCAGATGTCGCGCGTCAAAATCGGCGGACAATTCGCCGCGGACCTGCCGCTGGCGGAGGCGCTTCAACCATTCGGCCGATTGCGCGCGCCGTTCGGTTTCATCAATGACCCTTTTTCCGTCGCCCTGGAGGGCCTCCCATTCCAGCAGGCGGATCCAGTCCGGATCGGCGCACGCGGTCTTGAACCAGAAGGGCAGCCGCTCCGCCGGGTCGCTCGCCAGATTGGCCGCCCAGGCGCGCCGTTCGGCGATTTTGTGGCGCAACACCGCGCGGAACAACTGTTCCTTGTTGCCGAAATAATGATAGAGCATCCGCTTGTTGATCGCCGCCCGGCGGGCGATCACATCCACGCGCGCGCCGGCAAACCCCTGCGTGGCGAATTCCCTGAGGGCGGCGGCCAGGATCCGTTCGCGGGTGCGTTCCGGATTGCGCGTCTTCACGTTTTGGTTTTTGGCGGGTCTGGCCATGCTGTGGTGATAAGTAACCATCAAGTTACTTGTGGCGCAAGCCGGATTTTGTGCTGGAACCCGAAGTGGTCAACAGGAGGTAACGGAGGGAACCGAGGCCGAAGGCGGTGGCAGCCGTGATCTGGCATAATTTCGTTCCATCCCCTGCCGGGCACAAGTTGCTCCGTGTTCTCCGTTGCCTCCTGTGAACGCTTTTGGGATGGGCGTTGATCAGTCATCCGCGCGCTTCACCAGGATGATGACTTCGCCGCTGTCGTCCGCCTGGATCAGCAGCGGTTTGCCGAACGTGACCACGAAGTTGGAATTCAATCCCACTTGAAGCTGCGAATAGGAACTGCCGCTGCCCGGGCCGGAAAAGGTGCTGGTCACATACGGCACCGTGCGGCCGAGGAACAATTGGAGCCGGCCTTTTTCCGGGTTCAATTCCTGAAGCGAACCGGAAAGTTTCACCGTGGTGGGCACGTCGGCGTTGTTGATCTTGACCGCGCCGGACACGGTGTCCAGTTGGAAAGAACCTTCGGTGGTGACGATCTGCAACGCGTTCGTGCCTTTTTTGGCGTCCTTCCATTCCACGCGGATCACATAGTTCACGGCGGGTCTGGCGGGCAGGGGTTGCTGCATGCCGGGCGGCTGGAAGGCGTTGGGCGGCATTCCGCCGGGTCGCGGCAGCGGGGCTTGCGGCGTGGCGTTGGGCGGAACTTGTGCCAGACAGGTGCCGGCCAGCAGCATGGCAACAGCCAGAAGGCGGAGAGGATTCATGGGGACGCAGCTTTCAAAGCCGCGCTCGAATCGTCAAGGAAAAAGCGCCGGCCGCTGGATTCCCGCTCCGCCTCGAACGGGTTTGAACGCAAAGCCGCCAAGGTGCAAAGACGCGGCGCACGTTTCTTCCTCTCCGCGCTGGGGAGAGGGTGATATCGGCGTTAATCCGCGTTCATCAGCGGTTAAAAGTTTTGGCTCTCCGCAGCTTTGCGTTCAAATAAAAAAACCCACGGCGCGGGCCGTGGGTGGGGATCGTAAAAATATTTCAACCTTTCGGACGCAGCTTTTTCAACAGCCAGCCGAACGGATCGTAAAATTCGTCCACCACACGTTCCTTCAACGGAATGATCGCGTTGTCGGTGATGGTGATGTGCTCGGGACAGACCTTGGTGCAGCACTTGGTGATGTTGCAGAAGCCGATGCCCTGCGACTGCTTGAGTTCCGGCAGGCGGTCTTCGGTATCGAGCGGGTGCATCTCCAGTGCGGCAGTGTAAACCAGGAAACGCGGGCCGATGAATTCGTCGTGCTTGTGATGGTCGCGCAAGACGTGGCAGACGTCCTGGCAGAGAAAACATTCGATGCACTTGCGGAATTCCTGCACGCGATCCACGTCCTCCTGCTGCATCCGCCAGGTGCCGTCCTCGGCGTCGGGCTTGCGCGGCTTGAATTTTTTGATCTTCGTTTTGACGCGGTAATTCCACGACACATCGGTCACGAGATCGCGAATGCTCGGAAACGCGCGCATCGGCTCGATGGTGATGGGCTTGTCCGTGTTCAGCGTGTCCATGCGCGTCATGCACATGAGCTTCGGCATGCCGTTGACCTCGGCGGAACAGGAGCCGCATTTGCCGGCCTTGCAATTCCAGCGGCAGGAGAGGTCGTTCGCCTGCGTCGCCTGGATCTTGTGGACGACGTCGAGGACGACGAGACCCTCGGTGATCTCCGTGGTGTAATCCACGAACTTGCCGCCGGTGGCGTCGCCGCGCCAGATTCGAAAAGTAACGGTCTTGTTCATTTCAATTTTTTATTCGTAGCAGCCGACGTGAGCCGGCTCATTTTAATTTGAGCGGACTCACGTCCGCTGCCACCGGTGGTTACTTCATTTCCTCGATGACTTGTTTCAACGCTTCAGGCATGGCCGGAATCGGCTCGCGGCGCAATTGCATCAGGCCATCCGCGCCCTTGGAGATCACGCTGTTGTATGTGGCCGCCGCCGGATCCTTGTCCGGGAAATCTTCGCGGAAATGACCGCCGCGGCTTTCCTTGCGGTCAATGGCCGCGCGCGTGATGGCCTCGGAAATCGTGAGCAGATGTTTCAAGTCGATCGCCGTGTGCCAGCCGGAGTTGTATTCGCGGTGGCCGTAAACGCAGACGGTCTTCTCGCGTTCATAAAGTTTGCCCAGCCCGTCCAGCGCCTGTTTCATCTCGTCTTCGCGCCGCACGATGCCGACGAGCTTCTGCATCATGTCCTGCAATTCATGCTGCACCTGATACGGGCCGTTGGCGGTCGCGCCGGTTTTCTCACCGCGATCATAGGGTGCGAGGGCTTCGCGCGCGGCGGCCTCGACTTGCGAGTCGTTGATCGGACCCGAGGAGTTTTCCTTCGCGAACTTCGCGGCATATTCGCCGGCGCGTTTGCCGAACACGATCAGGTCGGACAGGGAATTGCCCCCCAGCCGGTTCGCGCCGTGCAAGCCGGCGGCGCATTCGCCCGCGGCATAAAGTCCGGGCACGTTGGTCGCCTGCGTGTCGCCGTTCACGCGGATGCCGCCCATCGCGTAATGCGTGGTCGGGCCGACTTCCATCGGCTCCTTGGTGATGTCGAGGTTCGCCAGTTGCATGAACTGGTGATACATCGAGGGCAGTTTCTTTTTGATGTGCTCCGGCGCGTTCGACATCTTTTCTTTGATCCAGGAAATATCGAGGAACACGCCGCCATGCGGACTGCCGCGGCCGGCCTTGACTTCGCGGTTGATGCAGCGGGCCACGTGATCGCGCGTCAGCAACTCCGGCGGACGCTTCGCGTTCTTGTCGTTCTGCGTGTAACGCCAGCCTTCCTCGGGGTCGGTCGAGGTCTGCGATTTGTAATTGTCGGGAATGTCGTCATACATGAAGCGCTTGCCGTCCTTGTTGCGCAACACGCCGCCTTCGCCGCGCACGCTCTCGGTCACGAGAATGCCCATGACGCTCGGCGGCCAGATCATGCCGGTCGGATGAAACTGGATGAACTCCATGTCCAGCAGTTCCGCGCCCGCGTGATACGCGAGCGAAACGCCGTCGCCGGTGCCTTCCCAGGAATTGCTCGTGACCTTGTAAGCGCGGCCCAGCCCGCCGGTGCAAACCACGACGGCCTTCGCCTTGAAAACCCGGAAACGTCCGCGCTCGCGGTCGTAACCAAACGCGCCCACGACCCGGCCGCCGTCCTTGAGCAGGTCCACGATCGTGTATTCCATGTGCACCGTGATGCCCTGATGGATGCCGTGATCCTGCAGCGTGCGGATCATCTCCAAGCCCGTGCGGTCACCAACGTGCGCGAGGCGCGGATAGCGATGGCCGCCGAAATTGCGCTGCGAAATTTTTCCTTCCTTCGTGCGGTCAAACACCGCGCCCCAGGCTTCCAGTTCATGAACGCGTGCCGGCGCTTCCTTGGCGTGCAACTCGGCCATGCGCCAGTTGTTGACGTATTGCCCGCCGCGCATCGTGTCGGCGAAATGAACCTTCCAGCTGTCGCGGTCGTCCACGTTGCCCATCGCCGCCGCCATGCCGCCTTCGGCCATGACCGTGTGCGCCTTGCCCAAAAGTGATTTGCAGATCAATCCGACCTTGACGCCCGCCGCCGACGCTTCGATGGCCGCGCGCAGTCCCGCGCCACCGGCGCCGATGACCAGCACGTCGTATTCGTGAGTTTCGTAATTAGTAGCCACAGGGGATTTTTTTGGTTCGGGTTTTAGAATTTGAAGAAAATGAAATCGTGGATGGTGCCGCTCGTGCAGAGGCGGATGTAAACATCCGTGAACCCGACCCAGAACAAACTGATCCACGCCCACAGCATATGGCGCGTGTTCAGGCAGCTGACGCAGTTGTAGGCCTTGGCGCAGGTGGGTGCCTTGGACTTGGAATCCAGAAAGCCGCCGATCAAATGCCGCAGCGAGTGGCAGCCGAAAGTGTAGAGGCCGAGAAAAACTGCGTTCAAGGTCAGCACAATCGTACCCACGCCGATGCCGAAATGTTCCTTGCCGGTCGCATCCGTGAACCACAGGCCCAGCCAGGCGTCATAGGAAAGGATCACGATGAACAGGGCTGCGACATAAAACATGTAGCGATGGATGTTCTGGATGATGAGCGGGAAAGACTGTTCACCCAGAAACTTTTTGCGCGGCTCGCCGACGGCGCAGTTGATCGGGTCGGCCCAGAACGCCTTGTAATACGCGCCGCGATAATAATAGCAGGTGAACCGGAAACCGGCCGGGGCCCACAAAACCAGAAAGGCCGGCGAGAACGGCAGCAAGGCCGGCCACCAGGCCGGTTTGCCGCCAAACAGCGCGTGCGGCGAGTAGCCGAATATTTCCGGCGAGAAAAAGGGCGAGAGATAATTCGCACCGTTGCCGTTGAACCAGTAGGCGCAATTCCCATCGTGTAACGGGTTGAAGGCCGACCAGGTAGAATAAATGATAAATGCGGAAAAACCCAGGAACACGAACAGCGGTTGCACCCACCAGGCGTCGGGGCGGGTCGTTGCCCCGAACGGGCGTTGTTTGGGAAGCGTGTCAGCGTAAGCCATAAGCCTTAAGAAACTAGTTATCTATCAGGCCAGCGTCAACGCGGGAAAAAAGATATAAGCCTTGCTTGGGGGATGGTTGTCACCGGCTTATCGCTTCGCGGTCCACTCGTTGAGACCGCGCTCGCCGGTTGGCGCCGGTGAACACCCGAGCAGTTCCAGCGCTTCTCCGACCAGATACAGCGAACCCGTGACCACGATAAAACCCTCGTCTTTACAGGCGATCAACGCCTCCGCGATGTTTTTACAGGCGATGACGTCCGCGGCCGGGTTGGCGGAACGGAATGCGGCCGCGAGTTCGTCCGCCGCCACCCTGCGCTCGCTGGCGACGGCCACCGTGAAAATTTTCGCGGCGAGTGGCGCGAGGATTTCGCACATCGGCCGCCAGTCCTTGTCGCCGAGAAAGCCGGCGATGAGCGCCGGAGCGCCGGTCTCCGACCCGGCGCGTTTCAAGCTGGAATCCAAACTTGCCGAGACGGTGCTCGGCGTTCCTCCCGCAAGCGCCGCGCGCAGCGCTTCCACGCCTGCGACATTGTGCGCGCCATCGAGCAGGATTTTCTGCCCGCCGCGCTCGATGAGCTGCAGCCGGCCTGGCCAGTTGACTTGCGCAAGGCCGGCGCGGATTTGCTCGTCGGTTACACGGATCTGCTGTTGCAAAACATCCACTGTCGCCAGCGCAAGCGCGGCATTGGTTTTTTGGTGTTCGCCCAGAAGCGCGGCTGGATGCGTGATGCGTGACGCGTGATTCGGTTGGACCCGCGTCAGCGCTGCACCGTTTTCGCGGGCTGTGCGCTCAATCACATGCAATGCCTCCGGCGCATCCGTTGCCGTGACGACCGGCACGCCCGGCTTGATGATGCCCGCCTTTTCCGCCGCGATTTTCTCCAGCGTATCACCCAGCCATTGCTGATGGTCCAACGCGATGTTGGTGATGACGCTCGCCAGCGGGGTGACAATGTTCGTCGCATCAAGCCGTCCGCCGAGGCCGGTTTCCCAGATCACCAGATCGCATTTCTGTTCGGCGAAATACTTCAGAGCCATCACGGTGGTGAACTCGAACAATGTAGGCTGGATGGTTTGCCCGCCGGACGGAACGCCGGGCACCGTCTCGGCATGTTGGTGATAGGTTGAAACCGGCCGAGACGGTGCCCGGCGTTCCAAACTCGTGCGCAGCTCATCTATCAACCGCACCACGTCCGCCTCGCTGATGAATTGCCGGTTCACCTGAATGCGCTCGCGGAAGGAAACCAAATGCGGCGAGGTGAACAAGCCGACCCGCAGACCGGCAGCTCGATAAATGCTTTCGAGCATGGCGCAGGTCGAGCCTTTGCCGTTGGTGCCGGCCACGTGGATGAAGCGGAGTTTGTGTTGCGGATCGCCGGCAAGCGCGGCGAGCTGGCGCGTGGTTTCCAGCCCGAAATGCGCGCCGAACAGTTGCAGGCCGTAAAGAAACTGGATGGCTTCGGTATAGTTCACGTGGCAATAGAGTGGCAAATGGCAAAAAACTTTGCCACTTTCTTTAGGACACAAAATCTTTACGGGTGGAAAACAAACAACAATAAATCAATATGCACCTGCTCATTCCTTACGTTCAATTGCCTGACCATGCCGACCCGCTTTTCAATGAATTCACTTACGGTGATGTTGACCAGCGTGCGCGACAGCTTAAGAAATTGGTAGCTGGCACATACGTTTTCTTTCACACAAGCAAGCACGGTAGAAAATATATCACCGCATACTACGTCGTTAACCGTGTGATTGACACGGCAGATGCCGCGCGCAACAGGTTGATCAGCGAAAAATATAAAAATCCCCACATCCATGAGCTTTTGGCAGGCCAGCGAAACCGTGCTGATGATGCTATTCTTTTTGGCGACCCAATTTTGTCGCGCGTCTTTGAAAAACCTTTGTTGTTCGACCGAAAATTGGCGGGGAAACTTTCGCTGAACATCAAGTTTTCGCCGGGCAAATCCGAAGCGCAGGTGATTGGCTCTGCGACACGGCAATGGAGAAAGCTCAAGAAAGAAGATGCGAAATTGCTGTTCGATGAAGTCAGAGCGCAAGAAAACAATGATTGCGATTTTACGCTTCGGTCATCAGAAGAGGTCGCCGAAACGCTTGAGCGGGACATCGAACGGCTTATTACTCAAAACCCGAATTTAGTCGGCAAGGGACTGAAATTGCTCGGAAGCCAAAGACGCACTGACGACGGCAGGCTTGATGTTTTGTTTGAAGACCAATCTGGAAATTTGATTGTGGTCGAAGTGAAACTCGGACGCATTGGGCGTGATGCGATTCAACAGACAAAAAATTACGTCCGGTATTTACGAACGCAGCAAAATAAAAAAGTGTCCGGCATGATTGTCTGCGCCGGAGTCATGCCTGCCTATGAGGAGGATTTGAGGAAACAAAAAGACATCCGAATTCTTGTGCATGGATGGAATTTGCAAATTCAAGAATGGTGAGCCGCCAAGACTTCAAAGTTAAAGAACAAATTCCGGCATCGTCATCAGGCTTTCAGTTTTCCGCTGGCGCTCCTCGGCTGTTCGCGGATAGAGCCGGTGAACTTCTTCATTAAGCCGTAGGAATTCGTCGATCGTCATTCCGGGCTTGGCGTGTGCGGCGAACCACGCGCTGCGTTGTTTTTCAATTTCAGTTGGCGGCAGAAATTCGAGGTTCATAAATTTTCAACGCCGTAGGCGTGACATATTTGTAGTTCTAAATCGAAAACCGCACAAGCTCCGTTAGGAGCGAAATCGTCAGCCGGAATATGCCGCTCCTGACGGAGCTATGAAAAGTGATGCCGGTTAGCTACAGAGATTTCGCGCCTACGGCGTTGCAAAACGATTTCACACTTCTTCATTCTGCCTTCATCCTTTCCGCTAAAGCGGCTTGTGGTGGATGTGCTGGTGCGCAGCGGCGATGAAACCCTTGAACAGCGGATGCGGCTGGTGCGGCTTGCTCAAAAATTCCGGGTGGAACTGGCTGGCAATGAAAAAGGGATGCTCCTTCAGCTCGATGATCTCGACCAGCTTGCCGTCGGGCGAGGTGCCGCTGAACAGGAAGCCCGCCTTCTCGAATTTTTCCCGGTAATGATTGTTGAACTCGTAACGGTGGCGGTGGCGTTCGTGGATGACGAACGAGCCATACAGTTTGCCGGCCATCGAGCCGACAATCAACTGGCAGGCCTGCGCGCCGAGCCGCATCGTGCCGCCTTTCTTGGTCACCTTTTTCTGCGCGTCGAGCAGCGCGATGACCGGGTGCGGTGAATTTTCATCGAACTCGGTCGAGTGCGCCTTCTCCAGTTTCAGAACGCTGCGGGCGAATTCAATCGTCGCGATCTGCATGCCAAGGCAGAGGCCGAGGTAGGGGATCTTGTTTTCGCGCGCATATTTGGCGGCCAGGATTTTTCCCTCGATGCCGCGTTCGCCGAAACCGCCGGGCACGCAGATGCCGCCCAAACCGCTCAACATTTTTTCCGCGCCGAATTTCTCGATCTCCTCCGCGTCCACCTGCACGATCTCCACGCCGCAATCGTTGCCGATGCCGCCATGGATGATCGCCTCGTAAACCGATTTGTAGGCGTCCTGCAGGCCGATGTATTTGCCGACCACGCAGACGCGCACGCGATGCTGTGGCGCGATGAGCTTGCGGATGACCTCCTGCCAGTGCGTCATGTTCGGCGCGGGCGTGGCGAGATGCAACAGCCGGCAGACCAGATCGTCCAGTCGTTCGCGTTGCAGCATCAGCGGCATTTCGTAGATGGAATGATCCACGTCCTTGGCCTCGATGACGCCTTCCAGGGGGACGTTGCAGAACATGGAGATTTTCTCGCGCAATTCCTTGTCGAGCGGCTTCTCGCAGCGGCACACAATGACGTGCGGCATGATGCCGATTTCGCGCAGCTTGGCGACGGATTGCTGCGTCGGCTTCGTCTTCAATTCACCGGCGGCCTTGATGAAGGGAACGTAGGTGACGTGCAGAAAGATCGCGTTGTTGTAGCCGACTTCCAGCGCGAACTCGCGGATGGCTTCCAGGAACGGCAGCCCCTCGATGTCGCCGGTCGTGCCGCCGATTTCGGTGATGATGACGTCGGCCTTGGATTTTTCGGCGAGGACATGGATGCGGTTTTTGATCTCGTCCGTGACGTGCGGAATCACCTGCACGGTCTTGCCGAGATATTTTCCTTCGCGCTCGTTGTTGAGCACGGTCTGGTAAACCTGGCCGCTCGTGAGATTGTTCAGGCGCGTGAGCTTGACGTTCGTGAAGCGCTCGTAATGGCCGAGGTCGAGGTCGGTTTCCGCGCCGTCGTCGAGCACGTAAACCTCGCCGTGCTGATACGGCGACATCGTGCCGGGATCCACGTTGAGATACGGGTCGAACTTTTGCAGCGCGACCTTGAGGCCGCGGTTTTCGAGCAGCGTGCCGAGCGCGGCCGCGGTCAAACCCTTGCCGAGCGAACTCACCACCCCACCGGTTACGAATATGAATTTCATCTTAGTTTAGTTGAGAGAATTTTGAGTTGAGAGTTGAGTGTTGCGCGCTTCTCTCAACTCTCAACTCAAACAACTCTCAACAATTTCTCCACCCGCTTCACGTCCTCCGGCATGTCCACGCCGATGCTGTCGTAATCCACCTGCACGACCGCGATCGAGATGCCGTTTTCCAGCGCGCGCAACTGCTCCAGCTTCTCCGCGTTTTCCAGCGGCGACACCGGGAATTTCACCAGCCGCAACAGCGTCCCGCGCCGGTAACCGTAAATGCCCAGGTGCTTCAAAAAAGGAAACGCCGCCAACTGTTCAGTCACCGGACGGTTGGCGGCCTCGCGCAGATACGGAATCGTGCGCCGGGAAAAATATAACGCGTGACCGGCGGCGTTGACAACGACTTTTACGACGTTCGGATTGTCCAGCTCGGCAGGATTTTTGACCGGCGTCGCCGCCGTGGACATTTCGTTCTGCGCCAGTGCGTTCGCCACCGCGTCAATCACCGCCGGATCAATCAGCGGTTCGTCGCCCTGGATGTTCACCACCGCGTCGCCACCGCAGCGTTCGGCGACTTCCGCGATGCGATCCGAGCCGCTCGGATGTTCCGGGCGCGTCATCTCGACGCGGCAGAAATTCTGCGCCACCTCCCAGATGCGCGTGTCGTCCGTGGCCACGATGACCTCGCTCAAGGACATTGCCCGCTGGCATTGCTCGACGACGTGCTGGATCAGGGGCTTGCCCGCGATGAGTGCCAGCGGTTTGCCGGGGAACCGGGTGGAAGCAAAGCGCGCGGGGATGATGCCGAGAATTTTCACGAGGACTGATTAAGCCACAGATTGGACCCGAACCGCAAGCGCGAGGTTGATGTACATCAACGCTTCGACTTGTCAGGGTTCAATTTTTCAAGGTAGGGGCTGCAAAGCGGATCGCCGATGACCACGTCTTCCCAGCTGACAAAATGGGAGGCGGCATAAAAACTTTCCGCCAGCGTGTAGCCGGCGGTATAGCGGTCAAAAACGATCGTGGGCGACGCGATTGCCTGCAAGAGCGGTTCGTCCGTGTATCCTTTTGCGCCGGTAAGCCCCTGCGCGATCAGATCAACCATCAAGGATTGTCCGCCGGTCGTTGGCAGAAAAGTCCGCGCGCTGGTGGAAACCGCCGTGTCGGACAGCGCACCCGGCGCAAAATAAAGCGAGCGGTAAGCGTAGGTGGAATAGAAATCGTTGCTTTCCCAGGAGCGTTCATCGTTGCTGCCCCATGAAAAATACCCCAGGAGATTGGAACGACCGCCGATGAATTTCGTGGTCAAATCGAGTTCGACCGGAATGCTGCGATTCGTCAACACGTCATATGCATGGCGCATGTCCGCATTGAATTCGCTGTAATGCGATTCCGCCGGAATATTCGTGCCGGTAATCGGTCCGGGTTGTGTGGCTTTGTCACCCAGGCCAAAAATTGGTTCCACGTCCAGCAATACTTTTCCCCGGGCCAGGATTTGCGCGATGTTTTGTTCCGCTGCCAGTGAACGCGCCACCAAAGCCCTGGCATCGGCGGCGGTGTAACCGTCCAACCGCGTCACCAGATAGCCGCCAAACTTCGCATGAGAAAACGGTTCGGTCGCATTCCAATACCGGTTGGAGTAGGCGCAACCGATCGCGCCTGAACCCGTGATGTCAATTTTCATCACGCCGGGCAGGCTGGCATAATCCAGCGCCGCCAACGTGCTGTCCACCGACGGATGCCCGCGAATATTTTTCGGCTCATGACTGTGTTCGTCACAACTGCCCAGGGCCGAACCAGTGATGCGGATCGGAATGCCTTTGGTCAGCACGATGAAGTCAATGTTCGTGTGCGCCGCCAAATAATCACGAATCGGGTTTTCGATGGATTGAACATAATCTGCCAGAGTAATGGTTTCATTCTTCGTGTTGAGCGCTGAATCCTGACAATGGATTGGAAGCACATTAGTGATCCTGCGTTTGAGCGCATAATCATCCGCAGTCTCACGCGAAACCGGGCTGTTCATGTTGATCACGAGCAATACTTGATCCGGGCTGCGCTTTTTCGAGTTCACCTCTTCGGAATAAACGGATGACGGCAACCACCAGAAAAGCAATAAAAGCTGGAAAAATTGCGCATTAGATGCAACGAGTGCAAGCGGCTTGCCGGGGAACCGTGTGGAAGCAAAGCACGCGGGAAGGATACCGGGAATTTTCACGTGGCACATTTAGCCACAGTTCGCGCCGATTCGTCACTCCCAAACGCCGCGCGGGTGAGATTCATCGCCCCACGGCAAAAAACAGGTCGGAATTGCCAACTGACGTTTAGCCCGTTGCCGCTCCACGCTGCTATTGGTTAAAGCGTCAACATAGTTTATGGCATCGCTGTTATCGGCCTTTAACCAATTTTCTATTAGATTATGACTACTGCAGAGAATCGAAAAAATCACCGGTCCAACCATGTCCTGCCTGTCAAAGGCGTGGACTGGCTGCACAACCCCGTTTTCAACAAGGGCACCGCGTTCAGCGATGCGGAACGCGATGCGCTCGGCCTGCGCGGCTTGCTGCCGCCGCACGTCCAGACCATGACCGATTCCATGTTCATCCAGGCCGCGCACACACTCGCCTCGCTGATCCGCGAGAACGAACTGGCCGAAGGCCGCGTTTACCCGTCGCTGAACCGGATCCGTGAAGTGTCGCTCGCCATCGCGGTCGCGGTGGCCGGGGAAGTGTTTGCGAAAAATCTGAATCGGATTCCGCGCCCGGCGGATCTGGCCGGCTACATCCGGGCGCAGATGTTCAAACCGGAATATCCCGATACTGCAAAACCTGAGTGGGCTTGCCGTGCCGAGACGAGACGCGAAGGTTTAACGCGGCCTGCGCTGCAATCAAATCGAGCGGGAATGATGCCAGTGATTTTCGTGCGACTAATTTAGCCGCATCCTGCCGCTGTGAAGCAAACCGCGCAGGCGGCGGACAATAGATGCTTGGACATCGTTCCATTTTTTCGGATAGAGTTGGTTTACCAGCATGGAACGAGACACAAGTGAAAGTGAGAGCGCTCAATGCGTGAAGCTTGATGCGTTCCTGCAAAACGCCGTCCTGCTTGATCTGGAAGTTTCGCTGCAAGGCAAAATTTTCAAAGTTGGTGCCGTCCGCGGGAAGTTGACGCTGGCGCGGACTCCCGGCGGGTCGTTGGCGGCGGTTTTAAGTGAACTGAACCAAATAAGCCAGGGTGCGGCATGCCTGCTCGGCCATAACCTGGTCCGCCATGATCTGCCGGTGCTGCGCGAACGGGCGGCGACACTAGAAATTCTCCGGCTGCCGGTCGTTGATACCTTGGTGCTTTCGCCCATTTGTTTTCCCGAGAATCCGTATCACCGACTGGTCAAAAACTACAAACTGGTTCGCGAAAGCCTGAACGACCCGGTGGCGGACGCGCGTCAAACGGCCAGTCTCTTTGCGGATGAGTTCCGGGCGCTGGACGGAATGAGACAAGGCGAACCGCGGCTTTTCGAGTTGCTCTATTTTCTTCTGGCGACATCGGACGGCCCAAACGATCAGCTCGCCTTCGGATTGGAACGGGTGTTTAAAATCCTCGGCGGAACGAAGCCGACAAAACCAACCGCCTTGGAATTGTGCCGGGAAATGTTCGTCCGCTGGGGTTGTGCCAGCGTGCCGGTTGACGAATCACTTTTGCAGACCAGTGCCCAGCGGCAGGCGCTGGCCTATACGCTGAGCTGGCTGCGGGTCGCGGGATCGAACTCGGTGCTGCCGCCGTGGGTGCGGCACACTTATCCGGCGACCGGAGAACTCATCCGGCAACTGCGCGAGTTTCCATGCCGTTCGGAAAGCTGTAACTATTGTCGCAAGGTTCATAATGCGCACGAGCAATTGCGCACGTTCTTTGGCTGGGAAGATTTTCGTCCGCTGCCCGCCAACCCGCGCGGCACCAGCCTGCAATGTGACATCGTCGAGGCCGGCATGAGGGGCGAATCCCTGCTGGCCATTCTGCCGACCGGCGGCGGCAAATCGCTCTGTTTTCAATTGCCGGCCCTGATCCGCAATTTCCGGCGCGGCGTGTTGACGATCGTGATTTCCCCATTGCAAGCATTGATGAAAGATCAGGTAGATGGATTGGTTCGCCGCACTGGAACTCCGTTTGCCGCAGCCTTGTCCGGGCTGCTCACTCCGCTGGAACGCGGCGATGTGCTGCGCCGCGTCGCCATGGGAGACGTGGCGGTCCTGTATGTTTCCCCGGAGCAACTGCGCAATCGCTCGTTTCGCAAAGCCATCGCCCAGCGGGAACTCGGCTGCTGGGTTTTTGACGAGGCCCATTGCCTGTCGAAATGGGGGCATGATTTTCGTCCGGACTACCTTTATGCAGGACGTTTCATCCGCGAGTTTGCCCAGGAACAAGGCGTCAGCATTCCGCCCATTGCCTGCTTTACCGCGACGGCCAAACGCGACGTGAAAGAGGAAATTCTGGCTTATTTCAAGGCGCAAACCGGCCTGGAACTGGTGCCGTATGAAGGCGGCGTGGAACGCGAGAACCTGCGGTTTGAAGTGCAGGCAATCACCGGCTACGGCAAACTCGAACGGGTTCACGATCTACTGTCCGAACGCCTGACGGAGGGCTGCGCCATCGTTTTTCGCGCCACGCGTGAGGACACGGAGTCAGCAGCGGAATACCTGCGGGAAAAGGGCTGGCAAGTGGAGCGGTTCCACGCCGGGTTGACCCCGCCGGAGAAGAAGCGGGTGCAGGACGCATTTCTGGCCGGCGAACTCCAGGTGATCTGCGCCACGAATGCGTTCGGCATGGGCATTGACAAGGACGACGTGCGCCTGGTCATCCATGTGGACACGCCGGGTTCGTTGGAAAATTATTTGCAGGAGGCGGGCCGGGCGGGCCGGGATGGCCGCACGGCCAGTTGCGTCCTGCTTTTTGAAGAAGCGGATTGTGAGCGCCAGTTTCGCATGGGAGCTTTTTCGCAACTGACACGCCGCGACATCGCCCAGATTCTGCGGGGGCTGCGCAAGGCGGCCCGCGGCAAGGACGGGGAAGTGGTTATCACCACCGGGGAAATCCTTCGCGATGAGGATCTGGACACCAACATCCGCGCGGAAGAACGGGATGCGGACACCAAGGTGCGCGCCGCGATCGCGTGGCTGGAACGGGCAGATTTCATCCAACGGGACGAAAATGCAACCCAAGTTTTTCAGGCCCGGCTGTTGGTGAAGGACATGAGCGAGGCCGCGGAAAAGATGGCGGTGCTGAGTTTGTCGCAACTGGAGCAGCGGCTGTGGACGGCGATTCTCAAAGAAGTGATGAACGCCGGTCCTACCGATCATCTCACGGTGGACAGCCTGGCACTGCTGCCTGAGTTCACGCAGTATGCTACAGGCAATCCGACGGCGAACCCCGAATTCATCAGTGCCAAGGTGCTCAAGATCTTGGGCGGCATGGCGCAGGCCGGGTTGATGAAGCGCGACCTGTTGCTCAATGCCTTCGTGCGCCACAAAGTAACCGATCATTCCCGGCTGCGGCTGGACCGGGTGCTGCAACTGGATCGCCGCCTGGTCAATTTGCTTTCGGAGGAAGAACCCGACCCGGAGGGCTGGATGCCATTGTCACTCCGGCTGCTCAACCAGCGCCTGTTGGACGAGCAACTGGAATGCTCCCAGGAAATCCTGCGCACCTTGCTCAAGAGCCTGAGTCAGGACGGGCGCGGTTTCGCCGGCACCCACGGCAGTATTGACCTGCGGTATTTTGCACAGGATTCGTGCCGGGTCCGCGTCAAGCGAAGTTGGAGCGCCCTCAGTGAATTGGCCGAGAAACGGCGACGGGTGGCGTCGCTGGCGCTGGACGTGATTGTCGACAAAATTCCCGCCGATGCCCGGGCCCGCGCCGATCTGCTGGTTGAATTTTCTTTTGACGAATTGCTGAAGGCCATTGATCAAGATCTGTTGCTCCGCGCGGAATTGAAGGATCCGGGTGCGGCGCTGGAGCGGGCGCTGATGTATTTGCACGAACAGCGGGTCATCGTTTTACAGCAGGGCCTGGCGGTGTTCCGCGCCGCCATGACCATCCGCCTGCAACCCGGCGCGAAGGGCGAAAAATACAAGGCCAGCGACTACCAGCCGCTGGAGCATCATTATCAGGAGCGCGTGCTGCAGGTGCATGTGATGAACGAGTTCGCCCGCCGCGGACTGGCGCGGATTCAGGAAGCGCTCGGGCTGGTGGTGGCCTATTTTTCCCTGGGCAAAGATGAGTTCATCCGGCGCTATCTCAACACCAAAACCGAACTTCTCAGGCACGCGACCACTGCCCAATCTTACCAACGAATTGTGACGGACCTGGCCAACCCCGCCCAAGTCAAACTGGTAACTGCTCCCATCGCGCGCAACCTGTTAATCCTGGCCGGGCCGGGATCGGGCAAAACCAAGACTGTCGTTCACCGCTGCGCTTATCTGCTGCGGGTCGAACGTTTCCGGCCACAAAGCGTGCTGGTATGCTGCTTCAACCGGCACGCCGCCATTGAACTGCGGCGGCGACTTCGCGATCTGGCGGGCGACGATGCCCGAGGAGTGACGATTCTCACCTATCATGGTCTGGCCATGCGGCTGCTCGGATATTCCTTTACTGGCCGGACCGTGAAGAATTCATCAACCATTGATTTTGACGCCATCATCACCGACGCCTTGAAGCTTCTTCGGGGGGAGACCACATCCCCGGGCCTCGAACCGGACGAAGTTCGGGACCGGCTGCTGGCAGGTTTCCAACATATTCTGGTGGACGAGTATCAGGACATTGACCGGCCGCAATATGAATTGATCAGTGCCATTGCCGGCAAAGTGCTGGAGGATTCCGACCTGAAACTTTCCATTCTTGCTGTCGGCGATGACGATCAAAACATCTATGCCTTTCGCGGAACCAATGTGGAATTCATCCGCCGGTTCCGGCAGGACTATGATGCCGACGTGCATTACCTGGTTGAGAACTACCGGTCCACCCGCCACATCATTGAGGCGGCAAACCAGTTCATCGCGAACAACGCGGATCGGATGAAGACCGAACACCCCATCCGCATTGACCGCCACCGCAAAATGCTGCCAGCCGGCGGTGAATTCGGTCGGAATGATCCGGCCACGGAAGGCAAGGTGCAAGTAATCAGGGTCCGGGACAGCTCCGCCCAGGCGCAGGCGGTCATTACGGAAATCCAGCGCCTCCGTGAGTTGGGAGTCGGCGACTGGTCTCAAATCGCCGTCCTCTCCAGCACGCACCGGGAACTGGCCCAAGTGCGGGCTTTGGCAGAGGCGGCGGCGCTCCCCATCCGCTGGGTTGCTCAACGTGACAAGATGGTCCCGCTGCATCAAATTCGGGAGATCCGGCAATTTTTGCAGCTTCTGGGCGGCATGCCGAACGCCGTGAAGCGGTCCAGTGAACTGCGTTCGGTGGCGACGACAATGTTTGCCGAGGGGAACAACAATCCCTGGGTGCAATTTCTTTTCCGCTTGTTGGATGGATGGGCGGACGAGTCGGGCGACGCGGAACAACCGGTCTATGAGGCTCTGGAGTTCCTCTACTACGCCTGTGCTGAAAGTCGCCGCGAATTCAGTTACGGGGACGGCGTGACCTTGAGCACGGTGCATTCCGCCAAAGGCACCGAGTTTGACCACGTTCTGCTCGTCGGGTCTTGGATGACGCCCGAGAATCAAGCGAAGCTCGAGGAAATCCGGCGGACGTTTTATGTGGGTATGACGCGGGCAAGGAAGACTCTGGCAATTCTTGACCGCCAGGATCTTCGTCCCTCACTGCCTGCGACCTTGAATGGCTTATCAACAACTATTCGGAACTTTGAACAAGCTTCGGCAACCGATTGCGGCGATTCATTAAACTATGAGACGCTGGGGCTGCAAGATATTCACTTGGGATTTCCGGGTGGATTCGCGGAAGATGCACCGATCCATGCAGCCTTGAGATGGTTGAAACCGGGAGATAAGCTGTTCATGCGTTTAGTGGAAGGAAAAGGCATCAGTCTTTTTGACGAGTCCGGCGCATGTGTCGCCCGTCTCTCGCAAAAGGTGGCGGCGGATTGGAGTGGCCGTCTAGCCTTGATCCGTGAGATTCGAATTCTGGCGATGATTAACCGAAGTGCCGGACAGGATTCCGAAGCATCGCGTCGCGAATGCTATCAGGTGAACGAGTGGGAAATTCCGTTAGTCGAGGTGGTTTTTGAACAACCGTTGCGTGGCTGAAATCGAATGGCTGCTGTGGGGAATTTGGTTTTGGCCCTGGTTTTCTTCGTCACAGTGCGGACAGGTTCGGGTCGAACTTGAACACGAATGTGTTTTTTGCTCGCCTTGCACCCGCCACAAGCAGCGTTCGGACCTTTATTTAAGCCCTTCAGGTCTTTCGCTCCAATCTTCCACCGTCCCACTCATTGCTGGTTTTCTCGGCCAGTCCACATTGCAGCCGCGCGCGGCAGCAGGATGAAATGCAGATTTTGAAATCGCTCCGCCAAATCAGCCAGCCACACGTTCGGGAAAATCGCTGAACACGCCGTCCACGCCGAGTGCTCGCATTGCGGCGATCTCCTCCGGTTCGTTGATGGTGTAAACAAACACCTTCAGCCCGCGCTGATGCGCATCGGCCACGAGCTTGGGCGTCACGCAGCGTTTGCTGGCGTGCAACGACCACGCGCCCAGTTCTTCCGCAAACTGCGCCAGTCCGCGCGGCACTTTCGTGATTAACGGAGCAAGCCGGAGTTCAGGACAGAATTGTTTGGCCTCGCGAAGCTGCGCGTGGTCAAACGAGGAAACCAAGAAGTCGTCGAAGCTCCAGCCGCGTTGGTTCACGTATTCAGCAATGAGTGCAACGACCGGTGCGGCGGTGCGCGGGCCTTTGAGTTCGACGTTGATGATGGCACGCCGGTTCACCGCCTCGAAGATCTCCGCCAGTGTGGGAATCTTTTCACCCAGGCCGGCGTCGAGCGTGCGGAGATAGGTGAAGGACTTTTCCATCACGTGACCGTGGCCGTTGGTCGTGCGTTCCAAAGTATCGTCGTGGATCACCACCAACTGGCCGTCCGCAAGATACACGTCCACCTCCACCCCGTCCGCGCCCAGTTTCATCGCGCGGAGCACGGAACGGACCGTGTTCTCCGGCTCGTGTCCGCGCGCGCCGCGATGGCCGAAGCAGAATAATTTAGATGTCGTCATTGACGATGTTGGAGAAAGCGAGTCGCCCAAGGCGACCTCATGGCAACAGCACTGACCGATAGAACTGCTGATCTGCATCCGGCATGGCCGAATTTGTAATGCCGAACACGCCGTTCACCGGATAATTCGTGCAGATGCCCGCCCAATTCAGGAGGTCCGGAGAGACTTGGATGGCGTAAGCGTGATCGTCATATCCGGTGAACTGGACCAGCGGCCGGCCGTCTGCCAAAGCTGCCGAGCCGATGGAATCGGCGCGCAGCCGCGATAATAGCTGGCTCGGAATTATTTCGTAAGCTTCATCAGTGATCCGGTTGGTGGTGTTCAGTCCAGCGAGGAATGGGGATTTGTCCGTCAATTCTGGCGTGATTAAAATATCGCCAACATCTGTGAAAAATTGTCCGGGCTGAAGCGATCGTTTTGATTGGATGGCGTTGGCAATGAGCGACGCTTCGGTGGAATTCGACGAGATGAGAATGGCGTCAAATTGGCCGGGAAGGTTGGTGTAGGCTGTCAGCCCATTCAGCAGACCCTGCCACGCATTCGGATCAGGATTATTCACGGAGAAAAGCGACGCGAGGTGATTGGTGTTGAACAACGCCGCCAGCAGACTTGCGATGTGCCAGTCATTGACCGGCGCGGTGTTGGTGGCATCAACCCGGTTTGCGTTGCCGGTCCAGTTGGTCCACGTCGCGAGGCCGCTGGTGAAGCCGGTTAAATTCAGAATGTTGGTCGCCTTGAGGAAAATCGTCTGCCACGGCGTGCCGCGATGAATTCTTCCCAACCAGTTGGGATTCAAAGGCTCCCCGTCTGGGAAATTCCAATTGTCTGATTGCTTCACCAACGGATCTTTGTAAGCCCGGTTATACCCGTTTTGATCGATGCCTGCAAAGAGTTGTGGAACTCTGCCCCACGGCTGATAGCGGACGTTGAGCAAGCCCATGTCTGGCAAAATGGGCAGGATTTCATTTTTCTGCAGTTTACCGATTCCAGTGTGCACACTTGAATTGGGATCGGGATCATAACCCGAAAAATTCAAATCGCTGGCCAGAGAATGCACCAGCGGGTCGTTGGCCTGCCAAGAAGTATAAGCATAGGCCTTGACCGTCGGCGCAAAGGGAACCTGTACCGTCAGATTGGTGAGATAACCTTGGTAAACCCCTTGATAACCTGGTGGCAAATTCCCGCTCGGCGTTCCACCCATAAAAACCGTGAAGCCATAGATTTCAGCCTTCACACGGTTCTGGTCGGCTTCATCCCAATATGAAAAATCCACAACAAGAAACCCTTGTGACACGCCAATCTGGCTGGCGATTCCGTAGGGTGTGCCGCGAGGGCTCACATTCGTATCCCACATGTTATCGTAGGAGACTTTACGCAGACTGGTTTGAATTTCAGCATTCAAATCGCGCCGGTTGTTCGGCCCGTTGAAATGCACATAATCAATGATGTGCACACTGCCATTGGAATCCAGCGCGACAATGAATGCCTGCAGCCGGTTCGTCGTCTCCAAACCAAAATGCGGCAGCAACAAGTCGGTGCGGTTGACCTGCCAGCCGGCGGTGGCCACCGGCAAAAAACCGCCGCCCCATTGATACGCTTGATTCGCCATGAAGTTGATGTTGGTTTGGATCGGAAGATAGAAGGCATTGGTCGGATAGGATGAACTGACGGCTTGAGTGTCCAATGTGCCGTTGTTTCGCCAGATTGAACCCGGCCAGTAATTGAAACTGTAATTCTGTGAAAGCGGCCGGCTGAACGGCTGGTAAAAGCCGACATCATTGGTCAGGGTGGCGTTCACCGTATCATACACCACCACCTGCAATGCGTTGGTGTAGGCATTGGTGTAGGAGTTCCAAAACTCAATACCGATTGCGCTGCTGAGGCTGAAAACATATTGGGCATTGGTGGCGACAATCTTTGCCGTGGCAGTGTAGTCCGAACGCGTGACCTGCAGCTTGCGCGTGACCGTTACCATGTTTTGCATCGAAACCTCATTAAAGTTCGGAAAGCCTTTTTTCGCCCCGATGATCCACGGCACGCCATAGACATTCACCGGAATGCTGTCCAAAGTCGGTTGGCCCAGTTGCGAAGCGTCAAATGGAGCCGAAAAAACCAAATCACCAGTTCCTGATACGGATGGGACGTTGGTGTATCCAGTGACGAACACATTCCCGGTAACATCCCTGGTAAAGAGCGGACGAAAGACGCTTGGAAAATCCTGACCCAAGACAGCCGTATGGTTTGTCGTCGCGTCGTAAAGGTTCGCCGCGATTTGCAGCAGCCGATGCACCGCCGGAGTGTATTGGTTCGTGGGATAAATTTGAATCCGCGTCAGATTGAGATTCAGCTCCGTGGCCAACAACCGGGTAGCAACATTGGTAAAAAAGCCAAGCGGATTGGCGGTGTCGAGAATCTGCGCGGCGGTCGCCATCCAAGTCATCACCATCAGTGCGCAACCGCAGAGTAAAAGTTTCAGCCGACGATGGATTAAAAGTTTCAAAGTTCCCCGTTCGAGGTTTTCATCGGCGACTTCCTTGACCGATTTCACACACTGGTAAAGACTACGGGATTCCGACCGATTCACAAGGCGTTAACTTCGCACCATGACAGGTTCACACCACGGCCGCGCAGCCGTTTACTTGCCCTGCTTGGGGAACAACATTTTCAGTGCGCCAGCGCCGAATTTTTTAAGAATAAATTTTACGTATTCCCCATGACTCAACTCATCGGCCATCAAATCCAGATGCCGGCGCGGGATGCTCTGGCTGCGCGGCAATGCCTTTGAAAACAAAAACTGAGAGGTTTTGGGAAACAAAAGATATCTCAAGAAATTCGCCTGACGGAATGAACCGGCGATGGTCGCATACCGCTTTCCATACAATTTCAAGGCGGACTGTGGCTGGGCGGCGGACAAGGCTTCTTGGATGCTTTCGGCGGCAAACGACCCGCTTAACATCGCGAAGGCGATGCCTTCCCCGGTGATCGGTTCCACCAGCCCGGCGGCATCGCCGCACAGCAGGACGTTTCCCCGGCCGGGCGTTTTGCGGAAATCACCAAAGGGGATGAAGTGTCCTTTGATCTTGGCCGCTGGCAACCGGCCAAATCTTTGGGTCAGAAAATTCTCAAAGTCTTCCCGCATTTTTGGGTTCTTCTTCAGCAGTCCGCCCACGCCGGCGGTCAGGGTTTTTCCTTTTGGAAAAACCCAGCCATAACCCCAATCTAAAAGCCCGAAATAAATTTCCGGTTCGGTGATGGGCGGGACTTCCGCCGAAAGGGGAACTTCCATTTCCAACCCGAACCCGATCGTGTCCCGGTTGAACGCTTCGCCAAAAACCGATTTCGCGACCAGACTGTTGACGCCGTCCGCGCCGATCAGAAAATCGAAATGGAAGATCGTCCCGTCCGAAAGTTTCAGCGACGACTGTTTCAGATCGATCGTCTGCACCGGGGCGCCTTGGACCACCGTTGCCCCGCGTTTTTGCGCGAGTTCGAGCAGAAAGGCGTCATAGTCCCGCCGGCAGGTGAAAAAAATGTCCTTATGATCCGTGACGGCGTTCAACAACTTTTGTTTGAAATAAAGTCGCGCGCCGTTGGACGTGGTTTGAAGGACGGGCGACCAGCCGGTTTGGAATATGGCTTGAAAGGTCTTTTGACTCCGGAGGGTCAGCAGTCCGCCGCAGAGCTTGTCGCGTGGGAAAACGCTCCGGTCAATCACGCACACGTTGATTCCGGCAGCCGCCAGGGTGTGCGCCGCGGAGGATCCGGCTGGTCCGCCGCCGACCACGACTACTTGGAATTTAGACACGAGATTGATCGTGACAATAAACTTTGATGCTGGAGTCCGCAATAAGATGTCGAATTCAAATTTGGATGCTGGGGCGTGTTTTCAGATTCAAAAGCCGGTGTCAGCGGCGCGCCGAGGCGATGGATTCGGAGTGCGCCGGTCCCCGGTCGCAGCAACCTGCGAGCTTCGACGCGGCTGGGCAAGTTCACCGCAAGCGGGCTGGCGGGAATTGCAGCGGCCGGGGGACGGTCGCGCGCGTGCGCCTGAGAAGGCGAGAAGACGGAGCGGTGGAAGTCCGCTCCTGTGCGGCGAAGAGCCGTGCGGTATCGAACCGTAACTGCGTCGCAGCAATGCGGGGTGGAGAGCCACGGAACGAGAACGACCAGTCCGTAACCCAGGATGGCCGCGAGGCCGTCCCCCGTGAACTCGATTCGGTCGGCGTGGACGGGCGAGCTTTCGAGAGACTGGCCAAGCCTGTCGGGGGGGGCGTCAATCCGCTGGCAGCCGGGCGATCCCCGGTCGATG